>JAANMX010000148.1_pt1 | contig 87363 bp, 61 predicted proteins | sample 7279681 | NCBI WGS metagenome assembly JAANMX01 (sample SAMN14094542, study PRJNA606508) | bioreactor metagenome | isolation source: A lab-scale SPAN reactor treating ammonium-rich wastewater day 351 | place: Ireland: Galway | collected 2018-01-01
GGTGCAAGGTTGCTATATCGGTGCCATGGAGATCTACAAGACCTTCCGCATCGAGGCCGAACAGGCCGTGCTGGGCGCCATATTCGTTGACCCGGGCTGCCTGCCCGAGGTGACGCTGATCCTGAAGACGCCCGAGATGTTCTGGCGCGCCAGCCACCAGCACATCTACCGCGCGATCCAGCAGCTCTCGGCCGAGGGGCACGAGATCGACTGGGTCAGCGTAGGCGAGCAGGTGCGCAAGAACGGCGCGCTGGATGAATGCGGTGGAAACGACGCCCTGCACGCCTACCTGTCCGAAGTCAGCCACAGCGTGCCCAGCGCGTACGCGGCCGAGCGCTACGCCGGCATCGTGCGCGACCGCGCCCTGATGCGTGAGATCATCCTGCGCGCCAGCGACATCCGCAGCATGGCGCTGGATGAAACCCGTACACCGGGCGACGTGATCGAGAAGCTGGAGCGCGACGTGTTCGAGATCGCCGCCCAGCGCTTCCACGGCGAAACCCACAGCGTGCAGATGCTGATCCAGAAGGTGATGGAGCAGCAGTCCCGGATGCGCGAGTGGCGCCTCTCCCACGACGGCCACGCCCTGCCAGGCCTGAGCAGCGGCTACAGCGACCTGGACGCCTTCACTACCGGCTGGAAGGCCGGCGAGCTGATCGTGATCGGCGCGCGTCCCGGCCAGGGCAAGACTTCGCTGATGCTGAACCTGGCGGAAAACATCGCGCTGGACGCCCACAACCGCCGCGATGACGGCAGGGGCGGCGTGCTGGTGTTCAGCCTGGAAATGACCGGTACCGAGCTGGTGCAGCGCGTGATCTGCGCCAACGCCGGCGTGGACCTGAAGAAGGTGAAGCTGGGCCTCTACAACAAGCAGGAAGAGGCCGAGCTGAAGGAAGCCACCGGCCGGCTGGCCCAGGCCGCGATCTTCGTGGATGACTCGTTCACGCTCAGCATGTCCGAGATCCGCAGCAAGGCGCGTCGCATGAAAGAGCGCCACGACATCGAGGCCGTGTTCGTCGACTACCTGCAGCTGGTGAAAGACAACGACCGGCTGGACCGCCACCTGCAGATCGGCAACATCAGCCGCGGCATGAAGGCGCTCGCCCGTGAACTGAACATCCCGGTAATCACCGCCGCGCAGCTGAACCGCGGCGTCGAGCAGCGCAGCAGCCGGGAGAAGCGCCCGATGCTCAGCGACCTGCGCGAATCCGGCAGCATCGAGCAGGACGCCGACCAGGTGCTGATGATCCACCGCAAGGAATCGGAAGACGGCGCCATCGACACCAACGAACTGGCCGAGGTGGACCTGATCGTGGCCAAGAACCGCAACGGTCCCACCGGCGACGTCGAAATGCTGTTCCGCAAGCGCTTCACGCGCTTTGAGCAGAGGGATACCAGGTACGGCATCGACGATTTCCGATCCGTGCCCACAACGCAAGCACGGTAGCCGGGTGCCGGCGCCGTGCGCACACTCGTCGCAGGCTGCGGGCGAACACGAAGATGAATGGCTGCATCAGCCCGCGGTGGTCGCCTTTTTGGCCCGCTTGCGGGCGTTTTCGTCCAGCTCGCGCTTGCGGATGCGGTAGGCCTTGGGCGTCACCTCGACCAGCTCGTCGGGCTCGATCCACTCCATGGCTTCCTCGAGGCTCAGGTCGCGGCGCGTCTTGAGGCGCGTGAAGGACTCCTTGGTGCTGCTGCGGATGTTGGTCAGGTGCTTGGTGCGGCACACGTTGGCCACGATGTCGCCCTCGCGGCAGTTCTCGCCCACCACCTGCCCGGCGTAGACCGGGTCCGTGGGTCCCACGAAGAAGTCGCCGCGGTCGTTCAGGTTGTCCAGCGCGTAGCTGGTGACCTGGCCGTTCTCCATGTTGATGATCGAGCCTCGCGCGCGGCGCGGGATGTCGCCGGCCATGCGCTTGTACTCGCGGAAGCGGTGACTGAAAATCGCCTCGCCCTGCGTCGCGGTCAGAATGCGCGTGCGCATGCCGATCAGCCCGCGCGAAGGCACCTCGAAGTGGATCACCGTGCGCTCGCCGTGGTTCTCCATGTGCGTGAGCTGCCCGGCCCTTGAGCCCAGCAGCTCGATCACCTTGCCCGCGTGCGCCTGCGGCACGTCGATCACCGCGTCTTCCCAGGGTTCTTCCTTGTGGCCGTCCACTTCGTGCACGATCACCTCGGGTGCGCCGATCGCGAACTCGTAGCCCTCGCGGCGCATATTCTCAACCAGAATGCCCAGGTGCAGCGTGCCGCGGCCCATCACCTTGAAGCTGTCGGCCGCGTCGCCGGTATTCACGCGCAGGGCCACATCGGCCTCGGCGGCGCGCTCCAGGCGGTCGCGCACCTGGCGGCTGGTGACGAACTCGCCTTCCTTGCCGGCAAAGGGCGAGTCGTTGACGCGGAACTCCATGGTGATGGTGGGCTCATCGATCGGCACCGGGGGCAGCGCCTCCGGGTGCTCGATGTGCGCGACGGTGTCGCCGATGTCGATGTCTTCCAGCCCCACGATCGCCACGATGTCGCCGGCGCTGACCTGTTCGACGTCCACGCGCTTCAGGCCGTCGAACACCTGCACCTGCTTGGCCTGGGCCTTGTGCACGGTGCCCTCGCGCTTGACCACCGCCACCTGCTCGCGCGCGGTCAGCGTGCCGCGCATGATGCGCCCGATGCCCACTCGGCCCACGAACTGGTCGAACAGGAAGTTGGTGATCTGCACCTGGAACGGCTTGTCGGGCTGCACTTCCGGGCCGGGGATCTTGTCGATCATGGCGTCCATCAGCGGCACCAGGTTCTCGCCCCGTGTTGACGGGTCAAGGCTGGCCACGCGGTCGCGGCCGGAGGCGTAGATTACCGGGAAATCCAGCTGCGCGTCGTCGGCGCCCAGGTCGATGAAAAGCTGGAACACCTCGTCCAGCACCTCCAGCGGGCGGGCGTCCGGGCGGTCGATCTTGTTCACCACCACCAGCGGCTTCAGGTGGTGGGCCAGCGCCTTGCGCAGCACGAATTTGGTCTGGGGCATGGGCCCCTCGGCCGCGTCCACCAGCAGGAAGCAGCCGTCGGCCATGCTCAGTACGCGCTCGACTTCGCCGGCGAAGTCGGCGTGGCCGGGGGTGTCGATCAGGTTGACCTTCACGCCCTTCCACACGAACGAAACGTTCTTGGCCAGGATGGTGATGCCGCGCTCGCGCTCCAGGGGGTTGCTGTCCATGAACGCTTCGGCGTGCTCGGACTTGTGGCCGAAGAAGTTCGCGGCCTCCAGGAAGCCGTCCACCAGGGTGGTCTTGCCGTGGTCAACGTGGGCTACGACTGCAATGTTGCGGATGTCTTCGCGGCGCATGGGTGTCCTGCCAAAGGTGCGGTAGGGTAACGAAGCAGCGCGCGACCGCAATCCCGGGCGTAAGCATTCGCGAGCCTACGCCACTTATCCATGACGGCCCCGTTCCCACCCCTGCCCGGTTTTCCCGCGTAGAGATTCACCGCCTGGCGGCGCAGCGCCGGCAGGCAAACGGCAAACCATGAGCCCGTTTCGTGAGTTGAGGTGACGCGTTCACCCGCTCAGCCTGGCGCCCGCTTCGGCGCATGGGTCGCGGCTTGCCATGACGGCGTCCCCCCGATTTCCCCCGGAGCACGAACATGAAACTCACTGCTTTGCTGCTGGGCGTACCGCTCACGGCCGCGGCCCTGCTGGCCGCTTTCACCTACACCTGGAACTCGTTTGCCGGCGACCCGCTGCCCGTACACGCTGACGGCGCGGGCGTTGACAACGCGCGCGAGGGCTACACCGTCAGCACGGTGCGGGTCGGCGACATCGAGTACCTGGTGGTCTCTTCGTACGCGCGTTTCGAAGGCGAAAAGAAAGAGGAACTGAAGGGCACACCGCGTCACTTCATCACCGTCTACGAAATCGTGCGCAAGTCGGAGGGCAAGGCCGAATTGATCCTGATCGGCAGCCGCTGCATAGAATGGGACCGCGGCTATGAGCTGATCAATTTCAAGGCCGACGGGGCCGCGCCGGTGAAGCTGCGCGGCACACGCGATTAGGGCCGCAACCGGGGCCGGACGCCGAGGGTGCCCGGCCCCGCGGTCTGTAAAATCCCGCTTCTGCGTGCCTGTGGCGGGGTCAGACGCTACAATCCGAAAACCAACCCTCCCCCGGTCGAGAGGAAAACGCATGAAATTCGACACACTGGTCAAGGCGGTGTTCGCGCTGGCCGCGCTGATCGCCGCAGGCACGTACGCCTACAACACCTTCGTTGACAGGGCCGAGACTGCCCACGCCGACGGCGTCGACACCAAGGAAGGCTTCGACGTGATCAGCTTCGGCGCCAACCGCCAGGGTGGCTACGTGGCCGTCACCAAGTATGCGGAAAACCCGTTTGAGCCCGGGCAGATGCGCCACTGCATCACCTTCTATGAAATCGTGAAGGCGGGCGGCGACGGCGAAGCCAAGCTGCACCTGGTGGGCAGCCGCTGCCTGGATTACGACCAGGGCCCGGACCTGATCAAGTTCGAGGAAGTGAAGGGCGAAACGCCCAAGGACCTGAAAGAAGCCATCGAAAAGGCCAGCAAGGGCAAACGCCGCTAAAACCCGCAGCCGTGCAGCAGGGGCAGGCGCTTTGGCGTCTGTCCCTGTTCCGTCTGCACGTTCCGCGCAGGCTGCACCAGGCGACAGCAACGCTTGAAGGGGCGAGCCACAAAGGGGGGATTCTCCCCGCACCTGCCATTTCCTTATCCCGGGAGTGGCAAGCGCTTGGAGCAAGTGGTCAAATCAGCTATACAAAAGCTCTGCGCAGCACAACCGAGGAAACCAAGATGGCGCGACGCGACACAGGCACTCGCAGCATCAAACTCCCGGGCGGCGGCCAGCCCGCCCGTCCCCAGCAGCAGCCCGCACGGCGCCCTGCCGGCCCGCCCCCGACCGACGACGTCGGGCGCGCCATGGCCGACCTGGACGCCAGCGCCCAGATCCGCGACCGCAGCCAGCTGCCCAGCAAGGTGAAGGTGATCACCCCGCAGGTGATCATGAACATCGTGCAGTCCGTGACCGACAAGTTCGGCATGGACGCCGGCATCGACCGCGAGGAATTCAACCAGCTGATCATGCAGCAGACGCAGATGGAAATGCGCCTGCAGCAGGCCAACGAAAAGGTCGAGAACTACAAGGCCGAGTACAAAAAGGTCTACGACGCCTTCACCAACGCCCAGCAGCTGCTGAAGCAGGCACAGGCGGGCCAGGCCGGCAACGAGCAGTTCCTGGACCAGTACGAACAGCAGATCGCCGAGTTGCAGCAGCGCAACGCCGCGGCCGTCGACACCTACATGGACCTGCAGCAGCAGCTCGACAGCGTCACCCAGCAGTACAGCGCGCTGGAAGCCGCCCTGCAGCAGCGCGACAACGACTACGCCCAGCTGCAGCAGCAGTTGATCGAGCTGGAGCAGGGCGGGGTCGCCGCGGCCGACGCCCAGGCCGAAGCCGACCAGCTGCGCGAGCAGATCGCGCAGCTCGAGCAGCAGCTGGCCGACATGGAAAACGCCAGCGCCGAGGCCAGCGAAGGCATCAACCAGGAAGCCAGCCTGCGCGAACAGGCCGAGCGCGAACGCGACGAGCTGAACGGCCAGCTGACGGCCCTGCAGGCGGAGCTCGACCAGGTGCGCGGCGAGCTGGCCCAGACCAGCGAAGGCGCATCCGAGGAAGCCCAGGCGCTGCAGCAGCAGGTCGAGGACCTGAAGCGCCAGCTCAAGCAGGGCGAGCGCAGCCACGCGAAGTACGAGAACATGGAGATCGAGCTGGAGAAGCTGCGCACCCAGGAAGGCGCGTGGCTTGAGGAAAAGCGTCGCCTGGCCAGCCAGCTCAGCAACGAAACCAACAACCGCCGCGCCGCCGAGGAAAAGCTCAAGGCCATCGAGATGGGCGAAACCCTGCCCGAGGCCAGCAAGGCCGTCGAGGAACGCGCCAAGAAGGCCGAGGCCGATGCTCAGGGCGCGAAGCAGGAACTCGATCAGCTCAAGAAAGAACTCGAGAAGGCCAAGGCCGGCGCCAGCAAGGCCGACGAAGTCAGCGGCGAACTGGCACAGGCGAAGTCCGAGCTCGAGAAGACCCGGGCGGATCTCAAGCAGCTCAACGAGGACCTGGGCAAGGCGGGCAACGCCGCCAAGGAACTCGGCATGCTCAAGCGCAAGTTCGAGAACGTCGAGGCCGAGCTCGAGGGCCTGCGCGCCTCCGAGGGCAAGTGGCTCGAGGAAAAGCGCCGCATGGCGGCCCAGCTTTCCAACGAGACCAACCTGCGCCGCGAGCTTGAGCAGAAGATGAAAGCCGAGCTGGCGGACGCGCAGTCAGAGAACGAGGCCGGAAAAAAAAACTCCAGGCAGTAACCGCACTTGAAGCGGAACGCGACAAGGCGCTCAAGGACCGCGACGTAGCCGAGCGCTCACTCAACGTAATCGAAGACGAAAACGAAGCCCTGCGCAGGGCGAACGACGACCTGCTGCAGCGCCTGGACGCGTTGCAGGAAGACGGCGGCCAGAAAGCCCGCGAACTCGAACAGCAGCTCGGGCAGGTAAAGAAAGACCTCGACGAAACCGAGCGCAAGCTGACCGCGCGCCACGAGCTGGTGGCCAAGCTCGCCCCCGAGCTGGACGCCGCCCGCAAGCTGATCGAGGAGCAGGACAGCAAGCTCGCCCAGAACGAAGAGCAGCTCAAACGCCTGGGCGCCGAACTCGAGTCCGCCCACGGCGAGATCGAAAAGCTGATGGAGGAAGCCGGCCAGGCCGGCGCCGCCACCTCGCAGCAGCAGCAGGCGCTGGCCGACCTGCAGTCCAGGCTGGCGGAAGCAGAAGATGCCCTGAAGCGCCGCGACGAGCGGGTCCAGGAACTGGAGCTGGGGGCGGAACGCACGCAGCAGCAGCTGAAAGAAGCGCTGCAGCGCGCGGAAGAACGCGTCCAGGAACTGGAAAAGAAACTGGCCGATCAAGGCGCCGAGGCCGAAAAGCGCGAAGCCGCGGAACGGCAGATCAGCGAGTTGCAGGAAGCGCTGGCACGCGCCGAGGCGCGCAACGAAGAGCTGCAGTCCGAGCTGGACGAGAAGGCCGCCCGCGCCGACCAGCTCGGCGGCGCCGAGAAGCGCCTGTCAGAGATCGAGGAAGAGCTGGCCGACGCGAAGTCCGAGGCTGAAACCGCGCGCAACGCCCGCGACGCCGCCCAGGAGGAAGTCGCCACCCTGAACGAACGCCTGCAGGCCGCGCAGAAGGAAGCCGGCAAGCTGGACGAGATGCAGCGCCGCCTGGAAGCCCGCGACCGGCAGATCGAAGTCGCGCAGCAGCAGCTCAATGACCTGCGCGAGGAACTCAAACTCGAAGAAGAGGAACGCGCCAAGGCGGGCGAATCCCTGCGCGCCGCACGCGAGGCCGAAGAGCGTGCAATTGAACAGGCCGAGGCCCTCGAGAACGAACTGGCCGAAGCCAAGGCCGCAGGCGAGGAGGCGAAGCAGCAGGCCGAGGCACAGCGCCAGGAAATTGCCGATCTGAAGGCGCGCCTGGCCGACACCGAGGAACGCGCACTCAAGCAGGCCCAGAGCCTCGAGCAGGAGGTCGCCGACCTGAACTCGCGCCTCACCGAGGCCGAGGAGATCGCGGAGCGGGCCAGCGAGCAAGCCGCCGAGAACGCGGCCGGCAAGGCGGAAGCCATGGACGCCCTGCGCGCGGAAAACGATTCGCTGAAGCAGCGCAACGAAGAGATCACCCGCAAGCGCGACGACGTGCTGAAGGGGCTGGAGGCCGCAGTCGGCGAGCTGGACGCCATGAAGGAAGTGCTGGCCGGGCGCGACGTCGACCTGCGCGCCGCGCAGGGCGAACGCGACGAGGCCCGCAAACAGGCCGAGGAGCTGCGCCGCGAGCTGGAGGGAATGAAGGCCCTGCAGGCCGAGATCGACGCCCTCGAGGCCAGGCACCGCGAGGCCAGCGATGAGCTGCTGCGCGTCGGCGGCGCCTTGACCAACGCCGAGCAGGCCGCGGAAAAGTGGCGCGACGAGATCGACGCCCTGAAGCAGAAGGTCGAGCAGACCACCGAGCAGCGCCACGAGGCTGAGAAGCAGCTGGTGGAAGCACGCGCCAAGCTGGACGCCGAGCAGGAGCTGCGCCGCGAGCACAACCGCCGCATCGAGCAGCTGGAGGACGCCCTGGAACGCGAGCGCCAGCAGCTCGACAAGTCGGCGCCGGCCGAGGCGCTCACTACGCTGTCGGCGCAGCTCGCCAACGAGCGCGCCAAGTGGGAGTCGCGCATCGGCGAGCGCGAAGGCGAACTCGAGGAAATGCGCAAGCGACTCGGTGAAGCCGAGGGCCGCGAAAGCGACCTGGCCGCGCAGCTGGAAAGCGTCGAGCTGTCAAAGCAGGACGTGAATCGCGCCAAGGCGCTCGCCGGCCAGCGCCGCGCGCAGATCGAGCGCATGCAGAGCGACGTCGAGACCGCGCGCCGCCAGGCCAAGGATTCCGAGGCCTACTGGAAGAACGAGATGTCCGAGTTCCAGCAGCTGGTCGCCGCGCACCTGCTGGCCGCCGAGAATAAAGAAGAAGGCAGCGACCAGAAACTGCAGGGCCTGCTGGAAGAACTGAAGGTCGGCATCGCCGACAAGTACGCCAAGCTGCGCCGCAAGGCCAACCGCATGGAAAAGGAACTGGCCGAGACCAAGGACAAGCTCACGGCCGTCGAGCGCATCCTCGCGAAGAAGGAGGAGGAGGACTCGCGTCTCAACAAGATCGTCGAGGAAATCGAAGAGCGCGAAAAAGTACCGGGGACAAAAAAGAAGGCAGCCGCCAAAAAGCCGGCCGCCAAGAAGAAGGCGCCTGCCAAAAAGAAGAAGTAACCAGAATCCCTACTGACGAGAATGCAGCGCCCAGGGACAGGCACCTTCGGTGCCTGTCCCTTTTCAGTGTGCACACGCATCCGCCATGAACGCGGAAAGGGGACAGTCACCAAGGTGACTGTCCCCGGTTGTGGGGTAGACTATAGGCGCCATGGAAGCCCCGCCCGACGAACAGGCCTTGCAGGAACTGGCCACGGCCACGCGCGGCCGTGCGGCCGGCGGCAAGTGGCGCATCGTGGTGGCGGCGCTGCTGCTGGCGGCGCTGGTGGTGGTGGGCTTCGCGGTGGTCACGGAAAGCATCCGGCAGTCGGGCATTTCCAGCGCGAAGAAGGAAGCCCGCGAGGCCGCAGAGGCCGTGCAGGCGCGCTACGCGCATGTGAACGACTGGCCGGCCTGGTACCGCAACCGCCTGCCGGAAAACTGGGGCGGCGACAAGCTGCAGGCATGGATCGACTCCGCCCAGCCAGTATCCGACAAGCAAGGAGACCATGTGCTTACGGATCTCCTCGTCGCGATGGATTGGGAACTCCGCGGAGTTGATGACCCCTCCCTGCCAGCCGACAAAGCAAAGGTCGCCGAGTTACTGCGCGAGAACGCGCCGCTGATACCCGGCCTTTCCGCTCTCGCCGGCTACCACAACTTGGCCCTGCTTCCCCACTTCGCGGAGGGCTTTCCGGGGTACAGAGTGATGCCGACCATCAGAGCATTCCAGCTGATCCGGTTCCGCGTTGCGGCAAACATGTTTCTTGGCAATTGGGCCGCTGCCTGGCAGGAACTTCTGCTGCTGCATGAGGTTGTCAAACGTATGGAACCAGCCTCATCCATCGTCCCGTCGCGCATTGTCTACGGCATGGAAAAGTGGTGCATGGACCTTGTTGCGCTCGGACTGAGGCACGTTGCAGCCCCCCGCGAGATTCTGGAGCAATGGGCAGTTGAACCGCCCCAGAATCCGGATCGCCTGCTCGAACTGGTTGACGTTGAGCTGGCAATGATCGCGCAGGTATCACGGCTCCGTGACGGCGAGGATTGGTTTTCCGGTTTCTCAATCTGGTCTGAGGAAGTCCCGGATGGCAGCGGCTGGTTTGGTTACCTGCAACCTGAACTCAGTTGGCGCGAACGCAATCAAGCGTGGTCCGGCCCACAAGAGTCGGCCGAGTTCGCATCCGGGTACATCAACGGCATGCTCGCTGCGGCAGACGGGCTCCGGGCGGGAGTAAAGCCTGAACAGATCCGAATCGAGGCGGACGTCTGGTTCTACCAGCAAGTGCGGTTAGAGGCGGAAATGACGTTGCGGCGAAGGTTCACCGCCTGCCTGGCGCGCATCCGGCTGGCGGAGCTGGACCACGCAGACGAAGCAGCGCTGCAGGATGCCTTGGATTCTTTAGCGACCGAATACCCGGAGCTCGAGCTGGAGCGCACGCCCGGCGGAATCGTGCTGAAATTCCGCGACACACCGGACAACCGCAAGTACCTCAACTACGACGAAGAGGGCGGCGAGTCGTTCCACGAAGCCAATCCGCCCGTCACACTGAAACCGCTGAAACCGTAGACTCGCCAAGGGACAGGCACCTTGGTGCCTGTCCCTTTTCGGTGTGCCGGCGCCAGGTCAGCCATGAACGCGGAAAGGGGACAGTCACCAAGGTGACTGTCCCCGGTTGTGGACGTGCGCTCGTGAACGCAAAAGCCCCCGCGTTTTCGCGGGGGCTCTGTGGGTGTGTTTGTGTTTAGCGGCGCTGGAAGGCTGCTTGCGGCTGGGCCACGCCGGCCTTGGTGCGCTCTTCCTTGAACTTGGTGAGGGTAATCCGGTTACCCTCGTCGTTGTACTCGACCTTATCCACGCACTTGGTCATCAGCATGATGCCCAGGCCGCCGAGCTTGCCGGCCTTGCGGCGCTCGCGCACGCGGTCAACGGCGCCGTCCTCGGGCGCCACGTACAGGCGCCAGTCGAAGCCCTTACCCTGGTCGCTCACCACCACGGTCAGGCGCTTGGCGTCGAGGTAATACTCCACGTCCACGAAGCGGTCGCGGCGGTGGCGGTTACCGTGCTGGGCCGCGTTGCTGCAGGATTCGCGGAAGGCCGTGCACATCTGCACCTGCTGGCCTTCGTTGAGACCGCTGTCGGCAAACAGGCGCGCGGCGATTTCGTTGGCGCGGTCGATCCAGCGGTCCTCGGTGGGGAAGCGGAAGTACACTTCCTGCTCGAAGACGGCCTGTTCTTCCGTGCTGCGTTCAAGCTCGCGCTCACCGAGCTCGAGCATGTCCTTGACTTCAAAGGGCTGCGAAAGCTGCTCGTTGCCGAGGAAGCGGAAGGTCTTGAACCAGGCCTTTTCCTTGCCGGCGGGCAGCATCTCGAGGATCGGCACCAGCGAGCTGACCTTGTGTGTCTTGGCGTACTCGACCACGGCGTCGGCGTCCGGCATCACGCAGTCGATGATGATCAGGCTGATCGGGTCTTCGATCAGGTACTGCTTGGCCTGGTCGAGGCTGGTGACCACTTCGACGATCCAGCCCGCCTTGCTGAAGTGGTACTCGATGGTCTTGATGAACGGGTCTTCGGCGTCTTTGCAGCCGAGCAGGATCTTGTTGGCGCGCGCGGACTCAAGCTGTTCCTTCAGCTTGCCCGACGCCTCGAACTCGACGGCGCCGCCCTGCACGGTGTCAATCAACTGCGGCGCGGCGCTGAACTCGACGCTGCGCTTGGAAACGGCGATGGTGCGCACGCCCTCGTGGCCGTCTTCGGCGGGGACGATCTGCGCCTTGCGTTCTTTCAGGCGGAACTGGCCGAAGCCGCTGAGCTCAACCACGTCGTGGCGCATCACCTTGCCGATGATGGCGTCAACCAGCGCGCCGGCCACGGATGCCACGTCGCTGGTGTTCAGGCCGTGGGCGCCTTCGATGGCGTCCTGCGTGTCGGCGCCGGGCACGGTGGCGCTGCCCTTCTTGCCCTTGGCGGGGCAGGAAATGCGGCCCAGGTTCGACAGCTCAACGGATTTGCCGGCCACCAGTGACTGGCGCACAAAGTCCAGGATTGCGTCAACAACCTGCTGCGTAACCCCTGCGTCAACGCCGGCTGCCCGGGCGACTTCGGGAATGATCTCGGATGAATTCCAGGTCTTCATGCCTACGCCCCGTGTTCTGGACGTGCCAGATGTGAAACTGCCAGTCTACCCCAAACTCGGCCGCAAGGGAACGGTTACCGTCCGCCCAGCTCTTTGGCGCGATCCGACAACTCACGCTGGTCGACCACACCCTTGCGCTTCAGCAGCTCGATCACGCTGTCATACAACTCCTGCTCGGTGATTACGCCCTTTTTAAGCAGGACAGGAATCACGGCCGCGCGCAGGTCAGCGCGCGTAATGGCGGTGGTGCTGAGCTTGGCACTAGCGTCGGAAAGCCGCTCGCGCACGCTGTCGACCAGTGAGGACTCGGTGGCGTCGCGCAGGGCGGCCAGGCTGCCCCTGCTGGCGGGGCGCAGGCGCCCGGCGCTCTTGGGCTTCAGGGCGGGCTCGCTCTGCGATTCCTGTTCCTTGATGTCGAGATACTCGGCAATCGCGCGCTTGATCGAGTCGCGGGTCGCCAGCGTGGTTTCGATCTTCTTGCCGGTCACGAACTGCAGCTCGTCCAGCGCTTCGTAGTCGGTGGGGTCGCTCATCGCGACCGTCAGCACGTTGGCGGTCTGGTGCACCGGGATCAGGTGGTGCTTTTCGATGATGTCCTTGGGCACGGCCTTCAACAGGTTGACCGGCAGAATCATGTTCGCCAGGTCCGTGACTTCCATGTTGTAGTGGCGCGCAATCTCGCGGGTCAGGGCCTCGTCGGTCATGTAGCCGAGCTTGACGATGATGCCGCCGATCTTGCCGCCCAGGGACTTCTGGTACTCGATCGCAGTATCCAGCTGCTCTTTGGTAATCAGCTTCTTCTTGAGAAGCATCTCACCCAGCTTCAAGCGCTCAAAGGCCATCGTGCAACCCCGCAACTGGCCGGCATACAGACCTCCCCCTTGGTCGGTCCGTGTCCGGAGCTCGAAAGATGGTAACCGAGGGGGTCATGTAAAACGTAACAGGGCATGCATTAAGCGTCAACGCATTTCACTGTTACTGCTGGACTTGCGACGTTTTCCGACACACCCCGTGGAATCCAGGTTTCAGGTTGCAGGGCGAAGGCCGAATCTTGCCGCGTCTGCACCCCGCGCGCCTGCGCTTGCTGTTCCCATGCCAGGCGCCGGCTGAAGCCGGGAACTTTGCCCGCGCCTTTCCCGTCAATTAAATGGTTCTGATTCGTTACAATGCTCCAGAGGGACCCACGTGACCGAACTCCAGCGCCGCATCGACAAGTTCCGCCTGCACCTGATGCTGCGCCTGGCCGGCTGGGCCGCGCTGCTTGGCCTGCTGGTCGCCCTGCTGGTCGTGATCTTCGCACCCTGGCTGCGCGACGGCATCGGCCTGCCAGGCTACTGGCTGACCATCGCGCTGCCGCTTGCATTCCCGCTGGCCTACGTGTTTTTCACCCTGCTGCGCCGCCCTGACGACCGTACCGTGGTGCTGGCCGCCGACGCATGGTGCCGGGCCGAGGGCTCGATCATCAGCGCCTGGGAACTCGAACGCGAACACCCCGCCAGCCCCTTCAACAAGCCGGTCGCGGACAAGGCCGTGCGCATGCTGGACAACCACCGGCTGCCTGAGCCGCGGCTGCTTCGAAAAGCCCTCCTCGCGCTGCTGGTGATGCTGGCGCTGCTGCCGCTTTCGCGCTTCGTTTATGCCCAGATGCAGGAATCCGAGCAGGATGAACAGAAGCAAGCCGCCGAGCGCAAGGTGGACACGCCGCCCGAAGAGGCCGAGAAGCTGGCCCAGGAGGCCGCCGCAGCCGCCGAGCGCGCCAAGCAACTGGGGGCGAAACAGCAGGAGCAGCTTGCCGATGACCTCGAGCAGGCGGCCCGCAACGCCCAGGCCGGCGGCCAGGACAAGGAACGCGCCCTGCGCGACGCCAACAGCCTGGTCGACCGGGCCAAGGCCCAGACCGAAGCCCAGCAGCGCCGTGAAGAAGCGCGCGAAGCACTGGCCGAAAGCGAGGCCACACGCGACCTGGCCGAAGCCATTCAGCGCTCCGATCACCAGGCGGCCCGCACGGAGATCGAAGATCTGGTCGAGCAGGTCTACAACAAGGACGGCCGTATCGACCCCGCCCGCGCGGAAGAGTTGCGCCAGGCCGTACAGAAAGCCCGCGAACAGGCCCCGCAAGACGCCCGCCTGCGCCGCGCCGCGGAAACCCTTGAACAGCTGCTGGAACAGCAGGCCCTGGAACAGGCCCAACAGCGCCGCGAACAGACCGAGAAGGACATGCGGGCATCGGGCATGGACCCGGAGGCGGTCAAACAGGCCATGGAGAAACTCCAGGACGTGGACGAACGCGCCCTGGCCCGCGCCCTCGAAGAACTGGCCAAGGCCGCCAGCCCCCTGCGCGACCTGGACGTCAGCGGCCGCGAAATGGAGGAGCTGCTGAAACAGCTGGAGGCCGGAAAGCTGGACCCCAGTCAGGCCGAGGAAATGGCCGAGGCCGCCCGGCAGCTCAGCGAGCGGCTGGAACTGGATGCGGAAACCCTGCGCGAGATGTTGAAGGACGGCCGTGAGTTCGAGGGGCTGAAGAAGACCGCCGAAGAGATGATGAAAAACATGCCAGAGGGAGAGCGCCCGACCGGACCCGATCAGGTCCCGGAGTGGGCCAGGCAGGCCATGCCCGAAGACTGGAAGCAGGCCTGGAAACAGGCGGGCAAGGAAGGCCGCGAGCCCGGCAAGGGCACAGGCAGCCGGCAGGGCTCCGGCGAGGACGGCGGGGAAGGCCCCGACGGCGGCAAGGGCGCAGGTGAAGGAAAGACCGGCGACCCGACCAGGCCGGTCGAAGGCGGAGGTATAGAAGAAGGCGTAGAGACCAGCGACACCGGCCAGGGCGAAAAGGACCCCGACAAAGACCCCGAACGCCTCGACCCCAACAAAGCGGGCGACGAGAAGGCCCGGCGCGAAGGCAGCGGGCGATCAGCAGAAAGCAGCGGACTGAACACCCGCGATGAAGAAGAGCGCCTGCCACGGCGCTATCGCGAAGCCGCCCGCAAGTACTTCGAACGGTAGTAAGCAATCCGGCGACCGGTGACGGGCATCAAGCTGCCGGTCTCCTGTGCCCCGAAAACTTTTCCATCGCGCGGCGCACCTAACTCGTTACATTGCCGGACCTTTCCGACAGTGAAGCGAGGCAGGGATGAGTGTGCGGGTTCTGATTCTGCTGGTGGCCGTGTTCGGCGCCTCCCTGTACGCCCAGGGCATGAGTGAAGAGTACGTCGAGGGGCGCACGGAAGAGAAGTTCAGCAAGCCCCACGGCTTCAGCCTTGAGTGGGACCTTTACGCCTACGTGCCCTGGTTCGAGCAGCAGCAGCGCGTGCGATCGGGCGGCATCGGCTCGGATCGCATCAGCTTCACCGATGACATGGACGGCCTGCCGATCGGCGTGTTCGGCGGCACCGACGTGCGCATGCGCTTCTCGTGGTATGACAGCGTGGAGATCGGCTACAACGCCTACTTCACGCGCGCCTTCAGCGACGACCTTGGCGAGTTCAAGCGCTGGAACGGCATCATCTACCCCGAAAACACCGACATCGACTACGCCGCCGACCTGCACGACTTCCGCATCCTGTATCGCCGCGACCTGTTCCGGCTTGGGCTGACCAAAAACTTCACGTTCTTCATCAAGGCCGGCCTCGAGTACAGCTACATCCGGACCCAGGTGGCCAGCGACACCTTCACGGTCGAGGATGACCGCGACGTCGAGGAATTCCGCGAGCTGCTACCCTGGTACAGCGCGGGCTTCGGCGCGGAGATCGAAATCGGGCGCAGCATCCGCATCACCGCCGAGGCGCGCGGCACCTACATGGTCGGCTTCCCCACCTTCCAGGAGCGCGACCGCGACGACATGAAGCAGAGCATCTGGAGCCTGACCGGCCTGGTCAGCTTCGACTGGAACATCACCGACTGGTTCGCGCTGGTCGCGCGCGTGCACTACCGCTACCTGAAAGTCCGCCTGTACGGCGGCTTCCGTCAGGACAACTTCCTCTGGTACAGCGTGGGCCCCGACATTGGCTTCGGCCTCAGGTTCTAGCCCGTCCCTTTGATCTGCTCTTCCGTCTGCTAACCTGCACGCGTCCGCTGAACAGATTGGAACGTGTGGCCGGTAAAACCATCCGCGTATTGTGTCTGGGTGACCTCGTGGGCAGGCCGGGAAGGCGCGCGATCCGCGAGTGCCTGCCGCAGATCAAGGCCGATCACCAGCTCGATTTCACCATCGTAAACGTCGAGAACGCCACCAACGGCGCGGGCCTGCGCGTCAAGGAAGGCGAAGAGCTGCTGGGCTACGGAATCGACTGCATGACCAGCGGCGACCACATCCTCGACTTTCCCGAGTCCGCGGACTACTGCGAAAAAGAGTACCGCCTGCTGCGCCCCGTGAACTATGAAATGAAGGGCCGCGGGGCATGGATCTATGACCCCGGCAGCGGCGTGCGCATCGGCGTCGTCAACGCCTGCGGCCACGTGTTCATGAAAGAGCGCTGCAGGACACAGAACGTGTTTCACGCGACGCGCGACGCGGTCGAGAAGCTGCGCGAGGAAACGCCCATCATCTTCGTGGACATGCACGCCGAGGCGACCAGCGAGAAGATCGCCATGGGCTGGCACCTGGACGGCAAAGCCAGCGCCGTGTTCGGCAGCCACACCCACGTGCAGACCGCGGACCTGCAGGTGCTGCCCGGCGGCACCGGCTACATCACCGACCTCGGCATGACCGGCCCGCACCACGGCGTGATCGGCCGCGACATGGAGGCCGTGCTGAAGCGCTTCACCACGGACGAGCGGCACTTCATGAAAGTGGCCAAAGGCTGGATCCGGCTGACCGGTGCGATCTTCGAGGTGGAGGTCGGCAGCGGCAAGTGCGTCGGCACCCAGCTGTTCAGCCACACGCTCGAGGGCGTGGAAGAGACCGGCGAAGGCGCCTGAGCTTGAACGTCCCGCAACCGGGGACAGGCGCCGCGGCGCCTGTCCCCTTTTCGCGTTCATGGCATCTGTCATCCCCGGGGGTGGTCACACGGCCACCTGACCCAAGTGACAAAGTTTGAAATTGCACAACCCGGCCTCGCAATTAGGGTGACATACATTCGACGCCAGAGATCGCTCACGAATCGGGGGCCGGCAACGGCGCCCCGCGTTGACGGAGTAAGGAGAGGACCATGGGACTAACCAGGTGGGTCTGTTTCGGTCTATTTGCGTTGTGCTGCACACCCCTGGTGGCGCAGAACCAGTTTACGGTCACGAACCTCAATGATTCCGGCGCCGGCAGCCTGCGTCAGGCAATCGACGACGCCAACAATACGGCGAACCAGGTGGTCAGCATGGTGCCGGTGGCTGACGAGGTGCGTTTTCAACCCGGTGTCACCGGCACACTCACGCTGACTACCCCGTTGCCCCAGATCGTTGAAGGAGTCTCGATCATCGGTCCCGGGAGGTCGCTGCTGACCATCACCGGCTCCGGAACCATGCGCATCTTCGAAACCAGCTTAGGGCACTATCTGGGCGTGTCGCACATGACCCTGTCCAATGGTTTCGCCAGCGGCGACGGCGGCGCGATCTTCAGCCGCGGCTTCACCGTGATCAACGACGTCGCCTTCAACAACTGCCACGCGGTCGGCGCCAGTTCCGGGTCCGGTCCGGGCGTGGACGGGCGCGGCGGCGCGATCTTCCATGAACCCGTGCTGGCCGAGTTGTGGGTGACCAACTCGCTGTTCGACGGCTGCACGGCCGATGGCGGAAACGGTACCAGCGGCAACGGTGGAGGCGGCTTCGGAGGTGCAGTCTTCCTTTCCAACGGCGTGGGCCGCTTCTCTCTAAGCACCATACAGAACTGCACCGCCACCGGCGGTGACACCGCCACCAGCGGAGGCGGGGGTTCGGCCAGGGGGGGCGGCGTCTACGCCGACTCGGCGCTCGACCTTGACGACGTTGTGATCGACAACTGCAGCTGTACAGGCGGCACCACCACGACGGCATCCGGCGAGGGCGGCCGTACCTATGGAGGCGGCATCTATGCCCTGTCCAACGTGGACGTGCTGCGGATGACCATCTCGTCGTGCAGCCTGCTGGGCGGCACGCCGGGCGCAGGCGGCATCGGCGGCGAGTCCGGCGGCGCCGGCCTGTACACGTCAACCCCGGGCGGCACCATGACGGTTTCACTGCAGCTGGTGTCCATCGAGAACTGCGACGCCGTCAGCCCCAGCGGCGGCTTCGCCTTCGGGGGCGGCATCGCGGGATACACCCAGATCACCCTGCTCGAATCGGAAATCGACCAGTGCACCGCCGCCGGCAGCGGTGGTGGCATTCACTACGAGGGCTCCGAGAGCGTGCAGATCACGCGAAGCACAATCAGCAACTGTACGGGCACGGGAGTGTCCGCCATCTCTTCGCCGTCCTTTGTGTTCATCAACTGTACCATCAGCACCAACAACGGCGGCGCACTGACCGGCGGCATCGACGTAACCGGTGCGGTCGTGCAACTCAGCTTCAGCACGGTCACCGCCAACCAGGGAGCGACCTGGGGTGGCGTGCGCCGCAGCGCAGGCTCGCTCAGCATCATCGGCTGCATCATCGCGGCCAATGCTGGATCGGGCTCAGCAACTGACCTCGACGCCGCGGCCAGCATGACGGTTCAGAACAGTGTGATCGGTATCCAGGACCCTGACGCCATCGCACAGGACGGCGTCAACGGCAACCAGGTCGGTAGTGTCGGCACGCCGCTCGACGCGAAGCTCTCCGGCCTTGCCGGCAACGGCGGTCCTACCTCAACCCACGCCCTGCTGGCCGGCAGCCCCGCCATCGACATGGGTGGAGCCATCAGCCCCCCGAGCACGGACCAGCGTAACGCACCGCGCACGATCGGGCCTGCCGATGCAGGCTCGTACGAGTACGGCGCCACCCCTCCCAACACCGGCGGAACCTCCGGCGGCGAGGGCGACTCGCGCTGCGCGGTTTCCGGCAGCGCCGGCCTTGGCTGGCTGCTGCTGCTCGGCCTGCTGGCGGCCATGGCCACGGCCGGCAGGCTGCGCCGCGAGTAACTTGCGCCTTCAGAAAAGGGGCAGGCACCGAAGGCGCCTGCCCCTTTCGCCTGTCGCCCGCCGCGACCTCCGCCGCCTCCCCCACCGCGTCCCTGCCCGGCGCCCCGGCGTCTGTCACGCCTGCAGGTGAAGCATTGTCGACGCCTCGAACGCGAACGGGGATACTCGCCCAGCTGAAGGTCCCCAGGTGCTGTCCGGCTTTCGATTGTCAGGCAGTTGCGGTCGCGGCCCGGGGCTCCGTGACCGCGCGCGCGGCCGGCATCAGTGCCTGGCGCAGGCTGAGGATGTGCCCGGCGAAGGCGAGCGGCACCAGGAACGCCGGCAGCCAGATGTAAGGGAAGGTGGCCACCACCTCCGGCCCCGGCTGCACGAAGATTTTCTGCATCGGGCCGGGCATCGAGAGCACGGCGTGGATCAGCACGTTGAGCAGCAGCCCCAGCCCCAGCAGGTTCCAGCCGATCACCACCAGCCTGTTCGGCCTGCGCAGGACCAGCCACGCCGCAAAGGGCGCGGTCAACCCGGTGACGATGTCGAAGTTGCGCCCCTCAAAGCTCAGCAGCTCAGGCCCCGCGCCGTTGACAGCCAGCATGAACAGCACCAGCTCAACGGGCACGCGGAAAGCCTGGAAGCCGACCAGTTTCGGCGCGCTGAGCGCGGCGACCACGCGCCGGCCGAGGGGGCCGAGGGTCAGCACCAGCGCAAGCGTCATTGTGAAGGCCAGCACCGGCAGGTTCGGCGGCATGCGGTCGGGCGCCGGCGCCAGCACGCCCGAGGCGGCAATCGCGGCTGTCAGTCCCAGCCAGAGGGCAATCGCCGCGGCGGCAACCCCCGTCGCGCGCGCCGCCTGCCCGCGGAAAGCGGCGCGGACCGCGCTGAGCACGAGCGCAGCGCAGGCGAACACCAGGCACATGAAGAAGACGTCCACGACGATCTGAGGCATGGCGAAGCCTCCACTTGTCGGCCGCGACATTACGGGCGTCTTGTTGTATCTGCAACTTAATTCCGGGCCCGCAACGGAAACGGGGACAGTCACCCAGGGCGACTGTCCCCGTCTGCGCACGAACTAAAAACCGCGGATGCGCTTGCTTACGCGGAACAGCGTTTCCATTCCGCCCTTGCCAAGGGTGTCTTCGGCCTCGGACTGCGCCTTGCGCCAGTGGGGAATTGCCTGGTGCAGTTTGCGCCGGCCGTCGTCGGTGAGCAGCAGGGTATGGGAGCGCGCGTCGGCGCCCTGCAGCTTGCTGATCCAGCCGTTGCGCTCCATGCGGTCGACGTTGCGGCTGAGCGTTGACTTGTCCAGTTTCAGCGCCTCGCAGAGGCTGCCGGGATTCACGCCGCCGGTGTGTTCCAGGGCGACCAGGATGGTCATCTGCGGCGAAGTCAGTCCCACGTTGCGCAATGCGTCATCGTAGATGCCGGTGATGACGCGTCCGAGCAGACGGGTGCGGCTGGCAAGGCAGGCGTTTGCGATCTCGTCGGCGATGCTCTTCAGTTGTTTGGCCATACAACTTATTGTAACTGCACAACCGCCCCCCGGGCAATTGATAAACTGACCACCGGGTCATTTATTGCCTAGGATATCGACCATGGCAGGATAAACTGTCGCTACATGAAAGACCGTGTGGGCGGTCTGTTAACTGTTTCTGCAAGGGCAATTGGCATGGCTCGTACCTTTGACCTGTCGCCGGAAGAGAAAATCGACTGGCTGCGCACCCTTCCGTTCTGGATCGTTCACCTGCTGCCCCTCGCGGCCATCTACACCGGCCACGGTCACTGGTCGGCCTGGGTCGTGATGGTGGTGCTGTACTACGCGCGGGTGTTCTTCATCACCGGCGGCTATCACCGCTACTTCTCGCACCGCAGCTACCAGATGGGCCGCGTCATGCAGTTCCTGATGGCTCTGGGCGGCACCACCTCGTTCCAGCGCGGCGTGCTGTGGTGGGCCGCCCACCACCGCCACCACCACAAGTACTCGGACCAGCCCGAGGACGTGCACTCGCCCAAGCGCGGCTTCCTCTGGAGCCACATGCAGTGGTTCCTGTGCAAGGTCCACTTCGACACGCGCTGGGAGCTGATCCCCGACTTCAAGGACAACCCCGAGCTCAAGTGGCTCAACAAGCACGAGTTCGTACCCGGCACCCTGCTGGCCACGGCGGTGTTCTTCATGGGTTACGGCATCAGTGGTACATGGCTGGGTGCGGCCGGCTACTGCATTATCGGCTTCTGGCTTTCCACGATTCTGCTGTGGCACGGCACCTTCACGGTGAACTCGCTGGCGCACGTGTTCGGTTCGCGCCGCTTTGCCACCCGCGACACCAGCCGCAACAACCTGCTGATCGCCCTGCTGACGGGCGGCGAGGGCTGGCACAACAACCACCACCACTACCAGGCTTCCTGCCGCCAGGGCTTCTACTGGTACGAGGTGGACATGACCTATTACATCCTGCTGGCCTTCAGCAAGCTGGGCCTGGTGCGCAACCTGCGCCAGCCGCCTGAGCGCGTGCTGAACAAGCACCTGATCAAGAAGGGTGCCGCGGACCTTGGCATGTTCCATGCCCAGTGGGAGCGCGCCACCAAGGCCCTCTCCACCATGCAGTTCAAGACGGCTGAGCAGAAGAAGGCCCTTGAGGACCTGCTGGCCAGCACGCGGGCCAAGATCGACGAAATCGCCCGCATGTCGCACGAGAAGGCCGAGGAACTGCTGCACCAGCAGGAAGCCGAGGCAGCCTCGTAGCGCGAATCAGCAAAACTGACGGGTTAAAAAAAAGCGGGCCGCCTGAGGAGTGCGGCCCGCCACTACAACCGGTGCTGAGGGAGGCACATTTCAACAGAAACCTGTCGAAACTTGGAGGAGGACAATTTCCCCAGCCCCGGCTTACAAAGAGTATAACGGACAAGTACGGCAAGCAAGCTAAAGTATTTTCCGCAACGCTCTGAAAGAACCCCGGCTGATGACGCAACTCCCTGGCACAAAACTCCTTACAACGATCGCCGAGCGGGTCTCAGAGATTCAGCTGAAATACTTCGACCGCCTCGAAAACGCCCAGATCCAGCACAAGCAGGACCGCCACCGCGACCTGCTGACCATCGCCGACAGCGAATCCGAACGCGTCATCATCGAGACCATCCGCGAGGCCTTTCCCTCCCACGGCATCCTGGGGGAAGAAACCGGCGCCGACCTGCGCGACAGCGAGTGGGTCTGGATCATCGACCCCGTGGACGGCACCACCAACTTCGCCCGCAGCTTCCCGTTTTTCGCCGCCAGCGTCGGTTGCTGGCACAAGGGACGGCCGGTGCTGGGACTGGTCGAGGCGCCCTACCTGCGCGAGCGTTTCATGGCCGAGGCGGGCTCAGGCGCGTTCCTGAACGGCAAGCGCCTCTCCGTCAGCGCCACGCCCGACATCGCGCACTCGGTATTGGCCACCGGCTTCGCCTACGTGCGCAACGAGGTAGTCCGCAACAACGTCGACAACTTCAGCCGCCTGATCCTCAAGTGCCACGACATCCGCCGCCCCGGCGCCGCCAGCCTTGACCTCGCCTACGTGGCGGCCGGGCGCTTCGACGGTTACTGGGAGCCCTACCTGAAACCCTGGGACGTGGCCGCCGGCTGCCTGCTGGTGACCGAGGCCGGCGGCAGGCTGACGGACTTCCACGGCGGCGACGACTGGCTGTTCGGCGCGAACCTGGTGGCCAGCAACGGGCTGGTACACGAAGAACTGCGCGCGGAGCTGTCCGGCACCGAGCCCGAGTACCAGCCCTGGGGCCGCGAGATCGAAAAGCAGATACGAGGGTAGGCCAGGTTTCAGGTGTCAGGTGTCAGGTTACAGGGAAAAGCCTGGACGTCGGGTGCTGGCGGAGGTCGGAACAATCGCCAACTGATGCTGCAGCTTCCAGACACGATCCCTGTCACCTGAAACCTGCTCCCTGAAACCTGATTCCGCTCCGGCCGCTCATTGAACATTGGGCGCGATTGATTGATTATTGCCTGCCATGGACACACTGGTCATCGTTCGCAAGATCCGCGAGGCGGAGGCGCTGGCTGATGCCGGCAAGCACGGTGACGCGCGCCGTCTGCTTGAGCCCCTGCTGGGCGACGATGGCCTGACCGACACGCACCGCAAGCTGGTCAGCAAGAAGCTGGAGCTGTTCGAGAAACAGCAGCAGCGCATGACCCGCATTCTGTCGCGGCGCGGCACCTCAACCGGCGTGCGCAGCGAGTCCGACCTGTCCTCCGAGCGCACCTCGATCCGCCCGGCCGTGGTGGACAAGTCCGAGCGCCCCACGGACCGCAGCATCGACAAAGAGGATCGCTCCGAGCGCCCGACCGACCTGAGCATCGAGAAGGAGAACCGCGGCGCCGCCACCGAGGTGGTGCCCAAGGCCCGCAACGTGGACACCGAGGTGCCGGAGAAGGGCCACAAGCTGAAGGTGGAGCCGCGCAAGAGCAGCGGCCAGAGCAGCGGCATGTGGCGCGCGGTCGAGGAGCGCCGCGAAGTGGTACGCCCGCCCGACCCCAGCGAATCGCAGGAACTGGCGCCCGTCATCGACAGCGACCGGCTGGACGCCGTGGCTGAAACCGACGACTCCGACCCGCGCAAGACCGACATCTTCGTGGCGCCGCCGCAGGTTTCCGACGTAGTGGTGCAGGTCGCGCCTGACGAGGACAGCGCCCCCGTGATCAGCCGCCTGAACGTGGACAAGCCGGTGCAACCCCGGCCCCACGACACGCCGGCGCCCTGGAACGACACCCCCGTGCCGCAGGCGATGACCCCGGCGCCGAAGGCGCTGACGCCGCCGCCCCCGGTCACGGTGCGGGACAGCTTCGTCATTCCGCCCACCGATACCGTGCAGGTCTCCGCGCTTCCCGACAAGGACGACCACTCGACCTACCTGCTGGCCGACGATTACTTCGCGCCGCGACCCAGCGCTCGCCCGCAGGCGCGCAGCAACCCCGAGCTCAAGGCCCTGGCCGAGCGTCTGCCCGACGACGACCTGCGCCGCGAGCTGGCCCTCGAGGTGGTCAAGCTGCGCGAGCAGCTCGAGGCCGTGCAGCGCGACAGCAAGCGTGAAACCCGCTCGGGCTCGCGCAAGATCGAACGCGAGGACCGCCCGGCGTCGGGCTCGTTCCACATCCCGGCCAGCCAGGTCAACACCATCGTGCGGCGCGCCGCCGGCACGGACCAGATCGAGGTCCACATGCCGGGGCGCGACGAGAACGCCTCGGAGCTGCAGGTTCTGCGGCGCGACAGCGTGCGCGGCGAGAAAACCACCGCCAAGCCGACCGACCGCGTGGCGCTGGCGCAGGACTACATCGACGCCGGCCAGATCCAGAAACCCAGCCTGCTCAAGCCGCTGGCAACCTGGCTGGGCGTTCTGGTGGTGCTGGGCGTGATCGGCTGGGCCGTGCACCTGGCCTGGCGCTCCATCGCCGAGGCAGACCTGCAGGCCATTGAGCTCAGCACCGAAGGCATCGGCGAGTACCGGCTGGGAACACCCAAGGCCGGCTACGCCGACATCAGCGGCAGGAAGAACATGGTGGAGCCGGCTGTGCTGAATGCGCGGGGCTGGCTGGTGCAGTATGAAGAGAGCGCCGAGTTGATCACGGCCGTGGCGATGCCGGGGCCGACGCTGGCCGACCCGGATGCAAGCGGCTTCAACGCGCTGCAGATCAGTTTCAACGGCGACCTGCTGAAGCTGCAGGGCAACACGACGGCCGAGGCGGTCAGCACGCGGTTCGGCGGCGCAATGCCGCCCTTCAGCCAGGCGGTGTGGGAGCAGTCCGAAACCTACACGCTCAGCTTCCCCTCGCAGCAGGGCGACCGGGTGCTGGAGTTCTGCTACGACACGCACAACCCGGCCGCGCCGCTGTGGGTGCGGGTGGCCGACGCGGGCCGGTCGCCGCGCGTGCCGGCGCGCGGCGATTTTTCGGACGAATAGGCGGGGCTGGTGCGGACAAGCATAAGGCTGCTATCTTCTGAGCGTCGAAAGGACTGAATGAAGATCCGCTTCTGGGGAGTGCGCGGCAGCCTTCCAACGCCCGGGCCTGAAACGGCCCGCTACGGCGGCAACACCACGTGCATCCAGGTGATCCGCGATTCCGGCCCGCTGATCATCATCGACGCCGGCACGGGCATCCGCGTGCTGGGCGACCAGCTGATGAAAACGGCCAGGCCGCCGTTCGACATCAAGCTGTTGGTCACGCACACTCACTGGGACCACATCCACGGCTTCCCGTTCTTCACGCCGATCTACACGCCCGGCAGCAAGGTCGAGGTGATGGGCATCGGGCCTTTGCGCGAAGGCAAAAGCTTCGAGCAGGTGATGCGCGACCAGATGACCTACAGCTATTTCCCGGTCGAGAACACCATGCTCGACAACGTGGTCAGCTACCTCGACTTCAACCACAAGTTCAAAGACGGCGTGGAGCGCAGCTTTGAGCTGTGCGAGGGCGTCAAGGTGACGCTCAAGCTCACCAACCACCCGGTATACTGCATAGCCTATCGCATCGAAGCCGACGGCAGGTGCTTCGTGTTCAGCGGCGACCACGAGCCCTGGGCGCGCACCACCACCGACGACCGCCCCGGCGACACGCGCGAGCTGTTCCGCATCATGAACCACCGCATGGTCGAGTTCTGCCGCGGCGCGGACCTGATCGCCTTCGACACCACCTACACCCAGGCCGAGTACGAGAGCGTGGACAAGCCGCAGCTCTCCAAGCGCGGCTGGGGCCACAGCTACTTCGAGTTCAACATCGGGCTCGCCAGGCAGGCCGGCGTGAAGCGCCTGGCCTTCACCCACCATGATCCCACGCGAACCGACGACGCGCTCGACCGTTTAATGAGCGAGACCTACCTGCCCCTGGCGAAGAAAGAGGCTCCGGACACGGAGTTCTTCGCCGCCCGCGAGGGCATGGAGATCGAACTGTAGGCGCGTGGCACAGGCGATCCTGCCTGTGAGTGGCACAGGCAATCCTGCCTGTGCGCGGATGCACGATGGCAAAGAAGAAACTCGACCTGGCTACTTTCGAACTTCCCGACGGCAGAAAACGCCGCGGCTCGTTCGTCGTGCGCCTGGCCCTGCGCCGTCTCTCCCTGCGCCAGCACCGCGATGCCCTCAAGGCCGCCGCGCGCATGGTGCTGGTGCTGCCGGCCCTGCAGGCGGGCCTGCTGGTCGGCGTGCTGAAGGGCGAGACCTGGATGCTGCTGCTGGGCCTCGAGGGGCTGTTGATCGCCTGGCTGGCAGCCGGGCAGCTTTCGCGCCCCGCGCCGGAAAGCAAGCTGATCGGCTTCGGCATCGCGCTGCTGAACGCGGTGCTGCTCAGCGCCGTGGGCCTGTTCCTGGGCAGTCACCTGTTCTGGGTAACGGGCGTGCTGGCAATGCTGCCGGTGACGGCGCTGGTTTTTTCGGCCACCGGCGCGCGTACCGTGAAGCTGGCATGGCTGGCATTCGGCGCGCCGCTGCTGCTGGTGCTGCTGGCGTCGGGCGCCGGGCGGGTTGCGATCGAGCTGTCGAAGAGTGAGAGCGACCCCGTGCAGCGCGGGCAGGAGTTGCAGGTCGCCTGGTATGCCCTGCTGTTCCGCGGCGGCACCGGCACGGAGCGCGCGCTGCTGCGCCTGCGCCAGGCGCAGGCGGCCTTCGAGGCGGGTGACTTCAAGGCCTCGTGGGAGTTTGCCGACGACGGGCTGTACGACGAACGCCGGCTGTTGCGGGCGATTCCCGCATCGCTGATCGGCTCTGACCTGGTGGAAAGCCTGCTGCGCCTGAAGGCCCAGGCCTTCTACAACCATGCCTGGGGCAAGCGGGATCAGATCCACACCCCGCTTCCGCCCGAACCACTGGATGAGGAAACCGCCACAGACCCGACGGTGAAGTTGAAGTGGGGCTGGTAGCTGGTGGCACAGGCAATCCTGCACAATCCTGCCTGTGCCGCGCTCAGGTTTTGGCCTGCCTGAACAATGCCAGCAGTTGCTCTGCCCGGTGACGGTAGCTGTGTCTGGCGCCTTCCTGGGCGGCATCGGCGGACAACCGGCGCGCCAGCGCGGCGTCCGACGCCAGTTCGGTCAGCGCCGCAGCCAGTGCCCGCGCGTCGCCGGCCTGGTACAGCCTCGCGGTGCGCCCGTCCTGCAGCACCTCCCGCACGCTGGGCACGTCGGCAGCCACGATCGGCAGGCCCATCGCCAGGTACTCGAACAGCTTGAGCGGCGAGGTGAACCGCGCGCTGATGCTGTGCTCGGGCGGCAGCGGGTGCACCGCGCAGGCGCAGGTCTTGACGTGTAAAGGGATGTCGGCCTGCGCCACCCGGCCGGTCAGCTCAACGCGCCCGTCCAGGCCCAGCCGCGCGATCTCCGACTTCAGGCGCTGTTCGTCTTCAGGCTTGCCGCCGCCCACGACTTTCAGGCGCAAACCGGGCGCCAGCGCCAGCGCCTCCAGCAGCAGTTCAAGCCCTTTCCAGAACTGCAACGTGCCGACCCACGCCACGGTGCGGCCGTCGCCGCCCTGCCACACCGGCTTGAACAGGCTGGTATCCACGGCGCTGGGCACCACGGCGGCCGGGCCGCTGTAGCCGAAACGGGCGCGGATCTCGTCCAGCAGGCCCTGGGTAATCGCAGCCACACCGGCCGCGCGGGAATAGATGTCGCGCTCAAGCTCGTGCAGCCGCGCCGCCTTGCGCGCGGGCGCCCCGCGGTCGCGCGCCCAAAGTTCACCGACCAGGTGCGCCTCGTAAACCAGCGGCAGGTTGACACCTTTGTGGGCGGCGTGCGCGGCCAGCTTGTCGCTGCGCAGCCACAGCACGTCGGCGCCGGAGTGCGGGACTGCCTTGCGGAACGCGCGGAAAAACACGCTGTTGAGCGTCAGCCCCATTCGCTTGTGCAGGCTGGCAATCGTGGCGATCTTCAGCCCCGGCGGCAACTCCAGCGCCAGGTGCCTCCTGGCGTACTCGCTCACGCGCTCCATGCTGTCCGGAGTGTACCAGGTCACCGGCGCCAGCTCGGCCACCGCAGCCAGGCTGCGCACGATCGCCACCCAGCGCGCGCGGCCGGCGTCGATCGGTTCATGATGGGCGAACACGACATGCATGCGCCCATTGGAGCCACGGCCGCCGCCTCAGGCAAGATCAACGCGAGTCTGGACGAAAAGGACCCGCAGGTACGTTTTTACAGCGGCCGGAAGGTCGCTAGACTGGGGCCGCGCAAACAAAGGGCGACATGACCGACGTCTCAACCACGCAGCACCCGCGCTACAGCGAGCGCAAGGAAACCCATCGCAAGATCGGCGAGCTGCTGGTCGAGGCCGGCAAGCTGCGGCGCGACCAGCTGGAACACGCGCTGCGCATGCAGCAGACCATGGGCGGGCTGATCGGCAGTGTGCTGGTTGAGCTGGGACTGATCCACGACAGCGATCTGTCCGAGACGCTGGCAAAGTCGCTGGGGCTCGAGATGATCGACCTCAACCGCATCGGCGTTGTGGACCCGGACGCCGCCCACTTCATTCCGGAAAGCATCGCGCGCCGCCACAAGCTGATCGGCGTACGCTTCGAAAAGAGCAGACCGGAACGCAAGACGCCGGACCGCGTGGTGGTCGCGATGTCCGACCCCAGCGATTTCATGGCGCTCGACAGCATCCGGGCCGCCACAAACATGGAGCCCATCGCGGCCGTCGCCACCCGCGCGCAGATTGCAGACGCGCTGCAGACCGCATACCTGGAAAGCCCGCTCAGCCTTGAAGAAGCCGTCGGCGAGCTCAAGGACTTCAAGATCGAGACCACCAGCGAACTCGGTGATATCGACGACTTCCAGCGCCTGAAGTCCGAGGCGGGCCTGGCGCCCGTGGTGCGTTTCGTGAACAGCATGCTGTTCGAGGCCGCGCGCATGAAGGCCAGCGACATCCACATCGAGCCGCAGGAGCACCACCTGCGCTGCCGCTTCCGCATTGACGGCGAGTTGCGCGTGGTCGCGCCGCCGCCCAAGGAGCTGCAGAACGCAATCATCAGCCGCATCAAGATCATCAGCGCGCTGGATATCGCCGAGCGCCGACTGCCCCAGGACGGCCGCCTGAAGATCCGTTTCCTGGGCCGCAACATCGACGTGCGCGTCTCCACCATGCCGACCGTGTTCGGCGAGAAAGTGGTGCTGCGCCTGCTGGACCAGAGCGGCACCACGCTGAGCCTCGACGACCTCGGCTTCGAGGAAGACATCGTGACCTCGATGCGCCGCATCATCACGGCGCCCTATGGCATCGTGCTGCTGTGCGGGCCCACCGGCTGCGGCAAGAGCACCACCCTGTACAGCTTCCTGCGCGAGCTGAACACCGCCAACGTGAACATCGTGACGGTGGAAGACCCGGTCGAGTACCGCCTCGAGGGCGTGAACCAGACCCACGTGAAAGCCAAGATCGGCCTGACCTTCGCCAACTGCCTGCGCACCATCCTGCGCCAGGACCCCGACATCGTGATGGTGGGCGAAATCCGCGACCTCGAAACGCTGGAAGTCGCCGTGCGCGCCAGCCTGACCGGCCACCTGGTGTTCAGCACCCTGCACACCAACACCGCCGTCAGCAGCATCACGCGCATGGAGAACATGGGCCTGGCGCCCTACCTGATTTCCGCGACGCTGAACGCGGCCCTCAGCCAGCGCCTGGTGCGCAAGGTGTGCAAGAGCTGCGGCAAGCGCGAAGAGCTGAAGCCCATGGCGCGCGAAGCGCTCGAGCGCGTGCTGGGGCAGACCGTCAACTTCGAGGTGATGCAGCGTGTCGGCTGCCCGGAGTGCGGCTACAGCGGCTACAAGGGCCGCCTGGCGGTCAACGAGCTGTTTGAGCCCACCGACCAGATCCGCGACATGATCAACCACGGCGCCGACGAGCTGAAGCTGATCGACGCCGCCAGGGCCTCCGGCATGCAGTTCCTGATCGACAACGCCTGGCGCAAACTCAAGGCCGGCGTGACCACGGTTGAGGAGGTGCTCAGCCTCGGCTTCCAGAAGGCCGATGACGCAGCCTCGCTGACGCGCGACAAGAACCGCGGCGACAGCGAAGAGCTGGTGTTCGAAGAAGAAAGTCCGGCCGCCACGGTGATCGACTTCGACCAGCAACCCCCGGCTTAGGTTGCGCAGGCGCCCCGCCCGCACCGGGTCAGTTCGCCAGCAGTTCCACCAGCTTGCGGGCGTGGTCGGCCGAGATGGCCTCGCCCAGGGTGCCCTCGAAGCGTCGGGTGATCACGCCGACCACCTTGCCGTTGGTGTTGATCAGCGGCCCGCCGGAATTGCCGGGGATGATCGGCGCCGAGGTGCCGATCACGCCCACTTCCAATTGCAGGCTGCGGATGTCGCCGGTGGCGGGGCTGGTGGTCACCGTGGTGCCCTTGATGACGCTGAGGCCCAGCGGGTAGCCCAGCGACATCACCTTGTCGGTCACGTGCAGGGCCTTCAGTTCGTCGTCGCTGGCGATCGGCAGCGGCGTGGTCAGCTCCTTGGCGCTGCGCCGGTCGAACTCAAGCACCGCGAGGTCGTTGAAGGTGTCCATGTTGTGCACGCCGGCCTGCTTCACGCGCTCGATGATGTCCTCAGGCAGGTCGGTGCGGAAGCCGGCCTGCTCGAGGTAGCCTTTGTAGTTGTCGCCAAAGGTGGTCCAGTCGTCCGGCGCGAAGCCTTTCACTTTCAGGCTGCCGTTGCCGCCGCGCCCGCCGGGCAGTGTGGCCCAGGCCTCCGAGACGCTTAGGTTGGTGTCGCCCACTTTCTCCCGCAGCTTGGCGCCGGGGTGCCAGGCCGCGATCACCCAGTCTTTCAGCGGCGCGGGGCGCACGTTGCGGATGGCGTGGCTGATCGAGAGCTCGGGCTTGAACAGGTAGGGCTTGATCACGTGCTTGTTGGTGACGATCCAGGCCTTCTTGTCGCTGGTTTTGGCCAGCCAGCCGGTGCCGGTTCCGCTCTCGATGCCGACCGCCTTGCCGTTTTCATCCAGCAGCGGGTATTGCACGAAGATCAGGAACACCGAGTTGTTGTAGGTGTCCATGATCTCGCGGAACGCGTTGTCCGAGGGCGCCTTCGACAGCTCTTCCAGGCGCTTGAGCTGGTCGGCCGTGGCGTCTTTCAGCTCCTTGAGCTGCGCTTCGCTGATCTCCTTGACGCGCGCCGCGGTCTGCTCGTCTACGTTCTTCCTGAGTTCCTCGAAGCGCTTGTCCTGCTCGACCTTCAGGGTCGCGACCTGCTCGGCCAGGGATGACTCCAGCGCGGTCATCTTGGCGCGCAGGTCATCGAGTTCTTTCTGGCGTTCCTTTTCGGCGTCCTGGCGCTGCTTCTCGGCCTCCTGGCGCTTGCGCTCGGCTTCGTCCAGCGCGACCGTGGCGTCGGCCTTTTCCTTTTCGTGCCTGGCCTCGTTGTGCAGGTAGTACCACACGCCGATGGCGGCGGCGGCCACGATCAGCATGAACAGCGCGCCCACCAGGGTGCTCAGGCCGGCGCGGCGGCGCGCGGCCCGGGCCTCGAGCTTTTCGGCCACGGCCTTGATCATGTGGCGGGTCTTGTCGCCGGCGCCGACCTGCGCGCCGACTTCGTTCACCATGATCGTCAGGCTTTCCGGGTCGCCTTCGTCGGCGGGCTGGGCCTGCGGTACGGTCTGGGCCGCCAGCGTCGGCGGCGGCGCGGGGCGCGCGGCCTCGCCGGGGATCACGATTTTCATGGTCGCGCCCTCCAGCCCCAGCGAGATTTCGTCGCCGTCGTAGAGGCGCGTGCCCTCGGCCGTGGCGCGCATGCGGTTGACGTAGAGGCCATTGCTGCTGCCCTGGTCGCGCAGGAACAGGCCGTCGTTGCGTTCTTCCAGCAGTGCGTGGTGGCCGGAAACCTTGAGGTCGCGGGCGCCGTCGAAGCGCAGGGTGCAGTCAGGCGCGCGCCCGACCATCACGCCGGCGCGGAGTTCCTTGCTGGTGTAGCCGAAGCGCCGCCCCGCCAGCGAGCTGGTCAGGACTTCAATGATCGCGCGAGGCGCGGCCGGCTCGTGCCGGGTGGGCTGTACGTCTGCCGTCATGATGGGGAAAGCATATCGCATCCCCACCAGCGGGCAAGCCGTGCCGGGGATGGGCAGCTGTATCAACCCGGTTCGCCGGGCGGGACGCCCGGCGGACTCATCGACGGGACGTCGATGTCACTCGCGATTCGGCTACTCTTCCGTGTCGCGGCCTGTCTTGCGGGCCTTTTTCTTGCCGCGGGTTTTCCTGGTGGGGGCCGGGAGCTTCAGGTCCAGGCCTATTATGGCTTTGCTGAGGTTTTCCCTTACATCCTCTGTCAGCGTGATGGTCAGGGCCTTTTTGGCCTCTTCCGGCACGTCTTTCAGGTCCTTGTCGTTCAGCTTGGGCAGCAGCACTTCCTTCAGGCCGCTGCGGTAGGCCGCCAGCACCTTTTCCTTGATGCCGCCCACGGCCAGCACCTTGCCGCGCAGCGTCACCTCGCCGGTCATGGCGATGTCGCCGCGCACCTTCTTGCCGGTGTACAGGCTGGTCAGCGCGGTGGTGATGCTGACGCCCGCCGACGGCCCGTCCTTGGGCACGGCGCCTTCCGGGAAGTGCACGTGCACGTCGTACTTCTCAAAATCCTCAATCGGGATGCCCAGCGCCGCCGCGTTGCTGCGCACGAAGCTGAGCGCCGTGCTGACGCTTTCCTTCATCACGTCGCCCAGGCTGCCGGTCACCTTCACGTTGCCCTTGCCCGGGTAGCGCGTGCTTTCGATCAGCAGCGTGTCGCCGCCCATGCTGGTCCAGGCCAGGCCGCTGACCACGCCGATTTCCGGCCTGCGGGCGCCGGCCTCGGGCAGCCACAGGCGCGGCCCCAGGTACTCCAGCAGGTCGTCGGGCTTGATGGTCACCTCGGCGTCGAGGCTGATTTCCTCGGCCGCCACGCGCGTCGCCAGCTTGCGGCAGATGCCGGCGATGCGGCGCTCGAAATTGCGCAGGCCGGCCTCGCGCGTGTAGCCGCGCACGATTTCACGGATGGTCGCCTTGGGGAACTTGACGTTGCCGGCCTTCAGCCCCGCGTTCTCGATCTGGCGCGGAATGATGTAGCGCTTGGCGATCGCTTCTTTTTCTTCCAGCGTGTAGCCCGCCAGGCGGATCACCTCCATGCGGTCGCGCAGCGGCCCGGGGATGGTGTCCAGCATGTTGGCCGTGCAGATGAACAGCACGCGGCTCAGGTCGTAAGGCACGTCGAGGTAGCGGTCGTGGAACTGGTGGTTCTGCTCCGGGTCCAGCACCTCCAGCAGCGCCGCGGCCGGGTCGCCCCGCATGCTCTGGCTGAGTTTATCCACCTCGTCGAGCATCAGGATCGGGTTGGCTTTGCCCGCCTTCTTCATCGCCTGCAGGATGCGGCCGGGCATGGCGCCGACGTAGGTGCGGCGGTGGCCCATGATCTCGGCGTCGTCGCTCAGGCCGCCGAGGCTGATGCGCTGGAATTCGCGGCCCATGGCGTGCGCGACGCTGCGGCCGAGGCTGGTCTTGCCCACGCCGGGCGGGCCGACCAGGCACAGGATGGGGCCCTTGAGTTCCTTCTTGAGCTTCAGCACGGCCAGGAACTCGATGATGCGGTCTTTCACTTCCTCGAGGCCGAAGTGGTCTTTGTCGAGAATCGCGCGCACGCGCTTGAGGTCGAGGTTGTCGATGCTGGTCTCATGCCAGGGCACGCTGAGCAGCCAGTCGATGTGGGTGTGGACCACGTTGTACTCGGCGCTGGCCTCGCTGATCAGGCTGAGGCGGTCGATCTCGGCCTCGCACTCCTTGCGCGCGGTTTCGGGCAGCCTGGCTGCGTCCATGCGCTCCTTCAGCTTCTCGATGGCGGCCTCGGTGCCCTCGACGTCGCCCAGCTCGCCGCGGATGGCCTTGAGCTGCTGGCGCAGGAAGTATTCGCGCTGGGACTTCTCGATCGCTACCTGGGTGCGCATCTGCACTTCGCGGTCCACGGCCAGGCGCGCGATTTCGTCCTCGATCAGCTTGATCACCTGCTTGAGGCGCTTCTTGCAGTCCAGCTCGCAGAGGATCTCGGCCTTCACCTTCACCGGCAGCGACATGTAAGTCGCCAGCAGGTCGGCGAATCGGCCGGGGCCGCGGATGTTCATCTTGAGGACGTTGACCAGCTCGTTGGAGTAGGCGGGGTCGAGGCTGACCAGGGTCTCGAACTTTTCCAGCGCCTCCTGGATCAGCCGCATCATGGCGGGCGACTCGTCGTCGCTGCCGATGGTGCGCGCGGGGGAAACCTCGGCCACTGCGAAAGGGTCGAGGCCGGTGAGCTTCTTGAGCTTGACGCGGGTAAGACCCTGCACCGCGCACTGGATGGTGCCGTCGGGCAGGTACATCTTGTGGATCAGGCGCCCGCTGACGCCGATCGAATAGAGGTCATCAAGGTTCTTGATGGTCTCGGCCTGCTGGTCGCGCTGGGTGGCCAGGCACAGCATGGTGTCAGCCGTGGGCAGCGAGTTCAGCAGGTTGATGTTGGGTTTGCGGTGGACGGAAAAGCTGGCAACGTGATAGGGAAACACCACCACGGAGACCAGCGGCAGCAAGGGCAGCGTGTTGGGCACGGACTGCGCCAGTATCTTGGTGCTGTTGTTTCCCGAGTAACCGGACATAATCACCCCCGCCAGTGGGGCCGTTTGTAGCAGGCAAGCCTGATGGACACAACGCAGTCGGAGGCTGGAGCGCATCCGGGAAAGTCGCGGCAGGCGGCGGCGGGCGCCGTGCTTGCGCTGGGTGCATTCCTGTTCGGGGGCTTCATGGCGCTGCCCGCGCTGATCGCCGTGCTGCCGCGGATGCGGCGCTACTGGCCGTTCGCGCTGGCGCTGTTTCTGGGCGTGCTGGCCGTGCGGGGATTGACGCTGCTGGGCGTGAACCCGGTGCTGGCGTGGGCGCGGCTGCGCGCACTGGATCGGCTCGAACACAGCCTGGGCGGCAAGGTCAGCTACGACGCGTTCCATGGCGATGCCACGCTGGGTCAGCTCAACTTTGAGGGCCTGCGCGTTGAGCTGCCGGAGGTGAGCGGCGAACTCACCCTTGAAAGCGTGCGGATCGACACCGGCTTGTTCCTGCTGCTCGGCGGAACGTACTCGGTCAGCGGGCGCAACGTCTCGGTGCGGCTGGATGCATCGGACGGCAAGCTGGAAAGTTTCCTGGGCCGGCGGGATGCCCCGGCCGGCGTCAGCACCGAATTGCAGATCGAGGGCGGGCGCCTCGAGGTTTTCGGCAGCCCCACCAGCGCGGTCTTCACGTTGACGCACCTTGGCGGCAGCGTCAGTGAGGACGGCTGGAAGCTGAACGTGGGCCTGAGCCACGCCGAGCTGACCCTGCTGGATCGCACCCACGACATCGTCGTGTACGGCGGGCTGTCGCTGGGAGAGCAGGGCGAGGGACTGGTCGTGAAGTCCGACCTGCGCGCCGTGGACCAAGAGGCCGGCTTCGGCATCCTGCGCGGCGAGTTGCAGCCGGGCGGCGCCAGCTCCATGACCTGCGTGATCGACCGGCTTGAGCTAAACCCGCTGTGGGCCCGCTACCGCAAGGTCGACTCCTGCGCCGGCATGCTGCGCGGCCGCGTGCTGATCGCCGGCGATCTGAACCGGCTGGCGTTCGGGCTGGATTGCGAGGTGCAGGAATTCAGCTACTACCACTTTACGGCCATGTCGCTGGACCCGACCCACAGCTTCAAGCTGCCGAATGCTCGCCTGTCCGGCACGCTGGTACTTCTGGACGGCGAGCAGTGGGACTTCCAGCAGCTGAAAGTCGAGGCTGACCAGGCCACGCTGGCGACGGGGAACTCCATGAGCGCACAGGGCAGCGGTGCGCTTGTGCTCTCAGGCCGCTACCCCGAACTCGGCGGCGTGCTGGAGGCCACGGTCGAGAGCGGCCTGATCCGCGAGCCGATCAGCTGGAGCCCCACCCACCCGCGCGGCCTGGACAGCGTGCAGCCCAACATCGTGACGGTGGCGGAGCAGTTCCAGCAGCTTGAGCTGGACTGGAAGGTCGAGGTCAGGCAGCTGACAGTGGATTGCGAGCCGCTGACCGGCACGCTGGCAGGCGGCCTGCAGGGCCGGTTCCAGAAGCAGCCGGGCGTGCGCGTCGGCACGCTGCGCGCGGGCGGCGAGCTTGCGCTGAGCGACGGGCGCGTGCGCTGCCTGGGACTGGATGCGCCGCTGGAAGCCACGCTCGCCTTCAATCCCAACGCCCCCACCAGCCGCGCCGCGTTGAGGGGCCGGCTGAGCACCGAGCTGGGCGGCACGCCGATCAACTGCGAACTGACCGGCGACCTGCAGCGCCCGGTGTTCGTCTTCACCGGCGCCAACCTCAGCCCCGAGGCCCTGGGCCGGAAAATCTACCGTTACAGCCCCGTTGAGTTGACGCCCGCCGAACAGCTCGCACGCCGCGAGCAGTGCACCCGGATCTTCGGCCCCGCCGCGGCCGTGGAAGAGAACCCGTTCCTCGCCAAAGCCGCGGGCAAGGTGGCGTTCACCGTGAAGTAGGGGCGTGTTGCTACCTGATGGTCAGCGTGGTGGTGGTGCGTTCGCCGCCGACGTTGAGGGCAAGCTCGACGTCGCCGTTGAAGCCTTCCGGCAGTTCCAGCGCGCGCAGATCGGCGTCCACCAGCGGGTTCAGGGCGCGGCTGCTGTTCACCTGGCCTTCGCGCTCGCGCAGGGCCTGGCCGGCGTGGGTCATGCGAATCTGCCAGCTAACGCCGTCTTCACGCCACAGCACGCTCTGCTGGCGGCTGTCGTCGAAGAACGCGCCCCACAGCACGCGGCCGCCATCCTGCCAGGCCAGGCAGCGGATGTTGCGCACCCGGTTGTAGTACAGCGGCGCCGGGCCGAAAGCGCTCCCCAGGCCGCTTTCCCGCAGGCTGCTGGTGAACTGTTCCATTTCTTCGGCCAGGCTCGCGCGTTGCGCCATGGGCGCCTGCATCAACGCCACCAGGTAGCCGCCCTCCAGCCTGGCGTAGGCGATGCGCTGCACGAACTCGTCGGTGCCGAAGTACTCGCCCACGAAGCCTTCGCTGCCGGCGATGGCAGGCCGCAGGCCCGCCGAGCGTTTGATCTCGATCTTCTTCAGCTCGTTCTCAAGCTCGTCGTGCAGGCGCGGCAGGCTTTCGTAGTCGGTCAACGGCACCTGGAACACACGCAGCGAAAACCAGCCCTGCGGCGTGCGGCGCCGCAGGCGGTCGGCTTCGCGCTGCCAGCCCTTCAGCACCACCGCGTAGCGCCCCTCCAGCACCAGCGGCGCCAGGGCGCCCTGCTCGACGCCTTCGATCAGCACCAGCTCGCGCAGCAGGTCGTCCATGCGGCGAGAGGCCTGGCCCTGCGCGGTGTCCGATACCAGCAGCGCGAACGCGCGCCCCGCGGACGGCCAGTCCACCACCACGCCCTCGCGCCCGCCAGCCAGCTTCACCGCGCTGCGCCGGGCCGGGATTTCGCGATTGCCGCCGCGCGGACGGAAGGGGTAGTCCTCGCTGTCTCCGAAACGCGCGCCGTCGACCTCCAGTCGCGATTGCAGGGCCTTGAGACCGTCGGGCCCGAGTTCCCACAGCGCCGCGGAGCGCGAGGCGTCGATCCACTTTCCGGCCAGCAGGCGGGGAAAGCCCGCGCCGGCGACCGGCGGCGGGGACAGCTGCACGCCGATGCCGCAATCCTCGAGCCACGTGTAGTCTCCGACCCGGAAGACCGCGGCTTGCGTTGACGCGTCAAGGGCACGGGCGACAGCGTCGCCGGCGCTGGCACGCGGCCCGGGCAGCAGCGCCAGCAGCAGGCCTGCTTCGATGAAAAACAACAGGAAGGCGACTCTGCCCATGGGCTCAGTTCAAAAGGAACACTCAAACATTCAACGCGGGCTCAGGCCGGGGATTCCAGTGGATTCTGCAATTTGGGCTTCGCGTTGGCCAGCGGCCCGGCATGCCGTCGCCAGGGCTTCACAGCCGTTACGGGTGGCGGCCAGACCGCCGCACCAGGGGGCAGAGCCGGGGAACCGGTGCCATTCCCTTTACTTTCCTGACACCGGGCGGACGTCCGGTCAGCCGGTTCCCGAACTTACGTTTACATGTAACCTTGCGGCTTCTTTGCAGGGCGGCCCGTGCGGACACTGCGTTTCATCCTCGCCGAGTATCGCGCGAACCTTGGCTGGTTCGTAGCGGGTATGGCCGCGCTGCTGGCGGGCTCGGTGTGCCAGACCATCGTGCCCATCTACATCAAGCTGGCCGTGGACGCCGCATCGCCTGAGGGCATCAAGCAGCAGGAAGGCGTCGCCGGCGAGTGGGCCCTCAAGCTGCTGCCCATGAAGCCCGAGGCGAACATGGATTTCGTGCTGCTGGCGCTGGGCATGGTGCTGGCGCTTTCGCTGGCGCTCGGCCTGTTCACCTTCGCCAAGCGCTTCTACCTGATCCGCATCAGCCGCCGCACCGAGTACAGCCTGAAAAAGCGCATGTACACCCACCTGCAGAACCAGCCCTCCGCCTGGTTCGACAACACCCGCAGCGGCGGAATCATGAGCCTGATGACCAGCGACGTCGAGGCCGTGCGCATGATGATCGGCCCGGCCGTGATGTACATCGGCGGCACCATCTTCCTGTTCCCGGCCAGCCTGCTGATCATGTTCTCGCTGAACCAGCTGCTGACCTGGCTGGCGCTGATCCCGCTGGTGGGGCTGACCGCGGCGACGCTGTGGTTCAATCCCCGCGTGCGCAAGTACAGCCTGGCCAGCCAGGAAGACCTGGAACAGCTTTCCGCCCGCGCCCAGGAGAATTTCGCCGGCGCCCGCGTGGTGAAGGCCTTCAGCCGTGAGGAGTTCGAGATCAGTGAGCTGCACAAACAGGGCGAGACTTACCTGCACAACAAGCTGGGGGCCGCGCGCAACCAGGCGCTGTTCCAGTCGTGCATCTGGGGCTTCTCGGGCGTGGGCGTGCTGATCATCCTGTACTTCGGCGCCATCGAGATCAGTGCCGGGCGCTTCAGCACCGGCGACTTCGCGGCCTTCATCCTCTACAACCTCGGGCTGTATTGGCCGATGATCGCTCTGGGCTGGGTCACCATGTTGTTCGTGCGCGCGGCCGCCAGCCTGAAGCGCATCGACGCGCTGCTATTGAGCGAGCCCGACCCCTCCCGCGTGCCGGGCGGCGAAACGCCCCGGCGCATCGAGGGTGAGGTGGTGTTCGAGAACGTCAGCATGCGCTACGCGCCCGACCTGCCGCTGGCGCTGGAGGGCGTCAGCTTCAAGCTGATGCCGGGGCGCACGCTGGGCATCGTGGGCCAGGTGGGCAGCGGCAAATCCACTGTCGCGTCACTGCTGCTGCGGCTGGCGTCGCCTTCCGGCGGGCGCATCCTGGTGGATCAGCGGGCGATCGAGCAGTACGACCCGCACGCCCTGCGCCGCTTTATCGGCTACGTGCCGCAGGACAGCTTCCTGTTCAGCGACACCATCGCCAACAACATCGGCCTGGCATTAGGGGGCGGCACCGCCAGCGCCACGGAAATCGACCAGACCGGCGCGGACGCTCCCCCCGATCGGGATGCAATCATCCGCAACGCCGTGAAGGCCGCCGAATTCGAAGAAGAGGTGCTGTCGCTGCCCAAGGGATACGACACCATGCTGGGCGAGCGCGGCGTGAACCTGTCCGGCGGCCAGAAACAGCGCGCCAGCATCGCCCGCGCCCTGGCCGGCAAGCCCACCATCCTGGTGCTTGACGACTGCCTGAGCGCCGTGGACACCGACACCGAGGAACGCATCCTGCGCAACCTGAAGGCCGAAACCCGTGAGATCACCACACTGGTCATCGCCCAGCGCATCAGCACCGTCGCCCACGCCGACGAGATCATCGTGCTCGACCACGGCCGCATCACCGAGCGCGGCACCGACGCCGAACTGCGCGCCGCCGGCGGCCTGTACGCAGAGCTGGCGAAGCGACAGGAACTGGCGGCGGAGCTGGCGTAGCAGAAGGGCGGTCCCCGGCGGCGGTGCAAATCCTGCCCCCGATTGTAAGTGCAACGCGACGGCCAACCGGCAAGTATGACAGGCATGAACGCCCTGGATCACGACCAGAAATGCGCGACCTTCAGCCACGCCGGGCGCGAACGCCTGCGTGCCTGGCTGCGCTCCCAGTTCAAAGGCCATGTCTGGCACGAGCTGCTGGCCGCGCTGATCTATGCCGTGCTGGCGGTGATCGCCCACGTGTTCGTGTACGTGCTGGTAACCGTTGTCTCGCTGCAGTTTACAGGCCGCTCCAGTATCCTGTTTCACCAGGAATACCTGATCTTCCTGATCCCGCTGCTGATCCTGCTGGCGATGTACCCGCTTTACTGGTGGCAGTACCGCGCGCCGGTGGTCGAGATCGGCCTTGCCGGCGGGCCGGTGCGCCTGCGCTGCAGCAACATGACGCCTGCCGTGCTGGTGGAGACGGAGGAGCGAAACACCAACTCGGACCTCAACCTGCAGTTCCTGCTTTTCCCGGTATGGGCGGTGGCCAGCGCGATCACTCACCTGGGCGACGCACTGCGCGCCCTGCGGGTTGACGTTCGCACGGCCTGCCATGTGCTGGAGTACCTGGTTGCGCAGGACCGCCGCGTGTCGCTGCTGGACCTGGACACCGAGCTGCGCGAGCCCAACCTGCCGGCCGCGCTGCGCGCCCTCGAGCTGCAGCCGGGGGTGTTGTTCTTCACGGGCGAGCACCTGTCTATCGCCCTCAATGACGAACTCACGGATAAGGTTACAAGGGTCGCCGGTGCCGAAGACTAAAGCGCATGAAATGGCCACCAGCAGTCCAAGACTGAACCGATGTACGTAGACCCACCGAGTCCTCGCCCACCCTTGAACCACACGCAAACCGAGCGTCTGCGCGAGTGGCTCGCCCGCCAGTTTCGTGCCCACTATCGAAACGAGATCGTGTCCGGCTGCTGGTTCGCAATGGTGGCGGTAGCGGCCCATGTAGTTGTCATTGGGATCGGCACGTACATCGAGGTCATGTTCGCACGACTTTTTGGCGCCTCTCGAAGTGCGAATGAATGGCTATGGCTGGTGCCGGCTTGCACACTTGCAGCGATGTACCCTCTGTACTTCTGGCGGTACCGGCAGCCGGATGCGGTTGCCGAGTTGAGCAGCGGGACAATCAGAGTTTCGCAGCGACGTTTACACACCACACAACTGGATCCCCACGAACCCGTGGATCGCACGATTTTCCGCCGCCTGAAGCTGGAGATATTCCTGTTCCCTTTGTGGTGTGTCTCCCGCATGTTCACCCACTTCGAGCATGCGCGTTATGCCCGCTATGCCGACGCCTGGAACATGGCACGCGTGATTGCGCTGCTGTATCACGAGAATCGCCGGGTTCAGATCCATGACCTGGATGAACGCTTCCAGTCGCCCGCACTGGCAGATGCGGTCCGCTCTCTTGAGGTTCAACCTGGCGTCCTGTTCTTCACAGACGGACAGTTGGCGCTGGCGCTCAATGATGAGCTCGTCCATGAGGTGAAGAAGGCTGCCCAATTAGACGAAGCAGGCTAAAACCCTCCCATGCGAAGCCGTGAACGTCGAGCCCGGGCCTGGATCAACTACCTGCGCAAGCCGCTGCGCAGGTTCGTGCCCCTGTTCGGATTCGCCATGGGCACGGTGTTCCTGGGCGGCATTGCGTTCTACTTCCTGTACGACCAGCGACTCAGCTTCTCTCAGTCACTCTGGACCACCTTCGCCCTGCTGACTGGCGAGCCTACCCTCGACTGGCCACGCCACTGGCTGCTTGAGGCGCTGTACTACGTGCTGCCCATCCTCGGCCTGGTTGTGGTGCTGGACGGCTTCATCCGCTTCACCTACTACGCGTTCCGACGCGACGAATCCTCTCCTGAATGGGTGCGCGCCATGAGCGAAACCATGAACAACCACGTCGTGCTGTTCGGCCTCGGCAAGGTCGGCTTCCGGGTGCTGCAGCAGCTGATCGCCCTGGGCGAGTTGGTGACGGTGATCGAGAAAGACCCCCACTGCCCCAACTTCGCCTACGCCCGCAACCACGGCGTGCCGTACCGCGTAGGCAACGGCCGTGAAGAGGGCATCCTGGACGACGTGAACGTGCGCGGCGCCAAGTCACTGATCTGCGCCACCAACGACGACCTGGCGAACCTCGAGCTCGCGATCGACGCCCGCAAGCTGAAGCCCGGCCTGCGCATCGTGATGCGAATGTACGACCAGGAGCTGGCCGAAAAGATCCGCGACACCATGGGCATCGACCTCGCCTTCAGCACCGCCATGCTGGCGGCGCCGCTGTTCGCCACGGCCAGCGCGGACCCCTGCATTCTCAACAGCTTCTATGTCGAAGAGCGCCTGCTGGTGATCGCGCGGCTGACCATCACCGAGGGCTCCGAGCTGCTGGGTGTTTCGGTCGGCGAACTGGTAAGAACCCACCAGCTCGTGGTGGTGACCTACAAGCGCGGCAGCGGTACAATTTTCCACCCCCCCACCGACACGGTGATCCAGACCGGGGACGTGGTCACCATCGAGTGCGAACCCCAGACCCTGCGGAAACTGCATAATCTGAACCGTGACGGGGCAGCAACGACGGCCGGGTAATTGCCCTTTTTGCCCGTTGCGCGGGTGACAAAAGCCCCCGAATTGGTTGAATCCTGAGCATGGCGGGCGGCGGCAATCACAACCACGGGCAGGAGTTAGAGCGCGCGCGCAGCGTGCAGCTTTCCATGCTGCCCGAGGTGCCGCGCATCGAGGGACTCGAAATCGCAGCCAGCTACCGCGCCTGCGACATGCTGGGCGGCGATTTCTACGACTTCATCCTGATCGACAACTGGCGCCTTGGCGTGGTGATTGCCGATGTTTCCGGCCACGGCACCGCGGCGGCCTTGCTGATGGCGGCCGCCAAGAAGGTGCTGCAGTTGTGCGGGCGCGGCACGATTTCGCCGCGCCAGACGCTGCTTGAGGTGAATGACAGCATCCGGGCGGACATCCCCAACGGCATGTTCCTGTCGGCGCTGTACGGGGTGATCGACATCCGCACCCAGAAGTTGTGCTTCGCGAGCTGCGGCCACAACCCGCCGGTGATCCGGCGCGGCGACCGGCTGAACTACAACTGGAACCACGACAACGCGCCGGTGCTGGGGATCATGCCCTCGGCGCAACTGGACAAGTTCCTGCGCGAAGAGTTCGTGCAACTGCTGCCCGACGACCTGCTGCTGTTCTACACCGACGGATTGACGGAAGCCTTCGACCCGCAGAAGGCCATGTACGGTGAAGAACGCCTGGTGGCGCAGGTGCGTGGCGCGCCGCTGGGCAGCGCGCAGGGCCTGGTAGACGCGATCCGCACGGACGTAGACCGCTTCCGCCGCGACGCCACGCTTTCTGACGACGAGACGCTGCTGGTGATCCGCATCGGCAAAGCCGCGCAGCAGGCGGCGCCGCTGATCCCGGGGGGCAGCTCGTCCACGGTCTCTCTGCCCGCGTTCCGCACACCCCTGATCGGCCGCGACACCGAGGTGGGCGAGCTGGTCGCCGGGCTGCGTGAGCGCCTGCACCCGGTATTGACCGTGCTGGGCACCGCCGGGGCCGGCAAGTCGCGCGTGGCGATCGCCGCCACGGAATCCGCGCAGGAGGCGTTTCCCGGCGGGGTTCACTACGTCGACCTGCAGAAGGCGCGCTCGATCGGCGACGTGTGCCGCCAGGTGGCGACCGCGCTGCGCCTGGGCGACGACGACACACGACTGGGGCTGCGCATCTCGATGGCGCTGCAGAGCCCGGCCGGCGCCTCGTTGCTGCTGCTGGACAACTGCGAAGGCGCGCGCGATGCGGTACGGCGCTGCATCGAGGAATGGCGTTCCCGCGCCGAGACGCTGAGCGTGCTGGTCACCAGTCGCGCGCCGCTTGAGCTGAAGGGGGAGCATTGCCACACGGTACGCCCGCTGGCCACGCCGCGCCCCGGGCGCGACGTGCTGAAGACGCCCGCCGACGCCGAGAAGTTCGATGCCGTGAAGCTCTTCCTCGCGCGCGCGCGCGAGGAAGACCCGGCCTTCCGCTACACCGAGCAGAACTACCAGGACGTCGCGCGCATCTGTGCGCGGCTGGACGGCCTGCCCCAGGCGATCGAGCTGGCGGCCGGGCGCGCGGCGGTGCTGTCGCCACGGCAGATCCTGGAGCGGCTGGACCAGCGCTTCGAACTGCTGCAGGGCGGCGAGCAAAGCGAGCGCACCACGCTGCAGGGCACACTGGCCATGAGCTGGGAACTGCTTCCCCAGCACGAGCAGACGGCCCTGATGCTGCTGGCGCAGTTCCCGGACGGCTTTCAGCTCGACGTCGCCGGGCCGGTGCTGAAGCTGGTGAAGGATTTTGCGCCCGAAGACCTGGTAAACTCCCTGCTGAAGCAGAGCCTGCTGCACGCCGACGTGCTGGACGACCTGGGCGGCGAGCGGCGCTTCATGATGTACGAATCGTTGCGCGCATTCGGGCTCGAGAAACTGAAGGCCCTGCCGCTCGCCCAGCCGGCCCGCGAAGCCTTCGAGAACTCCGTGCTGCGCTACGCCCTGCACTGGTGGAGACGGGACCGCGACCACGGCTCCGCCATCGGGCGGCGCCGCGTGCAGCACGAGGTGGAGGCGCTGCTGGAGGTGATCGCCGGTACCCGCAGCCCCGAGGCGCGGGCCTGGTGCACGGTGATGGTCGCGCCCATCCTGTACGGCAAGGGCGACCAGGACCGGGCCATGAACCTGCTGCGCGGCGCGCAGGCGGGGCTGCTGCCCGGCTGCGACGAGCACGTGTGGATCAACGTGATCGACAGCTCGCTGCGAGTGAACGAGGCGCCCGAGCACGTGGTGGAAGCGCTCAAGAACCCGCACGGCAGCGCGGAAGTCTGCTTCGCGGCCATGCTGACCCGCGCCAATGCCCTTCAGAGCCTGGGCCGCAGCCAGGAGGCCATCGAGTCACTGCGCGAGGCCGGCCAGCTGGAGGGCCTGACGCCGATCCGGGAAGCCAAGCTGAAGGACCGCCTGGGCGTGATCTACGGTTCGATCGGCCGACCCAAGGACGCGCGGCGGCTGTACGAATCCGCGCTGCAGCAGGCGCGCGACCACGACGACCCCATGCTGGTCGCGCGCATCCTGTTCAACCTGGGTTGGGTCAACCTGCGCGGTGACCGCGGCGGCGACGCGGTGAAGCAGTTGCAGGAAGCGCTGGAGATCGCGCAGCGCGAGGACGACCGCGGCTTCGAGGCCAGCTCGCTGGGCGGGCTGGCGCTGGCGCTGAACCTGGCCGGCAAGCGCCAGGAGGCCGAGGCCTGCATGCTGCGCGGCATCAGGCTCTCGCGCGAACTGGGGCGCACCTTCACCGAGGTCGCGCAGCTGAACACGCTGACCCGCATCTACCACGAACAGAGCCGCGACGAGGAGGCCCTGCAGGTCGCGATCAAGGCCAAGAAGCTGGCCCACGAGATCGGCTCGCGCAAGAGCGAGGCCCTGGCCGAGGGCAACATCGCGGCGCTCAGCATGGTGCTGGGCAAGGACGTCGAGGGCGCCGAGGCAGCCTGGCGCAACTCCTACAAGATACTGCTCGAGCTGGGCGAGATGCGCTCGGCGCTGGCCAGCCTCAGCAACCTCGGCGTGATGCTGGGCGAGCGCTGGAAGGCCAAGGGCAACCCGCGAGAGCTGCAGGCGGCGATCGACACCCTGACCGAATCCACCACCAAGCGCCGCGAGCTGGGTTACGACCCCCTGGTCGACGCCGAGCTGCTGCTCGCCGAGCTGCTGGTCGAAACCGGCAAGCGGGGACAGGCCCGCGAGCTGCTGGGGAAAACCCTGGCCACCGCCCGAGGCCGCGCTGACGACGTGGCCAGGAAGACCGTAGTCGACGGCGAGCGCCTGCTGGCAGAACTGGAAACCGAAAACCTGGTCGCCCACGGCAAGCAGCGCCCCCGCGGCCAGGCACCGGAGCCCAACGTCAAACCGCGAAGCGTGGTGTCCGCGTCCGGCCGCTCGCCCAACGGACGCCTTCCCGGGAAGCGGCCGCGGATGGGCAACAAGCCGAGGTCCAGCAACGTGCTGCCGACCGTGCAGGCGCCGCCCAAGGCGGACTCAAGCAGCGCGTTGCCGCGCGTGCAAACGCCGGCCAAGGCGGGCTCAAGCAATCGACTGGCGAAGGTGCCGCCGGCCAAACCCGGCTCAAGCGGACGCGTTCCGGTCGTGCAGGCGCCGCGCCCCAAGCGCGACTCCAGCCCTGCCCTGTCCAAGGTGCCGCCCCGAAAGCCGATCAGCTCGAACCTCCCGCCCCTGAAATCCAAGCGGCCCAAGGGGCCGCCGGGAGCCGCGCCGCGTAAACGGCCTCGCGGCTACACCTAGTACGGCGTCAGGCAAGTTCTCCGCCGATTGCATTCTTTCCTGAAATGCGACCCGTTTCCAACTGCAGACAGGCCACGAAAACACCAAAGCACAAAACAACTGCACACGAAAACTGCAGGCAGCTCTTTTAGTGGCAGGATCTTTTGTGTTTTCGTGCTTTCGTGGCCCATTGACGCCGAGATCGCATAGAAATGCGCTCAGCGCCAAGATACTCCGTGTACTCTCGCTTTCGCCAAGGCTTCGTCCGTCAGGCGGCTTCAGCGCGCAGGCTGCGCGATGGAGCAGTTGCAGTGCTTCGCGGTCCTTGGCGGCGCTTCGCGGTGACCGCGTCGTTCGACACCTTCAACTGTCGCGAGACTCAGTTTACGGCGGACTAGTAACCATTCTGCAGGTCGACCTTGTTCGGGACTTCGCGGCCGAGCGCGGCCGCATTCAGCAGCTGGGCAAGCGCCCGCATGCGAAGCAATTCCGTGTCCTGCACGTGCCCGCCGCGGTGCGGGCTCATCACGACGTTTGGCAGCTCATGAAACGGCAGCGACGACGGAAACGTCGCCCCTGTTGATTCCTTTGAGTCGGGGTACTTCCACCAGACATCCAGTCCTGCAGCAAAGATGCGCTGCTGCTGCAGGGCTTCGAACAGTGCCGCCTCGTCAACGATCGGCCCACGCGCGACGTTGACCAGCACGCAGCCGGGGGACAGCGAGGCGATCTGCGCGCGACCCAGCAACCCCTCCGTCAGGGGCGTGGCCGGCAGTCAGACCAGAACGGCGTCGGCACGAGGCAGCAATTCAGCCAATGCATCAACTCCGTGCACCGGGTAGTCCTGCCCCTGCTGCGCGCGGCGGGCGATCGCGACCACCTGCATCCCCAAACCAAGGCAGGCCCGCGCCACACGGCTGCCGATTGCCCCGTGCCCCAGCACCAGCGCCGTGCGCCCTTCCAGTTGCACCGCTTGTTCCATGCGGCCGCGGTCGGACCAGTCGCCCCGGCGCATGCGCCCGTCGATCGGCACGATCATCTTGCTGGCCGCCAGCAGCAGCGCCATCGCAAGTTCGGACGTCGCGGCCGCGTTGTGGTGCAGGTTGTGGACGCTGATGTGCGGATACGCGCGCAGTGCTTCGGCTGTGGCTGAGGGCAGACCGGCGAAGGGAATCACCAGGGTGCGCAGAGCCGCACTGGCAGCCAGCAGTTCAGGCGTCGGTCGCCCGGCGACCAGCACGGCGTATGGCGCGCCGGACGGTGGCTCGCTCCCGAAACTGAGCTCAATGCCGTCACTCAGCGCTTCCTGCAGGGTGCGCAGTGCTTCCGCATCGGGCTCGTGCTGGATGTGGACGTGCATGGGGCAAGTCTATCAATGACAAGGGGACAGGTACCTGAGTACCTGTCCCCTTTCGTGGCGTCTGTCTTTTAGACCTCGCCCTTACCGAGACCTTCCTTTTCGGACTTGCGCAGCTTGCCCAGGTAGCCCGGCAGCTCCACGCCCGCCTGCTCCGCCAGTTCGTGCACCGGGGGCAGGGCGCCGATCAGGCTGCTGAGGAAGCCGGCCGTGCCGCCCTTGCCGTTGCCATTGCCGTTGCCGCCGCCGTCCCACACCGTGACCTTGTCGATCTTCAGGTTCTGGACCGCCTTCACCTGCTCGGCCACCAGCTCCGGCATCTTTTCGATCAGCAGCAGTGTGGGCGCGATGTCCGGGCGCTCGGCGCAGGCCGCGACCAGCTTGTTGTAACCGTCGGCCTTGGCTTCCAGCACCTTGCGCAGACCCTCGGCCTCGGCTTCGTACTTCATCAGGATGGCGTCGGCTTCACCCTTGGCCTCGCGGCGGCGGCGCTCGGCCACGGCCTCGGCCTCGATCTCGACGCGGCGCTTGTCGATCTCTTCCTGGACGATGATTTCCTTCTCCAGGCGCGCTTTCTCGAGTTCCTGCTCCTTCTGGTACACGGCGCGCTCGGCCTCGGCGCGGGCTACATCGCCGCGGCGCTTGGCCTCGGCTTCGGCCTCGGCCAGCGTGGCGTTGCGCTCGGCAATCGCGGCCTTGGAGGTGTTTTCGCCGTCGATGGCCTGCGCTTCGTAAGTGGCCACCTGCACGCGGCGCTGCATGTCCGCTTCCTTCTTGCCGGTGTCGGTCTGGGCCGCTTCGCGCGCCACGGCCACTTCCTGGTTCTTCTGGGCGGCGGCTTCCGCGGCGCGACCTTCGGCCTCGAGCTTGGCCACCGCGATACGCTGGTCTCGCTCGGCCTTCTTCTTACCTTCCGTGGCCAGGGCCTGTTCCTCGGCCACCTTGATCACGCGTTCACGGTTTTGGCTGGCTTCACCGCTGGCACCCAGCTTTTCCTGCTCGGCCACTTCTACGCGCGCCTGGTTGATGGCCTCGCTGGCCGCGCGCTTACCGATAGCCTCGATGTAGCCGCTCTCATCCGTGATGTCGCGGATGTTCACGTTGATCACTTCGAGGCCGATCTTGTTGAGCTCGGTGGCGACGTTGTCGTTCACCAGCTGCAGGAACTTCTCGCGGTCCTGGTTGATTTCCTCGATGGCCATGGTCGCGATCACCAGGCGCAGCTGGCCGATGATGATGTCCGCGGCCTGGTTGTGCACGGCGCGTTCATCGAGTCCCAGCAGACGCTCGGCGGCGTTGGACATCACCTGCGGGACGGTGCCGATGCCGATGGTGAAGCTGGAGGGCACGGCCACGCGGATGTTCTTCTTGCTCAGGGCTCCGCGCAGGTCGATTTCGACTGTGATCGGTTCCAGGCTCAGGTAAGCATAGTCCTGGATCAGCGGCCACACCAGGGCCGCGCCACCGTGGATCACCTTGGCCGTGCCGCCGCCGACACCCTTACCGAACACCACCAGCAGCTTGTTACTGGGGCAGCGCCGGTAGTACTTGACCACCAGGATCACCGGCAGGATCAGCAACGTAAACAGCAGCAAGACGATGATGAGGATGATCGCCTCATCCGAGAGTCCCAAAAACATAACCCGCTCCTTTTCCGTTAGGGGTCGCCGACGCTACTCGGTCGGGCACACCCTCAGAGTCTTTTCATCCACCCGCGCCATCACCACGATCGGCTTGAAGCTTGGAATCTCGGGGCCGTCGCTGACCGCATCGAAGGTCAGCAGGCGGTTGTTGACCGTCACCTGCACCTGGCCCTTGCCGGCGCCGGCCTCGGGGATCCTGGTGTACACGGTGCCCTTCAGGCCCTCGGCCTCGAAGTTGCGCACAGTGCCGTCATGTTCAAGCTTGCGCAATGAGAAGATCGCGTAACCCACGGCAAGCGCCAGGCCGAAGCCCGCCGTGTATCCGATTCCCAGCGCCAGCGCAGGCTGCTGCAACCAGTGCAGCAGAAGGATGGACGACCATGAGCCCATCATCAGCGTGACGACCAGCGTCAGCAGCGTGAAGATCTTGAAGTCCGCGGCCGCGGCGGCGTCGTGCAGGTCGCCGGGCATGTCGACGGCGTCAACGCCGTCCGCCCCGTCGCCGCCCTCGATGCCGATGAACATCAGCACCAGGCGCAGAATGAAGAAGGCGGTCGAGACTCCTGCAAGAATGTACAGTACGGTTTCCATGGCTCCTGTCCTTTTACGCCCCGGTCTCTGCCTGGCGTGCGCAGAACGTACCACAGCCCCCAAAAGCTGCCGACTCCAATCCGATCCTACTTTTGTAGCCGTATAAGTGCCGCTAAATCACGGGTTTACACACCCTTAGAAGTTCGGGTGGTTCACTTCTACCGCGTGCGCCACCCGCTTGATCGCGAGCATGTAGGCGGCCGTGCGCCAGGGCACCTGCTTTTCCTCGGCGAGGTTCTGCACTTCGTCCAGGGCATCGCGCATGATCTGGCGCATGCGTTCATGCACCTTGTCTTCGGGCCAGTAGTAACGCTGGCGGTTCTGCACCCACTCGAAGTAGCTGACCGTGACGCCGCCGGCGTTGGCCAGCACGTCGGGAATCACGGTAATGCCGCGCTCGGCCAGGATGCGGTCGGCGTCGGGCGTGGTGGGGCCGTTGGCGGCTTCCACGATCAGCTTTGCCTTCACGCGCGGGGCGTTGTCGGCCGTGATCACGCTTTCCAGCGCCGCGGGGACCAGGATGTCGCACTCGAGCTCAAGCAGCTCGGCGTTGCTGATGGAGTCGCCCGGCAGGCCCGCCACTTCGCCGGTTTCCAGCTTGTGCTTGACGGCGCCTGACGTGCTGATGCCCTCGGCGCAGTGCACGGCGCCGCGCGAGTCGGAGATCGCGATCAGCGTGGCGCCCAGTGAAGCCAGGATACGCGCCGCCCACTGCCCCGCGTTGCCGAAACCCTGGATCACCACCCGCTGGCCCTCCAGCGGTTTGCCCAGGTTTTCGAAGTAACGCTCGACACAGTAGGCCAGGCCGCGCCCGGTGGCGGAATCGCGTCCCTTGCTGCCGCCGAACTCGACCGGCTTGCCGGTGATCACCGCGGGCTCGGGGTGACCGATGAAGTGGCCGTACTCGTCGGCGATCCAGGCCATGACGTCGGGGCCGGTGTTTACGTCCGGCGCGGGGATGTCGATATCTGGCCCGATCACGCGCGACAGGCGGCGCGCGAAGCTGCGGGCGGCGCGCTCTTTTTCGCGCTTGCTGAAGTTCTTGTAGTCGCAGATCAGCCCGCCCTTGCCGCCGCCGAAGGGCACGTTCACCACGGCGCACTTCCAGGTCATCCACATGGAGAGCGCCTTGACCTCGTCGATGCTGACGTCCGGGTGGAAGCGCAGGCCGCCCTTGGCCGGGCCGCGCGCGAAACTGTGCTGGCTGCGGATGCCGGTGAACACCTGGGTGGTGCCGTCGTCGCGCAGCACCGGCACCGAGAAGACGTGCACGGCCTCAGGCGCGCTGAGGTAGTCGCGCAGGTCTTTGGAAAGGCCCAGCAGCTCCGCGACTTCATGGAACTGGCGCAGGGCTGTGTCCCAGGTGTTCGGGGTGTCAGGCATGTTCGCGGGCCATCAGACCTGCAGCGAGTAGACGGCGACTCCGCCTTCGCGCCCGCAGGTGACCATGTTCTTGCCGTCGGGTGAAAACGCCACGCCGCTCACGCCCTTGGGGTGGTCGGCGAACGTCGCCAGTTCTCCCCAGTCGGGCACGCTGCGCAGCACCAGGATGCGGTCTTCGCCGGCGCTGGCCATCACGCGCGAGTCGTTGCTGAAGGCGATCGACCACACCAGGCTGGAATGGTCGCGGATCTTGAGCGTGCGCTCAAAGCCCGGGATCTCGTAGACGCGGATGGTGCTGTCGTCGCTGCCGGTCAGCAGGTAGCGCCCGTCGGGGCTGAACGACAGGCTGGTGATGGTGCCTCGGTGTCCCTTCAGCTCAACCAGCGTCTCGCCGGTCATCATGTCCCACACCACCACGCTCTGGTTCAGCGTGCCGCTGGCCATCAGCAGTCCATCCGGGCTGAAGCTCAGCGCCGCGATGCCCCCGCCGTGCACTTCGCTGACCGGCTGGAAGTCGCTGGTGTCCCACAGCACCGCCGTCTGGTCAGCGCCGGAGCTGGCCAGGAAGTTGCCGTCCGGGCTGAAGCGCACGCCGATCACCGGGGTCTCGTGCCCGTTGATGACGGCCGCCTCGCGCCAGGTGCGGGTGTCCCAGATGCGCACGGACTTGTCGCCGCTGCCGGTAGCCAGCACTTTCGAGTTGGGGCTGAAGTGAAGGGTTTTCACCCAGGCGCTGTGGCCCTTGAGCTCGGCCAGCATCTTGAGGCGCTTGCTGTCCCACACCTTGACGGTGTTGTCCTCACCGGCGGTGGCGAAGCAGCTGCCATCGGGCGCATAGGCCACGGCGTGCACCAGGCCCTGGCGCGAGTCCATCAGCTTGATGCGCAGCCAGCGCCCGTCCCTGACCGGGTCCTTTTCCTTCTTCTCTTCGACCAGCGGGCTGGTGTGGATCTGGGTGGTGCGCGACAGCCCGTGCTGGTCGGTGGCGCCGCCGCCGGTCACCAGCGCCTTGCGCATGTCGAGCGCGTCCTTGTAGCGCCCGTCGGGGCGAGACTTCAGGCCCTTGTCGACGAAAGCGTCCACCCAGGCGGGCAGATCGGGGCGCAGCGCCGTGGGCGGCTCGTAATTGCCGACGGGCAGCAGGCCGGTCAGCAGCTCGTAGAACATCACGGTCACGGCGTACAGGTCGGCGCGCTGGTCCACGTTGGCGGCGTCGCGGGCCTGCTCGGGCGCCATGTAGCCGGTGGTGCCCATGGCGACCTCGGCCATGGTGGCGTTGCTGACCTCGAAGTTCTTGGCGATGCCGAAGTCCAGGATCTTGATCTGGAAGTCGGGCGTGCCCGGCTTGCCCTTCAACATCACGTTTTCGGGCTTCAGGTCGCGGTGCACCGTCACTTCGTGCGCGGCGGTCAGGCCGTCGAGCAGCGACTCGACGATGGTGACGGCCTCGTTCATGGGCACGGCCTGGCCGCTGGAGTCCGCCTCGTTGATCACCTTGCGCAGCACGATGCCGGGGAAGAACTCCATGCTGATGTGCCAGCGGCCCTTCCACTCGAAGATGTCGTGGGTGGCGATGATGGCCGGGTGGCGGATCTTGCGGGCGATGCGGCCTTCGCTCTTGAAGCGCTCGACCAGTTCCTCGTTGTCAATCAGCTGCGGGTTGATGACCTTGAGGCAGCAGAATTCCTCATCCTGGAACTTGTCGCGGCACAGCAGCACGGTACCCATGCCGCCGCGGCCCAGCTCGCGCTCGACCTTGTAGCGGTCAAGCACGATGGTGCCAGGGTCGTACGAAACGCCCTCGACTTCGAAGACCAGGTCGTCGCCGTCGTGGACGCGCCCGATTTCGTCGGGCTGGGACGCGCGATCTGACGAACACTCTCCCAGTGCGGCGCCGCAGTTAATACAGAACTTGGCTTCCTTGGGGTTCTGTGTGCCGCATGCGGGGCAGTTCTGCATGGCCGACCGTTCTACGCCGTGAAAGTGAGCGGAAAAAGTATAGCGGCGGCAAGTTGCCGCGTCACCCCCGCCGGTGCTTGCCGAATCGGCGCAAGTAGCGTAGTTTCCATGCGTTGCCCGGGCTGGGGCGTTGAACGATGCAGGCTTATGGCACTTGTCCTCGCGAAGTTTTCCGCACTGCGCACGCTGGAGTATTTCCGCGTGCCCCGGGACCTTTCGCTCAAGGTCAATGACATGGTGGTGCTGCGCACCAAGCGCGGCACGGAGATGGGCCAGGTGAAAACCGCCCCCGGCGAGCCCGAGCTGGGCCCACGCGACTCCGTGGGCGGCGAGGTGCTGCGCCGCACCACACTGGAAGATTCCGAGCAGTTCCGCGCCTCAAGGGCCAAAGATTACCGCCCCCTGCGCCGCGCCTTCCGTGAATTGGCCGCGAAGTACCGCCTGCCTGTGCGCTTCGAAGCCGCCGAGGAACTGCTGGGCGGCGACAAGCTGGTGGTCTACTTCAGCAGTGAAGACCGCGTCGATTTCCGCGACCTGGTCAAAGACCTCGCTGAACACGCGCCCGACCAGCGCATCGAGTTGCGCCAGGTGGGCGCCCGCGACGCCGCCCGCCTGACCGGCGACGTGGGCGTGTGCGGCGTCGAGCTGTGCTGCATCAGCTACATCATCGACTTCGTGCCCGTCAGCATGAAGATGGCCAAGTCCCAGCGCATCAGCCTGGACCCCAACAAGATCAGCGGCCAGTGCGGGCGCCTGAAGTGCTGCCTGAAGTACGAGGACGACCTCTATAACGAGCTGAAGCAGAACGTGCCCCAGGAAGGGCAGCCCGTGGTATGCGACGGGCGCGACTGCCACGCCTGCAACGTGGACATCCTGCGCCAGAAGGTCACGGTCGATTTCGGCGACGGCAATCGCGAAGAGCGCGACATCACGGAAATCCAGTTCGAGGCCGGCTGGTCGGAAAAAGACATCCGCCGCTACCGCAAGGAGCGCAAGGCGCAGATCCGCGCCGAGAAAGAAGCCCGCATCGCCGCCCGCGAAGCCCGGGCCGACCGCCGCGCCCAGCCGCGCCCGGAATCGGTGGACCGCCGCCAGGCCCAGGAGGTCGTGCACCCCGCCCGCCGCGCGGAGGACGAAAACCCGGAGCCAGGCCCCGAATCCGCTGAAACACCGGTGGCGGAAGACCTGCCGGAACCCGCTGACGCTCCCGAGGAAGCCGACGCCCCGGAACTTGATAACGCCGAAGACGCGTCGGATGCCGACGATTCCGAGCCGGACAGCGACACGCCCGAACAGGCCGGCCCCGGCGGCGATCAGCGCCCCAAGCGCCGCCGTCGCGGCCGTCGCCGCGGCCGACGCAAGCCGGGCGAGGGCGCACCGCCGCCGGCCGATCCGCAGTAGACCAGAGCCGCCGCCTGCCGAGTCCGTTGCAACCGGACGGCCCGCTTTCGCGTTAATTCCCGTTGCATGAACGGGCAAGAGAGGCCAAAACAGCGCCATGACCGAGTTACAACGACCAATCTACATCACGACGCCGCTCTACTACGTCAACGACGAGCTGCACATCGGCCACGCCACCACCACGATCTACGCCGACACGCTGGCCCGTTTCTGGCGCGACTGCGGACGGCCCGTGCTGTTCCTGACCGGCAGCGACGAGCACGGCCAGAAGATCCACAAGGCGGCCACGGCCGCCGGCACCACGCCGCGCGGCTTTGCCGACCGCATCGTCGGCAAGTTCAACGAGCTGTGGGAGAAGCTGGACGTCCAGCACGACATTTTCATCCGCACCACGGATCCCTTCCATGAGGCCGCGGTGCAGAAGGTGTTCGAGCGCCTGAAGGCCGCCGACCTGCTGTACAAGTCGGCTTACAAGGCGCTCTACTGCGTGGAATGCGAGACCAACTACACCGAGAAAGACCTGGTGGAGGGCGCCTGCCCGGTGCACAAGACCAAGCCCCAGGTTGTGGAAGAAGAAAACTACTTCTTCAAGCTGTCCGCCTTCACCGAGAAACTGCAGAAGCACATTGAAAGCCACCCGGACTGCATCGTGCCGGAGCCGCGCCGCAACGAGATACTGGGCAAGCTGCGCGAAGGCCTGAACGACACCAGCGTAACCCGCGTGCAGTTCGACTGGGGCGTGCCCCTGCCCTGGGAGCCCAGACACGTGATCTGGGTCTGGACCGACGCACTGGTCAACTACATCAGCGCGCTCGGCTGGCCCGACAACGACCACTTCCCCACCGACGAGTTTCCCGGCCGTGCCCGCCATCAGCACGCGACGCCGCCCGGCAGCAAACCCTTCGAATACTGGTGGCCCGAGGCCGTGCACATCGTGGGCAAGGACATCCTGTGGCACCACAGCGTGATCTGGTGGAGCGAGCTGCTGGGCGCAGGCGTACAGCCGCCGAAGCAGGTGTTCGCGCACGGCTGGTGGCAGGTCGAGGGCGACAAGATGTCCAAGACGCTGGGCAACGTGATCCGCCCGGGCGACATTGCCGATAAATACGGCCGTGACGCCCTGCGCTATCACATCCTGCGCGAGGGGCCCCAGCGCGGCGATTCCGACTGGCGGCAGGCCAGCTTCGAGACGCGCTACAACGCCGACCTGGCCAACGGGCTTGGCAACCTGGTCAATCGTTCGCTCAACATGCTGAACAAGTACTTTGACGGCGAGGTGCCGGCCGAATGCGAGTTCGAGCACGAGAAGCTGGAAGGCCTGCGCCAGGACCTGATCGGCCACGTCAACGACCTGTCGGACCGCCTGCTGACGGGTGTGCGCGCCTTTGACCTGAATGCGGCACTGGAGCAGATCTGGGTGCTGGTACGCGACGCCAACGCCTTTGTCAACGAAGCCGCGCCCTTCAAGCTGGCCAAGGACCCCGCCCGCAGGCAGGACCTGCAGGCCAGTATGCACGCGCTGTGCGAGGTGGTGCACGCGCTGGCCTACGCGCTGAAGCCCTTTTTGCCGGACGCGGCGCAGCGCATTGCGGAGCAGCTGGGCATCGACCTGGCGGAGCGGCTGCCGGTCGCGCTGAACTGGGGACGCCTGCTGCCGGGCCACAAGATCGGCACGCCGGCGCCGCTGTTCCAGCGCCTGGAGTAGGAACGTTCGGGAAATGGACGAAGACCAGGAACAACCAGGACCGATCGACGTCGAGGGCCTGCTGCTGCAGGTGCGGCGCAAAGACCCGCGCTATCGGGCCGCGGCCTATCATTTCATCCTGTTCCAGGGCATCGAGTACACACTGCGCCAGCACCTGGGTGTGCCTCAGGGCCAGTTTCGCCACATGAGCGGACGCGAGATCTGCCGGGGCCTGCGCGAGCTGGCGCTCAGTGAGTTCGGCCCGCTGGCGCGCGACGTGTGGGCCTGGTGGGGTGTGCACACCACGCGTGACTGGGGCGAGATCGTGTTCAACCTGATCGAGGTCGGGCTGCTGCACGCCCAGGACGACGACTGCGTCGAAGACTTCGACAACGTCTACGACGTGGACGAAGCGCTGACTCCGGCCCGGGTGAAGTAGCGCCACGGCCGTGCCGCTACAGCATTCGTTGCAGCACTGCAGTCACGGCTTCAGCTGCCAGGCTGCGGGTGTCGAAGGCGACCAGCTCCAGCCCTTCTTCCGGGGCGGGAAGCTCGAACCGGGCGCGGGCCTGCTCCAGCAGGTCGGCCGTCGCGTCGCTTACCCTTGACGGGTCAAGAACGCGCTTCTTCATGCGCTCGCGCACCACCTGGTCGGGCGCGTCACAGTGCACGAACAGCGCGTGGCCGCCTGCCCGCCTTGCCGACTCCACGGCCTGTTTGCGGCCTTGGGCCATGCCGAACTGGGCGTCCAGCACCAGGCCGGCGCCGGCCGTGGCAACCGCGGCGTACAGTTCGTCGTACACTTTCACCGACATCTCGTGGCTGTAGGCCTCCTGGGGCAGCCGCTCGCTGGGCGCCACGCCGCACAGCTGCTTGCGCACCACGTCGCTGTTTACCACCGGCCAGCCGAAGTGGGCGCCGATCGCGTCGGCCACGGTGCTCTTGCCGCAGCCCATGATGCCCATCACCACGATGACGTGCGGCTCACGCGCGTGGAAGCCGGCCAGCGCGAAGTGCGCGGCCGCCTGCTCGCGGGCGCGCTGCTTCTGTGTTTCGGGCACCTCGGGCTCGTGCAGCTGCAGCGCCGTCACCTTTCCCATCACGCAGGCGAGGTGCGCCTGGTAGTAGCGGCGCAACGGCTCGGGGTAGTCGTCCCGTGCGACTTCGCGGTAGGCGCTGAATACGTGTGCCGCCATATCGAACGCGCCCAGCGACTCCAGGCCGGTGGCCAGAAAGGCCACCTCGCACAGGGTGTCGAGCCGCCGGAACAGCGGGTTGAACTCGATGCAGTCGGTGATGATGGGTCGCCCGTCCACGAACGCGATGTTTGTCGGCTTCAGATCGCCGTGGCCGTCGCGGATGCGGTCTTCAGCCACGCGCGCCGCGAAGACTTCGGGGTGGCGCTCAAACCAGCCGCGCAGCAGGGCGTCCAGCCGCCGCCAGCGCTCGCGTGACAGGCAATCCGGCACGAAGGCCTCGCACTCGGCGATGTTGGCCACCGTGTTGTGGCGCAGGTTTCCGGGCATCCCGGCGGCGCGCACTTCGTCAGTGGCGGGCTCGGCGCGATAGGCCTGCACCAAGGCGCGCATCAGGGAGATGATGTGCGTCTCATCGAGTTTGCCGTCGCGCATCAATGCCGGGAGCCAGGCGTCGTCGGGAATGCGCTTCATGATCACGCAGTAGTCCAGCACGCCGGCGGTCGGCTCGGGCAGGTCGTCACGCAGTTCCCCCACCGCCAGTTTGCCTTCGTGCTCGCGCACCTCGGCAACGCCCAGGTAGATGTCAGGGGCGAAGCGGCGGTTGAGGTGCAGCTCGTTCAGGATCATCCGCCGCCGCAACTCGAGCGTGGAGTAATCCAGGAACGGGAATTTTACCGGCTTCTTCAGCTTGTAGGCGCGCTCGGCCGTCAGCAGCACCAGATTGGCGTGAGTCTGAATCTCGCGCTCGACGGGCAGGTCAAATGGCAGGCCGCTGTGGTGCATGAACTGGTTGTAACCGCAATGCGGGTCTCGCGCCAAGGCGCAAGGCTTAAACAGAAACGGCGGCCCGAGGGCCGCCGTTCATGGTTGGCTTGCTTACTGGCCACCCCAGCCGGGACGGCGCATTTCTTCATCGTTGAGGTCGATGACCTTGGCGTTCACGACGATCACCAGGTTGTACTGTTCCTTGTCGCGGCCCTGGCGCTTGAAGAGCATGCCGAGCAGCGGGATGTCGCTGAGGATCGGCACGCCGCTCTCGATCCACTTGTCGCGCACGGTCTTCAGGCCGGCGATCACGACGGCGCCGCCGTCCGGCACGCGCACGGTGGTCTGCACGGTCTGCAGCTTGATCTCGGGAATCTGGATCGTCACGGCGCTGGTGGGGCCCAGCGTGGTGGTGAAGGTCGGGATCGGCAGCAGCAGCTCCGCCACTGTGGGCTGCACCTCGATGGTGATGAAGCGGCGGTCGTTGCTGACCGTGGGCTTCACGTCCAGCACCATGCCGTCCAGGATGGTGTCGATCACGGGGTTGGCGATGGCGGCCGTGGTGGCCGTCTGCAGCTCGAAGTCCTGCACGTACGGGATCTGGGTCACGATGGTGATGTTCGCGCGCTGGGTGTTGAACGCGCTCAGGCGGGGTGCGGTCAGCACCCGTGCCTTCTTGCGCTTCTGCACGGCGACGATCACCGCGTTGATCTGGGTCAGGTCAACGAAGTAGGCGAACTGCATGGCGAAGCCGCCGTTGTTGGTCAGCATGTTGCCGAGGGCGTTGTCGTAGATGTGCTCGAAACGGCCGCGGATGTCCTGGTTGAAGTTGACGGGCGGGTTGTTGGGGTCCTGGTTGTTGAAGAAGATACCCGAGGTCGGGTTGGCCGGGGCGATGCCGCCCGAGCCGTTGTCGAACTGGCCGCCGGCGTTGTCTTCGGGACCGGTGGTCACGTCCTCCAGGGTGGTGTTGGCCTGGTTCGGCACCTGGGCCGGACCGCCGTTGCCGCGGAAGTCGATGCCGAAGTCCTGCAGGTAGTCGTCTTCCACGCTGATGAAGCGTACCTCGATGTTGACCATCAGGCCGGCGATCTTGCGCAGTTCGTCCAGGAAGTCGCGCAACTCGGCCTGCACCTGCGGGGTATGGGTGGCGACCAGCTGTCCGCCGAAGAACTTGAGCGCGTTGGGCTCGTTCCAGCTGTCCGGCGCGACGGACTCGGTGACCAGCTCCTCGATCCGCTCGATGTCGAGGGTCCGCTCGGACTCCTCGGGGTAGACGATGCTGGGGCCGCCGGCGGTGTCGTCGGCACCGGAAAGCCGGATGCGCGGGCCGATGAACTCGGTGATGTTGAAGGTCAGGTCGCGCACGTCGTGCACGCGGGTGACCACCGAGCTGGCATCCGGCTCCGGATCTTCGCCCACCACGAACAGTACGCCGAAGCGGTACTGGGTCTCGAGGTCGAGGTCGGTCAGGATGATATTCAGCGCGCTGCCCAGCGGGATGCTGTCCAGCGAGATGCTGACCGGCTCTTCGCCGCTGCTGCTGGCAACGTCCGGGTGAAGGCGGATCGGCACGCCGGCCTTGCGCTGGATGTCCGCGATCACGTTGGTGAGCGTCTCTTCTTCATAGACGACGTCCACGATCTTGGATTCCAGGGCGTTCTGGATCTTCTGCATCTCCGGGTCGAGCTGCACGGCGTCCTGCGAAACAGCGCGGCGGGCGCGGATGCGCTCGGCCAGCAGGCCGGTCGGGTAGCGCAGCATTTCGGTCTGCGGCACCATCGCCTCGCGCAGCTGGCGCAGGGTCTCCTGGTAACCGGCAATGCGCCTTTCGAAGGTGTCGCGGTTCATCTGGATCAGGCGGCGGTCCGCAATGTCCCGCTTCAGATCGTCGGCCTGGCGGAACTGCGGGTCCAGGAACAGGATGCGGTCCACGATCTCGGTGGCCGTGCGGAAACGGCGCAGCTCGAGGTTGTAAACGGCCTGGCGCCACAGCTCGACGATCTCTTCCTTGCGGCGGTCTTCCTCGGCCTGGCCTTCCAGGTCGCGCATGCGGCGCTCGCGGCGCAGGGCCTCTTCCTCGAGGGCCTTGCGTGAGCGCTGCAGCTCCACGCGGGCACGGTCAAGGCCGGCCTGCGCGATGGTGTCGAAGTCCTTGCTGAGCTCGGCGCCGTAGGGCGCGAACTTCACCAGCCGGCGCAGCTTCTCCCAGGAGTCGATCGCGGCGGCCCAGTCGCCCGAGGCCTCGGCGGCCTTGGCGGCGTCGTAGGTGCGGGCAGCCTCGATCTCGTACTCTTCCTGAGCGGCGGCGGGCATGTCGGCCCAGCGCGGCGCCAGGGCGGTGCCCTTTGACAGCAGGTCACGCACCTCATCGAGCAGCGCGACCACGTCCTTGCTGTCCGTGCCCGGCTTCAGGGCCAGGGCGCGCTCGAAGTAGCGCTCCGCTTCATCGAGGTCGTTGGCCTTCATGGCGATCACGCCACGGTCCTTCAGCCACTTGTACTCGACGTCGCGGCGGCGGTCGTTGTCGAACACCTCGCGCGACTGCTTGTCGTCCTTGCCCACGTCCGCGCCGCGCGTCGTTTCATCGACCCGCTTGCCGGTGTCGGTCGCGCCGGCCGTGCCCGTGCGTTCGCCGCCCGGGTTGTCGACCAGGTTGCCGGGCGCGCCTTCGCCGGTGCGCTCGTAGCCCTCGGGTGCGGCGTCTTCGGCCGTGTCCTCGGAGGCATAGACATTGTCGTCAGGCGTCTCGACGTTGCGCCCGGAGTTGCCCTGGAACGGCATGACGGAGCAGGCCGTGATGGCAACGCAGGTGAAGGTCAACGCAAGTACAGCACGCAGGTTCCGCAATGTGACTCTCATTGAGCGTAGTCCTCGCCTTGGGGTCCGCGACCAACGACAACTCGGCAATCAGCCGGGGGGCCGTTGTCGCAATACACCAGGGGAACCAGGGGTCCGCAAATCGGGGGGTAACGAGAAGGTTAGCCACGGCGCAAGGTGCGTCAAGCACGAAACCCGAAGGGAAAGGCCACCGGTTCGTCACTGTCGAACCACGCGTCGATTCGCCCAAATAGTAACACATATCACAATTTTTTCAAATTCTGGACCCCTCACCGGACGACCCCTCCCGCCGCCAGTGTTGGGACTGACATGTGACTTTCGTTTTGTGTCCTCTGAACAGGAGACGGCGATGCGTATCGGCACAAGTCTGTTGGCGGCGGTAGTGTTGATTCTGGTGGGTGTCGGGCTGGGAACCGCGTTCTCGGACCCCAAGGGCGAAGCGGCCAGGGAGGCCAAAGGAGCAAAGGAGGCCAAGGGCAAGAAAAACATGGAAGAAGCCTGGGCAGAATTGATGCAGACCACCGAGCAGCACACATGGCTGGCCGAATTGGCCGGCGAATGGAACGTCGAAGCCCGCCTGTGGAAGGATGGCGTCGAAGAGCCCATCTCGCTGCACGGCAGCGCCACGGTGACCAGGGTGTTTGACCGCTTCATCTTCGAGGAACTCACCATCGGCGAGGGCGACATGCAGATCAAGGCCCGCGGCCACATCGGCTACGACACCAGCAACGAGGAGTTCTGCTCGAGCTACATCACCAGCAACTGCATTGCGATCCATGTCCTGACCGGCCAGCGCGAGGACAACACCCTCAGCGTCAGCGGCAGCTGGCACGAGAAGGGACTCGACAACACCAAGGTCACACAGCGGCTGGTGTGCGCCCGCAAAGACAAGGACAACCACACCACCACCATCTTCGCCCGCTACGGCAGCGGACCCGAAAACAAGCAACTGGAGCTGACCTACACCCGCAAGCAGTAAGCCGGTCGGACAGGGGCAGGCACGCTCCGCGCCTGCCCCTCTTTCACGGAACGCTGAAAGGGGACAGTCACCAAAGGTGACTGTCCCCGGTCTTTGCCTAGCGGCGGAAGTTGTCGCCGCTGATGCCCAGGCGGCCGCCCCTGAGGCGTAAGCTGATGGTCAGTCCGTCGCGCACCACGGTCAGGCTTACGCTGTCGGCTTCGCCGGTGGCCTGCACTTCCTTGATCAGCTTTTCCATGTTCGTGATCGTGACGCCGTTGTACTCGATGATCAGGTCCCCCACCTGCACGCCGGCTTCCGCGGCCTGGAATCCCTCCGCCACCTGGGTGATCTTCACGCAGTTGGGCGGGCCGAGGTTGAGGCTGACCGCGTTGCCGCCGCGGTTCACGCTGGCGGTCACGTAGCTCTGGGTGCCGTCCTGGGCGTACGCCATCACGTAGTACTCGCCCTCGGGCAGGAACGCGAAGTCGGCGGTGTTGCTCTTGCCGAGCTGGGCGTAGCGGCTGATGTAGCCGCCCTCTCGACTGGTCTTGGAAATCGAGATCGACACGCCCTCCTTGTTCTTCAATTCCGGCGCCAGTTCGACGGTTACCGTCAGCGTGCAGCGCTCGTCCACCGAGATGTCCAGCAGGTTCTCGCCCGCCGACAGGCGCACCTGCTGCTGGTGCAGCTGGTCCTGCTGGTTGAACTCGACGCTGAGGCTGTAGTCGCCGGGCTGCAGGTTTTCGGCGAGGTAGTTGCCCTGGGCGTCAATCGCGTAGTACTGGCCTCCCTCGTCCATCTTGCGCCGGCGCTTCTCCACCTTCTTCTCTTCCTCGCGCAGACCCGGCGTCAGGCGCACATAGCAGTTCTGCGGCACGCGCCCGGCCAGCGAGCTGACCTTTCCCTTCAGGCTGGCCGCCGGCTGGAACACCACGTCCACGGTGTTCGAGCCGCGCCGCACCTGCACCTCCTGCGTCACGGGCGGGAAGCCCTGGGCCTGGACTGTCATGTTCCACGCGCCTTCCTTCAGGCCCATGTACTCAAGTTCGCCCCTGGTTCCGGCGGGCAGCTGCACGGCCGAGCCGTACTGTCCTTCGGCGTCGATGAACCATGCGTACTGGGGCGTGACGGGATTGTTGGCGGTGTCCTTGCCGACGATCTTGACGCGACAGCCGGCATCAAGGCTGAAGTCTGCATAGTTTTCGCCGCCCACCAGGGTGATCTCGCGGCTTTCCGTGAAGCTTCCCATGGTGGCGGTGACGGTCACCTTGCCGGGGCGCAGGCCCTCAATGCGGTACCTGCCGGAGGCATCGGTGTAGCCGGACATGCCGCCCCACAGCTCGCCGGGGATGTAGCCCGGCTCGATCAGCTCTTCCTCCAGCAGGCGCTTTTCCACATCCTTGAGGGACTGCACCGCCGAGATGCGCTCCTCGAGTTCCAGCTTGTCCTCCAGGCCCCGTTCGTAGAAGGGCGCGTAGCCGCCTCCCTGGCCTTCGCCGTTCACGGACACACTCACGCTGGGCATCGGGTTGCCGTCGGTCGAGGTAACCGTGCCGCTGAGAACCGCGGCCTTCAGCAGCTTCACCTGCACGCTGCCGCCCTCGGCCTTGAGTTCAAAGGCCTCGTTCTTGTCCTGCACCCAGCCCTGGGCGTAGACCGCCACCATCAGCTTGCCGGCCTTGGCACGGATGCGGAACTTGCCCTCCGCGTCGCTGAAGCTGGCGGACGCCAGGTGCTCGAACCAGCCCTGGCCGTTGTCGATGCTGACCGTCACGCTCCACTGGCGCGGCAGGCTGCCGCTGTCCGTGGTCAACACGCCGTCGAGCAGCGCCGGCACATCGAACTGGAAGTCGGCGCAGCCACCCGCGCGCACCACCTGCTGGCTTTCGCCCACCTCTGCGCTGGTGGCGGTCACGCGGTAGCTGTGGCCCTCGGCCAGGCCGCTGAGGTCAAAACGGCCGGTCGCGTCCGTGAAGGTGACGCGGGTGTTGCGCTCGAGTTCACGGAAGTAGAGCTCGTAGGCCTTGCGGGTGGCGGGAATGTCGTTGGGGTCCCACTGCGGTGCTGCGGGCTCGACGCCGGTGCTGATGGCGGTGATCTTCATGCCCTCGACGGCGCGTCCGTCGGTGTACTTCACGCTGCCCTTCAGCCTGGCGTCGCCGACGTCCTCGGGATCGAAAGCGACCGGCGGCAGGGGCTGCTCGGGCGGCGGCTCAACGGGGCGCGGGCGTGGCCGGGGTTGTGCCGGCGTCTCGAGCGGTGAGCAGGCGTTGGCTTCGCCCGCGGGCTCAAGGTTGGCAGGCAGGTTGGCGACCACGGTGTTGTTGGCGGGCGCGTTGCCCGCGCTGATGAAACCGTAGACGCCGAACAGCACGGCTATCACGGTGACCACGAGCTGGATCAGGCTGAAGGCGGAAAGTCTCGGCTTACGCATGGCATCCCCGTCTGGTGCGGTGTCAGCAGTTGGACGCAAGCGCGGCCGGGGAGTTCCTGTAAATGTGCGTAAAAAGCAACCGGAGGCCGTGTTCGGCCCCCGATCACTTTTCCCGAGGCGTTGCGGCTAGGCCTTGCTGCCGCCGAAGACCTTCTTGAAGAACCAGGCGATGGGGTCGTAGTAGCGATCCACCACGCGTTCCTTGATGGGGATGATGCCGTTGTCGGTGATGCCGATGTGCTCGGGGCACACCTCGGTGCAGCAGCGCGTGATGTTGCACCAGCCGCTGCCGAATTCCTTGCGGATCTTGGGGATGCGGTCTTCCGTGTCGAGCGGGTGCATCTCGAGCTGCGCCAGCCGGATCATGAAGCGCGGGCCCACGAACTGGTCGTGCTTGCCGTGGTCGCGCAGCACGTGGCACACGTCCTGGCACAGGAAGCACTCGATGCACTTGCGGAATTCCTGCACGCGGTCGATGTCTTCCTGCATCATGCGGTGGTTGCCGTCGGCCTCGCGCGGGCGGGGCTTGAGCGGCGGGATGCGCTTGTTCTGCTCGTAGTTCCAGCTGACGTCCGTCACCAGGTCCTTGATCAGCGGGAAGGTCTTGAGCGGCTGCACCGTGATGGTCTCGCCCGGCTCAAAGGTGTTCAGGCGCGTCATGCACGAGAGGCGCGGCTTGCCGTTGATCTCCATGCTGCATGAGCCGCACTTGCCGGCCTTGCAGTTCCAGCGCACGGCGAGGTCGCCGGCGTGCTCAGCCTGGATGCGGTGGATGCCGTCCAGCACCACCATGCCGGGCTGTGTTTCCACGGTGTACTCGACGAACTTGCCGCCGTTTTTGTCGCCTCGCCAGACCCTGAATGTACGCGTCGCCATGGTTCAGCTCTCAGGCGGGAGGCGGCAGGCGTCAGTGCCTGCGGCCTTCTCCGCGATCTTCCGGCGTGCCGGCGGTTTCTGCCGCCTGCCGCCTCTTCCCTACTTCACTTCCGCCCCGACCGCGCCCGACTCGAGGTCTTCGATCTTGCTGTACGCGATCTCCACCAGGCCCTGCGGGCCGGGGGCGCGTTCGCGCTTCTCGACCACCATCTCGCCGTCCTGGCCGCGCTTGATGAAGATGTTGTACTTCAGCCACTCGTCGCGCTCGCCGGGGAAGTCGTCGCGCGTGTGGGCGCCGCGGCTTTCCTCGCGCATCAGCGCCGCCCGCGTCACCGCCTCGCTGCTGATCAGCAGGTTGCGCAGGTCCAGCGCCGTGTGCCAGCCGGCGTTGTACTGGCTGGTGGAGTGGGCCTTGGCCGTGGCCGCTTCCTTCTTCAGCTCCTGCAGTTTCTCGACGGCCGTTTCCAGCTCGTGCTTGACGCGGATGATGCCCACGTTGTGGCTCATCATCTCCTGCAGTTTTTCCTGCACCATGAAGGGGTTTGCGCCCGACTCGCGGTTCAGGATTTCCGTGGCGCGCCGGATGATCGACAGCACCTGCTCATTGTCGACCTGGCCGGCGCCTTGCTTGTCGGCGTACTCACAGGCGCCGTCGCCCGCGCGTTTGCCGAACACGATCAGGTCGCTCAGCGAGTTGCCGCCCAGGCGGTTCGCGCCGTGCAGGCCGGCCGCGCACTCGCCCGCCGCGAACAGGCCGGGCACGGTGGTCATCTGGCTGTCGGCATCGACCCGGATGCCGCCCATGAAGTAGTGCAGCGTGGGGCCGACTTCCATGGGGTCGGTAGTGATGTCCACTTCCGCCAGTTCCTTGAACTGGTGGTACATGCTGGGCAGCTTCTTCTTGATCAGCTCCGCGGGCAGGCGGCTGGCGATGTCGAGATACACGCCCCCGTGCTCGGAGCCTCGGCCGGCCTTGACTTCGGCGTTGATGGCGCGGGCCACCACGTCGCGGGTCAGCAGCTCCGGCGGCCTGCGGGCGGACTTGTCGCCCTTGAGCCAGCGGTTGGCTTCTTCCTCGCTGTCGGCGGTCTCCGGGGCGAAACGCTCCGGGATGTAGCCGAACATGAAGCGCTTGCCTTCCTTGTTCTTGAGAATGCCGCCGTCGCCTCGCACGCCCTCGGTCACCAGCGTGCCGCGCACGCTGGGCGGCCACACCATGCCGGTCGGGTGGAACTGCGTGAACTCAAGGTCCATCAGCTCGGCGCCCGCGATGTAAGCCATGGCCAGGCCGTCGCCGCTGTACTCCCAGCTGTTGCTGGTCACGCGCCAGGCCTTGCCCGCGCCGCCGGTGGCCAGCACCACGGCCTTGGCCTTGAACAGCACGAAGCGCCCGGTCTCGCGCCAGTAGCCGACGGCGCCGACCACGCGGTCGCCGTCTTTCAGCAGGTCGAGGATCGTGCACTCCATGTGCACGTGGATGCCCTGGTGCACGCCGTGGTCCTGCAGGGTGCGGATCAGTTCCAGGCCGGTGCGGTCGCCGACGTGGGCCAGGCGCGGGTAGCGGTGGCCGCCGAAGTTGCGCTGGCTGATCAGGCCGGTCTTGGTGCGGTCGAACACCGCGCCCCATTCCTCGAGTTCGCGCACGCGCTCGGGCGCTTCCTTGGCGTGCAGCTCCGCCATGCGCCAGTTGTTCAGGAACTTGCCGCCGCGCATGGTGTCACGGAAGTGCACCTTCCAGTTGTCACGCGCGTCCACGTTGCCCATGGCGGCCGCCATGCCGCCCTCGGCCATCACGGTGTGGGCCTTGCCGAGCAGGCTCTTGCACACCAGGCCGGTGTTCTTGCCCTGTGCGGCGCAGGCGATGGCAGCGCGCAGGCCGGCGCCGCCGGCGCCGATCACGAGCACGTCGTGTTCGAAGGTCTGCAACTCAGATACGTCAGGTCCGGCCATAAGTCAGGTTTCAGGTTACAGGTGTCAGGTTTCAGGGCAGGTTCGGGCCACGCGCCCTGAATCCTGACACCTGAAACCTGGTTTACCAGGTGTTCAGGTCGGTAATCACGCCGCGGGAAACCATCATCACGTAGAAGTCGGTGAACGCGACCCAGAACAGGCTCAGCCACGCGAACAGCATGTGGCGCTGGTTGTACCAGGTCGACTTCTTCCAGATTGTGAGGCGGAACTTGCTGGCGCCGTCGCAGCTGAAGCAGTTCAGTTTGCCGCCGATCAGGTGACGCCACGAATGGCAGCCGAAGGTGTAGCCGCTCAGCAGCGTGGCGTTCATCACCATCACCAGCGTGCCCACGCCGATGCCGAACTTGCCGTTCTTGAAGAACGCGGCGAAGGCTTCATACCACAGGCACACCAGCAGGAACAACGCGCCGTACAGAGCATAACGGTGCAGGTTCTGGAACAGCAGCAGCGCCGTCTCGCCCCGGTACTTCAGCGGTGCGCCCGCCACCGCGCATGCCGGCGGCGAGGCCGCGAACGCGCGATAGTAGGCCTTGCGGTAGTAGTAGCAGGTGAAGCGGAACGCGATCGCCAGACCCGGGAAAAAGAACGCCGGCGACTGCGGCAGGAACTTCGGCCACCAGCTCGGGAAAGCGCCCAGCCACGCGTGGCTGACCGGGATTGCGCCCGCATAACCCGAGGCCGGCGTGAACAGCGGCGGTGCACCCGTCGGGCTCACGTACGGGTTCGCCCACAGCCAGGTGCCCTGGAATGCGCGCACCGTGAGGTAGCCGAAAAACAGGGTCAGCCCGGCCGCCGTCAGCACAGGCCCGACCCACCACTTGTCGCTGCGGCGGGTAGCGGCAAAGCCGCTTTCGTGGCCACCTATGGACGCTGCGGACGAGGTTGAGTTCATGGATGCAACTCCGGGAGTGACGCGACCCGTTTAATACTCCGCACCGCTTGGCGCAACTGCTGAATCCTGCGCGCGTTGAATGTGACTTCGCAGTCTGATTGAGCATTCAAACGTTCCGGAATTTACCGTTATCTGCCGGTTGTTCTTTCACCTCGCGGGCGCACAATCGCCCCCCGGTTGAGCGCCCATGAGCAAACACCCCGAACTTCCGGCCTCCGAGCGCCTGGTCGTGCTGCTGATCGCGGCCGTGCACTTCATCAACATTCTCGATTTCATGATCGTGATGCCGCTGGGGCCCGACTTCGCCCTTGAGCTCGGCATCGCCACCCACCACATCGGGCTGATCGCCGGCAGCTACACCGCGGCGGCCGCCGTCTCCGGCGTGGCGGGCAGTTTCTTCCTTGACCGTTTCGACCGCCGCAAGGCGCTTGCCGTCTCCATGTTCGGCCTGGTGGTCGGCACCGCGCTGGCCGGCCTGTCCTGGAACCTGCCGACGCTGATCGGCGCGCGCGTGGTGGCCGGCCTGTTCGGCGGCCCGGCCACCGCCATCAGCCTGGCGATCGTGGCTGACGTCGTCCCGCGTGAACGCCGCGGCCGAGCCATGGGCACGGTGATGTCGGCCTTCAGCCTGGCCAGCATCGCGGGCGTACCGATCTCGCTGGAGATCGCGCACGCAGCCGACTGGCGCGCGCCCTTCTACAGCGTGGCGGCGCTGGGCGCGCTGATCAGCGCCGGGGCGATCTTCCTGCTGCCGCCGCTGAGGCTGCACCTGAAGGAGGGCATCACCCCGCCCGGCTGGGGGATGTTCAAGATGCTGACACGCCCGCTGCCGCTTTTGTCCGCGCTGGCGCTGATGGCCATGGTGACCAGCGCCTTTGCGGTGATACCGAACATCCCTTCCTACCTTGTGTTCAACCTGCATTACGAGGGCGAAGGCTGGATCGCCGACCTGCTGGCGTGGCTGGGCATCGACTACCGGCCCAGCGTGCTCGGCCCGCTGTACCTGATCGGCGGCACGGTCAGCCTGCTGGTGATCCAGCTGGTGGGACGCATGACCGACCGCTTCGGCAGCGCGGCCGTGAGCTGGGTGGGCGGCGCGCTGACCTGCACGATCATGTACATCTGGTTCATCAACTATCAGCCGCTGCCGGCGATGCTGCTGTTCGTGTTCTTCATGGGGGCCATGACCGTGCGCGGTGTGCCGGCCCGCACCCTGGACACCAAGGTGCCCATGGCCCACGAACGCGCGGCCTTCATGTCGATGCAGAGCGCGGTGCAGCACACCACGCTGGCGATCGCGGCCGGCCTGTCGAGCTTCATCCTGAGCGAGAACCGGGACAAGAGCCTGGAAGGCATGCCGACGCTGGGGATCATCGCCGTGGTGTTCGCGATCCTGCTGCCTACGTTCATTACGCTGGCTGAGCTGGGCGTGCGCCGCCGCGACGCGAAGCAGCCCGAGTCCCACGCGATCAAGCCGCCCGCCGCAGCCGGCATGGGCACCACCGCCCCGGTACCCGCCCGGGCGCCCGCCTCACCGGACTGACCGCATATTGACACGTCAATACAGGCACGCTTGCATACCAGGATGAGCGAGCTCGCGTGCAGCATTGCGGTTCCCGGGGACAGCGCAGAACTACTGCGCATGATGGCCGCGTTCAACGCCGGCGAGGGCATCCCCTTCGATGCCGCCCGCTGCGCGGTTGCGCTTGAACCATTGCTGCAAACGCGGCAAGCGGGACTCGTGCTGCTGTATCAGCTTGCCGGGCGGGTCGCGGGTTATGCGGTGATCACCTGGAACTACGACCTCGAATTCGGCGGGCGCGACGCCTTCCTGACCGAACTCTGGATCGAGCCAGCCCATCGCGGCCGCGGAAACGGGCGCCGCGCGCTCGAGCTGGTGGAACAAGCCTGCGGGCAAAACGGTGCGGCCGCCCTGCACCTGGCCGTTCGTCCCGACAACCAGGCGGCCCTCGGCCTGTATACCCAGGCGGGATACTCGGACTGGCCGAGGCGTGTGCTCAGCAAGCGGTTGAGGTCGGATTAAGCTTGAGTCAGATGAGATGAAAGACATAGTTGCGCCCTTCACGGAGGTAGCCATGGCGGCACTGTTGAAGGGAATCCCGGTTCTGCCCGCGGGCGATTTCGGCGCGGCTCTTTCCTTTTACAAGGACAAGCTGGGCTTCGACGAAACGTTCCGCGACAACAGCGAAGCCCCAGGCTACGTCGGCCTGAAACGCGACGACGTAGAGGTACACCTGGCCCGCGTGGATGGCGGCCTGGCCCGCACCGTCGGCGAGCAGACCATGGCCCGCTTCCTGGTGAACGACGTGGATGCACTCTTCACCGAGTACAGCAGGCACGCCGGCGTGATCCACCCCAACGGCAAGCTCGCCGACAAACCATGGGGCACACGTGAGTTCGCCGTGCTGGACCCCACCGGCGTCTGCATCACCTTCTATCGCAACGCCTAGTTCGCGGATCGTGACTCGTGGATCGTGGACCGCAGGATCCACGGTTTTTATTTTCGGCCCACGAACCACAATCCACGAAGCACGAATTTCGCTATGCTCCCCGCCATGATCGAAGTGTTTGACCTTGTTAAGACGTACGAAGGCGCCACGGCCGTGGACGGGCTGTCGTTCACCGTCAACCCCGGCGAGGTACTGGGCCTGGTGGGCCCCAACGGCGCCGGCAAAACCACCACCATGCGCTGCATCACCGGCATCCTGCAGCCCAGCGCCGGCGCGGTACGAGTGGCCGGGCTTGACCTCGGCCTTGATCCCGTCGGCGCCAAGCGCAACCTGGCCTTCGTGCCGGACGAGCCCCAGCTGTTCGACTACCTGACCATCGCCGAGCACCTGAAATTCTACGGCCGCGTCTACAACGTCCCCGACGCCGAAGCCCACGGCGCGGCGCTGCTGAAGGAACTCGAACTCACCGGCAAAGAGGACGCGCTGCCCGGCACGCTCAGCCGCGGCATGAAGCAAAAGGTCGCCATCGCCTGCGGCCTGCTGCACCGGCCCAGGGCCGTGCTGTTCGACGAGCCGCTGACGGGGCTGGACCCGGTGGCGATCCGCCGCATCAAACAGACCATCAAGCGCCTGGCAGCGGAGGGCGCCGCCGTGATCATCTCGAGCCACCTGCTTGGGCTTGTAGAAGAAATCGCCACGCACCTGCTGCTGCTGCAGAACGGTAAAAAGGTGCTGCACGGCTCGCTGGCCGAGGTGCGCCAGAGCATCCCGGACCTGCAGGACAGCGGCCTCGAAGCAATCTTCCTGCGCGCCACGGGCTACGACGCGGAGCCGGCCTGATGCACCCGGCCCTGCGCTACCTGGCGTTCCGGCAATCGGCGGGCGGGCTGAAGCACCGGCTGTCGCGGCTCAAGAACCCGCGCTATTTCGTGCCGGCGCTGCTGGCGATCGCTTACTTCTGGCTGAGTTTCGGCATGCCCGGCCTGGCGCCCTCGCGCGCGGGCGATGACGGCCACGACACCTTCGAGCGCCTGCGCGTGTTCATCGGGCCCGGACTCGGGCTGATGCTGGCCATGGGCTGGGCCGTCGCCACCTCGCGCCCCGCGCCGGCGTTCACGCGACCTGAGGCTTCGCAGCTCTTCGTGCTGCCGTTCACGCGGCGCGAGCTGGTGAACTACCGGCTGCTGCGGCCGCAGCTGATTTTCCTGCTGATCGGCGGTTTCGCGGCGCTGGGTTCATTGCGCAGCCCGCAGCTCAACCCGCTGTTCGCGGGCGCGGGCGGCTTTCTGCTGATGAACCTGCTGTCGCTGAACACCATGGCGGCGGCACTGGCGAGCAACCGCATGAAGAACGCGGGCTGGCCGAAACCGCTGCTGTACCTGCCCTCGTTGCTGTTGATCGGCTGGGTGCTGGGTCCGCTGCTGTACAACTACCAGGTGATGGAGGCCGGCGACGAGGGCTGGCGCGAATGGCTGCTGAACCTGATGCAGGGCGGCAGCGCGGCCTGGGCCCACTGGCCGCTGCAGCAGCTGGCGCTGATGATCGGGGCGTCCGATCTCGCGCAGTTCGGCCGGGGCGCGGCCAGCGTGCTGGTCGCCTGCGCCGCGCTGTGGGCGCTGTGCATGCTGCTGGTGGCGCCGTTCGAGGAACGCGCGCTGGAACTGGCCGAGACCACCGGCCGCAAGATCGAGGCCATGCGGCGCGGCGGCGCGTTCGCGGCAGCGGCCGGCAGCCTGAAGAAGACGCGCAGCACGCGGCTGAAGCTGAACGCGACGGGTCCAACTTCGCGCGCGGTGTTCTGGCAGACGCTGGTTGCCGAGTGGCGCATCGGCATGTGGAAGCTGGCGATCGGCGTGGCGGGCATCCTGCTGGCGCTGGCGGTATTCGGCGAGCACTTCACGAAGTCGCGCGGCGTTGCGGTGTTCGCGATCGGGCTGTCGGCAGCGATGGGCAGCATGCTGCTGATGATGGGCCCGCGCATGATGGCAACCGGCTTGCACGCCGAGTTGCGCCGCCTGCCGCTGTGGAAGGGCCTGCCGATCACAGGCTACTCCCTGCTGCGCGGAAAAGTGTGGGCGGGCGCGCTGCTGGTGACGCCGGCGGCCCTGCTGATGATGACGGCCGCGGTGATCGCTTCACTGACGCTGTCGAAGTGGAACCAGGCGCCGGTCATCATGGGCGTTTACGCGGGGCTGATTCCGCTGGTGCCGGTGGCGGCGATGATGATGATCGGGCTGGAAAGCGCGGCGGTGCTGATGCTGCCGGCCTGGCTCAGCAGCACGCACAGCGAGCCGGGCTTTGAAACCATCGGGCGCAACCTGCTTTCGCTGATGGTGCGCATGGTGCTTGGTTCGCTGCTGGCGATCATACCTGGCGGGCTGTTCGCGATCGCCGCGGCGATCGGCCTGGCGCTGAAACTGCCTGCCCCCGGCTTCGCGATTGGCGGCGTGATCGCGGCCGTCGCGCTGGCCGCCGAAATGGAGGGCCTGCTGCTGCTGGTAGGCCGCCGCTTCGACGAAATGGACTCCACGCCCGAGTAGCGCCACGGCTCCGCTGCGGCGTGGCCGGGCCGGCAGCCCGCTCAGGAAACCGTGGCGGTTCCCGCGGATTGGACTAGAATTGGCGAAATGCAAAGAGTGCTGATCCCTGCTGTCGTGCTGGTCGTTGGTCTGGTGCTCGGCTTTTTCCTGGGTTTCGCGCAGCGCCCCGCCGGTTCGCCATCCGCCGACAACCGCGCCGCGAGCGCACCGCCCGTGCCTGACACCGCGCAACTCCCTCCACAGCAACTGCCGGCAACCGGGCCAGAAGAAACACCGCCTGCCCCGGAACCTGAGCCGGAAACCGCTCCGGACTACTCCTTCGAACTGCCCGACGTGCCGACCGGCGACGCTGAAGCAACCGGCGTGGTGCGGCTGCCGGACGGCTCGCCGTGCGCTGACCTGGCCCTGCGCGCGATCCCTTCCATGCCGGACAGCTTGTCGATCAAAAGCAAGCGCCGCCTGGGCGTCGATGAACGCACGGCCTACGAGGCCGCAGTGATCAGGTGGGAGACAGAGGCCTCGCGCGACACGACGAGCGGGCCGGACGGCAGCTTCAAGTTCGAGCGGCTCGCGCAGCAGACCTACAGCGTGGTCTGCCTCACACCCGGCTGGGAAATCAGTATGCAACAGGGAGTGACCCAGCCCGCTTTGACGCCCGGCGTCGAGCTGGTGTTGATCGCCACGCGCCTGGTCCGAGTGCCGCTGCGGGTTCTGCTGCCCGACGGAAGTGAACCGGACCGCGCCCGGATAACCGCGCGTTCGATGGAAGGATCATCGTTCGTCTTCGGCTACTGGAAGCCCGACATGCGCAGCATCGAAACCGCAACGGGCGGCGTGAAGTTCTCGGCCCTGGGCGGGCCGGACGACAGTCTCGAGGCCCAGGCAATCGCGCAGATTCCCGCACAGGGCGAAGTCCCCGAAGTGGTGCTGCAGCTCAAGCGCCCACCCGGCCTGTACCTGACGCTGGAGTTGCCGACGCCCTATTACCGGGAAGTCTCGGTCACGCTGCTGCCCGCTGAAGAGGCCCGCAAGCTGACCTCCGAGCCGTTCATGGCCCGCGGCGCCAAGACCTCGCGCGAGCTGAGCCCCACCCACTTGTACTACCCGGCGCTGCCGGCGGGCGAGTATGTGGCATTCGTGGGGATCAACCGCATGCTGGTGCTCGCGACCGAGGCCATCCCGGTAACCGGCGAACTGACTGAGCACACGCTGACGCTTGCGCCCCTGGACATGAGTGAGCACTTCACGGTCCGCACGGTAGACGCCGAGGGCAAACCGCTGGCCGTTCAGCGTCTGTCCTGCAACCTCGCCGACGCCGAATTCTCCACGAGCGACATGACCGCGTGGATGGAGGTCGAGCCCGGCCACTACCTGATGCGGCGACCCGGCATCGCCCGCGACCAGTTCGGGCGTTTCGTGCCCACGGAGGGCGCTTCCATCGCCGTGCAGGCCACCCGCGGCGTCACCACGCGCTTCGGCCGTCTGCCCCTGGACGGCGCCGGGGTGACCATCGTGTTCGGCGACAGTTGCACGCTGGTCGTTGAGGTGGACAACCTGCCCGAACTCGGCCGCAACGACATGTGGGTGGCGGTGATTCCCGCCGAAGCCAGCGAACGCCGCGAGGCCGGCATGGCGCGCTATTCGTCGCAGCAGAACGTGGTGGGGTCCAAGCTGGCGCTGGAAGCAAAGCGCGAGTTCAAGGACCTGCAGCCGGGCAAAGCGGTGGTGCTGGTGTTGCGCGACGGATCGTCCCCGGGCTCGGGTGATGAGGCCGCGCTGTCACGGCTGGAGACCACGTTGCAGCCCGGAACGCACACGGTGCGCATCACCATGCCGGCACTGCATCAGTTGGAAGTACGGACCAGCAAGCCGCAGAACGTGCGCACCCTGTGGATACTCGGCGAAGGTCTTGAACTGTACGAGAAGCCGGACGCCGAGGGGGTGGTGAAGGCTCACTCGTTGCCTGCCGGCGAATACTGGGTCGGCGATTCGACCGCCGGCTACATGAAGGTGACACTGCCGCTGGCCGGCCCGGTGGACTTCGCGCCCCTGCCGCACAATTGCCTGCGCCTGGGCTCGTACGACAAGGAAGGCCTGCTGCACCGCAAGGGGCTGCGGCGCGGCGACCTGGTGGTGGCGATCAACGGCGAGTACTTCGAAGGACGAGACAGATTGCAGCCTGCCTGGGAGGCCGCCCGGGAGTCAGCTTCGGTGCTGCTGGAAATCGAGCGTCGGGGCCAGGTGTTGCAGGTGACGCTGACAGGAGAGGAACTCGCCACAGCATTGCGCAACCAGGCCAGCTTCAGCTACCGCAGGAAGTAGCGCCCCACCCGCGCCGCGGCGTTTGCAGGCACAGGCAGGATTGCCTGTGCCACGCGAAGTGGGACGGCTCGCACACCCGAGTCGGCAGTACAGCAGTCAATCAAACAGGGGCACCCGTTCGGATGCCCCTGCAGCTGGCGGAGGGGGGGGGATTCGAACCCCCGATGCCCTTTCGGACATTTCGGTTTTCGAAACCGACGCGATCAACCACTCTGCCACCCCTCCGGAATGCCAAATTCAAAATGCAAAATTCAAAACGGCCCGGTGATGCAGCCCCATTTTGAATTTTGCATTTTTCAATGCGAACCGAACTAGCGCGGGTTGGCAGCCTTGCTGGGCTTGCCCCTCTTCAACCAGCGGTTGGTGGTCTTGCGGCCCTTGGCCTGGTGACGACGCTTCATCTTTGCCGGCTTCATCCCGGATCCTTTCCGCCCCTGCGCGCGATGGTGCCCTCTCGGCACTCGCGGAAGAAGCTCTTCAACAGTTCGCCTGCCTCGTCTCCCAGCACGCCCGCTTCAAGCTGCGCGCGGTGATTCAGGCGGGCATCCTGTACCAGATTGAACAACGTTCCACAAGCCCCGGCCTTGGGGTCACTTGCGCCATACACCACGCGCTTCACGCGCCCGTTCACGATCGCGCCCGCGCACATCGGGCAGGGCTCAAGCGTGACGTACAGCGTGCACTCGTCCAGCCGCCACTGCCCGCGCGCTTCCGAGGCCGCGGTCATGGCCAGCATCTCCGCGTGGGCGGTCGGGTCGTTCAGCGTTTCGCGCAGGTTGTGGCCGCGCCCGATGATGTGACCCTCGTGCACCACCACGGCACCGACGGGCACCTCGCCTTTTTCATAGGCGGCAATGGCCTCTTTCAATGCGGCACGCATGAAGGCCGCGTCATCGGGCGGCTGCAGCGCCGACGCAAGCTGGAAAGCGGGGTTGTCTGATTCCATGTCCATGCAGGCAATCCTGGCGGCTCGCCATAGGAACGAACCGGGGCGTCAGCAGCGTCCTGAAGCTCAGTCAAGATCGGGGTCGGAGTCCGGGTCGCCGGCAGCGGCGGTTTCGTGCTCCTGGACCGGGATGGGCGCCGGCGCAACCGCCCCCATCGCATGCGCGGCACTTGCAGCGAGCTCGGCCGCAAGTTCGGCTTCGGCGTGGCGGTTGATCTCTTCCTTCATTTTCTTGCCGGGCTTGATGGTGACGACGCGCTTTTCCGGCACACGTACTTCCGCGCCGGTTTTGGGGTTACGCGCTTTGCGCGAGCGGCGGACTTTTACCTCGAACACGCCGAAGTCCCGCAATTCCAGCCGGTTACCACGAGCAAGTTCGTTGATGACTTCGTCGATGAAGAGTTGGATGATGTCGCGGGTGATCGTCTGCTTCTGGTGAGTGTTCTCCGCGATACGGAGCACCAGCTCTTTCTTCGTGATGGTACGACGGGCTGTCATATCGAACTCACCAAAATGAAGCGGCAGTGATCGGACGATTCATCCTAAAGCATAGAAGGCACAAGACTTAGTGTAGCCGCTCAGCGTAATATTGCAAGCTGCTTCTTTTGCGCAAGAACCATTCTGGAACTGGTAAGTACTTGAGCGATAAGCCTTTACAACCAGCCAACCAACCTGAGATTTCCATCTCAGCCAATCCGTGGGAGCAGTTTCACAGCGCTTATCCCATCGGGATGCTGCGCGCCATTGCATGGATTGCCACATTCACCTTCCTGCCCAGCGCCCTGCAATGGCTGATCGACAACCAGCACATCACGCCCCCAGGCTGGATGCCGACCGACGCCCCACGCCTTTCGCTGATGCTGCTGCTTACGCTGGTGCTGGTGATCTACTGGAAGTTCCTTCGCAAGGCCGAGTTACGTTCACTGGGCCTGAACCTCGGGCGTCTGGGCGGAGACCTGAAGTTCACACTGCTGGCCGCCGTGGGCATGGGCGCTTTCTACCTGCTGGCGGGCTTCCTCTATTGGGCGGCACTGCACCTGTTCGCGGAGGATGCCACGCTGGCGTTCCAGGATCACCTGCGCGGCGCGATCTTCAAAGACAACAGTTGGCCGGCGCTGGTGGGCGTGGTGGTGTTCTTTCCGGTCCTGGAGGAGATCTGGTACCGGGGGTTGATGTATCCGCCGATGCGCCGTGAACTTGGCCGCTGGCCGGCGATCGTCATCCTCTCGCTGCTGTTTGCGTTTGCGCACTCCAACAAATTTCCGATCAACCAGTTTTTCGGCGGCCTGATTTTCGTGTGGGCCTACGAGAAGCGGCGCACGCTGGTGGCGCCGATCCTGCTGCACATGCTGGGCAACGGCGCGCTGGCGCTGCTGGGCTGGGCGCTGGTGAAGTGGCAGCTGGTGTAGTCCCCAGTCCCGTGTCAACGTTGCCGGACGCGCCACGCGGGACACTCGCTGCATCTCCCGCCCGTTGACACTGGCAAAGGGTCAGCTACCTTGCTGCCGCGATCAGTCTGTAACCGCGGAGAGGTGGCAGAGTGGCCGATCGCACTCCCTTGCTAAGGGAGCGTCCCTTAACCGGGACCGTGGGTTCGAATCCCACCCTCTCCGCCACAACAATACAGCCTCGGCCGTAAGCCGAGGCTGTATTGTTGTGAGCGCCGCAGCCCTGGCGAAAGCGGGCTCGAGGACATCAGTCGTTCCGCGTCGCGTGCCGGGAAACCACAGGCAGGATTGGCTGTGCCACGCGTTAGCACTGGAATTCACCTGTCACCTTCACGCATTATCTCTGCATGAAGCACGCACCCGATGACGACCTGCCCGATCTGCTGCGTCGACGCATCACGCGTCAGCGCAAGCGCCTGAAGTTCGTACGCATCTCGTTTGCCGTCACCGCCATCGTTTCGGTGCTGCTGCTGTTCGGCGCAAACCAGAGCCAGACCCTCACGCCCAACGCGCGCTTCATCCTGGTCGTTCCCCACGGCGACGACCTGTGGCTGATCGACCAGCACCTCGACCTGGCCGGCCAGAACGCGGCCCAGACCGGTTCGTTCGCGCTGGTGCGCGTGGAGGGCGAAACCGTGCTGACCGGCACGCGCTACGACGGCCTGGTGCGCAGCGCCGTGCCGATCGACGCCGCCCGTGTCGGCGTCACCACCGCTTCGCGCTTCATGGTGTTCGACACCACCGGCGACGAGTGGAAGCGCGACAAGCTGGACAGCCTGGGGCTCAACGACCCCACGGCCTCGCCCGTGGTGGTCAGCTTCAACCAGGTGCTGTGGCTGTGCTGGGCGCGCGGCGCCGAAGTGATGGTGCAGCCCTTCGGCCGGCCCGAGGTCGAGGCGCGCTCCGTGCACAAGGCCCCCTCATCGGGACTCGAGCTGCAGGCCCACGTGGCCGCCGACGCGATCTGGCTTTCGATCACCGAAACCCGCAGCGGCGACCTGACGCTGCTTTCGTTCACGCCCAGCATCGAGGCCGCCATCAGCGCCGACCCGCCCGGCGACCAGGACGCCGACACAACGCCCGATGCCGCGCCGCAGCGCACGGCCGTGCAGCGCCGCTTCAGTGCGGAGGTAACCACCGGGGTGCGGCGGTCCTCCTTCACGGTGCTGGGCAGCGGCGAGGGCGCGCGGCCGGTGGTGGCGTTCATGCGCAAGGATGACACCAGCCGCGCCTGGCACCTGCTGGTCTGGACGCGCGACGCGGCATCCGGCAAGGGCGCCTGGGTGGACGCCGCCCCGCCGGCGCGCGAGAAGCCGGTGACAGGCCTTGAGCTGACCAACTTCGTGAACCTTTCCGCGCGCGGCGACAGCCTGCAGGCCGTGTACAGCGAAGCCGGCGAGGTGCGCCGCAGCGAGACGGCCCTGGCCGCCGACGGCAGCCTTGACTGGTCAACACCTAAGGTGCTGGCACTGGACAAGACCAACAGCCCGACTCTCTACATCGTGTGGATTTCACTGCTGTTCGCCGTGGTGCTGATCATGGCCAGCCAGGGCGTGTGGCTGCTGCTGAACCGCGAGCGCCCCCTGGACCGCACGCTGGTAAACCTGCTGGAAAAACAAGAGCAGCAAGCCGGCCCCAAAAAGGAAGAACTGCCCAAGCTGCTGTACGCCAACCCGCTGGCGCGCGCGGTTTCGCTGCTGCTTGACATCGCCATCACCAGCCCGGTGGTGATCCTGCTCCAGAGCATCTACGGGTACACCTGGGAGCAGGCCTACGGCTTCCTGGCGATCGGCACGGTCGCCGGCTTCGACGCCGACCTGCTGCCCACGCTGCAGGCAACGCTGGTGACGCTGCTGGTGCTGTCGATCTACGGCATGGTCTGCGAACTGGTGTGGGGCCGCACCTTCGGCAAAGCGCTGTTCCGGTTGCGCGTGGTGGACGCCGAGGGAGAAACACCCGCCGCCTGGCGCATCGTGGTGCGCAACGTGCTGAAAGTGTTCGAGCTGATCCACTGGCTCGTGCTGCTGGTCCCCATGGGACTCATGATGATGACCGGCAAGCAGCAGCGCCTGGGCGACCTCGCGGCCGGTACCTTCGTGATCGTGGACGTGGTCCCCGACGAGGCGCCGGACGACATTGACATCTAGCCAGGTTACAGGGGTCAGGGGGCAGGTTTCAGGGACTTACCGAGCCCTCGACCCGCGTTCGATCTGTAGCACTGACACCTGTAACCTGTAACCTGACGCCATGACCGAAACCATCCGCCATCCGCACGTTGCCGGGCACTTCTACACCGCCGTGCCCTCGCGCCTGCGCGCCGAGATCGAAGGCTACATCGCCAAGCCCGCCGCCAAGCGCGCCAGGGCTTACGGCGTGCTGGTCCCCCACGCCGGCTACATGTACTCGGGCGCCGTCTGCGGCCGCGCACTTGCCAGCGTTGAGGTCCCGGGCACGGTGCTGCTGCTGCACACCAAGCACCAGGTAGGCGGCGGAACGTTCAGCCTGGCGGGCTATCGCGAGTGGGAGACACCGCTGGGCAAGATCCCCGTGGACGAAAAGCTGACCACCGCGCTCGCCAATGTGGGCGGTATTGACGTGTCAAACCTGCCGCACTTCAACGAGCACGCCGCCGAGGTGGTGCTGCCGTTTCTGCAAGTGCTGAACCCAGCCGTGAAGATCTGCGTGATCAGCGTCAGCCACGCGCCCTTTGAGCGCGTGGAGGCAGTGGCGGAGGGCATCGCTGGGGCAATCCTGGCCCAGGATGGCGACGACACGCTGATCGTGGCCAGCAGCGACATGAACCATTACGAAGACCACGACACCACGCTTGAGAAAGACAAGCTCGCGCTCGACAAGCTGAAGGCTTATGACACGCGCGGCATGCTGGAGGTATGCTACAGCCGCGACATCAGCATGTGCGGCGTGCACGCCACGGCTCTGATGCTCGAGACCTGCAAGGCGCTCGGCGCCAGCCAGGTGGAGCTGCTGGAACACACCACCAGCGGAGAAACCAGCGGCGACTACAACCAGGTAGTAGGCTACGCCTCCGCGCGGGTGCTGTGATTACGTAGCGCAGGCGCCCCGCCTGCACCGGACGCAGGCGCCTCGCCTGCGTCACTTTTTTCGTGACCCCTTCCCCCCACTTTCCGCATTCCCGTCAGGAGAACTTCCAGACGGGGATTGCTATGCCGAAGCGGATTGCTGCGTTTGCACTGGCTTGCGTTCTGATCGGGCTTTATGGCTGCGCCGGTGACGGCGGCGGCGGCTCCAGCGGCGGCGGTACGGTGCAGGTCGGCCCGCCCGCGCAACTGGCCGTGATCCAGCAGCCCGCCGGCGCCACGGCCGGCAACGTGTTCGGCACCCAGCCACGCGTGGAAATCCAGGACGCCGCGGGCCTGCGCGTCAGCACCGACAACACCACCCAGGTCAGCGTCGCCCTCAGCGGCGGCACTGGCGGCGCGCAGCTTGCGGGCACCGCCACACTTACCGCCATCAACGGCGTGGTCAGCTTCAACGGCCTGAGCATCGACCTGGCGGGCACTGCCTACACCCTGAACTTCACGGCCGCGAGCCTGACCGGCACCGCCAGCAGCGCCTTCAACGTCACCACCGCCAGCGCGGGAGGCGGCAGCGCGCCGTTTGTGCCAGCCGCGCCATCGGGCACGGCCACCTACTACGTCTCCCCCACCGGCAACGACGGCAACAGCGGCACCACGCCCGCGCAGGCCTGGGCCACCTTGCAGCAGGCTGCCAACACCGTGCAGGCCGGCGACATCGTCGAAGTGGCCGACGGCAACTACGCGCGCTTCACGCTCAGCAGCGTCACCGGCACCAGCGGTATGCCGATCATCTTCCGGGCCTCGGGCAACGCGGCCGTGATCAACAGCGGCACCAGCGCCAGCATCACGCCGGACAACCGCGACGCCATCAAGATCTACGACTGCCACTACGTGATCATCCACGGTCTGCGCACGCTGAACGCCTTCCGGGCGGGCGTGCGCGTAACCGAGAGTTTTCACGTCACCATTCAGGGCTGCGTGTTCAGCAACGGCGGGCGCTGGGGCATTTTCACGGATTACTCGGACGACGTGGTGCTGGAGGGCAACGAGTGCCACGACAGCGGCCTTGAACACGGCATTTACTTTTCCAACAGCGGCGACCGGCCGTTGATCCGCGGCAACTATTGCCACGACAACAACGCCAGCGGCATCCAGATCAACAGCGACCCCGCCCAGCAGGTGCCCGGCTTCGGCACCCGCGGCGACGGCATCACCGAGGACGGCGTGATCGAGAACAACTGGTGCGAGGGCAACGGCATCAACGGCGCGGCCGGGCTGAACTTCGCCAGCATCCGCGACTGCGACATCCGCAACAACCTGGTGGTAAACAACCTGAACCAGAGCGGCATCGCGCTCTGGGACGACGGCTTCAGCAGCGCCTACGGCAGCATGAACAACCGGATTTACCACAACACCGTGGTGTTCCAGAGCGGCAACGGGCGCTTCTGCCTCAGCATGCTCAACGGCAGCACCGGCAATGATATCCGCAACAACATCTTCATCGGCGGCGCGCGCGGCGCGATCACCTGGAGCAGCGACTCCCTGTCCGGCACCACGGCCGACTACAACATCTGCCGCAGCACCGACGGCTGGGGCGTGTGGGTGAACGACGACACCAGCCAGGCCTACACGCTGGCCCAGTGGCAGGCGCTGATCAGCGGCGCGGCGAACAGCGTAACCACCGCGCCGACCTTCAACGGCGCCAGTGACTTCAGCCTCGCCACCGGCAGCGCCGGCCGCGACGACGGGGAAACCAGCCTGGGTGTGGCCACGGCCCACGACGGCGCCAGCCGCCCCGCAGGCGGCGGCTTCGACCGCGGCTGTTATGAGAAGTAGGACGGAGCGCAGGCGTCCCGCCTGCACTGGTCGTGGGCGCCGTGTCCGAGCAGGTTCAGCGGGCAAGGTGCCCGCTGACGGTGCAGGCGGGGCGCCTGCGCTACGTGTTGCAATCGCGCCGTTTAGCGCTAATCTTCCGCCCCCAACACGGGGAACGCGCATGGCCATCCTGGGCATCGGCACTGACATCGTGGAAGTCGCCCGAATCGAGAAGCTCCTGCAGGACAAGCGCAAGGAGTTCCTGGCCCGCGTTTTCACCCCCACCGAAATCGATTACTGCCGCGGCAAGGCGCGCCCGGAGATCCACTTCGCCGCCCGCTTTGCTGCTAAAGAAGCCTTCATGAAGGCCATCGGCACCGGCTGGAGCCAGGGGGTAGGCTTCAGCCAGATCGGCGTCTGCAACAACGAGGACGGCAAACCAACCCTCGAAATCACGGGTGCGGCGAAGGTAGTTCTAGACGGCCTCGGGCCGTCTTTTTTATGGCTGAGCATGAGCCACACGCGGGAGTACGCGACGGCGACAGTGGTGATAGAAAAGCAGGTTGTAGGTAATAGGTTGTAGGTTTTAGGGAAAAGCTGAAATCCGCCCCTACAACCTACAACCTAATCCCTACAACCTTGCGACGACCAGGCGCTAGACCGACTACAACACAGGACGTAGATGCCACGACGCACTGACATCAAGAAGATCATGATCATCGGCTCGGGCCCCATCATCATTGGCCAGGCCTGTGAGTTCGACTACTCCGGCACACAGGCCTGCAAGGCCTTGCGTGAAGAGGGCTACCAGGTTGTGCTGGTGAACAGCAACCCGGCCACCATCATGACCGACCCGGAGATGGCCGACCGCACTTACGTCGAGCCCGTCACGCCGGAAATCGCCGCCAAGATCATCGAGAAAGAACGCCCCGACGCCCTGCTGCCCACGCTTGGCGGCCAGACCGCGCTCAACACCGCCATGCAGCTCGCCAAGATGGGCGTGCCTGAAAAGTTCGGCGTCGAGATGATCGGCGCCACGCCGGAAGCCATCCACAAGGCCGAAGACCGCGAAGCCTTCCGCAATGCCATGAACAAGATCGGCGTCGCACAGCCCCGCAGCGAGATCGCCCACAACTGGGCCGAGTGCGTCGCGACGCTGGAAACCATCGGCCTGCCGGCCGTGATCCGCCCCGCTTTCACCATGGGCGGCACGGGCGGTGGCATCGCCTACAACCTTGAAGAGTACGAAGAAATCTGCCGCAAGGGCCTGTCGCTCAGCCCCGTCAGCCAGGTACTGATCGACGAGTACCTGGCGGGCTGGAAGGAATACGAGCTCGAGGTGATGCGCGACAAGAAGGACAACTTCGTCGTGATCTGCAGTATCGAGAACCTCGACCCCATGGGCGTGCACACCGGCGACAGCATCACTGTCGCGCCCGCGCTCACGCTGACCGACAAGGAGTACCAGCTCCTGCGCGACGACGCCAAGAAGATCATGACCGAGATCGGCGTCGAGACCGGTGGCAGCAACGTGCAGTTCGCCGTGGACCCGCGCACTGGCCGCCGCGTGGTGATCGAGATGAACCCGCGCGTTTCGCGCAGCTCGGCGCTGGCGTCCAAGGCCACCGGCTTCCCCATCGCCAAGTTCGCGGCCAAGCTGGCCGTGGGCTACACGCTGGATGAGCTGCAGAACGACATCACCAAGGCCACGCCCGCCAGCTTCGAGCCCAGCATCGACTACGTGGTGGTGAAAACCCCGCGCTGGGCCTTCGAGAAGTTCCCCGGCGCCAACACCGTGCTGACCACGCAGATGAAATCGGTCGGCGAGGCCATGAGCATCGGCCGCACGTTCAAGGAGGCGATGCAGAAGGCGATCCGCAGCCTGGAAATCGGGCGCATGGGCTTCGGCGCGGACCGCAAGGAGTCGCTGGAAACCCGCAAGCTGTCGCGCCAGGAGCTCAAGAACGGCCTGATCACCCCGGGCGTCGAGCGCATCTTCATGATCCGCCGCGCGCTGCGCAGCGGCATGAATCCCACCGAGGTCAGCCACTTCAGCGGCATCGACCCCTGGTTCCTGGAGAATTTCGTACAGCTGCTTGAGCTCGAGCGCGAGCTGCGCCGCGTGCCGGCGCTGAACCAGCTCGGCGCCGAGCTGCTGCGCGAGGCCAAGCGCGCGGGCTTCAGCGACGCGCAACTCGCCGCGATCTACAACACCGACGAGCCCACTGTGCGCGCACACCGCAAGCAGCTGGGCGTCACGCCGGTCTACAAGTTGGTGGACACCTGCGCCGCGGAGTTCGAGGCCAAGACGCCCTACTACTACTCCACCTACGAGGAAGAAACCGAGCTCGAGCCCAGCCAGCGCCGCAAGATCATGGTGATCGGCGGCGGCCCCAATCGCATCGGCCAGGGCATCGAGTTCGACTACTGCTGCGTGCACGCCAGCCTGGCCCTGCGCGAGATGGGCTACGAGTCCATCATGGTCAACAGCAACCCGGAGACGGTCAGCACCGACTTCGATATCTCTGACGACCTGTTCTTCGAGCCGCTGACCTTCGAGGACGTCATGAACATCCACGACGTCATGAAGCCCGAGGGCGTGATCGTGCAGTTCGGCGGCCAGACACCCATCAACCTGGCGCGCCGCCTGGCCGACGCCGGCGTACCCATCATCGGCACGCCTGTCGAAAGCATTGACCGCGCTTCCGACCGCGAGCAGTTCCATGCCCTGGTCAAAGAGCTCGGCATCCGCCAGCCCAAGGGCGCAATCGTCCACGATATCGAGGCCGCCCTCACGGCCGCGCGCGACATCGGCTACCCGGTGCTGGTGCGTCCCAGCTTCGTGCTGGGCGGGCGCGCCATGGAGGTGTGCTACGACGAAGCCGAGCTGAAGCACTTCGTGGGTCTGGCCGTGGAAGCGGCCGAGGGCAAGCCGATCCTGATCGATCAGTTCCTGGACAACGCGGTCGAGGTGGACGTGGACTGCCTGTGCGACGGCGAGCTGGCGGTGATCGCCGGCATCATGGAGCACATCGAGTACGCCGGCGTGCACAGCGGCGACAGCATGTGCAGCATCCCCAGCCAGACCCTCAGCGAGCACGTGCTGCGCGACATTCGAGAAACATCACGCAAGCTGGCCTTCGCCCTCAAGGTGAAGGGCCTGATGAACGTGCAGTACGCCATCAAGGACGACGAGGTGTGGGTGATCGAAGTAAACCCCCGCGCCTCGCGCACCGTGCCGTTCGTGGCCAAGGCCATCGGCAAGCCGATCGCCAAGATCGCCACCCAGGTGATGTGCGGCCGCAAGCTGAAAGAGCTCGGCTTCACGGAAGAGATCATCCCGCGCCACTTCAGCATCAAGAAGCCGGTGTTCCCGTTCAACAAGTTCCCCGGTGCCGACGTGCTGCTGGGCCCGGAGATGCGCAGCACCGGCGAGGTGATGGGCATCGACAAGACCTTCGGCCGCGCCATGGCCAAGGCGCAGACAGGCGCCAGCCAGGCGCTGCCGCGCAAGGGCAAGGTGTTCATCAGCGTGAAGCGCTCCGACAAGTCGCGCATCCCGCCCGTGGCGCAGAAGCTGCACGAGCTGGGTTTCGAGCTGGTGGCCACGCGCGGCACGGCCCAGGTGCTGCAGGCGGCGGACATCCCGGTGCAGGTGGTGAACAAGATCCAGGAAGGCCGGCCGAACGTGCTGGACCTGGTGATCAACGACGAAATCGCGCTGCTGATCAACACGCCGTCAGGCAAGGACCCGCGCACGGACGAAGCGACCATGCGCAAAAAGTGCGTAATGAAGGGCATCCCCGCCCTGACCACGCTAAGCGCCGCCGAGGCGGCCGTGCGGGCCATAGCCAGCCTCGCCGGCCACGAAGAAGAAGTGAAACCGCTGCAGGATTACTACAAGTAGGAGACTGCAGCTGCTGGCTTCTGGCCTTTGGCTGCTAGAAGCCAGCAGCCAACAGCCAGGAGCTGTAGTCATGCTTTTAGGCGCACACACATCCATCTCCGGAGGGCTTTACAAGGCGCTGGAACGCGGGGCCGAGATCGGCTGCGAGTGCGTGCAGATCTTCAGCAAGAACCAGCAGCAGTGGGCTTCCAAGCCGCTGGGTGACGACGAAGTCGCTGACTTCAAGGCCGCCGAAAAACGTACCGGCATCACGCGCTTCTTCATCCATGACTCGTACCTGATCAACCTGGGCGCGCCGGAAGACGACAAGTGGCGGCGCAGTATCGAAGCCTTCAAGGATGAGCTGGAGCGCGCCGACCGGCTCGGCGCCGAAGTGCTGGTCTTCCACCCCGGCGCGCACCTGAAGCAGATGAGCGACGAGGAATGCTGCGACCGCGTGGCCGACGCGCTGAATGAAATCCTGAAGGGCTACAAGGGCAAGTGCAAGCCAGCCATCGAGAACACGGCCGGCCAGGGCAGCAACATCGGCTGGCGCTTTGAGCACATCGCGCGCATCATCAAGGGCGTGCGGCGCAAGAGCATGATCGCCACCTGCTTCGACA
>JAANMX010000149.1_pt1 | contig 87241 bp, 61 predicted proteins | sample 7279681 | NCBI WGS metagenome assembly JAANMX01 (sample SAMN14094542, study PRJNA606508) | bioreactor metagenome | isolation source: A lab-scale SPAN reactor treating ammonium-rich wastewater day 351 | place: Ireland: Galway | collected 2018-01-01
GCCGGCCTTGGTCTTGAGCGTGGTGAAGCCCTGCTCCAGGTAGCCGCGAGCGATGGCCTTCGCCTCATCGTAGGGGCGGATGCCCATGCATGCGGCCAGCTCGACGCGCTGCCGCACCGCCCCACCGAGGAGCCTGTACAGCGGCTGCCGCGTGGCGTGGCCGATCAGATCCCACATCGCCATCTCGACGGCGCTGGCGAGGAACGGGCCGAGGGTGTTCTCGGCGTACCACGCCTCCACGGCGAACGGGTCGCGGCCGACGACCTGCGGGCGCAGGCGGTCCGTCGGCGTGCCCTCGAAGGACTTGCTGAGCCAGTCCACAGGGGTTTCGCCCCAGCCGACAAGGCCGGCGTCGGTCTCCAGGCGCACGAGCAGGGCGTCCTTGGCGGACGTTGCCCGGTAGCGCGACTGGTAGGGGGCGATGGGCGGTTTCTGCGGGATGCGGACGCTCACGGCATCGAGTCGGGTGATCTTCATAGGGAGGAAGGTATCCCGCCTGCGCCCGCCGGGCAACGAAAAAGCGACCGGCGCGGGGTGCGGTCAGTTGTGCCCCGGCCAGGCCCAGCGGTCGAAGTGGATCCAGAGGACGCGCGAGTAGCGGAACACGATCGGCACGATGGGGAGGTAGGCGGCGGTCGCCAGCAGGACGAGTGTCCCCAGATCCCACGTCGGCAGGAGCAGGGTTCCCAGCCACATCAGCAGCCCGAGGCAGACGATCGACATCCCGTAGCTGATGTACATCGCGCCCAGGAAGTACCCCTCCTCGCGCTCGAAGGACAGGCCGCAGAGCGGGCAGGCGGGGTTCGTCCGCACCAGGCTACCGAACACGCGACCCTGACGGCACCGCGGGCAGCGCTGGCGCAGGATCGCCCAGAAACGACTGCCGGCGGCGGTACTCATCGCGGGGCCTTTCGGGTAAGGCGAGCGGCAGGATGGTGCGTCATCGGGTCGCGGCACCGGCACGGCCGCGGATGCCGGGCGCTGGATCGCTGTGGCCCGTTCCTTTACCACTGGTCCGCGCGATTGACCCCGCGGGCCGCCTCCACCTCGTCGCGGCGCGGCCGGCACTCCAGCCCGACGTAGCCGCGGTAGCCCAACTCGTGCAGCTGCCGGAGCACCCGCGGGTAGTGGATCTCGCCCGTACCCGGCTCGTTGCGCCCCGGGTGGTCGGCCACCTGGACGTACCCGATCCCGGCGTAGCCGTCGCGCAGGTGGCCGCACAGATCGCCCTCGCTGATCTGCATGTGATACAGATCCCAGTTGATCTTGACGTTCTTCGACCCCACCGCCTTGATGATGCGCAGGGTCGGCTCGCTGCCGTACAGGCAGTGGCCCTTGTGATCGACGCGGATGTTCATCGGCTCGAGGATCAGCGTAATGCCGTGCTTTTCCGCGACCGGAGCCGCCCTGCGCAGTCCGGCGATGATGTTCTCGTGCATCCGCGCCTGGGTGACGCCCGCGATGTCGTCGCCGCCGACGACGCACAGCATGCGGCAGTTGAGCTTGCGGGCGATGGCGCAGCTGGCCTCGACTTCCTCGACGAACCGATTGTGGTTCTTCGGGTCGTTCAGCCCCGGCCGGAACCCCCAGGCGGTGAACTGCGCCACCTCCAGCTTCAGCTTCTGGCACGTCTCCGCGACCGCCGGGACGTCCTTGTTGCGCCACGGCCAGAACTCGACCGCCGGGAACCCGAGCCTGGCCGCCTGCTCCAGGCGCTTCAGGAACGGCAGGCGCGGCCACCACATCTCGACGTTGACCGCGAAGCGCGTGTGCGGCGTGCGCCCGAGGCGCGCGACGTCCTCCTGGGCGGCAGCAGTGTGCGCGACGGCCATTCCGCCGGCGGCGACGGCAGCGGAGGCGGACAGGAACGTACGGCGTGTGGGGTTCATGCGGCGTTCTCCTGGGATGATGGGGAGGGCGTGCAAGCCCGTGGGCGGCGGCCCGTGGGTCAGGTGCGGGAACCTTCGTCCACGGGCCGCCGCCCGTGGGCTCTGGAGGATCAAGGGGCTTCCTTCCATTCGTACTGTGCCCAGCGCTTCGACGGCAGCGCCTCCTCGCCCTTGTTGGTGCGCGTTACGATGAGGGCGGCGGCCCCCTTGATACCCTCGATCATCCCGAGCCCGCGCTCCGGCCCGAGGATGCACACCGAACTCGCCAGCCCGTCCGGACTGCCGCTCGGCTTGACGACGGTGACGCTGAGGCGCCGCGTCAGGCCGAGGCCCGTTTTCGGATCGACGATGTGCGAGTAGCGTTTGCCGTCGATCAGCGCGTACTGCTCCGTGTCGCCGGAGGTGGACACGCCCGCGTGGTCGAGAAGCAGGTAGCGGGACGGCTTCGCGGTCGGGTTGTCCAGCGGGGCGACCCCGACCTTCCACCCCTTCGCCCCCGGCGGCGCGGCGCCGACGACGATGTCCCCACCCGCTGCGACCAGGGCGTGCGCGATGCCGAGGTGGCGCAGCACGGCGAGCATTTCCTCGGCCGCGTACCCCTTCGCGATGCCGCCCAGGTCGAGCAGCATCCCCATGAGCAGCAGCCGGACCGTGCGGGCGCGCGGGTCGAGCTTGACCCTGTCCATACCGACGAGGGCGAGCGCCCGCTTCAACTCCTCCGGGTCGGGCAGCTCGCGCGTCCGGCGGGCGCGTCGCCACAGGCGCACGACCGGGCCGATCGTCACGTCGAACGCGCCGCCAGACAGGCGCGCCGTCTCCGCGGCGCGCTGGAGCACCTCGAACAGATCCGCGCTGACCGGCACCGGGTCGCCGCCGGCCTTCTTGCACAGGCGCATCAATTCGCTGGTCGGGCGGTAGTCGGACATGATACCATCAAGTTCGGCCGCGCGCGCGAACGCTGCCCTCGCCCCTTTCGCCGCAGCCGTCTCGTCGGGAGCGTAGAGGACGATGCGGAACGTCGTCCCCATGTGCGGTTCGCTGAAGGTGAAGCGCTTTAGCTTCGCGTCGTCGCCGCAAAGCAGCGCCGGCAACCCCGCCAGCACCACCGCCGCCCCAAGAGGGATTTTGCTCATGGCCTTCTCCGCCCGCCGCCCGTAAGACAGTCTGCAACCCTCGTGGAGGATAGCATATGGAACGACTCTCACGGCACCCGCTTCGGTGGTGCGTTTTTCCGCTCGCGGCAGCCCTGGCCTGCTGGTTGTTCGGCGGGGCTGACGCCCCCGGGCAGGACAGGGCCAGGCTACCGAGCATCGAGAAGGCGACCCACAAGGGGTACGTCGAGGAGCTGACCGGCACCAAGGTCAAGTTCGAGATGGTCGCCATCCCCGGCGGCACCTACCTGATGGGCAGCCCGCCGGGCGAACCCGGGCGCAGCCCCGACGAGGGGCCGCAGCACCCGGTCACGGTTCGGCCGTTCTGGATCGGCAAGATGGAGGTCACCTGGGACGAATACGATCTGTACTGGCGGAAACTCCCCGGAGCCAGGGCGCCCGTGACACCGGCCGACAAGGCGGCCGACGCCGTCACCCGGCCGACCCCGCCGTATGCCGACGAGACGTTCGGGCACGGCCGCGAGGGCAACCCGGTGCTGTGCATCACCTACCACGCGGCGACGGAGTACTGCCGGTGGCTGTCGGCCAAGACGGGCAAGACGTACCGGCTGCCGACGGAGGCCGAGTGGGAGTGGGCGTGCCGGGCCGGCACGACCACCGCCTACTCGTTCGGCGACGACCCGGCCAGGCTCGGCGACTACGCCTGGTACGAGAAGAACGCCGAGGAGGTGGCCCACAAGGTCGGCCAGCGGAAGCCGAATCCGTGGGGTCTGCACGACATGCACGGCAATGTGGCGGAGTGGTGCCTCGACCACTACCTCAAGGACGCCTACGCGAAGTTTCCGCTCGACAAGGCGACCATCTCCCCGGTGCTCCTGCCGACCTGGACGCGCTACTCGTATGCAGCGCGCGGCGGGTCGTGGGCGGACCCGGCGGCCAGGTTGCGCAGCGCGGCCCGGCGCGGGTCCGAGAAGGACTGGCTGCGGCGCGACCCGCAGCGACCGCAGAGCATCTGGTGGATGACCGACGCCGACTTCGTCGGCTTCCGCGTGGTGCGGCCGGTCGAGGAGCAGGAGAACCTCAAGAACCTCCGCTCGAAGATGACACGCGAGAGCCCGGATAGTTGAGACGCAATCAACAGGTAACCCGTCCGGAGCGCCAGCGCCGAGCGCTTCCAAACGCCCGGCGCTGGCGCTCCGGACGGGTTACTGGCTCGCCATGACCGCCCGGCGTGTGGCCGCAGCGCCGCGCGACTGGATTCCCGTGACACCACTCCTTTTCCCTCCCGAGGACAAACCATGAGCGACCATCTCCGCAAGGCCGATCACACGCGGCGCGACTTCCTCAAGACCGCCGCGATGACAGCCGGCGCCGCCGCGGCGGCCACCAGTCTGGGCGCGATCCCCGCCGTCCACGCCCAGGGCAGCGACCTGATCAAGGTCGGCCTGATCGGCTGCGGCGGCCGCGGCACCGGCGCCGCCTCGCAGTGCGTGCGCGGCGGCCAGAACGTCAAGCTGTGGGCGATGGGCGATGCGTTCCGCGACCGGCTCGACAGCTGCCGCAACCGGCTGCTGAACAACCGCCAACTCGCCGACCGGGTGGACGTGCCGGCCGAGCGCTGCTTCGTCGGGTTGGATGCGTACCGCCAGGTGATCGCCAACTGCGACCTGGTAATTCTCGCCACCCCGCCCGGGTTCCGGCCGACCCACATCCAGGCGGCAATCGGGGCCGGCAAGCACCTGTTTACCGAGAAGCCGGTGGGGGTGGATGGACCCGGTATCCGCACCGTGCTGGCCGCGTTCGAGGAGGCGAACCGCCGCAACCTGTCGGTCGTCGCCGGGACGCAGCGCCGCTACCAGACGTCGTACCGTCAGTCGATGCAGCGCATCCACAACGGCGATATCGGCGACATCACGTCGGCCCGGTGCTACTGGAACCAGGGCTCCTTGTGGCACCGCGCCCGGACACGCGACATGAGCGACCTGGAGTGGCAGCTGCGCAACTGGCTGTACTTCACCTGGCTGTCCGGCGATCACATCGTCGAGCAGCACGTCCACAACCTCGACGTGATCAACTGGGCGCTGCGGGCGAACCCGGTCCGGGCGGTCGGCATGGGCGGTCGGCAGCAGCGCACCGGGCCGGAGTTCGGCCACATCTTCGACCACTTTGCGATCGACTACGAGTATCCGAACAACGTCCATGTGATGAGCATGTGCCGGCAGATTCCGGGCTGCGCGAACAACGTGTCCGAGTCGGTGGCCGGGATGCGCGGCAGCTGGACGAGCGAGCGCGGCCATGTCATTCGCGGCGAGCGGGCGTGGACCTTCCCGCGCGGTCAGGACAACGAGCCGTACCAGAACGAGCACGTCGAGCTGATCCAGAGCATCCGCAACGGGCGCCGCCTCAACGACCTGCGGACGGTGGCGCACAGCACGCTGACCGCCATCATGGGGCGGATGTCGGCGTACACCGGGCGGGCAGTCAGCTGGGAGGACGCGCTGAACTCGCAGGAGAACCTGGTGCCGCAGAACCTGGCATGGAGCATGCAGCTCCCGGTGCCGCCGGTCGCCATCCCGGGGACCGCGGGGTAGTGATCAGGAAAGAGGAGAAGCAGTTAAAGCCCACGGGCGGCGGCCCGTGGGCCAGGTCGCCGAGAACCTGGTCCACGGGCCGCCGCCCGTGGGCTTTACTTCTGATCGGGTTCGTAGCGCAGCAGGATCTCGCCCTGCGGCACGCCCTCCAGCGCCCGGTACTTCCCCTCGATGACCAGGTCGGCCAGTTTCGACACGTCGCGCAGGTAGCCGTCACTCGGTCGCTCGCCCGTCAGCTTGCGGCGCAGATCCTGGCACAGGATGTCCGCCGCCGCCACCGACGCCGCATCCCCTTTCTGATGCCCCCACAGGGCCGTCACGAGCAGCACCACCGTGTCCTGCACGCGCTGCGACAGTTCCGCCATCCGGCACTGACGGTCCGCCAGCTTCAGCTGGTGCTTGCGCAACGCGCCCGACAGCTCGCGCGGGTGAGACTGGAACAGATCCAGGGCGAACTGCATGTGGTCCGCCAGCCGCGCGTCCATGCCCGGGACGCGCTGCCGGTCGCGGCGCACCATGCGCCGGCCCATCTGCCAGCGCGCGTATGTGGCCAGCTCGCCGCGCAGCTTCCACAGATGGACCGGGTTCGCCGGGCTGAAGCGCTTGATGCCGGCCCGCTGCAGCGCCTGGCCGATCGGCTCGAAGTACTGCCGGCCGTGCTCCTTCACCAGCGACTTGAAGAACGCCAGCCCGAGCATCTCGCCCTCACCTTCGTAGATGCATGGGGCCAGGTAGTCGTAGACGTTGTCGCCGAACAGGTGGCCGTGCAGGAACGACCGCCCGCCGTGCGTCTTCATGAACAGCTCGATCGCCGCCTCCTTGAGCGCCTCGCTGCCGAAGATCTTCGCGATCACGCACTCCAGCTCGCCGCGGTAGCCCTGGTCGATCAGCCACGACCCCCACGCCACCAGCGCATCGGCGCCGGCGATCAGCGCCGCCAGCCGGGCGATGCGCCGCTTGACCAGTTCGCGCGTCGCGATCGGGGCGCCGTAGGTGCGGCGGAACGCGGTCCACGGCAGCAGGTTCGCCAGCAGGACGCGCATGCTGCCCGCGGCCCCGGCGCACAGCGCCAGCCGGCCCAGGTTCAGCCCGTGGTAGGCGATCGTCAACCCATCGCCGACCGGCGGCGTCAGCAGGTTGGCGCGCGGCACCCGGAAGCGGTCGAAGCGCAGCCCGTTGTTGTGCCCGTGGCGCAGCGCGTACAGGCCGTAGGGCACGATGCGGAAGCGCTCGTCCTCCTGCGCCGGCAGGTCAGCGATCAGCACCGCCGGCTTGCCCTCCAGCATCACCACCAGGCCGATCGTGCGGCCAGGAATGGCGTTGGTGATGAACAGCTTCTCGCCAGTCACCTCGAGGTGATCGCCGGCGGGCACGGCGGTCGTGCGCAGGGCGGTCAGGTCGCTGCCGGCCCCGGGTTCGGTCAGGGCGAACCCGGACAGCGCCTCGCCGCTCGCCAGGCGCGGTAGGAAGCGGGCCTTCTGCTCGGTGGTCCCGAAACTGCGCACCGGGTCTACTGCGCCGATGCAGCCGTGGACCGACGCCAGCCCCGCCACCATCCCGTCGTGGACCGCCACGCGGGTCAGGAACGGGGCGAAGCGAGCAAACGGCGCGCCCTGCCCGCCGAAGCGCGGGTCGATCAGCATTCCCCAGTAGCCGGCGCCGGCGAGTTCCTGCATGGTTTCGGCAGACACCTTGCCGTGCTCGTCGTAAACGGTGCCCGCCTGCCTGCGCCGCCGCACGATGTCGAGCGATCGCTGCATGGCGGCGTCACACGGAGCGGATTGAGCCAGAGACGGCGGCGCGAAAAGGTCGAGCGGCGTGCGGCCGTCCCAGACCGCTTTATGGATGGGACTGTTAACGGTTTGATACTGTGGCGCGAAAAGAGCCTCGATCTGTTCATCGGCCTTATCAACGGCTCCCAGCCGGCGCGCCTCCTCCTCGCTTTTGCCGCCGAGGCGCAAGGCCGCCTCCGCAAAACTTTGTCGGTCGCCGTCTCGTTCGGTGGTCGGGGTCATGGGATCCTCCGGGCGCCGGCGCCGCGCCCCGCGCGTGTGGAACGGTTTTTTTTATTCTACTGCAACAACCGAGGGGTGTTTTGCGTCCAAGGAAGAGCGGAACACTCTCGCCAGGGAAGAGGTGACTGTAAACACCCCCCTTTCTTGACAACCACTCTCGCCTGACCCATGTTTCCTGCAGGGCCAGCTAGCGCGGCATTTACTCACCCCAAACCTTCGTGGGAGCGGCCAACGGAACACTGGCCCACCCCGCCGAAACAGGTAGAAGAGGTGGCCGTGGCGCATTCTTACAAGAACGGCACGCTCGGTAACCGGGTGGCGCTGGTCGCGGCCAACCACGGACTGGCCGACGCCATCCAGGAGCATCTGCAAAGGCACACCGGGCACCCCGCGTTCTTCTGCCCATTCGACTCGATCCGCGATTACCTGTTCCGGGACACCGACGGCCTGCTCCTGCTCGCCGCCGGCTCGCCGGACGACCTGAGAGCAGTCTTCCACCTGGTGCAGGACATCTGCCTGCAAAAGCTCCCGCCCGTTGTCGTCATCCTGGAGGGGGGCCTGCTCTCCGACGCCCACCTGGAGGCACTGGACCCTTACGTCGCTCGCCGCCTGCACTGGCCGGCCGACGCCCACACCCTCAGCCAGCTGGTGCGTGACCGCACCGGCCGCGGCTCCGCGTTCGGGGGCACGAGCACCGCGTCGCTGGAGGAGCTGCTCAGCCGCAAGCTCCTCGCTCTGACGCCGTCCCTGCTGCCCCTCGTCGAGCGGATCGCCCTGGCGGCCCAGCACGACGTGACGGTACTGCTCAACGGCGAGACAGGGACCGGCAAGACGTTCCTGGCCCGACTCGTCCACGACCATTCGCCGCGCCACACCCACCGCTTCCTCGCCGTTCCGTGCGGGGCGATCGCCGCCAACCTGGTTGAGAGCGAGTTCTTCGGCCACGTCAAGGGGGCGTTCACCGGCGCCGACCGACCCAAGGTCGGCAAGTTCGCCGCGGTCGGCGAGGGGACGCTGCTGCTGGACGAGATCGACACCCTCGGGCTGGAGCAGCAGGCCACCCTCCTGCGCGTCATCGAGACGGGCGAGTTCGAGCCGGTCGGCAGCATCGAGACGCAGACGTGTACCGGCCGACTGATCGTCGCCAGCAACATCAACCTGGAGGAGGCGGTCGAGCGCGGCCGCTTCCGGCCGGACCTGTACTTCCGGCTGAATGTCATGTCGTTCCACCTGCCGCCGCTGCGCGAGCGCGTCCAGGACATCGCCCCGCTCGCCCGCGGAATGGCGGCCCGGTTCAACCGGAAGTTCAACAAGGATCTGTTCGACATCAGCCCCGAGGCGCTCGCCGCGCTGGAGGCGTTCCCGTGGCCGGGCAACATCCGTCAGCTGGAAAACGTCGTCCAGCACGCCGTCCTGGTGAGCATCGGGCCGGAGTTGCTGTCCCAGCACCTGCCGCAGCCGGTGCAGGACCACGCGGCGCTCGTCGCCGGGCAGAGCGCCGAGGGGTCGCTCGGCGGCGACTCTCTCCAGCACCAGCGCGATGTGATCGAGCGCAACGTCATCCAGCGCGCCCTGATCGCCCACGGATACAGCCGGTCGCGCGCCGCCGACGCCCTCGGCATCAGCCGCGTCACTCTCTACAAGAAGATGAAGAAGTACGGGCTGATGACCATCCCCGTCCACACGCCGCGGGTGTCGTGAAGCAGACGCTCCCAGCGCCCGTCGCTCGCGCTCCGGGCTGGTTATGTTGAGTTAGCGCCCCTCCTCCTGGGCGCGCGAGATCGCGACGAACACGTCCTCCAGCGACGGCTCAGTCAGGTGGACCTCGGCGTCGCCCAGACCCAGATCCTCCGGAGTGCAATCGGCCGCGGTGAGGGCGTGGACGGCGTGGCCGAACACGGTCGCCTGCAGGATCCCCGGGCGGTCGCGCAGCCGCTCCAGCAGCGCCGCGCTGTCCTTCCCGACGAACTCCAGCCAGCGCGTCCCGGGCGGCGTGACCAGCGGCAGCGCCTTCAGCACCGCCGGCGTGCCGACCGCCAGCAGGTTCGACAGGTAGATGTAGCCGACGCGCCCGCATCGTTCCGCCTCGTCCATGTAGTGCGTCGTCACGACGAGCGTGATCCCCTCGGCCGACAAGCGGAACAGCAGGTTCCACAGATCGCGCCGCGCCACCGGGTCGATTCCGGCGGTCGGCTCGTCGAGGAAGATCAACCGCGGCTGGTGAAGCAGGGCACAGACCAGCGCGAGCCGCTGCTTCCACCCGCCGGAGAGTCGGCCGGCGCGCCGCCCCAGGTACGGATGGAGCCCGGTCAAAGCGACCAGTTCCTGCTGACGACTCCGCGCCGCCGCTGGCGCCAGCCCGTAGATGCCGGCGTAAAAGTTCATGTTCTCCTGGGCGGTCAGATCCTCGTAGAGGGAGAACTTCTGCGACATGTACCCGATCTGCGCCCGGACGCGCTCGGCGTCATGCGCGACGTCGTGCCCGAGGACGGTGGCACTTCCCTCCGCGAGCGGGATGAGGCCGCACAGGGCGCGGATCAGCGTCGTCTTGCCCGACCCGTTGGGGCCGAGCAGGCCGAATACCTCACCCTGGCCCACCTGGAGGCTGACGCGGTTGACGGCGGTGAAGTGACCGAAGCGGACCGTGACGTCATGGGCGTCGATGGTCGGCGGGGTCATGGCGCCCCCTGGAGCGGCAGGTACACCTCGGCGGCCATGCCCGCCTTGAAGACGCCTTGCGGGTTGTCCACGATCACCTTGACGCCGAACACCTGGTGGCGCCGCTCATCGACGCTCTGGACGTTGCGCGGGGTAAACTCGGCGATCGAGGCCACCTGCGTGATGCGCCCCTTGAAACGCTTCTGCGGGTACGCATCGACGGTCACGTCCACGACCTGATTGAGACGCACCTTGCCCAGCTCGGTTTCCGGCACATACACCTTGACCCACAGATCCTGCGCCCGCAGCACCCGCACAACCGGCTGGTTGGCCGCCACCAGGTCGCCCTTGCGGACGGCCACCACCTCCACCACGGCCCGCTCCGGGGCGCGGACAATCCGCTCCTTCAGATTGATGTCCACCTCGCGGAGCCGCGCGCGCAGCTCGTCCACCCGCGCCTTGGCGGCCGCCTTGTCCTCGGGGCGCGTGCCGGCCTGGAGGAGTTTGGATTGCCACAGGGCCTGCTCCCACTCGGCCTTCGCCATCGCCTTGTCCTCGGGGCGGTTGCCGACGCGGAGCATCTCCTCGCGGGCGCGGACGGCGGTCAGGCGCCCGCGCGTTCGGTCACGGGTGGCGAGGGCGGCATCGTACTCGGCGCGGGACGTCGAGCGCTGGCGGTAGAGTTCCCGGGCGCGCTCGTAGTCCTCCAGCGCCTGCCTGAACTCGGCCTCGGCGGACGCGAGATCGGCCTTCGCCTGTTGCTTCTCCTCCTCTCGCCAGCCGGCGAGCATGCGCTCGTAGCGGGCCTTCGCGGCCTCCGCAGCGGCCTGGGCGGCCTCGATCTCCTCCTTCCGCGGCCCGTTCTTCGCCTTCTCCCAGTCGGCGACGGCGGCATCGAGCTTCGCCTGCAGCTGATCGCGCTGCGCCTCCAGTTCCGGTTCGTCGAACACCACCAGGCTGGTCTCCGGCGAAACAATCTGGCCCTCCACGACGAGCACCTCCTGGACTCGACCGCCGACCTTGGAGCCGAGACGCACCTCCTGAATCTCGACGATGCCGGCGAGGCGGAGCACCGACTGGCGTTCACCGAACGGCCAGAAGAACCCCAGGGCGGCTGCGCTCGCCGCGAGTAGCACGACGGTCGCAACGACAACGGTTCGACGCACGAACACCTCCGGGACGGCACAACAGAAAGTCCCCTCGCTATTTTATACCGAATCGCCCCGGTTGTGCTTGCTGGGCGCGAGGGATGGCGCCGGCCCTCGCACAGTTGCTGGACGCCGCAACCGGAACTTGCTGTAATAGATCGGGGATTCCAGCGCGCCGGCCGACAGGACAACAGAACGGCGTGCGAACCTGCCTGGAACGCTCAGCGAGGAATGAAACCGATGGAGACAGGGCGCACGTCCTTGACACGGCGGCAGATGCTCGCCAACCTGGCCGGTGGCTTCGGCGCCGTCGCCCTGTCGGCGCTGCTCGGAGAAGAGGTCCGGGCGGACCGCGCCAGCCCGCGCCTCGTGCCGCACCATCCGCCCCGCGCCCGGCGCGCCATCTTCCTCTTCATGTCGGGCGGTCCTTCTCAGATGGACAGCTTCGACCCCAAGCCGCTGCTCGCGCGCTACGAGGGGCGCCGCCTGCCGGTCCTGGAACAGAACACCAACCAGCTGCTCGGCCGCCCGCGCCCGCTGGGCAACGCCTTCCCGTCGCCGTGGCAGTTCCGCCGCCACGGCGCCTCCGGCCTGGAGGTGAGCGAGCTGTTCCCCCACGTCGCCGGGTGCGCCGACGATCTGTGCGTCATTCGGTCGATGTGCTGCGACAGCTTCTTTCACGCGCAGGGCACGCTGGAGATGATGACCGGCAGCGGCCTGTTCGTGCGCCCCAGCATGGGGGCGTGGCTGCTGTACGGATTGGGGACCGAGAATCAGAACCTGCCTGGGTTCATCGTTCTGGGCGAGGGGATGGGCCTGATCGACTATGCCAAGGCATTCGGGTCCGCGTTCCTCCCCGGGGCCACGCAGGGCACGCGCATCACCAACCTGCGCGACCCGATCCCCAACCTGCGGGCGCAGCTCGCCGCCCCCGAACAGCGCGCCCAGCTGGACGTGCTGCATCGGCTGAATGAAATGCACCGCGCCCGCCGACCGGAAGAGACCGCCCTGGAGGCGCGCATCCAGGCGTTCGAGACGGCGTTCCGCATGCAGACCGAGGCGGTCGAGGCGTTCGACGTCAGCCGCGAGACGGCCGCCACGCGCCGGCTGTACGGGATGGACGCCACAGAAACGGCCGACTACGGTCAGAAGTGCCTGCTGGCGCGCCGGCTGGTCGAGCGCGGCGTGCGCTTCGTGGTCGTCAACCACCAGAACTGGGACCAGCACAGCGGCCTGCGGGCCGGCCACGCCCGCAACGCCCGCGCGGTCGATCACCCGATCGCCGGCCTGCTCCGCGACCTGAAGCAGCGCGGGCTGCTCGACGACACGCTCGTGCTCTGGGGCGGCGAGTTCGGGCGGACGCCGAACACCGAGGGGCGCGACGGGCGCGACCACAACACCAACGCCTTCACGATGTGGCTCGCCGGCGGCGGTGTGAAGCGCGGCCACATCCACGGCGTCTCGGACCCGTTCGGCGCCTACATTGAGGAGGGTCGCGTTCACGTCCACGACCTGCACGCGACGCTCTTGTACCTGCTGGGGCTGGACCACACGCGCCTGACGTACCGCTACAGCGGGCGCGACTTCCGCCTGACCGACGTCCACGGCGAGGTGGTCCACGACCTCCTGGCGTGAGGCGCCATGCCGCCCCGGTCTGATTCAAGATCCGGTTCCTGCGGTCCGCGCGCGTAGCGCGGCGCGGACCGCAGCACCCGCTCGTTTTGCTTCCTTCGCGGAACTGCCTGGAGTAGAATATCGTCGAAGGGGGAGGAAGAGGTTGGGCTTCCCCAGGGGGCTGTGCGTCCGCGCGGCCCATGAGGCAGGTAGTGCCGGCAGGTGAAGCTGATGAGCCAGGTAGTCCAGGCGAAATGCCCCCACTGCAATAACGTGCTGCGCATTCCCATGGAATGGGTCTACCAGCCGATGCGCTGCAAGTTTTGCAATCAGGTTTTCCAGGCGATGCAGCGGCCGCCCGCCGCACCGACTCCCGCCGCACCGACCCCCGCCGCACCGACCCCCGCTGCTCCCGCTCCCCAATCGTCCGCGAAGGCAGCCGTTCGGCCCGGCACCCCGCCGGTTGTCCCGGTCGTCGCGGTTGCGCCGGCCAAACCCACTCCGGTCCCGGTCGCCCGCCCCGCCCCGGGCGGCGCCCCGCCTTCCTCCCGAACGCCTCCGCCCGCGGGCCGGTCCCGAACCTCCGGCGCCCAGCGCCCACGTCGGCCTGACCCGCGCGGCGGCTGGTGGAAGCCTCTCGCCGTTACCGGGGTCGTTTGCGTCCTCTTCGGGGTTCTCGCACTGGCTCTCGGTCCGCAGATCCTCGACCACTTTGACGCCTCTCCCGCGGTCACCGACAAGACCGGCGAGGTGAAGGTCGCGGAGGTCAAGGGCGCGACCGATCCGCCCCGGCCGCCACCTCAGGGGAGCGGCAAGAATGACGACCCGCCAAAGTCCGACGACAAGAAAGGCACCGAGGAACCGACGCCGAAGGGCGTGCCGAAGGAAGCTCCGAAAGACCCGCCGCCGGACAAGGGTAAGCCCAGGGGGGATCCGCCGAAGACCGATCCGCCGAAGACCGATCCGCCCAGGGTCGATCCGCCGAAGAAGGACCGGCCGCCGCGTACCAGTCCGCCCAAGTACAAGCCGGGCGAGGAGCCGTTCCCGCGCCGCGCGCTGTTCATCAGCGTCAACGACTACCTGTACGCCAACCCGCTGGAGTTCGGCCTGTCCCTCGCGACCGTTCCGAAGAAAGGGCCAGGAGCGAAGGGGCCGCTGGTGAAGGGGTTCGCCGGCAGCAGCACATGGGCGCTCAAGACCGCGTTCGGCAACCCGGCCCAGTCGCCGCTGCGCTTCCCGAACACGCAAATGGGCCACCTGAGCGACGCGGGCGTGGAGGCGCACCCGCCGCTCAAGGCTGTCATCGAGGCCACGGTCAGCCAGTTCCTGGCCGACTCCCGGCCGCAGGATCGCGTCGTGTTGTTCTTCACCGGCCACGCGGTCGAGGACGACAAGGAAGCGTACCTGGTCCCGATCGAGGGCGACCTGGCCGATCCGAAGACGCTCATCCCGCTCAGCTGGGTGTACGACCGTCTCAAGGATTGCAAGGCGCGCCAGAAGGTGATCGTTCTCGACGTCTGCCGGTTCGACCCGGCGCGCGGCCAGGAGCGCCCCGGCGGCGATCCGATGGGGAAGATCCTCGACGCGAAACTACAGCAACCGCCGCCGGGCGTGCAGGTGCTCTCCTCCTGCGTCCTGGAGCAGCAGTCGTACCAGCTGGAGAACGGCAGTCTCTTCATCCAGTCGCTCTGCAAGCTCCAGCCGACCCTCGACCAGCTGTCGATCCAGGAGCCCGGCAGCCCGCTCCCGCTGGAAGACATGATCCGGCTGCTCAACGTGGAGATGGACCGCGTGCTGGCCCCGTACAAGCTCAAGCAGACGGCGCGGCTGACGGGCAAGGAGGCGCCGGGCGGCGCGCCGCCCAACTTCGAGGAGTTGCTGGCATACGAGGTGGCAGTCGTCGAGCCCCCGGCGATGGCCGGCGACGTCGCCGCCGTGAAGGCCATCATGGAGGAACTGAACCGCATCCCGCCGACACGCATTTCCCGGTCCGGTGCCAAGGACTCACGCCTCGCCCTGGCCCAACTGCCCGCCTTCCCCGCCAAGACCCTGGAGGAATACAAGGCGGACTACGCCTCGGCGGAGGAGATGGCCAGGGAGGCGGAGAAGTCCCCGTTCCGCATGGCGATCCTGAACGCCGTCAAGGTGCTGCAGGAGAACGCGACGAAGTTCGCCATGAAGGAGGAATTCTTCGGCGCCAGCACCGCCCAGGTCAAGGCGCAGGTCAAGACCGAGCAGGTCGCCCCCGGCAAGGCGAAGCTGTACCTGGAGGAGGCGCTCGAGGAACTTCGCAAGGTCGAGAAGCAGCGCGCCAAGGAACCGTCGAAGCGGTGGCAGGCGCACTACGATTACGTCCTCAGCCGGATGCTCGCCCGTCTGATCTACGTGACGGAGTACAACTACGTCCTGGCCCAGATCCGCACCGACTCGCTACCGGAGCTGGAAGCGGGCATGAACGGGTATCGGCTCGGGGCGCGCACCAAGGTGGGTGTGCCGGAAAGCTTCGCCAAGGACTGGGTCCGCGAACTGAAGCGACTCCACGACCGGATCATCGCGCAGCACGAGAACACCCCGTGGGCGGTCATGGCGAGGCGCGACAAGCTCACCGTCCTCGGACTGGAGTGGCGCCCCGCCCGCAAGGGGACGTAAGCCAATCGTCCCGGGGCGAACCCGTCGGGCACCTCGTCATGGTCGGTCCCATCCTGTACCAGGAACTGGTCCTTGGCGGCCGCCGCGCCCGCCTCCACGTCTTCCGCTGGTGCTACGCCGGCTGGCTCGCGCTGCAACTCGGGGTCATGCTGTTCGGCGAGGTGATGTGGGTCGGCATCTTTCGCCGCGGCCAGTCCACCCACGAAGACCTCGGCTATTTCGCCCGCTCGTACCTTGAGCTGTTCCTCGCCCAGCACTTCCTGCTCCTGCTCCTCGTCACTCCCACCATGACGGCGGGCGCGATCGCCGACGAGAAGACGCGCGGCACCCTGCAGTATCTGCTAACCACGGCGCTGCGCCCGTGGGAGATACTCGTGGGCAAACTCCTGGCCCGCTCCTGCCAGGTGCTGTTGCTCGCCCTCACCGGACTGCCGTTGCTCTGTTTCCTGGGCGTCTTTGGCGGGCTGGACCTGGGGATGCTCCTGGCGGTCGCGCTGGTCTCGGTCGCGCTGGTGCTCGGAGTCGGCGCGGCAAGCCTGCTCGCGTCGGTCTGGTGCCGCAACACGCGCGACGCGGTCCTGTCCGCGTATACCGTTGGCGGCGCCCTCTTTTTCGGGGCCGTCGGGCTGAATTCCTGGCTGTACTACAACGCCCTGTGGAGCGGCTTCGGCCTGCGGGAGGACGAGGTTTCCGGGGCGATGCGCTGGGTGGCCGCCGTCTCGGAGCGGTTCTTCCCCCTCTACCCGTTCGGCGGCGGCTGGTCGCCTGTGGGGCCGGGGGACGACCTCCGGCGCCTGGCGGACACGCTGACAGCGTGGGGGACGTTCACCGTCGTTTGTCTGGCGGCGGCGGTGTGGCGGCTGCGGCCTGCGTATGTGCGCCAACTCGAGGCGGCCGGGCGCGGGAAGCGCCGCTGGTGGCAGGCGCGCCGCCCCGCCGTCGCTGGCGACCCGGTCCGGTGGAAGGAACGCCACGTCGAGGGGATCGCCCCGCTGTCGCTGCTGCGCGCGTTTCCGCGCTGGCTCGGGCTGCTCGTCGTCTTCCTGCTCAGCGCGTTCGCGGCCGGGGCCGTCTTCGTGAGCCGGCTGCAGGTCACGCCCGGCGAACTCTGGGACATGCTGGTCGCGTTGGACCTCGACGGACTCCTCGATGCTCTCGACAACCTCGGATCGGGGATCGGCTTCGACTTCTACGGCCAGGGCATGGTGGTCATGCTGATCGCGACCCTGGTAGTCGGCGCCCGCTGCTCGGGGACAGTCAGCGGCGAACGCGAGCGGGGCACCTGGGAGCCTCTCCTCATGACCCCGCTGGAGACGCGCGAGCTGATCCGCGGCAAGCTGTGGGGCGTGATCGGGGCGGCGCTCCCGTATCTGCTCGCCTATGCGGTGCCGACGCTGGCGTTCGCGGTTCTGTGCGGGTGGGGGGCGCTGTTCTGGGTCGTACTGTGGCTGCCGGTGACCCTGCTGGCCATCACCTTCGCCGGGGCGGCGGGTGTGTGGTGCTCCGTCCGGTCGAAAAGTTCGTGGCGGAGCCTGCTGGGGACGCTGGCGCTCACCTATGTCGGCGGGTTCCTGATGTACTGCGTGAGCGCGCCGGTCGTCGGGATCCTGGCCCTTTTGTTCACCATGCTGCTCGCCGTCCTGACGCCCAGTGCGGGGGCGTGGATCGGTGCGTTCGCCATGATGAGCGAGATCTTCCTGGTGCTGGTCTGCTTCGCGCTGGCCGGCGGGTTCGTGCTGGCGGCGTGGCGGCTCGTTGTGTCGGCGGAGTACCGGGTCGGCGTGCTGGACCGCACCAGGCACTGGGAGCGGCGCTTCGACCGCCCGGACGACTGGCGCTCCCGCCGCTGGCCGAGCCGCGCACGCCGCAGAGCGGAGTAAAAACTGGCGGACCAAACGTCGTAGCAGCCATTCTGTCCGAGTCCGCAGCGTCAGCGAGGGGAGCGCTGGCATCAGCCCCTCGCTTACGCTGCGATGGAGCAAACACGACGAGCCGGAAGCATAAGCGACGGCAGCTTTGACAGGTCAGTCGCTTACGCTTGCGGGCTGTTCTCGGACGGGCGGGCTTGCGGGCGGGATCGGGAGCGAATAAACTGCGTCTGGACATGACGACATCGCCTGACAGGTGCCGTTGTGGGGCTGGGGTGTTACCATCAACCCCGGCCTACCCACACTGATTGCAACTGGTGTCGGAGCGGGTAGCGAAGGGAAAAACGAGACTGGATGGATTCGACGTAAGGGCCAAATTATTATCGAGATGCGCCCGTAGCTCAACTGGATAGAGCAGCGGTCTTCGGAACCGCAGGTTGGGGGTTCGAGCCCCTCCGGGCGTATTCGTGCTGGGTGCTCTCTTCCGCTGGAAGGCAGTTCGGTAACTTCTCCACAACTCCCGCCAGATCATACAGCCGGTGGTGCGAGTGCCGCGCCGTCAGTAACGGCGTTGCATGTCCGGCCAGTTCCTGCAAGATCCGCAGGTCGATGCCGACCGGATCCGGTCAGGACTGGCGGACCTGACGCCGACGAGTCGAAAGCGTAAGCGACGGCAGCTTTGGCAAATCCGTCTTACGCTTCCGGCTCGTCGGCGTCAGGGCGTTTGGTCCGCTAACTCTTACCAGCGGCTCCGGTAGTGGAAGCCGATCCCGACCGGCGGCGGGGGCGGTCGGCGTTCGTAGATGATCACCCGCTGCGGCGGCGGAGCGTAGACGACCGGCGGCGGGGCGTACACCTGCGGCGCGGCGTGGGCCTGCATGGCGGTGATGACCGCGTCGCTCACGCCCTGCTGCTTCAGCCAGACGATCTGGTTCGGAGCGAGCGCATACGGTGCTGGCGACTGGCGGATGGCATTGACGATGACGGTGTCGCTGATGTGCTGCTGGGCCATGCCGACAACCTCTTCGAGCGACGGCGACGGGCCGGCCTGCACGACCTGAGTCGCGGTAGCGCGCTGCACCGCCCGGTCCTCGGCGCGGACCTCGGCCTGGTCGATGGCGCTGCCGGTCAGGGCGCCGGTGATCGCGCCGAGTCCGGCGCCGATGGCGGCGCCCGCCCCGGGGCGGCCAACCGCACTGCCGACGAGGGCGCCGGCGCCGCCGCCCAGGGCTCCGCCGGTGAGCAGTCCCTTGTCCGTGTTGGACATCGTGCTGCAGCCGGAGGTCAGCAGCAGCCCAAAGAGCAGTAGACTTCGCTTCATGTGGCGTCGCTCCTTGTCGCGGCCCGGGCGGACGACCGGGCCAGAGCCTCCCCGGACGGCGGCCTCACGGCCGGGGGTGGGACTATGCGCAAACCCCGCGTTCCGGTCAAGGTCAGGCGGCTCGCGGTTTTCCCCGTCTCGCGGGCGCTCTACAATGGGTCGAAGTGAGTCTCAGAGCGGGACTTCCCCTGATATCGGCATGCAGGAGCACAGAGATGAAGCGCGCCACGACGGGCCGGCTCGGTCTGGTGGTACTAATTGTGTTCGCCCTTGCCCCGGCCGTCGCCCTCGCCCAGGGTGCCCAGGCGAAGAAGGTCGCCACCGTCGAGGGTATCACCGAATACCGCCTCGACAACGGCCTGCGCGTCCTCCTCTTCCCGGACTCCGCGTCCTCCAAGGTCGCCGTCAACATGACGGTTCTCGTCGGCTCGCGCCACGAGGGGTACGGCGAGGCCGGCATGGCTCACCTGCTCGAACACATGCTCTTCAAGGGCACGCCGACGTTCCCCAAGGTGGACAAGGCGCTGCAGGAGCACGGCGCCGGCCGGACCGCCAACGGCACCACCTGGGTCGATCGCACGAACTACTACGAGATCATGCCGGCGACCGACCGCAACCTCGAGTTCGGCATCAAGTTCGAGGCTGACCGGCTCGTCAATGCCTGGTTCAACCGCGAACATCTGGCGACCGAGATGAAGGTGGTACGCAACGAGTTCGAGTCCGGCGAGAACGACCCGAGCTATGTCCTCAGCCAGCGCATGTTCGGCCTGGCGTTCGAGTGGCACAACTACGGCAAGTCCACGATCGGCAACCGGGCCGACATCGAGCGCGTCCCGATCGACCGGCTGCGCGCCTTCTACGAGAAGTACTACCGCCCCGATAACGTCGTCCTGACCATCGCCGGCAAGTTCGATCCGGAGAAGGCGATCGGGTACGTCACGAAGTACTTCGGCGCCCTCAAGCGGCCGGCGCAACCGCTGGCGCAGGACTACACCGAGGAGCCGGCCCAGGACGGCGAGCGGAACGTCACCCTGCGCCGCGTCGGCAAGGTGGCGCTGGTCGGAGTCATGTACCACATCCCGGCCGCGTCCCACCCGGACCACGCACCGCTGTACGTCCTGAACACGATGCTGGTGTCCGAACCGCGTGGCCGGCTGTACAAGGCGCTGGTCGAGACGAAGAAGGCGACCAACGTCAGCGGCAGTGCCTTCGCGTGGCACGATCCGGGCGTGCTCGAGATCACCGCCTCGGTCAACACGGGCGTCAAGCCAGAAGAGGTGCGCGACATCATGCTCGACGTGGTGGAGAACCTCGCCAAGAGCAAGATTACCGAGGAGGAGGTCAGCCGCGCCCGCGAGAAGCTCCTCGCCGCCCGCGAGCGCTCGCTGACCAGGAGCGAGCGCATTGCGACGGAGCTGAGCGAGTGGATCGGCGCCGGCGACTGGCGACTGCTATTCATCACCCGCGACCGCATCGCCAAGGTGACGCCGCAGGACATCGAGCGCGTCGCGACGAAGTACCTGCGCCGCACCAACCGCACCCTCGGCATGTACATCCCGACGAGCAAGGTGGCGCGCACGCCCGTCCCGCCCGCCGGACCGATCGCCGAGCTGGTCAAGGACTACAAGGGCGGTCCGGGCATCCCCAGGGGCGAACCGTTCGATCCGACGCCCGCGAACGTCGAAGCGCGCACCAAACGGCTGACGCTGCCGGGCGGCCTGAAGGTCGCCCTGCTGCCGAAGAAGACGCGCGGCGAGGCGATCGTCGGCACGCTGGTGCTGCACTTCGGTAACGAGCAGAGCCTCAAGGACTACCAGGACGCGGCCGACTTCCTCGGCCCGCTCATGCGCCGCGGCACGAAGAAGCTCACTCACCAGGAGATCAACGACGAGCTGGATGTGCTCCGGGCCAGCCTGAACGCCTCCAGCGGCACCGGGCAGCTCAGCTTCAGCTTCCAGACGCGGCGCGACAAGCTCGGCGGACTGCTGGCGCTGCTGCGCGAGATCCTGCGTCACCCGTCCTTCCCGGAGAAGGAGTTCGTCATCCTCCGGGGCGCCGACCGGCAGAACCTGGAGGAGGGGCTCGCCGACCCGACGGCGCTGGCGCGCAACGCGCTGCGTCGCCACCTCAACCCGTACCCGAAGGATAGCCTCCATTACGTGCCGACGATCCCGGAAGCGATCGAGCGCCTGGACCGGGTGAAGCTCGACGAGGTTGTGCGGCTGTACCGGGAGCAGGTCGGCGGGCAGCACGGCGAACTGGTGCTGGTGGGCGACTTCGACCCGGACGCCGCCGTCAAGCAGATCGAGGCGCTGGTGGACGGATGGAAGGCGCAGGTGCCGTACCAGCGCGTCGCCAAGAAGGCGGACCTGAAGCAACCCGGCGGCCGTCAGGACATCAACACGCCGGACAAGGAGAACGCGATCTACCTGGCCGGCTACCTGTTCGGCATGTCCGACACCGACCCGGAGTACGTCCCCCTGCTGATCGGCAACTACATCCTGGGCGGCAGCGGCCTGACGTCGCGCATCTTCGGCACGCTGCGCGAGGAGCAGGGACTGTCGTATGGGGCCGGGTCGAGCATGGGGGTGGACGCGCAGGACAAGTACGGGTCGCTGACGATCTTCGCCATCGCCAACCCGGAGAACCTCAAAAAGGCCGACAAGCTCATCCCGCAGGTGCTGCAGAAGATCCTCAAGGGCGGCATCACCGAGGCCGAACTGGCCGACGCGCAGAAGGGCTACCTGCAGGATCGCAAGGTGGCGCGGGCGAGCGACAGCACGCTGGCAGCGATGCTGCGCAGCGGGCTGGAGCTGGGGCGCACGATGAAGTTCGCGCAGGAGATCGACGATCGCATCGCCGCGCTGACGGTCGCGGACGTCAACCGGGCGCTGCGGGCGTACCTCATCCCGAACCGGCTGTTCGTCGTCCACGCGGGCGATTTCGCGAAGATCGGCAAGCAGCAGAAGTGACGCGCCGCCGGCCGAGCCCGAAGCGCAAGCGAGGGACAGCGCTAAATCCTCGCTTGCGCTTCGGGCTCGGCCGGACCAGATGAGCGAGAACCGCCCGAGGATCGTCGATGGTCGAGAATGCCCCATTCCTGACGCACAAGCACGCTGGTCTAACGATCGAGGGCTACTCGCGCGCGGCGGTCCAGAGCTACTGGCGCATCCCCGAGCTGAAGATCGGGTTCGACCTCGGCGCCCAGCCGTGGGACTTCATGGGCACGCCGACCTGGTTCGTCACCCACACCCACCTGGATCACGTCGCGGCCCTGCCGGTCTACGTCGCCCGTCGGCGCATGATGAAGATGGAGCCGCCGACCCTCTACCTCCCGGCGGAGTCGCTCGACGACGTGCGCAAGCTCCTGCTCGTCTTCCAGCGACTCGACCGCGGGCGGATGGTGTGCGACCTCAACGGCGTCAGCCCCGGCCAGGAGATCGAGCTGTCGCGCGAAAACGTCGTGACGGTGTTCCGCACGACGCACACGATTCCGTCCGTCGGGTACGTCGTCTGGGACCGGCGCAACAAGCTCAAGGAGGAGTATCTCGGCCTGCCGGGCGAGAAGATCCGCGACCTGCGTCTGTCCGGCGTCGAGATCACGCGCGAGGTGCGCACGCCGCTCGTCGCCTACACCGGCGACACGAGCCCGGCCGGCATGGACAACTACCCGGCGGTGTACGAGGCGAAGGTGCTGATCGCGGAGATGAGCTTCATCCGCCCCAACCACCGGCGCGAGAAGATCCACAAGTTCGGCCATATGCACCTGGACGATTTCCTGGAGCGAGCGGATCGATTCCAGAACGAGCTGGTCGTCTGCGCCCACTTCAGCACGCGCTACCACCCCAACGAGGTGCGCCGCCTGCTGGAGACGAAGCTGCCCGCCAAACTGCGCGACCGCTTCAAGCTGTGGATCTGAGGCTCCCGTCTCCTCTCACCCCCGGCCCCTCTCCCACCAGGGGAGAGGGGAGAAGAATGGACCTTCCCATGCACGATCGCTGGATCGCCGACCGGATGCGCTCGATCGAGGTATCCGGGATCCGCAAGGTCTTCGACCTGGCCCGCAGCCTCAAGGATCCGGTCAACCTGAGCATCGGCATCCCGGACTTCGACGTGCCCGCGCCAATCAAGGCGGCGCTGCACCGGGCAGTCGATGAGGGCCGCAACGCCTACACGGTCACGCAGGGCATCCCGGAGCTGCGCGACAAGATCCGGACCGACGTGCGCCGCCGCTACGACCACCCGGACCGCGAGGTCTTCGTCACCAGCGGCACCAGCGGCGGACTTGCCCTCGCTCTGCTCTGCACGATCGACCCCGGCGACGAGGTGATCGTCTTCGATCCGTACTTCGTGATGTACCCGCACTTCGTCACCGTCGCGGGCGGCACGCCGGTATTGGTGGACACCTACCCCGACTTCCGCATCGACCCCGACCGGGTGCGTGCCGCCCTCACCCCGCGCACGAAGGCGATCGTCGTCAACAGCCCGGCCAACCCGACCGGCGCCCTCCACGATCGGGAGACGCTGGCGGCCCTCGCCCGGCTGGCGCGCGAGCGCGGCGTGCTGCTGCTGAGCGACGAGGTCTATCGGGCGTTCTGCTACGCCGGCGCGTTCCACAGTCCGGCGGAGTTCAACGAGGACGTGGTCGTCTTCGACGGGTTCAGCAAGGCGTATGCGATGACGGGCTGGCGGCTGGGGTACTGCCACGGGCCGCGCCGGCTGATCGAGGAGATGATCAAGCTGCAGCAGTTCACCTACGTTTGCGCTCCGAGCATCGTGCAGTACGCGGGCGTGGCGGCGTGGGACCACGATGTCTCGGCCATCGTCGCCGAGCACCGCCGCAAGCGCGACCGGCTCTACGCCGGGCTGAAGGACCGTTTCGAGGTCATCAACCCGGGTGGCGCGTTCTACCTGTTTCCGCGGGCGCCGTGGGGGACCGGGACGGAGTTCGTCACCGAGGCGATCCACAACAACCTGTTGATCATCCCCGGCGGCGTGTTCAGCAAGAAGGACACGCACTTCCGGCTGAGCTACGCGGCGAGCGAGGAGACGATCGACCGCGGAATCGAGATCCTCAACCGGCTGGCGGCGCACGGCCCGCGCTGAGGGTCCTCTCCGCGCCGCTTGCGGCCCGGCGGGATGTACCCTCACTTCGCGCCGAGCCGCAAGCGGCGAGAAGAGACTTGCACCTACAACAGGAGCGCAGCGCGGGCATGGGCTACCGCACGCTGAGAGAATGTCTGTACGACCTGGAGCGGACCGGCCAGCTCGTTCGTCTGGAGAGTGAGATCGACCCGTACCTGGAGGCCGCCGAGATCCAGCGGCGCGTCTATCAGGCCCAGGGACCGGCGATCTACTTCGCCCGCGTCAAGGGCTGCCGGTTCCCGATGGTGTGCAACCTGTTCGGCACCCTGGAGCGCGTCCGCTTCCTGTTCCGCGACACCCTCGCGGCGGTGCGCCACCTCGTCGAATTGAAGGTCGATCCGTCCGCGTTCTGGCGGCGGCCGTGGCGCTACCGTGACGTGCCGTTCACGCTCTGGAACCTGCGTCCCAGGCGCGTCCGCGCGGCAGCAGTCGCCACCCACCGGACCACGGTCAGCCAGCTACCGCAGCTCGTCTCCTGGCCGCGCGACGGCGGCGCCTTCATCACGTTGCCGCAGGTCTACACCGAGGACGCCGACCGCCCCGGCTGGCGCCACTCGAACCTGGGCATGTACCGGGTGCAGCTGTCCGGCGGTGAGTACCAGCCGGACCGGCAAATCGGCCTGCATTACCAGATCCACCGCGGCATCGGCGTCCACCACGCGGCGGCGCTGCGGCGCGGCGTACCGCTGCGGGTCAACATCTTCGTCGGCGGGCCGCCGGCCCTGACCCTGGCGGCGGTGATGCCGCTGCCCGAGGGGGTGCCGGAGCTGACCTTCGCCGGGGCGCTGGGCGGGCAGCGTGTTCGCCTGTTCTACCCGTCCGACGAGAGGAGCGCGGCCCCGCCGCTGCCGCTCGCCGCCGACGCCGACTTTGCGATCAGCGGCACCGTCGATCCGAACCTGCAGCTGCCCGAGGGACCGTTCGGCGACCACCTGGGGTACTACAGCCTGGCGCACCCGTTCCCGGTGCTGAACGTCGAGCGCGTCTACCACCGGCCGGATGCCGTCTGGCCGTTCACCGTCGTCGGCCGGCCGCCGCAGGAGGACACCAGTTTCGGGGCGATCATCCACGAGCTGACCGGCCCGGTGATCCCGACCGTCGTCCCGGGTGTCCATGCCGTTCACGCTGTCGATGCGGCCGGCGTCCACCCGCTGCTGCTGGCGGTCGGCAGCGAGCGCTACGTCCCCTACGCCGCCCGCCGCAGGCCACAGGAACTGCTCACCTGCGCCAGCGCCATCCTTGGTCAGGGACAGCTGTCGCTCGCGAAATACCTCCTCATCGTCGCGAAGGAGGACGCGCCGGACCTCGACCCGCACGACATCCCGGCGTTCTTCCGGCATCTGCTGGAGCGAGTCGATTGGCAGACCGACCTGCACTTCCACACCGCGACAACGATCGACACACTCGACTACTCGGGAAGCGGTATCAACGAGGGGTCGAAGGTGGTGATCGCCGCCGCCGGCCCGCCGCGGCGCACGCTGCCCACCGCAGTGCCCGCCGGGCTGACGCTGCCCGACGGATTCGGTGAGCCGCACGTCTGCCTGCCTGGTGTGCTGGCGGTGCAGGCGCCGCGCTTCACGAAGGCGGACGCGGGCGGACGAGCGGCCGGCGCCCCGGAGCGCGAGCGGGCCGTCAAGCGCTTCTGTCAGGCGGTAACTGCAACGGATCCGGTGAACACCTTCCCGCTGGTGGTGCTGGTGGACGACAGCGCCTTCGCAGCGCGGACGTTGCACAACTTTCTGTGGGTGACGTTCACGCGCTCGAACCCGGCGGCGGACGTACACGGAGTCGGGGCGTTCACCTGGCAGAAGCACTGGGGGTGCGAGGGAGCGCTGGTGATCGACGCGCGCAGCAAGCCGCACCACGCCCCGCCGCTGGAAGAAGACCCGCAGGTCCGCCAGCGCGTGGACGCGCTGGCGGCGCCCGGCGGTCCGCTGCACCGGATCATTTGAAGATGCCTTGCCGCTTGCGGCCTGGCGCCGGACCTGCCCGAGCCTCGGCGTCTCGGCGTTTTGCACCGATTCTATTTGCACCCTCTCCCAGTCCCATATACGATCACCATTAACACCGATCACCGCTGGACCGAGGCCGCAACCAGAGGAGCGCGATCGGGCTCGCTCTCTCCTCCAGGCGAGGTGCGTCATGTTCGAGAAGATTGGCCGTGCGCCGGCGCGAAGGGGATCGCGCGACACCCCCTGGGGCCTGGTGCGCTTCGCATGTCTGACACTCGCACTGGTCCTCGTCGCCGAGGCAGCCCAGGGGCAGCCGCCTCCTGCCACCGACGCCTACGGCGACCCGCTGCCGCCCGGGGCCGTCGCCCGGCTCGGCACGGTCCGCTTCCGCCACAACGGCACGCTCGCGTTCGCCACCTTCCTCCCCGACAGCAAGGGCGTTCTCGTTGTCGGCAAGAACGGGTCGGTGTGCGTCTGGGAGTTCCCCTCGGGCAAGGAGATCCGCCGCTTCGGCATGCCGTCGGGGTCGGACGAGTCGGGCAAGTCCGCGGCCAGGATCACCAGCGCGTCCCTGTCGCCGGATGGCAAGCGGCTGACCACATTCGGCACCGACGGCCTGATCCGCGTCTGGGACTGGGCCAACGCCAGGCTCCTCGGCGAGGTCGTCAACCGGGTCGGGGCGACCGGCCTCGTGGACCCGGACTCGGCCGGATCCCCCTTCAGCAAGGCCAAGGCCAAGGCCGCGGCGGCTGCCGCTGGGATCCGCGGCCCGGTTTACTCCCCCGACGGCAAGACCCTCATGCTCACCGGATCGTCCCCCGGACTTCAGTTCGTGGACCTGGCGACCGGCAAGGAGATCGGTCCGAGCCTGGGCGACGCGGCGTCGTTGACCTCTATCCGGTTCGCGTCGGACGGCCGGCAGGTGGTGACGCGGACCGCCCGCACGACGCAGACGTGGGATGCGGCCACGGGCAAGAGCCTGGGAACGGTCGCCGTCCGCCTGCCCCCCGACCCGGGAAGCCCGACGATCCTCAGCCCAGACGGCCGTGTCGGCGTGGCGGTGGAGCGGTTCGCCACCGCCGCCACCGCCCGCGTCGCCAAGATGCGCGAAGCGATCCTGTTCGACACCGCCACCGGCAAGGAGATCGGCCGGATCGAACTCGAGATCGAGGCGACCCCGCTTCACCGGAAGCCGCTGCAGTTCTCGCCGGACGGGAAACTCCTCGCCGCCTGCCTGGGTACGGCCAGGACCGGGAAGGAGCGAATTGCGCTGTATGCGGTCCCGAACGGGAAACTGCTGCGTACCCTGGAGACCGATCCCGGCGTCCCCGCGGTCAAGGGAGCCAAGGGGGTATTTGCAGGCAAGGCCGGACCGGGGTTTGGGGTGGTGGGCCTTGCGTCGCGGAACGCGCAGAAGCTGCTGTTCTCAGCGGACGGCAAGGTGCTCGCCTTTCAGGCCAGCCCCGGCACTCCCATCACCCTGCTCGACACCGCGACCGGCCGAACCGTCAGCTCGCTGCACCCCGCCGAGGGCGTCGCCCCGGTCCTGCACGGCGCGTTCTTGCCGGACGGGCGCTGCCTGGCCCTGGAGGAGAGTGACGGGACGGTGACACTGTACGAGCTGGCCACCGGGGAGCTGCGTCACACTTATGGAGGCAAGTGGCTCCAGAAGGGGAAGGCGGCGAAGAAGGCCACGAAGAAGGCCGCCCGCGAGAATCCGTTCGCAGACGTCCCGATCGGCCAGGCAGGTGCCGAGACGCCGAGCCTGACCTTCGCCGTCTCGCCCGACGGGAAGCTGCTGGTCCGTGCCGGTGCCGCCCGGACCCTGCACGTCGTTGACGTGGTGACCGGCCAGGAACTGGCCGTTCTGGCGGGCCACACCGGAGCGATCAACGCCGTTGCCTTCGCCCCCCACGGAAAAACACTCGCCTCGGCCAGCGCCGATACGACCGCGTTGATCTGGGACGTCACCCGGATCAAGCGGCCCACCCCACCCGCCAGGACAGCGCGGCCGGGCGAACTCGAAGCGTGGTGGCAGGCGCTGGCCGCGAAGGACGCCGGCAAGGCGTGGGCGGCGCTCGGCGGCTTCGTCGGCGCGCCGCGGGACGCCGCCGCTTTCCTCAAGGCGCGTCTGGAGCCGGCAGCCCCGCTCGACAGGAAACACCTGGGGGAGCTGATCGGGCAGCTGGACCACGCTCAGTTCAAGGTGCGTGATCGAGCGACCCGGGAGCTGCTGCGGCTGGGCGACCGGATCGTGCCCGAACTCGACAGGGCGCTCGCCGCCGGGCCGTCCGCGGAGAGCCAGAGCCGTCTGGAGGAACTCCGTGCCAAACTGACGGCCGGGGGCCTTGCGGGCGCGGCGCTGCGCGCGTTCCGAGCGGTGGAGGTACTGGAACATCTCGGCACGCCCGAGGCACGGGAGATGCTCCAAACCCTGGCGAACGGAGCCCCGGACGCGCTGGTGACCCGCAGCGCGCGGGCCGCGCTGGAGCGATGAGAGAAACCGAATGACGCCCATTATTTCAACCGCACACCTGATTGCCGAGCTGGACCGGCTCCACGTGTTGCCGGCCAACCAGCTCGACGAACTCAGGAGCCGCGCCGTCGCGGACCACGAGTCGAAGGCGCTGGCCCGCGAGTTGCTCGAACGCGGCTGGCTCACCGCCTACCAGGCCAACCTGTTGTTGCAGGACCGCGGGGACTTGTTGCTCCTCGGTTCCTACATCCTGCTCGACCGGCTGGGCGAGGGCGGCATGGGCACCGTCTTCCGGGCGCGAAACTGGAAGCTCGGCCGTGTCTGTGCGGTGAAGCTGATCCGCAAGGAGCGGCTGAATAGCGCCGACGCCGTGCGCCGTTTCTATCGCGAAATCCGGGCCGCCGCCCAGCTCGATCATGTCAATGTCGTCCGCGCGTACGACGCTGACGAGGTGAACGGTACGCACTATTTCGCGATGGAATTTGTAGACGGAATCGACCTCGTCCGGCTGGTGCGCAAGCACGGCCCGTCGTCGCCGGCTCTGGCGTGCGCGTACATCCGGCAGGCGGCGCTCGGCCTGCAGCACGCGCACGAACGCGGCCTGGTGCATCGCGACATCAAGCCGGCCAACCTCCTCCTCACCCGCGCTCCGGGCGCGGGGATCATCAAGATCCTGGACATGGGCCTGGCCCGCCAGGACGAAGCGGTTGCCGGCGAGGTGTCGGGAACGCTGACGCAGGTCGGCATGGTCATGGGGACGCCGGACTACATGGCGCCCGAGCAGTCGATTTCCTCGCATACGGTGGACGGCCGCGCCGATCTGTACAGCCTGGGTTGTTCGCTGTACTTCCTGTTGACCGCGAGTGTGCCGTTTCCGGGTGGGTCGCCCCTGGAGAAGCTGCTCAAGCACCAGATGGAGCAGCCGAAGTTGCTGGAGATCCTGCGCCCCGACGTGCCGGCGGCGTTGGCCGATATCGTTTACAAGCTGATGGCCAAGAAGCCGACGGACCGCTTTCCGACAGCCGCAGCGCTGGCGGCGGAGCTGGAAACGCTGCTGAACGAGCCGCGCATCTGGCAGGCGGTGCCGGCGGCGACCGGGAAGCGGGCCACCGTCCCGGTGAACGACGGGGGCGATTCCCCCACCGATCCGTTCTGGGCGGGCATCGTGACGGAAGTCAAGGAGGAGGCCGTTGAACAACCGCCGGGAGCCGGCGCGGGCCGCTGGGTCGTGGGAGCAGGAATCGCTCTGATCGCGATCCTGACCGTCTGGCTCATCGCCAGCCTGTTCCGCGAATCGCCGGCCAACAACGCACCGACCGACGGGAACCGGAAGTCGGACCAGAAAGGTTGGATCCCCCGAAGAGAGAAAGCCGATCTGGCGCCCGCCAGACCGGAACGCCCTGCCGACCGCGAGGACAAACGGCCAGCCCCAAAGGTCGAGGTAACCGCCTGGCAGCCCGCGCGGGTGCCTGTCTCTCTCCCGCGCTGACGCTTCGGGCTCGGACAGCGCCGCCTGCTATTCAAACCATCCTGACGCCCTCCTCCTCTATACTGAATGGACCGGACTCACTTCGGGTCTGGGACAGTTGAGGCGGACGACTGATGCGCTTTGCACTGCTGGGCGATCACCCCGACGGGCTCGACGTGGCCCGCGCCCTCGTCGAATCCGGCCGGCACCTGCTGGCGGTCTACAGCGGCCCGCCGGTCGGGGCCGAGTACCTGCGCCGCTGGGACGTGCGCCCGCGCACCGTCGGCGACCTGGAAGAGGTGCTCGCCGATCCCGGCGTCGAGGCGGTCATCGTCGCCGGCAGCCCTGCTGACCGCCCAGCTCAGCTCCGCCGCGCGTTGCAGTCCGAGCGTCACGTCCTGTGCGTCCACCCCGTTGACGACTCGCCCGACACCGCCTACGAGGCGGCCATGCTCCAGATCGACGCGCGCCGCCTGGTGCTGCCGCTGCTGCCCGCCGTCCTCCACCTGGGCATCCAGCGCCTCGCGGAGCTGACCCACAGCGAGGGACCGCCGCGCCTCGTCGAGGTCGAGTACTGCGCCGCCGAGGCCGTTCTGGTGGACCACGACACGCCGGGATACCGGCCGTCCGTTCCCGGGTGGGATGTGTTACGGGCGCTGGGCGGCGAGGTCGGCGAGGTTTTCGCCTACGCTGCCACGGAGGAGTTGGAGCCGGACCAGCCGTTCGTGCTGGCCGGGCGCTTCGAGCGCGGCGGGCTGTTTCAGGTGACGTGCGTACCGAACCACCCTGAGCCGCGCTGGCGGGCCGCGGTGCTGGGCCGCTACGACCGCACCGAGCTGGTGTTCCCGCACGGGTGGCCCGGACCGGCGCGACTGACTCGGCGCGATGAGTCGGGGGTGGTGTGCGAGGAGACGTGGAACACCTGGAACCCGTGGCCGGCCGTGGTCGAGGCGTTCGAGGCCGCGCTGGCGGTCCACCAGGCCGCGCGCCTCCCCCACCTGGGGGCGGTCGGTCAACCGACCCTCGCCTCTGGTCTGGTCCGGCCGGAGCTGGCGGAGGCGGTCACCACTGCGGCGCGACCCGAGGCCGTGACGACCCGCGAGCCCCCACCCCTGCCGGCCGGGTCGCCGATTGTGCCGCCGCTGACCTGGCAGGACGCCGTCCGCAGCCTGGAACTGGACGACGCGGCGCGGCGCAGCGTGGCCCGGCGGCGGGCGAGCACACTCGAATACCAGGAGGCGACGGAGGAGGCCGGGTTCAAGGGCACGATGACGCTGGTCGGGTGCAGTCTGCTGTGGGGCAGCCTGGTGCTACTGATCCTGTCGCGCTGGTTCCCGTGGCTGGGGTGGCTGATCCTGCCGGTGTTCGCGCTCTTCCTCGGCCTGCAGCTGCTGCGCTGGGCGGTCCCGCCGAAGGCGCCCGCCGCCGGGAGACAGAGCGAGCCCCGCCAACCTTGAGCGCCCGGCGCTGGCGCTCCGGACTGGTGTCGGCCGTTTTGCGCCGCGGAGAGGTTGGCAATGCCGGGGCGAGTCCAGTAAAAAGGCTGCTACGCTACCCTCGAGCAGCCCGCCGGAGACGCCGCGCATGAGTTCCCCCGAGAGCGAACCCCAGCCCGTCAGGCCGCAGCTGGGCCTGTGGGATGCCGTCAGTATCATCGTCGGCATCGTCATCGGCTCGACGATCTTCGTCACGCCGCCGGAGATCTTCCACGACGTCGGCAACCACTGGGTCGCGCTGGGCATGTGGGTTCTCGGCGGGGTGCTGGCGTTCATCGGGGCGCTGTGCTATGCCGAGCTGGCCACGGCCTACCCGCGTCTGGGCGGCGACTACAACTACCTGACGCGCGCCTACGGCCCGCTCTCCGGCTACCTCTTCGGGTGGGCGCAGCTCGCCGTGGTCCAGACGGCGAGCGTCGGCATGATGGCGTCGGCGTTCGCCGACTACACGCACGGCCTGGCGACCAGCACGAAGTGGTGGTCCCTGGATCCGTACACCATCCTGGGGTTCGACCTGTCGCCGACGATCCTGTACGCAGCCGGGGCGGTCGTCGTCCTGACGCTGGTGAACATGCTGGGCGTCGTCCTCGGCAAGACGGCCCAGAACATCCTGTCGCTGATCAAGCTGCTCGGTCTGCTCGCCATCATCGTCGCCGGCTTCGGTTTCGCGTTCACGGCCCCGGCGCCGCAGGCCCAGGACGTGTTCGTCGGCGAGGTGACCTCGGCCTCGAAAACGCAGGTCGTCGTCCGCGCCCCGGAGGACGGCCAGCAGCGCACGTTCGCCGTCTCGGGCAAGGACACGCGCGTCACCATCAACCGCCAGGACGAGGGCGACGCCGGCAAGAACACGGCCGCGCAGCTGAAGCCGGGCCAGACGGTCAAGGTCTTCACCCGCCAGGGCGCCCCGGCCGATGCGCCGGCAGTCCAGGTCAAGACGATCAACGTGTTCGACCCGAGCAACATCCTTGTCCTGCTGGCCGGGCCGATGGTGCTGATCATGCTCGCGTACGGCGGCTGGAACGACGCCGCGTTCGTCGCTGCCGAGGTGCGTGACCGGGACCGCAACCTGCCGCGCGCCCTGCTGGGGGGGACGGCTCTCGTCGCGCTGATCTACGTCCTGGTCAACGCCGCTTACCTGTTCGGCCTGGGCGTCGATCGGGCGGAAGAATCCAATCAGATCGCCGCCCACACGCTGGGCCTGCTGCCCGGCGAGGTCGGGCAGTACGGGCAGATCGCGATGTCGATCCTCGTCATGATCTCTGCGCTGGCAGCGGTCAACGGGCTGATCTACACCAGCTCGCGCATTTACTCCACGCTCGGGAGCGACTACAGCCTGTTCGCCCCGCTGGGGCGGTGGAGCCGCGGGCTCGGCACGCCGATCTGGTCGCTGCTGCTGCAGATGCTCATCACCCTGAGCATGCTGGTGATGGTCGGCACGCCGCAGGGCCGCGGCTACATCAACGAAGGGCTGAGCTGGCTCGGGTTCGAGGAGGTGACGCGCTGGTACGCCGGCGGCTTCTTCCCGCTGCTGCAGTGCTCGGCCCCGATCTTCTGGCTGTTCTTCCTGATGGCCGGCCTGTCGCTGTTCGTCCTCCGTATCAACGAGCCGAACGTCGAGCGGCCGTTCCGCGTCCCGCTGTTTCCGATCGTTCCGCTGCTGTTCTGCGCCACCTGCGGCTACATGCTCTACAGCGGCATCCGGTTTGCCGGCCAGCTCGGCATCGTCGGCGCCGGGCTGGTGCTGGTCGGCATTCCGTTCTACATCTTCTCGCGCCGGCGTAACCTGGCGGCCGACCTCATGCCCGGAGAGGCCCATTCGCACGACCGTAACGACTAGCTCAGGAGCCACCATCATGCGACGCGCCTTGCTACTGTTCGTCCCCGGCCTGGCCCTGTTCCTCGGCGTCAGCTCTGCCTGGCCGCCCGCGGACGCGCGCGGCCAGGACAGGCAGCCGACCCGTGAGCCGGACGTGATCTATGTCCCGACGCCTTACGAGGTGGTCGAGAAGATGCTCGAGATGACCGACGTCCGCAAGGGCGAGATCGTTTACGACCTCGGCTGCGGCGACGGCCGCATCCCGGTGACCGCCGCCAAGAAGTACGGCGTCAAGGCGTTCGGCTGGGACATCAACCCGGTCCGCGTCAAGGAGTCGCTCGAAAACGTCGCGAAGAACAACGTCAAGCAACTGGTGACGATCAAGCAGGGCGACATCTTCACGCTCGACCTGAGCAAGGCGGACGTGATCACGCTGTACCTGCTGCCGCAGCTGAACGTCAAGCTGATCCCGCAGCTGGAGAAGCTCAAGCCCGGGTGCCGCATCGTCTCGCACGACTTCAACATGGAGGGCGTCAAGCCGAAGCGCGAGGTGACGTACACGCCGCCGAACGGCCGCGAGCACCGCATCTATCTGTGGGTGACGCCGCTGGAGCGCGAACGCCGCGGCAAGTAAGCGAAGGTCCGGGGCTTTTCCGAGCCCGAAGCAGCAGCGCGGGACACGACTCGTCCCGCGCTGCTGCTTCGGGCTCGGACGAATCTGGTTCCTTGTTACAATGAAGGGGAGACCTATCGAGTAGAGCGGGGACGACGATTCATGGCAGAACAGACCGGCGCGCCGCCGGCCGTCCGCGAGGAGGTGGCCGGCCTGAAGGATCTGACGGTCGCCGTGCAGAGGACGGAAGGATTCCAGCCCGTCGTTGCCGCCCTCAAGAATGGCCGCGCCGCGACCATCGATGGCGCCTGGAACTCCGCCGCCGCCCTCGCTGCCGCCGCCCTCGGCCTGCACGCCCCGAGTACTCTCGTCATCGTCCTCGCCCATCCGCGCGACGCCGACCCGTGGTGCGAGGACGTCCTCAGCTTCGCCGGCCTTCGTCCGACCGTCTTCCCAGCCTGGGACGCCTGGCCGGTCGGCGCGCGCGTCGTGGACGAGGTTGCCAGTCAACGCCTGCGCCTCCTCAAGCAGCTTCAGGCGGCCGAAGTGCCGCGCTACCTCATCACCACCATGCAGGCCGCCCTCCAGCCGGTCCCCGACCGCGCGGAACTGCAGCGCCGCCAGCGCCGGATCCACGCTGGTGAACGGCTCGACCTGGAAGAGTTCACGCGCTGGCTCGTCGAACACGGCTATCAGCGCATGGAGGCGGTCGAGTTGCCCGGCGAGTTCAGCCGCCGCGGCGGCATTCTCGACGTTTTCTCTCCCGATGCCGAGCAGCCTCACCGGATTGAGTTCTTCGGCGACGAGGTCGAGTCGATCCGCCCGTTCGCCCCGGATACCCAGCGCAGCCTCGACGAGGTGCCCTCGGTCGCGATCATCGCAGCCGGCTACGACCCGGAGGCGAACGGCAACGACGCCCCGTCGCGCGGCCACCTGGGCGACTACCTCCCGGCCGATGCGTGGGTCGTCCTGGTCGAGCCGGGGGAACTCTACGAGCAGGGCAAGCTCTTCCTGGAGCGGACCGCCGACGTGCGCGGACTGTTCTCGGTCGAGGGGTCGCTGCAACAACTGCTGCGCTTCCCGAGCGTCCACGTCTCGGCGCTGCCGAGTCCGACCGTCGAGGCGACGTGTCACCTCAAGGTCGAATCGGTCGAGCGCTTCAGCGGCGACGTGACGAAGGTGCGCGACGAACTCGACAGCGCCGCCTCCGGCGACGTCGTCATGGTCGCCTGCCACAACGACGGCGAGCGCAAGCGCCTGGGCGAGGTTCTCGCCGCCGGCCAGCTGGCCCAGTCCGATCGGCTGCGCCTGGTGCTCGGCCGCGTCCGCGCGGGGTTCCGGCTGCTGCTCCCCCTCACCCCCCCGGCCCCCCTCCCCCACGAGGGGGGAGGGGGGGGTGAGGGGGCAACGGGGGTAGTCGTTCTCAGCGATCGCGAGTTGTTCCACCGCGAGGAGGTGCGCACTGTCCTGCCGCGGCGCCGCCTGGAGTCGCGGGCCATCGACAGCTTCCTCGACCTGCAAGAAGGGGATCTCGTCGTTCACGTCAGCCACGGCATCGGACGCTACCGCGGCATGCAGGTCGTCGCGAAGAACGGCCAGTCCGAGGAACACCTCATCCTCGAGTTTCGCGAGGGCACGCGCCTCTACGTCCCGGCGTCGAAGATCGAGCTGGTCCAGAAGTACGTCGGCGGCGCTCATACCGAGCCGGAACTGTCGAAACTCGGCGGCACCGCCTGGCAGCGCCGCAAGGACCGCGTCGAGGCGGCGGTCCTTGATCTGGCAAGCGAAATGGTCGAGCTGCAGGCGCTGCGCGAGGCGCAGCCCGGCATCGCCTACCCGCCGGACAGCGAGTGGCAGGCCGAGTTCGAGGCGGCGTTTCCCTACGAGGAGACGCCGGACCAGCTGACGACCCTCGTCGAGATCAAACGCGACATGCAGCGAGCGCGGCCGATGGACCGCCTCGTCTGCGGCGACGTCGGCTACGGCAAGACGGAACTCGCGATCCGCGCCGCCTTCAAGGCCATCGACAACGGCAAGCAGGTCGCCGTCCTCGTCCCGACCACCGTCCTCGCCGAGCAGCATTACCGCACGTTCAGCCAGCGCCTCGCCGAGTACCCCTTCACCGTTGAGGGCATCAGTCGGTTCCGGTCCGGCGCCGAACAGAAGCGCATCCTCGAACGCCTGGCCCGCGGCGGCGTGGACATCATCATCGGCACGCATCGCCTGGTCAGCGCCGACGTCCGCTTCAAGGATCTCGGGCTGGTCATCATCGACGAGGAGCAGCGTTTCGGCGTCGAGCACAAGGAGCGGCTCAAGCGGTTGCGGCAGACGGTGGACGTCCTCACGCTGACCGCCACGCCGATCCCGCGCACCCTGCACCTGTCGCTGCTCGGCATTCGCGACATTTCCAACCTCGAAACGCCGCCGCGCGACCGGCTCGCGATCGAGACGCGCATCGCCCGGTTCGACCCGCAGCTGGTCCGCCACGCCATGCTCCGCGAACTGAACCGCGAGGGACAGGTGTTCTTCGTCCACAACCGGGTGCAGAACATCCACGAGGTGGCCGCCCGGCTGCAGCAGATCGTCCCGGAGGCGCGCCTCGTCGTCGGCCACGGCCAGATGGACGAGCACGAGCTGGAGCGGGCGATGGTGAAGTTCGTCAAGCGCGAGGCCGACGTCCTCGTCGCCACCACGATCATCGAGAGCGGCCTGGACATCCCGAACGCGAACACGATCTTCATCAACCAGGCGGACAACTACGGCCTGGCCGATCTGCACCAGCTGCGCGGCCGCGTCGGACGCTACAAGCACCGGGCCTACGCCTACCTCCTGCTCGATGGCGAGCGGCAGGTGACGCCAGCGGCGGCGAAGCGGCTCAAGGCAATCGAGGAGTTCACCGAACTCGGGGCCGGGTTCAAGATCGCCATGCGCGACCTGGAGATCCGCGGCGCCGGCAACATTCTCGGGACGCAGCAGAGCGGCCACATCGCGGCGGTCGGGTACGAGCTGTACTGCCAGCTGCTGGAGACCGCGGTGCGTCGGCTGAAGAACCAGCCGACGAAGGCTCATGTCGAGGTGACAGTCGATGTGCCGTGGAAGGCGTTCCTGCCGCGCGACTACGTTCCGGGGCAGAAGCTGCGGATCGAGGTCTACCGCAGACTGGGGCGGGTGCGGCGGTTGGACCGGCTGGAGGACTTCAAGGCCGAGCTGCGCGACCGCTTCGGCCCGTTCCCCGAGCCGGTCGAGTGGCTCCTGCGTCTGGCCGAGTTGCGGTTGCTCGCCGAGCGCTGGCAGGTGACGACGATCCACCTGGAGGGCAAGGGCATCAAGGATCTGGCGACCGGCGACATCGACCCGTCGCTGGGGCCGGTGGACGTGGTGCTTGGCTACCGCAACCCGCGGCGCATCAAGCAGCTGGCCGAGCGTGCCGACGGACGGCTGCGCATCGTGGACGCGGACAGCGCTTACTTCCGGCTCGCCCCGGCCGAAATCGAGCCCGCGGCCCTCCACGCCGCCCTGAAACACCTCTTGCGTTTGCCCGAGCGGCCGGTATAGTCCCCCCGCTTTCACGTACACCCGGTAAATGGGGCGTGGACCCGTCGGCGGAATCGCGGTGCGCGTCCGGACCGGAGGGGCCACGCCGCGCCGCTCACGGGACAGGGAGTCGCGGTATGGTGTGGCGCCGTTTGCTCGTATCGACCTGGTCCGGTGTGCTGTTGTTCGTCGCGGCCGGGTGTGCCTCGTCGGGCGGCGGTGCGCTACCGATTTCCCGCGACACGCCGTTCGCCCTCGGGTCCGAGGAGAGCGCGGCGCGTGTGACGCGAGCCCAGAGGCCCGACCCGGGCCGCCCCCCCGCTGCGTCCAGAACGGAACCCACCCGGCCGAAGGCGTCGGGCCTCAGCCTGCCCACGCCGGGGAACCTGCCGACGCCCCCCGGTGCGTCCCCCAGCGCGCCCGGCGAGGGGCGCGGGAAGGTGAGCGTCCGCGCCTGGGTGAACGGCCGGCCGATCTTCGATGAGGAGGTGATGGCGAGCCTGGGCAGGTATCGGTCTCAGTTTGAGGGCAAGTCCGGAGAGGAGGCCAAGGCGCTGCTGGCGAAGATCTACAACGACGAGCTGAACCAGCTCGTCGAGCGTGAGCTGATCCTGCAGGATGCGTACAAGAAGCTGGAGAAGAATCCGAAGGTGCTGGAGAAGCTCAAGGCCGCGGCCACCCGCGAGTTCGACAAGAAGCTGGCCCGCATCATCAAGAACATCCAGCAGCAGATCGGAACGAACAACATCGAGCAGGTCCGCCATCTGGTCGGCAAGGACACCGTCGAGATGCTGCGCCGCCAGGAGGAGCGCACGTTCATCGCCACGGAGTACATCCGCAGTCGCATCCACCCACGCCTCCAGCAGGTCGGCCACCGGGAAGTGTACGCCTACTACCTGGAGCACCAGAACGAGTTCCGGACGGTTGACAGGGTGCGGTGGCAGGACATCTTCATCGCCGTCGGCGGCACCCATGCGACGACGGCCGACGCCCGCCGGTCCGCGGAGGAAATCGTGGACCGGACGCGGCGCGGCGAGCCGTTCGAGAAGTTCCTGCCGCTCGACGAGGGGACGAGCTGGAAGTCACCGCGCAAGGGGGAAGGCGAGGGCCAGCGCCGCGGAGAGATCAAGCCGGCCGTCCTGGAACCACACCTGTTCCAGATGCAGGATGGGCAGATCGGGCCGGTGGTAGACGTCGGCACCGGGTTCCACGTCTTCAAGCTGCTCAGTCGCGAGCACGCCGGTCAACTCCCCTTCTCCGACAAGGTGCAGCTGGCCATCGCGACGAAGCTGAAGAACGAGACGGCCGAGCGGGAGTATAAACGGATCGTCAAGGAGTTACGCGAGCGGGCAGTGATCGAGGTCGAGCAGCCCGGAGCGCCGTGACCGGGCGCCGCGCCGCCGGAGGCGATTTGGTAAAGCCCACGGGTGGCATCCCGTGGGCCAGGTGCTGGGGACGTGGCCTACGGGATGCCACCCGTGGGCTTTATGAACACCCCTTGCACACCATCCCCCCTGGAACTTGCACTACGACTTTGCCGGCGCCGGCAACTCCGGAGCGGCCGATGTAACCGGCGTGCTCACATGGTTGTTCGTGGCCGCGTCGATCCGGCCGAGAAGTGACTGGAGATCTTTGCTGAACTGGATCATTTGTCCGTGGAGGGCGTCGCGCTCGCCGGTCCGGGAGACGAGTTGCTGGCGCAACTCGTCGCGCTCCTTGACGACCTGCCGGAGGCGGTCGATCTGCTGGATCAGGCCGGACCGCTCCTGCTGCAGCACAGCCAGAGTCTTGCGCGCCTGGTCGCGGGCGGCGACGGTGACACGGTAGTCCTCCTCCAGCTTCGTGTAACGCGCCTCCAGATCCCGAATGCGGGCCGACACTGGACCCGATCCCGTCCCTTGAGCGCAGCCCCACACTCCTACCGTCACCACGATCAGCAGGACCAGCAGCGCCTTGTAGGCACACTTCATCGTCGTAGGCTCCTCATTGTAAGGCCAACGTGCCCACCCCGGCGGGTTCGCTCACGTTGCCGCTCGGCTCTTGGGTTAGCGATCGCCGACGGCCCTGGCGGTTCGCGGTTCCACGGCACCGCTGCTCGGCCGCTGCGATCAGACAGAAACTATGTCGGCAGCGGGGTCAGCGGGACTTGAGGGGCGGGGGCGATTTCGGCGCTCTCGGAGAATTGCAGGGCACCTTGCCGGGCAGCAAAGATTTGCCGGGCGGCTCGCGCGACCAGGTGCAATCAGCGCTGTGAGAACCCACGGGCCGCGGTCCGTTGGCTTCCGCAGTTCGCTCAGGGTGGGACCGGCGCGGTTGGTGGATCAGTCGGGGCCGACTCCTCGACCAGCCGCCGGACCGCCGCCACGGCGGCGCGACACTCCGCGGACGGAGGGTGAACGCGCGCAAACTTGGCGAGGTCGCAACGCACCAGGACTTCCCCGAGCAGCGCCTGCTGGTCGGGTGTGAGTTCGGACGACCGCCGGGCCGCCTGCAGAAACTCAGGCGTGGTCTGCCGCTCGGCCGGGAGGTGGAAGCGGCGCTCGAGGTAGCGGCGCAGCACGGCCGACAGGGTAGTGTGGAACGCCTCGACCTCGGCGGCGGTGGCGGGCTCACGCGCCGCCAGGCGGTCCAGTTCGCGCGTGGCCCACTGCTCCGGCGACAGCAGCACCGCCGTCGGCCGGCGCCCTCTGACGATGAACAGCGCCACCGCCCCGGCCGCCAGGACCGCGACCACCCCGGCCGCCCACACCAGCCAGTGATACGACGGGCCGGGTGGCACCTCTTCCGGCCCGGTAATGTCCTGGGCCGACGCGGGCTCGGCCTTCCTGATCTGCGTGCTGACCTCGATCGGCAGCGGCTTCCACTTCACCTCGTGCCACCGGCCCCCGCCCGAGCGGTAGCGCAGCGGCGGCAACTCCACGGCGTGCTTGCCCGGCTCGTGCGGCACCAGGAGGTACGCGCGCTCCCAGACCACCTCCCCCTTCCCCTTGAGTTCGCGCACCGTCGGTCCGCCCTGCCCCTCCAGCGCCCAGGAGTCGGCGGCGGCCGGCTTGCCGAGGAGTTCCACCTCCAGCGGGGCGGGCGCCTGAACGCGGACCCGAACCGGGATCTCGTCCGACAGGCGCAGGGTGATCGGCCTGGCCGAGGGGGTGAGGAGCCACACCGACGCCGGCCCGTGTTTCTCGACGAGCCGGGGCCGCGGCGGGTCGGCGGACACGGCCGCGGCGAGGAGTAGCGGCAGCAAGGTGCGGCTCATACTTTCCTCAGGCGGCGCTCGCGCATGCGGAAGAACTGGATCAGGGCGTTGAGGTGCCCACCATCAGTGGACACCTCGATCAAATCGACGCGCGATTGCCGGGCCAGCCGCCGCAGCTGCTCGCGCCGTTCGCGGGCCGTCCGGACGTAGGCATCGCGCACCTCGCGGCTCGACGTGTCGAGCAGAAACCGGCGGCCCGTCTCGGCATCCTCCAGCTCCAGCAGCCCGACCTCGGGCAGCTCCTGCTCGCGCGGGTCGGTGAGCGGCACCGCGATCAGGTCGTGGCGGCGCCCGGAGAGCTTGAACGAACGCTCGTACCCCTGGTCGAGGAAGTCCGTCACGAGGAACAGAATGGCCCGGCGGTGGAGCACCTTGTTGGCATAGTCGAGCGCCTCGCGGATCGACGTGCCGCGCCGGGACGGCTGGAAGAAGAGGACGTCGCGGATCAGCCGCAGGACGTGGCGCGTGCCCTTGCGCGGCGGGAGGAACCGCTCGACCCTGTCGGTGAAAGCGACCAGGCCGACCCGGTCGTTGTTGCTGATGGCGCTGAACGCGAGGACGGCCGCGAGTTCGGCGGCAACCTCGCGCTTCTGCTGCAGGCGGGTGCCGAACTGGTTGCTGCCGCTGCAGTCGATCAGCAGCAGGACAGTCAGCTCGCGCTCCTCGACGAATCGCTTGATGAACGGATGACCCATGCGGGCGGTGACGTTCCAGTCGATGGCGCGGATGTCGTCGCCAGGCTGGTACTCGCGCACCTCCTCGAACGCGATGCCGGTCCCCTTGAAGATGCTGCGATACTCACCGCCGAGCAGATCCTCGACGGCGCGGCGCGCCCGCAGCTGCAACCGGCGGACCTGGCGGATGACTTCGCGGGGGAGCATCGGGATCTCGGGGAAGTTCGGGTGCGGTACGTCCGCTGCGCCGGCCGTTACGGAGTCTCGGGAGGCGCCTGGCCCTTGAGCCGCTGCACCTCAGCCTCCAGGGCGCGGATGCGTTCCTCCGCTCGGGCGGCGCGTTCCTCGCCGGTCGGAACGATCTCCCCGCCGGCATCGCACCAGCGCAGCCAGACGTCCTCATGGCCCTCGAAGCTGCCCTCCCACAGCCGCAGCCCCAGCCCGACCTTCGGCCAGGGGCCGGCGTCGGTCAGGCGGTAGCCTCGCCCTACCAGCTCGTACACCCGGAGCGTGTCGGCGGAGAGCAGGTGCTTGGGGTCGTAGACGGCGTAGTAAGCGACACCGAGGCCGGCGTAGAGCGCCTTCTTGTGCGATTCTTCGCCCCCGGTCCGGTCGGAGACGAACTCGATCACGACATCGGGCGGCTTGCCCACGTCCCACTGGTAGTACGAGTGCCCCTGCTTCACCTGCAAGTTGTCGGGGCAGGCCACGTCGAGACTCAGCAGGCAGTCGGGCACGACGGCGGGCGTGGTCCGCTGGTAGAACCAGCCGACGTTGACCAGGGCGAGGAACGGCCGCCCCTCCCCCGGTCCGGGCCAGCTCGCGTACAGCGCGCGCGTCAGCAAGCGGTACAGCTTCTCGATGAAGATGCGGTCCACCGGCTTGTGGTCCTCGGTTACAAGGGCGTCGTAATCGATGTCCGGGTCCACGCCCACATCGGGGTCCGGCGGGGCGTTGGTCGGCGCGGTGCTCATGGCTGATCGTCCTCCTCTCCGGTCATTGTACTCACCGAGCCGGCCGGTCGGTGTAGAAGGCGATCACCGCGTTGACAGCGCGATGCCACTCGTCCAGGCGGCGCCGCCGATGATCCTCGGCGAGGCGGGGCGAGAACGTCCTGCCGTCCTGCGGCAAGCGGCGCAGCGCGTCCAGGTCGGGCCAGACGCCGAGGCGCAGTCCGGCGAGCAGGGCGGCCCCGAGGGCGGTCGCTTCGGTGTGCGTCGCCTGCCGCACCGGCAGGCCGAGAACGTCCGCCTGGCACTGCAGGAACCAGGCGTTGCGCGCCATCCCGCCGTCCGCGCGCAGCTCCTCCAGTGGCTGGCCGGCGTCCTTCCCGGCGGCCTCGATCAGGTCGGCAATCATGAACGCCACCCCCTCCAGCGTCGCCCGGCTGACGTCCGCTGCCGTCGTTCCGCGCGTGAGGCCGAACAGCACGCCACGCGCCTCCGGCACCCAGTGCGGCGCCCCCAGGCCGACGAACCCCGGGACGAACAGCACCGGCTGGTCCAGGTCGGACTGGGCCGCCAGCGCCTCCACCGCCGGCGCCTCGGCGAACAGCTTCAGCCCGTCGCGCAGCCACTGGACTGCTGCCCCGGCCACGAACACGCTCCCCTCCAGGGCGTATTGCGGCCGCCCGTCCGTCGTCGCCGCCAGCGTCGTCAGCAGCCGGTAGCGCGACTCGACCGGACGGCCGCCGGTGTGGAGCAGGAAGAACGCGCCGGTGCCGTAGGTACACTTCCCCTCGCCCGGCCTGAACGCCCGCTGCCCGAACAGCGCCGCCTGCTGGTCGCCGGCCACGCCCGCGAGCGGCAGTCCTTCCGGCAGGAACCCGAGCCCGGCGGTCGTCCCGAAATCGCCCGCGCTCGGCCGCACGTCCGGGAGGAGGGGTCGCGGAACGCCGAAGTACCGGCACAGGTCGTCGTCCCACGCGACCTTGCGGACGTCGAGCAGGAGGGTGCGCGAGGCGTTGGTCACGTCCGTGGCGTGAACGCGGCCGCCGGTCAGGTGCCAGATTAGCCAGCTGTCGATCGTTCCGCAGGCCAGCTCGCCCGCCTCCGCCCGCCGCCGCAAGCCCGCGTCCTGGGCGAGCTGCCAGTGCCACTTCGTTGCGGAGAAGTACGGGTCGAGGACCAGTCCGGTGCGCTGGCTGAGCCACGGCTCGTCGGCCGCGTGGTCCCGACAGAAGTCGGTCGTGCGCCGGTCCTGCCACACGATCGCCCGCCCCACCGCTCGGCCCGTCGTCCGCTCCCACAGAACGGCCGTCTCGCGCTGGTTCGTGATCCCGACTCCGGCGAGTTGCCCGGCCGCCACGCCCGCCGCCTCAAGGGCGCGCGGCACGACCTCGGCGACGGACCGCCAGATCTCCTCGGTGTCGTGTTCGACCCACCCGGGGCGGGGGTAGTGCTGCTGGAGTTCGCGGGCGGCGCTGCCCAGGCAACGGCCGGAGCCGTCATAGACCAGCGCCCGCGTGCTGGTCGTCCCCTGGTCGATGGCGAGCAAGAACGGGTTGGCCACGTTAGCAGTCCTCCGTCGAAGCGACCCTGGCATTGTGGGCGCGTGGAGCGGACCCGGCAACGGCGTCGCCGAGGCACGGCTGTCGATTCCACCCAGACCCGGAAAATTCCGGCCCGTCGCGAAACCTGGCGGCCCTGACGCGCGCCCGCCGAACATAGCCTATACTCGTGATAAAGCTCTGCACTCCGCCGCCCGCTCGCGCTCCGGGTCGGGACGGCAGGCGCAGCCCGTGTCCGCCGGGTTCCCCCGGCGCCGTGTTCGACCGGACAGGATTTGCTGCCATGTCAATGGTATGCCCCCAGTGCCGCAGTGCGTTCGCCCAGGCCCTCAGCTGCCCCAGTTGCAGCGTGCGGCTCACATACCAGTCGGTGACTTCCTCCGGCTTGCCGGAGCCGACCGACCTCGAGAGCCGCTGGCAGAACACCCATTGGGGCCGACTGGCGGTCGGGGTACTCGTCTCCCAGGGCCTTGCCCACGGCCTGCAACTGGCCTGCACGGCCGGCCTGCTCGCCCTTGGGGACACGTCCGGGCCGGCCGTGTGGTCCGGGCTGGTCGGACTGATCGTCCTCCAGGGACTCCAGGCGTTCGGCCTGCTCATCGGCGGGGCGCTGGCCGGCGCCGGGCAGTCCCGCGGCTTCGCGATTGGGTTCCTGGTTGGCGCGATCAGTGGCGCCGCGTTCGTCGTCACCCACCCGTCCGGCGGCGAGGTGGTGATTGACGTCGCCTCCTGCGGCCTGGCGATGGTGTTCGGCGCGATTGGGGGGTGGCTGGGGTCCGTCATCTGGAAGCCGCTGCCTTTGCTGAAGATCCCCGGGACAGACAGTGGCAGCCGGCCCCGCCCGTTGCTGCGGCCGACGGCGTCGGTCCTCGCCGGGCCGGTATCGTGGTTACGGGTGAGCGTGGGGATCGGAGTGGCGGCCTGCGGCATTTTCTGGCCGGCCGTGCTCCTGAGCCTGATGCTCGACGCCAGCCTCGGCAAGCTGCGCTTGCAGTCGCAGCTGCAGGCCCATCTGATCACGTGGGAGGTTGCGGGGCTGCTCATCCTCACCGGCGGCGCGGTGGCCGGGGCAACGACGCGCAACCCGTTCAAGCACGGTCTGTTCACCGGGATCGGGGCGGCAATCCTGCTGGCAGGCAACATGCTGGGCAACCCCAGCTCACAGCTCCATTACGCCCCATTCCTGGCGGCCGGCGTTATTCTCCTGACCATCATCGGCGCCTGGTTCGGGGGGCAGCTTCTTCCTCCCGTCGTCCGAACCCGTCGCCTCTCCTCGCTATAATGTGGCGAGGGCGAAGGGTAGAGAGGTTGCCTGTACTGAGTACTGGGTACTCAGCACTCTCAGGTTGCACCTCCACCCGTCGCAGGAGAGGGGGCCGAGAGGAAAGGTCGTTCCCTCGTGGCCCGGAAAAGGAGATTCGCCATGTCCGCCATTCGTGCATCTGTCCTGCTCGTCCTGGCCGCCCTCCCGGGGCTCACCCTGGCCGGCCCTCCCGGCGGGGACGAGAAGGGATCGGAGAAGCCGGTCGCCGAGCCCGCCCGGATCCGCGTCTTCATCCCGGCCCCGGCGCAGCTCACCATCGACGACGCCCTCACGGCGCAGACCGGGGAGGAGCGCGTCTTCGTCACGCCGCCGCTGCAGCCCGGCCGTAAATTCACCTACACCCTCAAGGCCACCTGGATCGAGGGCAGCCGGCAGCTCATCCGCAGAGCGATCGCCACCGTCCGGGCCGGGCAGGAAACCACCATCGACCTGCGTCACCGCAGCAAGGACGGCTCGTCCAGCCAGATCATCTATGTGCCGACCCCGCAGCACGTCGTCGATAAAATGCTCGAGATGGCGAAGGTGACGAAGGATGATGTCGTCTACGACCTGGGCTGCGGCGACGGCCGCGTGGTAGTGACGGCGGCGAAGAAGTACGGAGCCCGCGGCGTGGGGATCGACATCGACCCGGAACGCATCGAGGACTCCAACGCGAACGTCGCGAAGGCGAAGGTGGACAAGCTGGTCGAGATCCGTCTGGGGGACGCGCTGAAGGTGCCGGACCTGGGCCGCGCCACCGTAGTGATGACGTACATGCTCCCGGAGTTCATGGAGAAGCTCAAGCCGATCCTGCTGGAAAAGCTGAAGCCGGGCACACGCATCGTCGCCCACGACTACTCCCTGCGCGGCTGGGAGCCGGAGCAGACCGTCACCGTCTCCGCTCCCACGCGCCTCTACGCGCACACCCTCTACCTGTGGCGCGTGCCGGAGAAGAAGAATGCGGAGATGCCCTGATGGGTCAAAGCCCACGGGTGGCGTCCCGTGGGCTTGACGGGGGCTTACTTCAGCGTCGGGTGCCTGGCGGGCGTCACCTCGCGTTCGATGAACTCGATGACGGCCGCGGCCACGTCCACCCCGGTCGCCTTCTCGACGCCCTCCAGCCCCGGCGACGAGTTGACCTCCATCACCATCGGCCCTTCCTTCGACTCGATCAGATCCACGCCGGCCAGACGCAGCCCGAGCACCCGGGCTGCCGCCAGCGCCGTCCGCCGGTACTCGGGGCCGAGCCGGACGGCCGTCGCCTTGCCGCCGCGGTGCAGGTTCGACCGGAACTCGCCGGCCACCGCCTTGCGCTTCATCGCCGCCACCACCTTGCGCCCGACGACCAGGGCGCGGATATCGGCCCCCTTCGCCTCCTTGATGAACTTCTGGATGAGAATGTTCTGGTCGAGTCCGTGGAACGCCTCGATCACGCTCGACGCGGCCGGCGCCGTCTCGGCCAGCACCACCCCGATCCCCTGCGTCCCCTCCAGCAGCTTGACCACTACCGGCGGCCCGTCCACCTGATCGATGCACGCCTGAACGTGGTCCGCCTGGCGGGTGTAGACGGTCGGCGGCAGGCCGATGTCATGGCGGCTGAGAATCTGCAAGCAGCGCAGCTTGTCGCGTGACCGGGCGATGGCCTGCGACTCGTTGACGCAGTAGACGCCCAGCATCTCGAACTGGCGTACCACCGCCTGGCCGAAGAACGTGATCGACGCGCCGATGCGCGGGATGACCGCGTCCACCGGCCCGACCGGCTCGCCCTGGTAGAACAGCTCGGGGTTACGGCGGCTGACCCGGATGTCGAACTGCAGGGTGTCGAGGATGCGCACGTGGTGGTGCCGCTTCCGGGCGGCTTCGGCCAGGACGCGGGTGCTGTACAGGGCCGGCTGACGGGACAGGATGACGATACGCACGATGGGCCTCCTCCTACCGAACGCCTCGCCTACTTGACCGACCGGAGCAGGTACTTCCGGGCCACGTCCACAACGAAATCGTTCTCCAGCGCCCTGCGGCCGAGCAGCATGCGAAACCGCATCGCCGCCCGACTGGTGACGGTCAGCAGGATACGCCTGGTTACCGGCCCCAGCCGCAGAGCCGTCTCGATCAACGGCCGCTCCTCGCTGTGTCCGCCCGAATTGCGGACCGCGACCATCTTCAGGACCGGCGTCTGCACCGTGACCAGCTGCCCCGGCCGCCGCGGATTCAGGGCGAGGGCCATCTCCGCCACCAGGCCGGTCCCCTTGAGAGCGCGCAACTCGTAGTGGACCACGTCCAGCACGCTGGTCCGCGCCCCGGTATCGACCTTGGCCTTCAGGCGCCGCACGCCCCACTCGGGCAGGCTGACGTACTCCTTCCAGCCGATGGTCAGCGGCCCCGACCCTTCGGGCGGCCGTTCCTTCATCCCGGCTTGCCCTCCGGCGGCCTCGTCGGAACGCCCTCGTCAGGCTCCGACCACTGCGCCAGCGACTCCGTTGCGACCGCCGCGGCGCGCAGCTGTCGGCGGCGCCGGATCTCACGCAGTTGCCACACGCCGAAAACCGCGATGAACACGCCCGTCCCGAACCCCACGAGCAGCGAACGCAGGTCGATGGGGAGGCGCGAGCCGCCGGGCGGTGTCCTGTCCACGGTCTTCCTCTCGGGCACGGCGGGCGGCGCGACAACGGCTCCCTTGTTGCCCTCCTTCTTCCGGGCCGCCTCCAGGGCCTTCGCCTCCGCGTCCTGCTTTGCGGCCCGGACGGTGAACCAGTGCTGGCGGTGTATCTCGGGCAACTCGGGGTAGTTCTCGTTGCGGCGGAGGACGTCCTCCGGCCGCGGCCCCGCACCGGGTTTACCCGCCTGGCCGAAGATACCCCCGCCGCCCTGCTTGGCGTACTGCACCGCGTCGCCGATCTCCTTGAAGATCCGATAGGCGGTCAGATACTCGCCGCGGGCGTTGTGCAGCTCGCCGAGCAGCCAGTACAGCCGGTTGTCGTCCGGCATCCAGATGAGGAGTTGCTGCACCAGGGCGACGGCGTCGGGCGGGAGTTTCTCCTGCTCCGCCTTCGCCAGCTGGCCCGCCTCGTACTTGCCGCTCGCGCCGACCCAGCGGACCGGTCGCGGCGGGTCGCCGCCCTCGAACAGCGCCTCCACGTCGGTGCCGAGCGGGTTCGCCTGCTGCGGCGGCACGCGCGGCTCGCGTGCCCGTGCCCGGAGGAGTTTCTGGAAATAGGTCTCCGCCCGACGATACCAGTCGAAGCGCTCCTTCGTCCAGCCCATGCCCTCCAGCCACTGACGGCGCTCCTTCGGCACAGCACCCCACTCGCGCGGCCACTGCGACACCGCCGCGCTGACGTAATCGAGGGCGCGGCGGGCCGCGTCCGGGATGCCGGACGCCTGCCCGTCGAGATACTCCGCGGCGGCAAGGTTGGCGTAGACGAGGAAGTTATCCCGTCCGGTGGGCAGGCGCTGGGCCGGGCTCAGGACGGTCACGGCCTCCCGGTACTTGCGCGACCGGATCAGGTAGGCGCTCAGGCTGAGGCGCTCCTCCACCGTCAGGTTCCCGGCCGGGCCGCGCGGCACCAGGGCGGCAATCAGCGCGTACTGCCTGTGGATCGGCTGGAGCCCCTCCGGCGTCCCGAACTGGCGCAGGGGGATGCGCACCTCGCTGCGAAACTCCTCGAACCCGTCGCGCACGCGCCAGGCAGTTACCGACTCGGGCTCGGCCGGATTGTAGACGCCGGCGCGAACGGAACAGGTGCCCAGGCACAGCGTCAGCGCAACGGCAGAGACTGGCACTCCTCGCATAACGCGCTCTCCGCTCCTTGCAGGGACGGTGGCCGGCGGGGCGCGATACTCCCGCCTGGGCTCGGGAGTTGCCTCAGGGCATTCGGCCCGCCAATCGCTGGTAATTGTACCAGAAAAGCGGCAATCAGCCCGCCCTGCTGCACGCCAGGACATTTGCCGCGCCGGCCTCAGCCGTCTGTCCGGGCTTCATGCTGGCACGTCACGCTGGTCGTAATGCCGCCGCGTGGAGTGAACACCCCGACGACCCGGCAGCGCCGCGGCCGGCACGCGCTGACGAAATCGTCGAGCAGCCGGTTCACCACCGCCTCGTAAAAGATACCCTCGTTGCGGAACCGCTGCAGGTAGAGCTTGAGCGACTTCAGTTCGACGCACAGCCGGTCCGGCGTGTAGGTGAAGGTGAGGGTGCCGAAGTCGGGCTGGCCGGTCCTGGGGCAGACGCTCGTGAACTCGGGGCAGACGATCTCGATGGTGTAGTCCCGCCCCGGCGCCGGGTTCGGGAAGGTTTCCAGCTGATCGGCCGAGGGAGCCTCCACGGCAGCCATGTCATCCTCCGCAGACGGTTTCGCTTCGCGACGGTCCCGCCACGACGCATTCTAAATCGGCTCACCGAACCGGGGAAGTGGGACAGGCAACCCGGTGTGCAAAGCCTGCAAGCGGCGTCCCGTGGGCTTTGACACAACCTCTCTCTAACCATCCCCTTGCCCTGACTCACCCCCTGAACGTGGATTTTCGTGGTGGCATTCCGACGCGGCCGGGGATACGCTGAACAAGGTCGGCTGATGGCCCCCAATCCGCCCAGAAGCTCTCCCGGTTCGAGGGGAAACCCCACAATGGACCACAAGGTAGCCTGCCCGCAGTGTGCCGCTCCGCTTCGGTCGAACAAGCCGATCCCGGCGGGCGTGAAGGTGAAGTGCCCCCGGTGCGGGTTGCAGTTCAGCACGCCACACGCCAACGGCGTCGGTGTCCCCCACGGCAGCGGGATCGGCGCTGTGGTGGCGGCCGGCGCCGCCATCCAGGCCGTGCTACCTCCCCATACGGCGCCGGCCGCGACCGCCACCGCCGCGGGCCTGCCGCTTGCTCCCTCGGCTGCCGTGGAGACTCCGGCCACCGCGCCGACGGGGACCGGCAAGCGGGCGCTGGTCCTCGGCGGCAGTGCTGTCGCGCTCCTGGCGGTGACGGGCGTCGTGGTGTTCCTGTGCTTCTCCGGAGGCACCGAGGAGCCGCCGCCCCCGGAGGCCAAACAGCCCGCGGCGAAGGCGAACTGGAACCTCCCGCCTCTCGTCGTCAACAAGAAGGTCGCCGGGCCGCCGCCGCTGATCGTGCTGCCGCCCGAACAGCAGAAGAAGGTCGATGCGTCGGTGCAGCGCGGCGTCGCGTTCCTGACGTCGCGGCAGCTCGCAACCGGGGCGTGGCCGGGCACGGGGGGGAAGCAGGTGAACGCTTTGGGGGTGACGTGTTTGGCGGGGCTCGCCCTGCTGGAGTGTGGCCTCAAACCGGCCGACCCGCCGATCGCGAAGGCGGCGAAGTACGTCCGGGACAAGGCTCCAGGATTTAGCAGCGCCCACGAGGTCTACGAGCTGTCGCTGTCGATCCTCTTCCTGGACAAGCTGGGCGACCCGGCCGACAAACCGCTGATCCAGGAGATGGCGCTGCGCCTGGTCGCCGCCCAGACCCCTCGCGGCGGGTGGAGCTACCGCGCCCCCGCGCTGACGAAGCAGGAGTACAAGCAACTGTACACGCTCCTGAAGGATCTCAAGACCACCAACGCCTACGCGACGCTGGAGCGCTACGGCGGCTACGACGTGATCTCCCCGAAGCTACACAACCTGCCGGTTCTCCAGGCGGATCTCGACAAGACGCCCCCGGCCAAGGGGAAGCCCCGCAAGGGTCCCAAGGGCGCCCGCGTCAAGGGCGGGCCGGGCGCACCCGGCGATAACTCGAACACGCAGTTCGCGATCCTCGCCATCTGGGCCGCCCGCAAGCACGACGTCCCGCTCGACAAGACGCTCGCCCTGGTCAACAGGCGCTTCCGCACCACGCAGAACGCCGACGGGAGCTGGAGCTACCGTCCCGGCGCGCCGGCCGGGGCGCGGCCGACGATGACGGCGGCAGGACTTCTTGGGCTGGCGATCGGCTTCGGGGTGGACGACCACAAGGGGCGGCCGGACGACGACGCGCTCGTCAAGAGGGGGCTGGCGAGCCTGAGCCGGAGTATCGGCGAGCCGGGCGGCGCGAAGGCGCCGGCGCAAAAGTTCCTGTATCTCATGTGGTCGATCGAGCGTGTCGGCGTGCTCTACCAGCTGAAAACGATCAACGGCAAGCGCTGGTACGAGTGGGGCGTCGAGATGCTGACCGCCAACCAGCACGCGGACGGGCACTGGCGGTCGAAGGGCGTCGGCGCCTCGTCGGACATCGTCGATACCAGCTTCGCGTTGCTGTTCCTGCAGCGGGCCAACCTCGCCGCCGACCTCACCGACAAGCTCATGCAGCTCGCGGCCGCGCCGGGCGCCGCCGCGGCCCCGCCAGCGCAGAAGGAGTGAACGGGCTGGCTATACGATCGCCCCGAGTTGCTCCAGGCGGCGCTCCCAGTCGTCACAGAGAGCGACCGTCCGCTGCGCCGACGCGCCGAGGTAGTTCGCCGGGTCGTCCAGCACCGCCCGCTGTTCCGGCGTCAGCCGCTCGAGGTACGGTTGCAGCTCGCGCTCGTCGCGGATCGCCTGCGTCAGCGTGATGCCGGTGGACCGAGCCTTGCGGGCGAGGACGCGCGCCGCCTCGTGGGCGTCCGGGTGGCCGGCCAGCGACAGCAGGACGTACAGCGGCTCGGCCGCGACCGGATCCTTGCCACCCTCCAGCACCTCGCGCATCCGGGCCGCGTCCGGCTCGATCCCGTCCAGCGTCCCACTCAGCCGGTGGACGCCATACGCGAACGCCGTCACGAACTCCGTCACGAACCGCATCGACGCCGAGTTCGTCAGGTCGCGCTGATGCTCGGAGATCTGGTCCATCAACACCGTGAGCAGGCGCGGCACATACGCCTTCCACAGGCTCTTGACGTTCTCGAAGTCCTTCGGATTGACTTTGTGCGGCATCGTCGAGGAGCCGACCACCCGGCTGGAAACGTCCGATTCCTTGCGGTCGCGGATCTCGCGAATCTCGCTGCGCTGCAGGTGCCGGCCATCGTCCGCCAGGTTCGCCAGCACCCCCCAGCACGACGCCAGGGCGTAAACGTAGTCCGCAACGTACTCCGGCTGCACGACCTGACTGGAGATCTCCGGGACGGCGAGCCCGAGTTTCTGCATCAGGGCCGCCTCCAGTTCCTCCGGCGCCTGCGGGCGCAGCAGCGCGAGGGCGTTGTACGCGCCGACGGCCCCGGCGAACTTGCCGCGCAGGTTGCCGGCCGCCCGGGCGATCGCCTCGGCTCGCTGACCGAGACGCGAGACGTACAGCGCCATCGCGAACCCGAACGTGATCGGCACCGCGTGCTGGCCGTGCGTCCGGCCCATCTGCCGCGTCGGGGCGTTGTCGCGCGCCAGTTTGATCACCTTGCGCGTCAGGTCGATCAGCATCGGCAGGACGACGTCGCGCGTCACCTCGCGCAGGCACAGGGCGCGCGCGCTGTCCATGACGTCGGCGGACGTGGCGAACAGGTGGACGTAGGGCCGGGCGGCGGGACCAACCCGGTTGCGGATGCAGTTGACCAGAGCGCGGATGTTGTGCTGGATGCGTGCCTCTTCCTCGTACACCTCCTCCGGCGTGATCTCCTCGGCGGCGCGGGTGATCTCGTCGGCCGCCGCGCGCGGGCAGACGTTGTAATCGGCGAGCACCTGCGCCAGCGCTGCCTCGACCTGGGCCAGATACTTGACCTGGGCGCCCTCGGAAACGTAGGGGCGCAGGCGGTTGAAGAAGTCGCGGTCGGCGAGGTAGTAGCGGGCGTCGAGGGGAGAGGCCGTGTCGAAGGGGTTCATCAGGATCCGCGGCTGGTGCCGGTGCCCGCCGTCCGCCCGGGGCACATGAGCGTGGGGCGACCGGGGCATTGTATGCCCCGGTGCGGCCGGGTGCAGGCGGCGGTCCCGGGGCGCGGCGTCACCACAACGTGTACCCGCCGTCGATGACGAGGACCGCCCCGGTCATGTAGCTGGAGGCGTCGCTCGCCAGGTACACCGCCAGCGGGCCGAGTTCGTCCGGCTCGCCGAGCCGGCCCATCGGGATGACCGTCTCGATCTCCTGCTTCAGCTGCGGGCGTTCGCGGAACCAGCGGCGGTTCGCATCGGTCATGAACCCGCCCGGGGCGATGGCGTTGACCGTCACCCCATGCGGCGCCCAGTCGGCGGCCAGGGCGCGGGTGAACCCGACCATCGCCGCCTTGGCCGTCTCGTAGTGCCGGCCGTGGATGTTCCGGGTGACGACCTGACCGCAGATCGAGGCGATGTTGATCACTCGCCCGCGCCGCCGCGGCAGCATCGCCCCGCCGATGTGCTTCGTACACAGGAACGCGCTGGTCAGGTTCAGGTCCATCAACCGCTGCCAGTCCTCCAGGCGCTGCTCCTGGAGCGGCACGCTCTCCCGCCGGCCGCCGACGTTGTTCACCAGCACGTCAATTGGGCCGTGGTCCGCGATCACTGTGGCGCAGAGGCGTTCGACCTCGGCCGGGTTGAACAGATCGGCGCACAGCACCTCGACCCGCCGGCCGAGCGGGAGCAATTCCTGCTTCGCCTGGTCGAGGGTCTGCGCGTCGCGCCCGATCAGCACCAGGTCGGCGCCGGCCTCGACAAACGCCTGCGCCATCGCCCGGCCCAGCCCGCGGCTGCCGCCGGTGATCAGGATCCGGCGTCCGTCCAGACGGAACCTGTCGAGAACACTCATGGGGCACCCCCCTCACGCCCACGGGCGGCCGCCCGTGCGCTTTGCGATCTTTCCTTCTCGCACCGCCTTACGCGGCCCCTGCTGCTTTCTACACCAGGCCGCCGGGTGTGGCCAGGAAACGTCGATCCGCCGTCAGCCGCAGGTTGGCGCTGTGGTATCCAGGCGCGGGTTCCCGCTCGCTCGGCACGAAGCCGCCTGACGTCGGGGGTCCGAGGGACTGCCGCCCCTTCGCCTTGCAAGAAGCACACACCTCGCCTACAATCCGCCCCGCTCTGCGTCTCCGCCGGGCAAGGAGGCACCGCAACCGATGCGCACGGAACGAGAACGAGGGAAAGAGGCGCCGCTCCTCGCGCGCCTCCTGGTCCGTTTGACGGACGGCGTTTGCCGCTGGCCGTGGCTCGTCCTCGCCTTCACCGTGGTGACCTGCGGCCTGTCCGTTTACCTCGCCTGTGCGCGGCTCGCGTTCCACACCCAGCGGAGCGACCTGATCAATCCCCACAAGGACTTCCAGAAGCGCTGGCTCGCTTACCTCGCTGAGTTCGGCGACGACGAGGACATGGTGGTAGTCGTCCAGGGCCGCGACCGCGCGCGCATGGAACAGGCGCTGGAGACCCTCGCCCGGAACGTCGCGGCGAAACCGGCCCTGTTCGACCGCCTATTTTACAAGGTGGACCTGCGCGCCCTGCGCAACCGCGCCCTCCTCTTCCTTCCGGTCGGCGAGATCGCGCGCATCCAGGACAATCTGCGCAGCATGAACCTCCTCCTGGAGCCGCCGTTCATCGGACCGCTCGACCCGCTGGCCGGCTGGAAGCAGCTCACCCTCGCCCAGCTGGTCCAGGAGGCGCGCCGCCGCGCCCGCAAGCTGCCCACCGCCGGTCCGCTCGACGAGGACGACGCGCAGTTCCTCGCACAGTTCGCCGCCATCGCCCTGAGCGCCGCTGCCGTCCTCGACGACCCGGCCCGATACGCCAGTCCGTGGCACAGCATCCTCCACCAGCAGCCGGACCAGAAGGATCTCCTCGCCGAGCCGCAGTACTTCTTCAGCGGCGATGGCACCCTCGCGTTCCTCCTCGTTCGGCCGGTCAAGGATACGTCCTCGTTCACCTCCGCTCGGGAAAACGTCGAGGGGCTGCACGCCATCGTCGCCGATGTCCGCCGGACCTTCCCCGACCTGTCGTTCGGCCTGACCGGGCTGCCGGTGCTGGAGACCGACGAGATGGTCGCGTCGCAGACCGACACGCACACCGCCTCATGGCTCGCCCTGGCTGGCGTCGCGGTCCTCTACCTGGTCGTCTTCCGCAGCTACCGCTACCCGGCCCTGACCGTCGCGACGCTGCTGGTCGGGACCGTCTGGGCGATGGGGTGGCTGACCCTCACTGTCGGGCATCTGAATATCCTCTCCTCGACGTTCGCGATCATGCTGATCGGAATGGGCGACTACGGCATCCTGTGGGTGACGCGCTACGATCAGGAGCGGGCGGCCGGGGCCGACGTGCTGGCCGCCACACGCGCGACGGCGGCGAGCGTCGGACCGGGCGTGCTGACGGCAGCGGTGACGACTGCCCTGGCGTTCTTCGCGACGATGTTCGCCGACTTCCAGGCCATCGCCGAGCTGGGCTGGATCGCCGGGTCCGGCATCCTGCTGTGCGCGCTGTCGTGCTTCCTCGTCATGCCGGCGCTACTGCGCCTCCTCGATCGGCGGGAGGTCGTCGCCGCCGCCCGCCCCCACCCGGCGGGCACCCCGGCTGTCCTGCCGCTGCGCCCGAGGGGACTGACGGCCTGGCTGCCGGCGCTGGCCGACCGGCCGCGCTGGGTGATCGGCGTCAGCCTGGCCGCGTGCGCCGCCCTGGCGGGGCTGGCGCTGCGGGTCGGGTACGACCACAACCTGCTCCACCTGCAGGCGGAGGGTCTCGACTCGGTCAACTGGGAGCTGAAGCTGATCGACCACACGGCCGGGGCGAGCTGGCACGCCCTGAGCTACACCGCCACGCCGGAGGAGGCGCTGGCGCTGAAGGCACGCTACGAGAAGCTGCCGGAGGTCAGCCGGGTGGTCGAGGTCGCGTCGCTGGTCCCGCGCGACCAGCCGCACAAGCTGGAGCAGCTGCGCGACATCCAGCACCGGCTGCGCCGACTCCCCAAACGCGGCGCCCTCATCCCCCACCAGCGCCCCGGCGCGGAGCGCCTGGAGGCGACGGTCGCGGACCTGCTGAGCGCCGTGCGGCCGCTGGCGGACGAGGCGCGGCCGGTGCTGCGCCAGTTCGTCGGCAGCCTGGAGGCGCTGCACGGGCGGCTGAAGGCGACCGACCGGCAGACGGCGTCGGCCCGGTTGCAGCAGTTCGAGCAGTGGCTGGCGCGCGACCTGGCGGAGGATCTCCACCGGCTGCGCGAGGTCTCGACCCCCGAGCCGATCGCGGTCGCCGACCTGCCGGCGAGCCTGCGCGAGCGCTACGTCGGCAAGAACGGCAAGTGGCTGCTGCGCGTGTTCGCGAAGGACTCGCTGTGGGACTACCGCCCGCTGTGCCACTTCGTCGAGCAGATTCGCACCGTCGATTCGCAGGCGACCGGCCAGCCGTTCGGCACGCTGGAAGGACTGCGTGCCATGAAGCACGGGTTCAGGTGGGCTGGACTTTATGCGTTCCTCGCCATCTTCGCGGTCCTGCTGCTGGACTTCCGCACGCTCAAGCACACGCTCGTGGCGCTGGCCCCGCTGGTGATGGGGATGACGGCAGCGCTGGGCGTGATGGGGCTGTGCGGGGTGCCGCTCAACCCGGCGAACATGATCGCGTTCCCGCTCATCCTGGGCGTGGGCGCGGACAACGGCGTCCACGTGCTCCACGACTACAGATCGCGCCGCCGGCGGCATGCCTACACACTCAACCGCAGCACGGGACGCGGCATCATGGTAGCGGCGCTGACGACGATTCTGGGGTTCGGGACGCTGATGATCTCGTGCCACCGTGGGCTGGCGAGCCTGGGGCTGGTGCTGACGCTCGGGGTGAGCTGCTGCATGCTGACAGCGCTGGTGTTTCTGCCGGCGGTGCTGCGGATCCTGAGTGAGCGCAGGCGCAAGGTCGTCGAGCCGGCGGTGATCGCCGTCGAGGCCCGGCGGCTCGCGGCGATGGACCGGATGAGCGGCGCGGCGTGAGTTGGCGATCGGTGCGCCCCGGAGGAAGCGCGTGATGTTCGGACGCCTCCGCGAGGTCTGGCTGCCGCGGGCGCTCTTCACCCTGACCGTGGCCCTGTCGGCGGCGCTCCTGGCGGCCGTGCTGCTGGCGCCGTGGGTCGATGACGGCACTTCGGCGCCCGGCGGGTGGGAGCGCCTGGTCGCCGTGTTCGCCCGCGATGCGGTCGTGCGCCGGACGGCGGCGTTCAGCGCCCTCGGACTGCTGGTGACGGCCTTCGTCTTCTTCCGCCCGCCCCGCCCGGAAAAACCGGGGCCACCGAAAGCGCCGCCAGGGAAGCAGGTCGTCGGCGCCTGAGTCAACCCGCCCCACACTGCGCCCGCCAGCGCAGCCAGTGGTCCACCAGTACCAGCGCCACCATCGCCTCGCCCATCGGCACGAAACGCGGCAGCAGACACGGGTCGTGCCGCCCGCGCGTGGCGATCTCCGTCGGCGCGCCGGCGCGCGTCACCGTGCGCTGCGAGCGCGACAGGCTGCTGGTCGGCTTGATCGCCACCCGGCAGACGACCGGCTCGCCGCTGCTGATGCCGCCGAGCATGCCGCCGTGGCGGTTCGTCTCGGTGCCGATGCGTCTCCCCCTCATCCCCGACCCCTCTCCCCCTTCCGGGGGCGATGAGAGAGGAATGAAGGCGTCGTTGTTCTCACTGCCGCGCGCCGTCGCCACGCCGAACCCGGCGCCGTACTCGAACGCCATCACAGCCGGTAGCGACAGCAGCGCCTTCGCCAGGTCGGCCTTGAGCTTGTCGAACACCGGCTCGCCGAGCCCCGGCGGGACGCCGACCGCCACCAGTTCGCACACGCCGCCGATCGAGTCCTGCTCCTTGCGCACCGCGTCGATCAGTGCGATCATCTCCTGCGCCTTTGCCGGGTCGGGGCAGCGCACCGGCGTGGCCTCGACCTGCTCCAGCGTCACCTGCGCCGGGTCGGCCACGGTCGCGACCACGGGGCCGACCTGCTTGACATAGCCGAGGACGCGCATGCCGTGCTGGGCGAGGAGCTTCCTGGCGACGGCGCCGGCCGCGACCCGGCACACCGTCTCGCGCGCACTGGAGCGCCCGCCGCCGCGGTGGTCCCGGAATCCGTACTTGGCGTCGAAGGTGAAGTCGGCGTGGCCGGGGCGGTACTTGTCCTTGATGTCGCCATAGTCGCCGCTGCGCTGGTCCGTGTTGCGGAACAGGATGCCGATCGACGTACCGTCGGTCTTGCCGTCGAAGACGCCGGACCAGATCGCGGGGGTGTCCTCCTCCTGGCGCTGGGTAACGAGCTTCGACTGGCCCGGCCGGCGGCGGCGCAGGTCGGGGAGCAGATCGTCCACGCTCAGCGGCAGGCCGGGCGGGCAGCCGTCGAGGATGAGCAGGTAGCCCGGACCGTGGCTGACGCCCGCGGTCGTGATGCGGAACAACTCGCCGAAGGAATTACCCGGCATGAGAGGCTTCTCGCTAACTCGCCAGCGGCAGGGTGCGGAGCGGCGCATTGTCATCGCCCCCCGGTCATGTTACAAGATTACAGAGAGAAGTTGAAACGGCGGCGCGGTTCGCTCGCGTGCCGCACGAGGAGGTTCCGCATGCGTCTGCTCCCCGATTCTCTGGTCGTGCTGATACTACTCACCTGCACCGATGTGTACTCTCATGGCCAGGACAAGGCCTCGGCCCGGTTCGGCATCGACGCGAACCTCGACCGCTTCCCGCAGAAGACGCCGCGAGAGACCCTCGCCTCCGTCCTGCGGGCAATCGACGAGAAGCGCGTCGATTACCTGCTGGCCCACCTCGCGGACCCCGACTTCGTGAAGGCGAAGCTGAATGTGCTCAAGGCGCAGCTGCCCGCGTCCGTGAAGCCCGAGTCCAGGGACGCGGTCGCCTTTCAGCAGCTGGTCAAGGCGACGGCCGAGCACTTCAAGGACGAGCCGACGCGGGTGAAGTACCTTGCCCGCATCGCCAAGTCCGGGAGCTGGCTCCCTGCCAAGACCGGCTTCGTCGCCACGCTCGCGACCATCCCCGGCCACAAGGTTTACATGAAGAAGATCGACGCCCGCTGGTTCCTGGAAGACCGCGATCGGTAACAGAGTGACAGCACTCTGTCACCTTGCCACCTTGTCACCTTCCTCCCACCATCATGTTCATCGATCTCCGCAGCGACACCGTGACCCGACCCACCGCCGGCATGCGCGCCGCCATGACGGCCGCCGAGGTCGGCGACGACGTCTTCGACGAGGATCCGACCGTCAACCGCCTGCAGGAGCAACTCGCCGCCCTGCTCGGTAAGGAGGCGGCCCTGTACGTCTCGTCGGGGACGATGTCGAACCAGATCTGCGTCAAGGCGCACACCCAGCCCGGCGACGAGCTGCTCTGCGATGCGTCCTGCCACATCTACAACTACGAGCAGGGCGGGGCGGCCGTCCTCAGCGGCGTGACCTGCCGCACCGTCGAGGGCGATTACGGCATCCTCGATGTCAGCCAGCTCGAGGACAAAATCCGGCCGGACAACGAACACCTCGTCCGCACGCGCCTCGTCTGCCTGGAGAACACGCACAACCGCGGCGGCGGCAAGGTTTATCCGCTGGAGAAGATCCAGGCCATCAGCGCCTGGGCGCGGGCCAACGGTCTGGCGCTGCACCTGGACGGCGCGCGCCTGTGGAACGCGATCGTGGCGACCGGCATTCCCGCGTGCGAGTGGGCGCGGCCGTTCGACACCGTCTCGGTCTGTTTCAGCAAGGGGCTCGGCGCGCCGATCGGCTCAGCGCTGGCCGGCCCGCGCGACTTCGTGGCGCGGGCGCGGCGGGTACGCAAGCTGTTCGGCGGCGGGATGCGCCAGGCGGGAGTTGTCGCAGCGGGCGCCCTGTATGCCCTGGAGAACCATGTCGAGCGCCTCACCGAGGACCACCGCAACGCCCAGGTTCTTGCCCGCGCCGTCGCCGACACCCCGGGACTGCGGCTCGTCCCGCCGAAGGTGGAGACGAACCTCGTCTGGTTTTGGATCGATCCGGAACTGGGGACCGCCAAGACAGTGGCCGGCGCCCTCAAGGAGCATGGCGTGCGCGTCCACCCGGCCGGCCCGCAGACTCTGCGGGCCTGCACGCATCTGGACGTGTCTGCGGCTCAGGCCGAGCGCGCCGCCGAGATCATCCGCCAGACCGTCTCGCACCTGGCGCCGGTGAAGGCGTGACCGGGCATTCCCGGCGCGTCCTGCCCACCAGCCCGGTGCTGACGCTCCGGGCTGGTCCGATGGTTGCTTCGCCGCCGGTGTCCCAGCGTGCCACGGAGGCGGAGGTGCCATGCAAATCCACTCGCTCCACCCCTGGGAGCTGTCGTTCGCGGAGGCGGCCGCGCTGCAGCGCGAACTCGCCCCGCGCATCGACACGCACACGCCCCTGACCCGGTTCGAGCTGATCGCCGGCGCCGACATCTCGTACAACCGCTACTCGCCGCGCCACTACGCCGCCGTGGTCGTCCTCCGCGCTCCCGACTGGGAGGTCGTCGAGGTCCAGGAGGCGGTGCGCGACGTGATGTTTCCGTATGTCCCCGGCTACCTGTCGTTCCGCGAGATCCCCGTCCTGCTCGAGGCGTTCGCGAAGGTCGAGGCGCGGCCCGACGCGGTAATGTTCGACGGTCAGGGCGTGGCCCACCCGCGCCGCTTCGGCCTGGCGTGCCATGCCGGGCTGCTGCTGGAGGTGCCTTGCCTGGGATGTGCCAAGAGTCGTCTGACGGGAACCTGCAAGGAACCCGGCGCGAAGGCGGGCTCCACGGCCCCGCTGATCGACAGGGAAGAAACGGTCGGGTATGCGGTGCGAACGCGCGACCGGATCAAGCCGGTGTACGTCTCCGCCGGCCACCGGATCGACCACGCCAGCGCGGTGCGCGTCGTCCTGGCGACCTGTCGCGGCTACCGCATCCCGGAGCCGACGCGCCAGGCTCATTTGCGCGTCAACGAGCTGCGCCGGCGGGAGGCTGGTTGAGAAGGGGGATCGACGACGGAAACCCCGCGTGATACCGAGTATCGAGTACTCGGTACTGAGCCTCAAAGGTAAGGAGGCTGTTGCGCGCGGAGTGCTGCCAAGCCCACGGGTTGCGGCCCGTGGGGGAAATCGCCGGCACCTCGCGGTCTGCCCGCGGCCTCCGCGGCGGGGCGGGTGTTAGCGTGCGCGCCTGCCTGGTACAATTCCCCTGGTTCGGTACTTCGGCCAGGAAAGGACGTCGCAACGCGCATGGCCTTCTTTCAGAGCGAAACGCTGTGGGTGAACCAGCTGTCGGACGGGGTCGCCGGTCTGGTGCTGGACGTCCCCGGCAAGGGTCTGAACGTCCTCTCCCGCTGCGTGCTGGCCGACCTGGAGGCTGCCCTCGATCGGGTCGCCGCCGACGGGTCGTTCTGCCTGCTCGTCCTGCGCAGCGCCAAGCCGGGCAGCTTCGTCGCCGGCGCCGACATTCATGAACTGGCGTCGCTGGAAGGTCCGGACGCGGCGGCGCGCTACTCCGAGGAGGGCCAGCGCGTCTTCGGCAAGCTCGCCAACCTGCCCATTCCCACCGCCGCCATCGTGACCGGCGCCTGCCTGGGCGGCGGACTGGAGCTGGCCCTCGCGTGCGATTATCGCGTGGCGCTTGCCCACCCGCGCACGCAGTTCGGCCTGCCGGAAGTGGAACTCGGGCTGCTGCCAGCCTGGGGCGGCACGCAGCGGTTGCCGCGCGCGGTCGGGGTCGAGCGGGCGCTGCGCGTCATCGTCGGCGGTCGGCGCCTCGGCGCGGCCGAGGCGCTGAAGTGGGGCCTGGTCGATGAGCTGACGAACGAGAACGAGGAAGAGCCGCCCGCTTGCCTCAGCTCGCCGGTGAAGCGCCCCTCGGACAGGCCCCCGCTGCGGACGTGGCGGCAGCGCTTCCTGGAATCGACGGCGCCGGGGCGCTGGCTGATCTTTCGTGGGAGCGAGCGCCTGATCCGCCGTCGCGCTCCGGACGACATGCCCGCTCCGTGGGAGGCGCTGGAGGCGGTGCGCGTCGGACTGCGTGAAGGGTTCGCGGCGGGTCTGGCTTACGAGCGGGCGGCGGCGGCCCGGCTGGCCGGCACGGACGCCTGCCGCAACCTGATCCGCCTGTTCCTGATGCGGGAGGAGGCGCGGCGCCCCTGGCAGGGGAAGAACAGGGCGAACGTCGAGCCGATTCGCCGCGTCGGGATCGTCGGCGCCGGCACGATGGGGGCCGCCATCGCCCAGCTGGCGGTCCTCAAGAAGTGCGAGGTGGTCGTGCGCGAACCGAACGAGGGCGCGCTCGGCATGGGGATCATGCGGCTACTCGATCTGTTCAAGCGGGCGGTCGAGGCGGGTGTCCTGGCCCCGACGGACATGGCGAAGCTGCTGGCGAACGTCCACGGTACGACCGCCTGGAAGGGGTTCGCGGACCTCGATCTGTGCCTGGAGGCGGTCGCCGAGAACCAGCAGCTCAAGCGCACCGTCTTCCGCGACCTGGAGGAACACACCGCCCGCTCGACCATTCTTGCGACCAACACCTCGTCGCTGCGCGTCGAACCGCTCGCGGAGGGACTGCAGCGGCCGGAGCGCGTGGCCGGGCTGCACTTCTTCAACCCGGTCCACAAGATGCCGCTGGTCGAGGTGGTGCGCACGCCCGCGACAAAACGCCACGTCCTCGACAGCCTGGCGGCGTGGGTCGTTGGCCTGGGCAAGGTGCCGGTGTTCGTCAAGGACAGCCCCGGGTTCGTCGTGAACCGGGTACTGGCACCGTACCTGCACGAGGCGATCCTGCTGCTCGCCGAGGGCGCGCGGACATCCGCGCTCGACGCGGCGATGCATCGGTTCGGCATGCCGATGGGGCCGCTGGAGGTACTCGATCAGGTCGGCATCGACGTGGCGGCGGAGATCGCGCGGTCGCTGCAGCCGGTGTTCGTCGGCCGGCTGGAGCCGAACCCCGCGCTGGACCGACTGAAGGAGGCGGGCCTGCTGGGGCAGAAGCGCGGCGTCGGGTTCTACCGCTACCGGCGTGGCCGGAGTCGGGAGAACGACCAGGCGATGCGTCTGGTGCGCGAGGTGGTGCCGGCCCGCTCGCAGGAGCCGGCCTCGCCGCGGGACCAGATGGCCGCTGCGCGGGCGCGCCTGGTCGGCCTGATGGTGAACGAGGCGGCGCGCTGCCTGGGTGAGGGCGTCGCCGAATCGGCCGAGCAAATCGACCTGGCGATGGTCCTGGGCAGCGGCTGGGCGCCGCATCGCGGCGGCCCACTGCGCTACGCCGAGCAGCGCGGCTACAGCGCCGTCGTGGACGAGCTGGCGGCGCTGGCCGGACGCCACGGCCCGCGTTTCGAGCCGTGCGCAGAGCTGCGGCGACTGGGTCAGGAGCCACAACAGCCACGGATGAACGCGGATCAACACAGCTAAAGACCAGGGAGCCTGCCCCCACTTCGGTGACGATCTCGCCGATGGCTTCGCCCTCTCGAGCTGGGTTTATCTGCGTTCATCTGTGGCTGATTTAGTCGAAGATGCCGTCCCGATTAAACCATTTGGCCCTGTCATTCAACAAGAGTCCGCCGCTGCCGCTGCGCGCGAATGCTCCACCAGGAATCGCAGTCGGCGAACCGATGATGCTACCGCCGTGGTTCGCGAAGCTCCACTCCTTCACAAGCGTGAATGTTCCCAGACCATCTCCCGATGTCCTCGCTTGCACCCTGACGACCGAACCGTCAACCGACGCACTCGGGCTGCCGGCGATGAGCTGACCGCCTGTCTGGTCCGAGATTGTGTTCCACTGCCAGGGCGCATCCTTTTTGGTCTGTGCGGCCTCGAAGAGGCGGCTGCTCTGGCCCCTCAGGTAAACCCGTAGTGAACCGTCCAGCGCCACAACCGCCGTCGGAGAATCGAGCATGGTGCCGCCGAGGGATTCCGATTTCCAAGGCGTTGGATCACCGATCGAATGCACGTGATAAAGGCCACCGTCGAATCCACGATAAAAGACATCGAGTTGCTTCGGACCTCGGCTGACGAGCGCCGGATTCCCGAGGCCAGGTTTGCTGCCCTCAACGAGCGTATATGGATTCACTCCCTTGTCCGTCAAGCGCCAGTGGTAGAGCCTGTAATTACGTCCGAACGCAACAACGTCGATTTTTCCCTTCTCAGTTGAGATGGCAGCCGGGTCGGTAATGATGATGCCTTCAATGGGCTTCTGCTTCCAACCAATGCCGTTCGCATAGTACGCGTGCATCGGTTCGTTGCGCGGGTTCCGATAGAAGACATCGAGGTCGTTCACGGATCCTTTCACGACAGTTGGAACACCGACCATGGGGAAGCCCGTGTCCTTCCAGCCGTCTGGACTGTGGTGCCAGAGGTGACCGTTCATTCCGCGCACGAAGGCGTCTGTCGGTGCGACTGCACCGATGTACTTGCGACCACCGTTCATCTCAGCCAGGATCGTGTTGACAAGAGCATTTGGCGAGATCCTGTGAAATGGCTTCTGAGATGGCGTGGCTTCGTCTATCTCGACGCGAAAGAATCCTTTGGAGCCGAGGTTGTAGAGAGTGAGCCGAATACGATGCTCGTAATCCCTCACAGCACCATCATAGGTCATGCCGAGTTGCCTGGCACGATTCTGATGCTGGCCCTCGCCAAAGCAGCAGTCATCATGCCGGTTTAAGATATGAACTTGCTTGCGTCCCGGCCCATGAGAGCCAAGTACGTAGAGATCTGGGTAGCCGGCGATCTGGTAGAAACCACTCAGCGTTTGCTCGGCACCATCACCGATCGAATAACCTTTTGAATGGCGAGGCCAGAGGTAAAGCGGCATGGACCCAGCCACCGGGAAGCTGAGCTTGATTGTCGGATCAATGGCCGCATACACCACGGTTGTCCATCCTCCGCCAGATAGTCCGACCATACTGAAGTCTTGATAGATCGGGAAACCATCGGCGGCAGCCCTGGTCTTCAGGTAATTGAGGCAGATTGTCACAGGTTCAAGAAAGAACTTCATGACGCTGCCGTTCTTCACCTTGATCTTGTTGAACATGTCAGCGTGACTGATCGGTCGTCCCTTATCGTCCACACTGTCATTTACGCTCAGGCGAGTGTTAAACTTCGCAGTGTGCGGCATGTAGACAGCCAGCACGGAATAGCCGTCCGTCAGTAACCCGTTGATCGTCCGCTGCATCCCGTGGCCCACGTCCTCCGGGGTCGGGTTATCATTGAAAGAGGTCGCGTGCCCGTGATGCAGGATTACCAGCCGGTTATTCTTCCGCTTCGGGATAAAATGATGCGCATAACTCTTCTCGGAAGCCTCCATGGTGATCGTAAGGGTGTCTACCCGTTCGAGGTTGTTGAGGCCGCTCACCGGGCTTTTGTCATTTTTTTCCACCGTGGGTAATGTGCCGGCAGGCATCTCAGGCGAACCCCAGATGAATTTGATAAGTTCCTGGCGCCTCTTAATGATACCCTCATTGGATTTGATGGTAATCTTGCGGTCGTCGATCAGTTTGACTTCCTGGGCTGGAAGAGATTGCATGGCGGCGAAGGTCGCCACGATCAGCACGACTGCGAAGAACGCAAAGCTTGAGACACGAGACAAATTCATGATGATCTCCTGAATCACTGTCTGGTCGAGGTGTGCAAGGAACAGCAGTGGGTGGTTGCGCGGCAAACGTAACCACCCGTTTGTAATCTCAGTACCAGTAAGGTATACTCACGGTATCTCAAACTCCAGGTCGCTGGGCATAGGGCGTTCAGAGGGCACGCGATCCCTGCGGCCAATGGCGTCCGCGGGCTCATGCTGCAGCCAAAGGAGCATCTGCCTCAGCGGCAGGCACTGCAGGTTGAGCCGGTGGTTGCCGTCGAGGCGTGGGCAGCACGAAGTAGCGCGGCCAGACCCAAACGTTGCGCAGCACCAGGGCGATTGGCGACTCCTTTGTTGCGTGCTCCTACCGGCGTTCGCCCGAACAGCGGCTCGCTCCCGGCAGCCCGACCGTGATTCGCGTTGTTGACGCAAGGCGTGGGGCGCATCGGCGGTCAGGGCTTGGTGGGGTCGGCGGAGCAACGCGTCGCGTTGGGGCAGATGGTGGAGGATGGTCTTGCGGATGGTTTCATGTGACGGTGCCGTGCGCAAGGTGAGGCAGGCAGCGGTGAGGGTGCAGAGCCGGGAGCAAGCGCAGAACAGCACCGACAGCACCACCCACACCGTGCATGTCGGGCTGAAGTCGCGGAGCCTGAGGTGAGAACGGCGTATCTCCGAGGTATGCTGGTTAACCGAACCACGGGTGACAGTATAATCCATGTGACGCAACCCTCCTTCCGAGGATGATCCTTTGTGGTAAAGTCATTATCGGATTGGAGATTGCGTTCATCCAGCCCCTCGGAGGCGAGCCGGCTTTATTTGCTGTTACTGAGATTCCCAAGACCGACGTCAAGATTCGCTCTGCGGATCCCCGGAAAGGTCGTCGCCACGACAGCATTCCGCGACAATCCAGGTGGTCGAGGTCTCTCTGTGCCGGGCTGCAGGCGGTGCGACAAAGGGTCGGTCGGACGGCAGTTGCCACGGTGGAGGAACTGAGGGTTGAGGTAAATAGCCTTCAGGGGCAGCATTCAGAACGACGTTTACGCCAAGGGCCAAAGCAGAGGCGGCAACACCGCTCAGGCTCCAGCGCAGCGCAGGCCCCCCGGTGAAAAGGGCCATGCCGAAACCGATCACGCCAAACGCCAGGCCGCATGCACTGAGCGGGATACCGAGGACAGGGAGAAAGAATAACAGCATCCCAATGATTCCCAGCACCAGGGAGGTCATCCCCAGACCGAGAAGGGGGCTATCGACGTGGGCCAGATGGCGAAGGATCGTCCACCGCGATCCCGCGGAAGTGTCAGCTGCGCGAATCATTGATCGAATCCTCCGCGGAGAGCCCAATCCTCCGATCCTCTTTCCTGCAAGGGAAGGGGGGAGAAGAAGGAGACAAGCGCCTGCATGCTTATTTCAGTCGCTCCCCCTCTGTTACTCCCCCCTTCCCTGCAAGGGAAGGGGGGTCGTGGGGGTTAGGTGCTTACCTCAATGCCCCGGCATGTGGGGCACCTCACCGCGGCTGAGATAATCCGTCAAGGTCAGGACCATCAAGAGGCTCAGCCAGAAACAGGTCACCACCACAACAATCCAGGTCACGCGCGTGCTGATGATCACATGCATGAAGAACAGTAGCACCAATGTCGCCTTGCACAACGCGATCAGCATGCCGATCAGCAGGTGCCAGATCCCTTCCAGTGGAAAGAAGGAAATCCCCACCGTGAGGAACGTCAACAGAATCAGCAGGCCGCACACGATGATATAGGTCTGTGGGCTAATCGTGCGCTCGGCCATGATGCCCCTCCATCAAAGATCGGCTGTCGTATGGGTACCCAGCAGGTACAGCATCGGCAACAGGAAGATCCAAACGATATCGACGAAGTGCCAGTAGAGAGCAGTCACATCCACCGGCGAGTAATAGATCGGTGAAAAGTAGCCGCGCCAGGCCAGTATAAACATGACGAGAACCGCCAGGATGGCGATGGTAACGTGTATGCCGTGCAGCGCTGTCATGACCCAGTAGAAGATCAGGAACAGCTTGACGTGCGGCACGTCCTCCGCTGCCAGGCCGCGGTTCGTCCATTCCACTTCCTCGAAGCGCCACCCCGGAATGAGATTGTCGCGGTAGTCGAGGTAATACTCCAATCCCTTCAGAAAGAGGAAGCAGAAGCCGAGAAAGGCCGTAAGGGCCAGAAACCAGAGCAGGCGCTTTTGCTCGCCCAGTTTGGCATAGTGGACCGCCAGCACCATCATTAAACTGCTAACTAGCAGCACCACAGTATTGATACCACCAATTTGCCAGTTTAGCCGTTCGCTACCTGCCTCGAATGCCGCCGGATAGAGATAGTGATAGACCAGCACACCCAGGAACAGAGTCCCAAAGAACATCACTTCCGTGGCGAGAAACACCCACATCCCCAGCGACGACACCTCGTGCTGCTGTTCGAGATCCTCGAACTGCTCCTCGAGTTGGTGACGGACGAGGGCCGTCAGTTCGAGTTCGTCGCGCTCCTCGGGCGTCAGAACCGCACGGTCAGGGCTCATTTTGCGCTTTCTCCAGGTGGTACTGGTACGGGGCACGGACGACGGTGGGCGTTTCCTCGAAGTTCTCCTTGGGGGGAGGCGAGGGCGTTTGCCATTCCAGGCCTGTCGCGGCCCACGGGTTTGGCCCAGCCGGTTTGCCGCGCCAGAGTGAATAGAGCAGGTAGAATAGCGGCAAGGCATAGCCAACCGCCAGGATGGAAGCGCCCGCCGACGACAGGACATTCCAGACCTGATATTCTGGTGGATAACGATGATAGCGGCGCGGCATACCCGCATAGCCAACAATGTAGTGCGGCAGGAAGGTGAGGAAGAAGCCCACGAAGATGATGATCGCAGCCATCTTGGACCACCACACCGAGTACATCTTCCCGGTTATCTTCGGCCACCAGTAATGCAACCCCGCCATGTAGGCAAGCACCATTCCGCCAACCATGATGAAGTGGAAATGTCCGATCACGAAATAGGTATCGTGAACGTGCATATCCATACCCAGACACGCCAAAAACAGGCCCGTTACCCCACCTGCCGTAAACAGGCAGACGAACCCCAACGCATAAAGCATCGGCGCATCAAAGGAAATTGATCCTTTGTAGAGGGTTGCTGTCCAGTTGAACACTTTGATTGCTGAGGGAATAGCGACGAAGTAGCTAAGGAGTGAGAAGATCATTGCCGCATAGATAGAGATACCCGCGACAAACATATGATGCGCCCACACGAGAAACCCCAGCATGGCAATGCCGAAGCTCGACAGGGCAACCATCGTGTACCCGTAGAGATTCTTGCGCGCGAAACAGGGGATGATTTCGCTGACGACACCCATACCAGGTAAGATCATGATGTAGACCGCCGGGTGTGAGTAGAACCAGAACAGATGTTGAAACAACAGCGGATCGCCGCCCAGGGCCGGATCGAAGATACCGATTCCCCAGATGCGCTCCACGATCTGAAGAATCAGAGCCATTGCCAGTACAGGTACGGCAAGCAGAAAGATGAAGCTGGTCGCATAGAGCGTCCAGACAAACATCGGCAGCCGCCACCATGTCAGGCCCGGAGCGCGCATGCGATGGACCGTCACGATAAAGTTAAGGCCCGTGAAGATCGAGGAGAATCCCGAGATAACGAGGCCGAGGAGAGTGATAGTGACATTGTAGTGCGATGAGAGTGTGGTATAGGGTGTGTAAAAAGTCCAGCCCGTATCGACCCCGCCGGCGAGCATGGCGAACAGAGAAATACTGGCCGCGATGGTGAAAAGATACCAGCTCGCCAGATTGATACGCGGAAAGGCCAGATCTTTGGCGCCGATCATGAGCGGCAGGCAAAAATTGCCCAGCACGGCCGGTACAACGGGAACCAGAAAGAAGAACACCATCACCACGCCGTGAATCGTGAACAGGCGATTGTAGGTGTCCGCCGTGACGAGACTACCGTCGGGAACCATCAGGTTCAGGCGCACGATCGTGATCGCCAATCCCCCGATGAAGAACGTGAGAGTGACCGTGATCAGATACAGGATGGCGATGCGCTTGTGATCCTTCGTTAGCAACCATGAGAGGACGCCGTGCGCCACGTTCAGATAGGTGGGATGCGGCGCCTCTGGCAATGGAGGCAGCTGATGGGAGGCCTCGATAACGGTGCTCATTCTTTGCCCTCCTTCGTTTCAATGGGAGGAGTGGTGACGGGCGGTGGAAACTCCTCGACGCGCTGCGGGGTTTCGCCGCGCCGCAGTGACTGAATGAATGCAATCAATTCGATGATGTCCTGCTCATCAATCTGGCCCTTGAAGGTCGGCATGATATTCTCATAACCCGCGACCACCTTGGCACCGGGATTAAAAATCGATTCGCGGATGTACTCCTCGTCAGCGATGACTGGGCGGCCCTTGCGCAGGTGGACCATCGTTCCGTAAAGCCCCTCCAGCACAGGCGCACGGGCGTGCTCATCGGCGCTATGGCAACTGAGGCAGCGATACTTCAGGAATTTCTTGCGACCTTGCAGCGCCAGCGAGCCCTCGGCGTGGAGCCGCAACCACTTCTGATAATCGGTGGGCCGCATGGCAATCACGTTGCCTATCATGCCCGCGTGATTCGTGCCGCAATACTGCGAACAGAACAGTTTGTAGGTGCCCGCCTCTGTCGCCTCGAACCAAACCGATGTATATCGACCGGGTAACACATCCATATGAATCCGAAATTCCGGGACAAAGAAACTATGGATAACATCTTCGGAGGTCATCATTAACTTAATTGGTTGCCCAACTGGAACATGTAATTCATTGATCTCACGCTGTCCATTGGGGTGCTGGAACTTCCACATCCATTGCTTGCCAACGACATACATGATCGTGGCATCATCTGGCGCGCGGTAGGCGCTGAAATAAACCTTCACACCCCAGACAAAGAAGCCCATGAAGATCACCAGAGGAGTCACACTCCAGGCCAGTTCGAGTGGTGCCGAGCCGCCAATGCAGGGAGGAGGTGGTGTATTGGGCCGACGGCGGTAGCGCACCGAGAAATAGATGAGGAGGACTGCTATCCCCAGGGCCACGACGCCGGTGACGCTGACGAGACCGATCAGTAGCGCATCCACCTCGCTGGCGGTGGTCGAGCCCTGTTTGGGGAACCAGATCATTTCGGCAAACATGTTTCAATGCGCCTCCTTCGCTAGCCGTGCCCGGCGCCGCTCGCGCCGCCACAGGATCGCCATAAATGCGCCCACTCCAAGCATCGTCAACACGCCACCCAACCGCACGAAGTTCATCACGACCGGCCCATAACGGCCCTCCGCCGGGTCGTAGTGAAAACAGAACAGCAAGATACGATCGACCAGGGAGCCGATGTGATTGTTCGACGCTTCTACCAAACCCAGTCTTAAATCGCGCGGCGAATAGCGAACATCATAGAAATAGCGCGATACCTTTCCGGTCGGTGTTAGCACAACGATACCTGCAGCATGGGCGAATTGCTGGTGTTTTTCGTCGTAGCGATAGCGAAAGCCGACTGCCTCAGTGAGATGCTTGATTGCTACTGCGTCGCCCGTCAGGAAGTGCCAGCCCGCCGCAGCACCAGGGCGACCATAGCGTTCCAAATAGGTCTTCTTCTTCGCTTGTGCCATTTCCGGCGTCTCGCCTGGATCAAAGCTCACCGTAATGACCTCGAACTCCTTGCCGGCGTTGAAGTCCAGATCGAGCATGGTTCGCGTCAATCCATTCAGCACCTGATCGCACAGCATCGGACAGCGGAAATACGCCAGCACCAGGATGACCGGCTTGCCAGGCTGGAAGTAGTCCCGCAAGCGCACCGATTGCCCAGCTTCGTCGCGAAACGCCAGATCGAGCGGCAACTGCGCATCGAGTTTCTGCTCGAAATCCACCTGCTGGAGTGGACGGGGCAGCGTCGACTGCCCCTGGGCAATGCCGGTGAACAGCAAGAGTGTGAGGGTGCCGCTCAGCACCTGCCCAAACCTAACCCCCCTTCTCCCTTCTCTAAAAGGGAGAAGGGTGAAGCAGAGTAGTAATATCCCTATTGCTCGACTGATACCCATACCGTTCTGCCCCCCCTTCCCTTGCAGAGAAGGGGGCCAAGTGGTTAGCTTCTCGCCCATGGTTCCTAGCGTGCAAGCCATCGCGGTCTTCTCCTGTCGAATAGACGCCCGGAGTTAGACTCACCGCCATCGACCAACCCGTTATCGCGCGGGAGCGCAGCCGCCTTCTCGTTTCGCACTGGCAACTTCCTGATCGTTGCCAGGAGGTGCATTGCCTGCTTGATCGGAATGTGGACGAATCCTTTCTCCTCAGTCGGACCATAGCGTGCGAGCCGGTTCTCCTTGATTTGCTGGCGCACATAGACACTGGGCGCTTCAATGCCCTTGAGGCGATCGAGTTGCTCCAGGCGCGGTTCAGGCGGAAGAGCAGTGGATGGTTTGGGGGCGATCGGATAGCGCGAGCGACGCTGCTCGGCCAGTTCGGCGCGCTCGCTGCGGAGAAAGCCCCAGATCGCAATGTAGATCAGCACTCCGAAGATGGCAGCGGCGATGATGATGCTGAGGATCCACGGAAAGCTCGCGTCGGTGCGCTCGTAGCGGACCGTGGGGTGCTCGATGCGTCCGTCGGAATGGCGAATCTCCTCAACCATGCTGCACCTCGCCCTCCCGGGCCGCCTGTTCCAGGTCGAGGTGTTCGTAGTGCAGGGCCGCTTCGCGGTTGACATCGTGGACCGCCAGCACCGCTGCGCTCTTGAGATTTCGGAGGAAGTACGCCAGCCACAGTCCGCCCACGCCGAACGGTGCCAGGAAGGCCATCCAGTGCTCCCCCATACCGCTCACGGGGAACGCGGGCAGCACCTGATAGTTGATGTAGATCTGATGCATGACCAGGAGGAGTCCGGCCAGCCACGCCAGGGAACGCGGACTGCGCTTCACGTCGCGCGACAGCAGCAGGAAAAACGGCACGACGAAGTGCAGCATCACCAGCACCCACGTCACGGCCTGCCAACCCCCGCGATTGCGCGGCAGATACCAGATCACATCATAAGGGAGATCAGCCATCCAGATAAGCATGAACTGGAAGAACGTCAGGTACGCCCAGATCACCAGGAATGTCAGGAGCAGGTTGCCCAGATCGTTGAGCGCCTCGATCGACAGCAGATTGCCGAGGGGCGTGCGCTGTGCCAGCCAGGCGAGAATGATGACCGCCCAGGCGAGGCCAGCGAGGATCTCGGCGCTGGCGAACAGCGGCCCGAAGATGGTCGAGCGAAACGCGGTCTGCAGCGACATGACCCAGTCCACCGAGGCAAAGGTGATCGTGATGCCGAAGATCACCAACCCCGGCCCGCTCAGCTGCTCCAACCGCCGCGCCAACCGCGGATCGCCGGTGCGGTCCTGCCGCCGCGACCAGGTGCCGAGGCAACAGGCAAGACCCACCCAGAAGGCGAAATAGATCGCGGCGCGGATCCAGAAGAAGGGTACATTGAGATAGATTTGCTTGTGCTGCAGCCCGCGACTGCTGGCGACCAGTTCGGGCCGCGCCCAGTCGTACAGTTCGCTCACGCCGAAGCCGATCGGCAGAAACAGCAGCACCAGAAGCGGCATCGTCTCTGCCCCTGCCTCCAGCACGCGCCGAATCAGGTAGCCCCAGGCGCCGCCGGTCAGGTGATAGATCATCAGCACTACCAGACAGCCGTGCGCGATCCCCAGACAATACAAATAGGCGACCAGATATGTCCGGAAGAACTGCGTCGGATCGAAGAACGCACCGATCACGCAGATCACCAGCACCACGACGCCGACACCGAGTGCCCGCCATTGCATGCGCGTCAGTTCTTCTCTGCGCTCCGCAGGGAGGGTGGTCATGGCGCTTTCCCTCCGGACTGGGCGGGTTGGGCGGCCTGCTTCTGCTTTTGCCACTCCTGCTGCATCTCCGCCGTTAGCTCGTCGGTGGGGAAGTGCTGACTCAATTGCAGCGCACGAATGTAGGCGATAATGGCCCAGCGATCGCGCGGCGGCACCTGCTTGCGATAGGCGGGCATCGAGCCGTAGCCCAGCGTGATGACCTTGTAGAAATGACCGACCGGCGCTTGACGCAGACGGTCGATGTGATACGAGGGCGGTTGCGTGTAGCCGCGCTGCACGATCATGCCGCGGCCGGTGCCCTGCGGATCATGGCAAACGACGCAGTAGATCATGAAGCGATTCTGTCCATGCTGGATCACGTCGAACGTCACCGGGAACGGGAACTCAGCAACGGCGTTGAGTTGCTCCTCCGCAGCGCTCGCGCTGGCCGCCAGACTCGCGGCGATCAGGGGCGCCGCGGGGACCGCACCGATGAGCGCCGCCGGGAACAGCGGGCGCCGGTCTGCGCCAGCGCGTGTGCCGGCGAACAGGTGCTGATCGGTGCGCAACTGCCCGCGGGCCACGGTGCCGTGAACCAGGGGCCGCACCGCGCGTCCGTCAGGGAAGAACGCGCTGGGGTCATACGGCCGATAGGACGGCTGCTCGGCCATCTGCTGCTGACAGGCGGGCAGCAGCAAGCACAGTGCAGCCGACAACAGGGTCAGAGCGCGGCAGGAGGGAGAGATTTTCACGCAACGTCTCATGTCGGTGCCCTCTCATCCCGACCATCTCCCGCCGGCGCCAGCGCGGCTTCACGAACGGCATCCTCATAGTGCGGTACTTCCATCACGCGGTCGGGATTGAGACTGGCCAGGAACTGCCGCGTGCGCTCACGATCGAACTGCGGGTCCGTCGCCTCGATGCAGAGGAAAAAGCGATCCTGGCTCGCCTCAAGGAAGCGCGGCAGGTTGAAGACCGGGTGATACGGTTGCGGCAGGCCATTGAGCAACAGCATGCCAATCAGGGCCGCGAATCCCGACACCAGCACCATCACCTCGAAAGTGATCGGAATAAAGGCGGGCCAGCTGTTGTGCGGCCGGCCGCCGACATTGAGTGGATAATTGACCGCCATCGTGTAGTACTGCATCCAGAAGCCCACGCCCGCGCCGACCAGAGCCGCCATCAGTACCACGAACGGCACGCGCGTGCGCCGCAACCCCAGCTCGTCGGAGAGCCCCTCGACCGCGTAGGGCGTGTAGGCATCCATCTTCTGATAGCCTTCCTGACGAGCGCGCCGCGCCGCCAGCAGGATCGCCTGGGGCGTCGCGAATTCCGCCATGACACCATGTATCGCCGTGCGCGGCTTCATCGTCCCTCCTCATGCCCGTGGGCTCCAGGCACCAGGCCGCGCATCTCGGCAATCGAGATCATCGGCAGCAGGCGAATGAACAGCAGAAACAGTGCCAGAAACAGCCCGATCGACCCGAAGAAGGTCAAGAAGTCCCACACCGTCGGTCGGAACAGACCCCACGACGACGGCAGGTAATCACGGCTTAGACTGGCACAGATGATCATGTAGCGCTCGAACCACATGCCCACCAGCACGGCCAGCGAGATGAGGAAGAGCACCAGTTGATTGCGTCGTGCTGCCTGCGACCACAGGATCTGCGGAATGATCGTGTTGCACAGCAGGATCAGCCAGGTGATCACCGCATACTGATCGAAGCCGATCAGGCGGTACAGGTACTGGTATGACTCCGGCTCATCCCCGCCGTACCACGCCATGAACTGTTCGCTCAGGTAACCGTAAGAGGTCAGAAAGCTCGTCGCGAGCAGGATCTTACCCATCACGTCGAGGTGATTGGTCGTGATGAAGTCCTGCAACCCATAGAGGCGGCGCAGGATGATCGCCAGCACCAGCACCATCGCGAAACCGGAGAAGATCGCCCCTGCGACGAAGTAAGGCGGAAAGACCGTTTCGTGCCAACCCGGCACAAGCGAGATGGCGAAGTCGGAGCTGACAACCGAGTGGACCGACACCACCAGCGGCGTCGCCAGGCCAGCCAGAATTAGATAAGCGATCTCATAACGCTGCCAATGTCGTGCCGAGTTGCGCCAGCCCATTGCGAGAAGGCCGTAGATCAGTTGCGCCAGGCGCGACCTGGCACGGTCGCGTAGCGTGGCCAGGTCGGGGATCATGCCCATGTACCAGAACAGCAGCGAGATCGTGAAGTAGGTACTGACGGCAAACACGTCCCAGATCAGGGCGCTGCGGAACTGCGGCCACAGCTCCATCGTGTTGGGATAGGGCAGCAGCCAGTAGAAGAACCACGGCCGCCCCAGGTGAAGCAGCGGAAACAGGCCGGCACACATCACCGCGAAGATCGTCATCGCCTCGGCCAGACGATTGATGGAGGTGCGCCATTTCTGGTGCATCAGCAGCAAGATCGCCGAGATCAGGGTGCCGGCGTGGCCGATGCCGATCCACCAGACAAAGCTCGTGATGGCGAAGCCCCAGGCAACCGGGATGTCAATGCCCCAGATGCCGACGCCCCTGGCAAGCAGGTAAATGACGGCAAGGGTGAAGATGAGCAGCAGCAGGCCGCTGAGACCGAACACGGCGAGCCAGAGCAGGCCGGTCGGGTGCCGCAGCACAATCGAGCTGATCTTGTCTGTGATCGAGCGGAAGTTGTGGCCGTGCGGGGCGTAGCGCGCTTCCTCGCTGGTCGGCGGGGCGGGCTCAGGGCCGCCAGGGGGCGGGGACGTGTCCGTCGCCATGTCACTCCGTCTCCAGCTCGGGATTGGGATTGCGCAGGGCCGCCAGGTACGTCGTGCGCGGCTCGGTGTTCAGGTTGGCAAGCAGGGCGTAGTTGAGCGGCGTGTTCTTCCAGTTGCGTACTTGACTTTGCCGATCGTTGATATCGCCAAAAACGATGGCGTGCGCGGGGCACGCCGCCTGGCAGGCGGTGAGGATCTCGCCATCGGCGATGGACCGATCCTGCACCTGCGAATCGATCTCGGCGCGGCGAATGCGCTGCACGCAGTAGGAGCACTTCTCCATCACGCCGCGACTGCGTACCGTCACGTCGGGGTTGTAGAGCGGCCGCAGGCTCGCGGTCGTGTAATCGGCGAAGTGGTAGAAGTTGAAGCGACGCACCTTGTAGGGACAGTTATTGGAGCAGAAGCGCGTGCCGACGCAGCGCTGATAGATCATGTCGTTGAGGCCCTCGGCGCTGTGGACCGTGGCCGCGGTCGGGCAGACGTACTCGCACGGGGCGCGCTCGCAATGCATGCATGGCACCGGCTGGAAGTGGATCTCGCGCGGCCGCGCGAGCGGCCCCTCAACATAGCGATCGATGCGGAGCCAGTGCATTTCGCGGCCGCGCGCCACTTGCTCCTTGCCGACAACGGGAATGTTGTTCTCCGCCTGACAGGCGACGACGCAGGCGCTGCAGCCGGTGCAGAGCGTCAGGTCGATCGCCATGCCCCATTTGTGGGCCGGATACTCATAGGGCTCGTACAGCGTCAGCGGCTGGCGGACGCCGCGGCGGGTCTGCTCGCGCAACTCCTCCTCTTCCGGTTCGTGCGCGAAGCCCGGCGTGCGCTGATACCGGCTGAGCGCCGCGCTGCGCACGAGGTCGCGATTCTCCATCAGGTGGTGCGCCTGGGTGCAGGCGAGCAGCGTTGTCTCGCCGGTCCGCACGACACGCAGCCCGGCGGCGAACCAGGGCTGCGCGGAGGTGCGCAAGCGGTAGGCATTGAAACCGACCGTTTCGCCAGCGTTGCCGCCCACGCGCCCCGCCGCCGTGCGCCCATAGCCGAGGGAAACAGTGATGGAGCCGTCGGCGTGACCGGGCACGATCCACGCTGGCCCCCGCACCGTTCGCCCGTCCAGCTGCAGCTCAACCACGTCCGGGTGATAGCCGCCATGCTCGCCGCCGTGCGCGTAGCTGCCGCGACCGATGCCAAGCTCCTGCGCCGTGGCGGGGCTCATGAGAGCGGCATTGTCCCAGGTCAACTTGGTCACGGGCCTGGGCAGTTCCTGCAGCCAGCCGTTGTTCGCGAAGCGGCCATCGTGGATGGTCGGATCGGGCTGGAACACGATCTCGTAGCCGGTCTGCGCGGTCGCCCCCCGCTCCGCCGGGGCGCCGCGCAGGTGCGCCTCCCATCCTTCGCGCAGCGTGTAGGTTCGGGGCTCGAAGCGCGTACCGGCCACAATGCCATCGTGAACCGCCGTTTGCCAGAGGCGCTCGAAATCGCTCTGCCCCTGCCAGTGTCGCCGCCAGTGGGCGCGCACGCTCTCAAAACCCGGCGTGCGCAGCTCGCCAGTCAGCACCGGCAGCACCTCATGGGCCGAGCGCCCGGTGTAGAGCGGCGCGATGAGCGGCTGCACGATGGAGGCGGTGCCATCGAAGGCGCGCGTATCGCTCCACGCTTCCAGGTAGTGCGCCTCCGGCAGATGCCAGTGACAGGAGCGCGACGTCTCGTCCTCGTACAGGCTCAGGTGGACGCGGAGCGGCACGCGGTCCATGCGCTCGAGAAAGCGCAGGTCGGCGGGGGTCGTGTAAGCCGGATTGCCGCCCAGGATCGCCAGCACCTCGACACGCCCCTGCGTCATGTCCTCGACCAACTCGGCAAGTGAGGCTGCCTGATCGATGGGTCGGGCCGCGACGGGAGCGGTGTGCAACACCGTTTGCCCGACGTTGCCCAGGCGGTGATTGAGAGCGTGAGCAAGCAGGTGAACAGCGGGCGGCTGACGGTCGCCAGCAAGCACGACACAGCGGCCGCGATGGCGCTCGAGATCGCGTGCCACCGCATCGACCCAGCGGCGGTGCGGACCGGCGTCCCCACCCGCCGGCACCCCAAGCCGCGTGGCGATGGCGCGGGCGATGTTCTCGATCGCGCTGGGGCGCACGGCCAGGCGGTGATCGGCCTTGACGCCGGTGCAGGTCACATCCGACTCGATCAGGTACAGGCGATTCATCTGCGCCTGCCCCGCATTCGCCGCCGTCGTCCGCACCTTACGTCCCGCCATGAATTCCGCCGTGCAGCGGAGATGGCCGGGGCCGCAGGTCAGGAAATCGGCATCGAGGGACAGGACGACATCGGCCCTGCGTTCATCGCGCTCCAGGTCGTGGAAGCGATGGAAGGTGTTGACGGGTTCCCCGAACGCGAGCAGGGCGGCGCGGTGGGCGTTGTCGCGCGCCAGGGGCTCATATTGATGCCATTTCGCCTCGGGAAAAGCGTCGAGGAGAGCCTGGATTTGCCCGGCAAGCGTGGGCGAGACGACCGTCTCGGTAAGCAGACGCAGACCGGCACCGCGGCGCGGTCGCTGTCTCTCCAGGGCGGCACGCAGCGCGGTCTCCGCGTCCTCCCAGGTGGCGGTCTGGCCAAGGTGCGTGACCGCTTGCGAGCGATCGGGATCGTAAAGAGTCAGGATCGACGCCTGGTGAAACGGACTGGTGGCGCCAAGGCTGGCGGGATGGTCGGGATTGCCCTCGATCTTGGTCGGGCGGCCCATGTGGCTCTCGACCAGCAACCCGACGCCCGCGCCGCCCAGTGTCATGGCGGTGGCAAAGAACAGCGGCCGTCCCGGCACGACCTCCTCCGGCGCGCGCACATAGGGAACCAGCGTTCCCGAGGGCGCCGGGCGCACCGAGCAACCGCTCAATCCTGCCAGCGCCAGCGATGCACCCATGAGGGTCAGGAAGCGCCGGCGGCTCATCGGTTCAGGAGGTAAATCGGCCTGCGCGGGGAACTCCTGCCGCAGCAACTCCTGAAAGGCCTCGCTCTCGGCCAGTTCTTCCAGAGTGCGCCAGAACTTCTTGCCGCGCGTACCGCCGAGTCGCTCCTGCAACGCGGCGAGCCGGGGCGCCAGGTCTTTGCGTGGGTTCATCGATGGCACACCGAGCAACTGGTGAGAAACCGGGCATCGCGAAGCTTGTACGCCTTGGCCAGCTCGCGACCGCGTTCCCGCTGATCCGCAGGAGGGTGCCACTTCATGTCGAAGATGGCCTCCTGGGGACGCAGGTGCCGTTCGGGCTGGCGATGGCAAGCGAGGCACCATTCCATCAGCAGCGACGGCACCTGATAGGTGAAGGGCATTTCGTCCACCTTGCCGTGACAGCTGCTGCAACCGATGCCCTTGTGAACGTGGATGCTGTGATCGAAGTAGACGAAGCCGGGCAGGTTGTAGATGCGACGCCAGACCAGGGACTTATCGGTGCGATAACTCTCGCGCACCGGGCGGAGCATATCGCTACCCACCCACATTTGTGAGTGACAATGCATGCAGGTTTCGGTGGCCGGGATGCCGGCGTTGGGCGCATGCTCGACCGTCGTGTGACAGTAACGGCAATCGATACCGAGATCGCCGACGTGATGGGCGTGACTGAATGCCACGGGTTGGACGCGGACCATGCCCGCGCCGGTGCCATAGGAGGAACGGGTGAACACAAGGCAGGCCCACAGCCCCAGCGCCAGGAGCAGCGGTCCGCCGAAGAGCGTGACCCGTGCGATTGTGTTGCTGCGCGGCCGAAAAAGCGCTACCATGCACGCCTCATGATGTGAATGCGCAGTCTGAAGCAGGACGTCGCGCGATCTGGTCGAACCAGGACTGGAAGTCATCCATTCGTCCGTGACCAGATCGCCCGATTGCAACTACCCCGCGGCGGGGGTGTTGGTACTCAGGAGCCTCAACCTGTCGAACTCCTCCGCATTCGTACATGAATTCGCGAACTGGTGGTGCAAGTTCTGTACCACTCCAGTCCGATCTGGTTCGGCGATTGAAGGGAGTGATGAGATTCTCTGTGAACTGCAAGATCGCGGAGAGAGCGAAAGCTGGTGTTAGAATCTGTGCGAAAAGCCCGGAAGATCCTTGTTCTGCAAGGGTTTAGTGGGGCTTTCGCACAGATTCCAGGATTCGCTGCTGAGGTTGTCGAGAGGTGGGGCATTCCTCTCGGTTGTGATCGCTGGTTCCCAGGAATGGGCAGCGGAGCGCCGGAACCTCCAGGCTGCCTCCGGGCGTTCTTTTCGAGAGGGTTGCTTGCACCATTCCCACCGACGCGCCGGAAGCCGATGGTATCTGCTTACGGGAGTTGCCCGGCGCTCAGGTGCGGCGCGAAACCCGCCGAGAAGCGACTGAGGTCATCGCAGTTGGAGCAGGCGGCCTGCGGTGCCGCCTGCTGAATTTGACGGCCAAATTCAGCAACAACGCAAGAGCCGAGGAGTATCTGCGCCAGCAATCCACCGCCCAGCAACCGACATACGCCGGCAACCGTTCCGATCCGTGGCCAAACTGATCGAGGAAGTCACGAATCAACCCACGAATTTTGAGCCTGTCAGAAGCCTGCTCCTGGATAGGAGAAAGAGTTTCCGATAGCATAACTCCTGATCTGCAGACATCAAGTGCAGGCCACACTCGTGGAAGTAGTCAGATGCGCGCATTCTTCCTGAGCCTCGCGGTTACTTGCGGGCTGTTCTTCGCATTTACCCTGGTTGCGGTCGCGGATGAGGGCAAACCATCCACGAAAGTTGAGGGCACGTTCACCATCTCGAAGGAGGTTCCGTCCTTTGAAGGCCGCCTGGTAGAGATTCGCTTGTACAAGCACGACCCGCGGCTTGCAGACAAGGCAGCTGACGCGGAGGGCGTAGCGGGCGACGGTGTCCTTGTCGGTGCCGGTCAGCCGTGCGGTCTGGCGGACGCCGCAGTCGTCGGCGAGGTGGGCCAGTACGCCGAGGGCCTTGGCGTCGGGGAGGCGGGCCGGAAGAACGGCGTGCCCTTGCGCTCGGAGAAGCGGTCCTTGCAGGAGCGACAGTAGAGGAGGCGGCGTTGGTGCTTGCCGTAGCGGGCGCAGGCGGTGAGGTTGCCGGCACCGCGTTGGCCGTACTGGGGGCAGTCGGGGTTCTGGCAGCAGAAGCGGCTGAGGTCGTCGTCCATGGCGTTCCCTCGGTGCGGTGCGAACCGGTCGGTCGGCGAAGGTCGTTGTACGCTCGCTCTACGCCGCATTCAACGGATCGGGGACACCACCACGGAATTGTAATGGGGGTGGATTTCACCACCTCGCTCACGGGGGCCGGCCTCGTCTCCAAGGGTCGCTCGTCCCACCAGACCGGGGCCGCGAGCTGGCACGAGGACAGGCCCTTGCGCGACGGCCCGGACACCGGGGCGAGCAGCACCAGCGGCGCCAACATCTCCTGCGGGGTGGCGCCTCCGTGGTAGCCGTTGCGTGCCGTGCCGTAGCGGACCCCTTCTTCCCAGGGGACGATGACCCGCGTCTGATCCTGAAGGGTGCGGACGCGGGGGCCTTCGAGGATCACCTCGTCGGCCTCGGCGGCGCCCGACGCGGGGCGCCACCGCGCTCCCCCGTCGGCCCTGCGCAACACCGAATCCTCGCGGTGCCAGACGTGGCCGTGGTCGCTGGCCAGCACGACGACCCGGCCGGCGTCCCGGGCGGCCTGGAGCAGCGCGCCCAGCGGCTTGATGTGTTCGACGCTCCAGCGGTCGCGCACCTGCTGCGCCCCGGCAAGGCGGTCGTCAATGGCGTTGATCACGACGCCCACCACTCGCTTGTCCGCGTTGAGAATAACCTGAGACGCCTGGGCGGACAGACCGCCCCGGCTCCCCTCGGTCAGCTCCGCCTTGTGCAACAGGACCGGCGGGTGCCGGCGGGCACACGCCGCGCTCAGGGCGGGGTGGTCGGCGAAGAGGCGCTTCTCGTCGTCGGCCGCGCCCCGCCTGAGCTGTCCCGTCAGCAGGCTGGTGCGAGACACCTCGGTGACGGACGGGAGTGCGGCCAGCAAGGAGGGCGGCGGCACCCCTTCCTCCATGTACGTCATCTCTTGCCAGTGCGCCCGCCGAAGGCCCGGCAGGAGTTCGTGGGCGACGGGCCAGCTCATCCCGTCCAGGACGATGACGAGTAGCCGGTTGCCCGCCTCGGCAAGCGGGGCGACCACGGTGTCAAGGAACTGCTCCACCGGGACGACGCCCTGGGGCAGCGAGGACCGGGCCGCGACCTCCAGCAACTGTTGCGCGAACGCGCGGTTGAAGGCCTGGCGGCGCTGGCGGACGACGAGTTCCAGGGATCGGTACGCCGCCGAGACGGCGGGGTGGTCGTCGCCAGCGGAGACCACGTCGCGCGCCCAGTCGGCGAAGGCGTGGTCGTCGCGGAAGAGGTTGCCGTGAGCGAGCAGATCACCCGCCGCAACGGCCGGCCGCGCCAGCCAGCGAAGCAGACGGGTCGCCATCCGGGCTGATTCCAGCGTCCCGGCCTGCCGCTGGAGGAGGGCGTGGCCCCCCAGTTGGCTCACCAGCTCCTCGCAGCGCCGCACGCAATCCGCGGCGGGCTGCCCGTCGTTGGCCCTGGCGGACGCGAGGGCGTCCTGAAGGCCCTGGGCGAAGCGACCGAGCCGCTGTTCCTGCCCCAGGGGCGTGAGGTCGCTCAACCAGGCGTACTGCTCGGCCCTCACCTCGCGCAGGATCTGGTCGGCCCGCGTCAGGTGGTTGACCAGCTCACCAGCGTGGTCCGCGGCTGAATCGCGGAGCGCCTCCCGGGTGGCCTGGGCCAACTGTTCGCCGACGACTGGAAGGAGCGGGGCGTTGCCGTGGAAGCGTTCAAGCCGGGCGGCCGCCTCGCGCAGTTCAGGGGGGACTTCCGCCCCGCGGAACACGACCCCACAGACGACGCTGAGGGCCAGTGCGTCCTGAGCGTGTCCGGCCTCGATGAAGGCGAGGACGGACCCCGCTGCGGGGCCGAGCGTCGTCAACACCCGCTCCCGCAGCGCCTCCCGCAGGTCGTCCGGCGCGGAGCCGTAGCGGGCCACCCCGCCGGGCGTCGTGGCTGCCCAGATCAACAAGCGGGGCACGTCCAGTTCGCCATCGCTCATCTGAAAGGCGTGCCGGCAGAGGGTCCGCCAGACCGAGGCGGCATCGAGTACGCCGGCGGGCACGGGCGGGTAGCCCGAAGTCGGCGCGTGGTCGAGGAGGGCCTGGGCGATGCTCTTGCCGCGCACGGTCGGGTCGATCTGCCTGGCCTTGAACAGCCCGCGCACGCTCTCCCACAGGTCGATAGAGTAGAGCCGCCCGCCCGCCATCCGGGCGAGCAGATCCTGCCCGAGGTCCAAGGGTTCGAGGGGCGTCAGGACAACCGTCAACGGCTCGCGGCCGGCCGCGGCCAGCACCGCCTCGCGGACGGCCAGGACCGAGCCCGCCTGAACCACCTGGTAGTCTTGCCCCTCGCAGTCCACGGACGGAGGCCCGTCCCAGCGGTCCGACGTGCGCAGCCCGATCACGCCCATCCGCTCCTCCGGGACCTTCTGCCGGACAGCGGCGATGTGCGTCCGCAACTGCGCAATGGTCAAGACGCGCCCGTTCATCATGGCTGTTCACCCTCCTGACGCAGCACCCACCGGACCTCGACCCTCAGCCGCCGGTCCTCCTGTAGGCGACGAGTCAGGTCCGCGACCAGCTCGGCCAGGCCCGGGGCGTCCAGCCCGGACTGCTGGCCCTGGTCGATCACGCCCCCGGCGTCGCCGGTTCCGTCCAGCGGCGGCACCTGAATGTCGGGGCCGGTTCCGGGACCCGGCCGGGGCCTGGGCCAGCAGCCGGTACGCCTCCTCGCGGGCGTCGCGCAGCGCCAGGGCCAGGCTGCTCACATGCTCGTCCGCGAGCAGGGCGTCACGCAGGGCGTGGAGGACCTGCCCCGCCTGGCCCTGGCGTTCGTCCGTGATGCGGGCGAGCGAGTCCAGGAGCGGCCAGGGCATGTCTTTCAATGCCGCCTGAACGTCGGCCGCCGAGGTGAGGCTTCTGGCCATCGCGGCGGCGGTGGTCTCGATCTTGGCCAGGGCGAACTGCCGCAAGCACGGTGTCGGCTCGCGCCGGCTCAGGCTCTGCAACAACTGGCCCACGGCGACCGCCGTGCGGTGGCGTAGCGCCTCCTGCAACTGCTGGGCGTTGACCCCCAGGCGCGGCGGCGGCGATCTGCTCCGCCAGCTTGCTGCCGCTGGCCATGCCGGCCTCGACCTTCACCTGGACCTCCGCGGCCAGCCGACCCACGTTCGTCCACGTCAAGGGGCCATTCAGGACGACGCCGAAGAGGGCGGCGGCCCGCTGGCGGGCGGTCTCCCACTCCTCCGCCGACGGCAGCGGCTGGGCGCGCAGCTCCAGTTCGCCGGGGAGGCGGTCCAGCGACGCCTCGTAGGGCTGGCCGTGACGGATGAACGAGCGGTTGGACTGGAGGGCGTAGACGAGGATCAGCAGATTCTCGATCTCCTCGGGCAGGCCGCGGGGCTGGGGGCGGTCGAGCCACTCGCGCAGATCCCGGACCGTCGGAGTCTGCTGGCCGGCCGAGGCGAGCTGCTTGTCGAAGTGCCGCTTCCAGGTGTCGCCCGGCACGAAGTGGGTGTCGCCCATCCGCCCCAGCTCCAGCGGCTCGGCAACCTGGCGCATGACAGAAATGTCCTTGCGCTCCACGAAGACGCGGGGCTCGCCGCTCTGCACCGCGCGCTGCATCACATCCAGTACCTTGCCGAGGTCGCCCTTCTTGACGACCCCCTCGAACGCCGGGTGCGCCGGGAATTGCTGCTCCAGCGCCTGGCTGCCCAGGTGCTCCAGGGCGGCCTTGAAGGTGGCCCCCACGGGGGGATGGAGGGTGACGTTGGGCCACAGGCAGAACAGCCGCTGCTCGGCCCCATCGGTCTCGACCATGCCCGCCGGCGGGCTGTCGCGGAAGCCGTACGCGGACTCCAGCGCGAGGCGGATGCTGTTGGTCAGGGCGTTGCGCTGGCTGTCGAGGATGCCCCGCGCCGTTGCGCGGTCCTGCGCCGAGAGGTGCTGGGCGTACTGGTCGAGCTGCTCGCCCCGCAGGAGGTTGTCGAGCGTGACCAGCTTGCCCAGGTCGGTCTGGGCCTTCTGGGTCAGAAGCGCCGGCGCCCACACCACCGTCCGCGTCTCCTTCTGCGTCGAGCGGAAGCGCTCGGCCCGGGTGACCGCCTCGCTCCGGTCGTGGTCAGGACCTTCGGGGTCGAACGGCCAGTTCAGGACAACCTTCCACTCCTCGTCGTTGCACCGCAGCGCCTCATCGTTCAGCTCACGGACGCTAACCAGCAGAATGCCGCAACCGCGGTCGGTCCCCCGCCAGGTGAAGCTGTGGCGGATCAGGCCGCCGAACATCTCGTCGCGAACGGCGTTCATGCCCTCGAAGAGCAGCTCGCTGACCTTGCGGCAGCGGTTGCCCACGTTGTCGAAGACTCCCTCCGCCTTCTTGAGGATCGCCTCGGTGTCCACGCCGGACACCTGCAGCGACACGACCGGATTGGCGCCCGGGTCGCTCAGGCGGATCTCGCCGACGCGCGCCGCCCAGCCCCGCAGCCGGGCCAGCACCTCCTGGCCCTCGCGCCCGGGCAGGGCCGAGCGAATCGAGCCCCAGTTCAGCGAGGCCAGCTTCGCCGGGGTGAGGTCCTTCAGGGCCGGTACGTCGGGGAACAGGTCGGCCAGCAGCAGCGTCTTGACGATGCGGTCGTTGGCGATCAGCTTGTCCGGCTCCTCCTCGACGATCGGCCGCAGCTTCTGCTGGTAGAGCTTTCGGGCGTTGCGGACCTTGCCCAGCAGCACGTCGCTGAAGGCGTCCTCGCTGCCGGCCACCGCGTCCCACAGGTCGCCGACCGGGATCAGCTCCCCCAGACGCAGGCTGTCGCGGCGATCGACCAGCATCTGCAGCATGATCCGCAGGGCGGTGCGCTCGCGCTGCAGGGCGCTGGAGCTGGCCACCAGCGCCTGCACGAACGCCGGGCTGAACGGGTAGGTCTGCCGAAACGCCTCCCGGTTCGCGTCCTGGGTCAGCAGCGTCTGCCAGACGTCATTCTTCAGCCGCAGGGCCTCGAAGGCTCGGTCGATGCGGGACTTGCATTCCTCGCTCTGGGGCCGGAGCACCCGCTTCTCGGCGATGGCCGGCAGGTTGCGGTCCTCCAGGCGGATGACGTTGAACCGCTCGTTGGCGTGCTTGAGGATGTCGGCGAAGTTGAGCCGGTCCGCGCCGGGGAAGCGGTCGCCGACCAGCTCGTTGAGGTCCCGCTGCCGGGCCACGAAGCTGACCAGCGGGATCTCGCGGCGGTTCTTGAACTCGACCAGCTTGACGAGCTTGTTCGCCTCGCGGTTGACGAACGGCAGGTCGGCGATGTTCGACGCCAGCCACAGGATCAGCTCGTCCAGGAACAGCAGCACCGCGTCGTAGCCGAGCGCCTTCGCGTGCCGGCTGATGATGCTCAGTTCCTCGTCCAGCTCGACATGGGTCTCCTCGCTGGCAGCCGCCACCTTGTGGACGGACGTGAGCAGCCGCTGCACCAGGACGCCGACCAGCCGCGTGCGCGCCGCGTCGCCGGGCGGGGCCTTCATCGCCTGGCCGTACGTCTCCTGCGTCCAGCCACGGGCCAGCCCCTTCCACCTGATCGGCTCGCGCAACCTGGAGACGGCCATCCTCGGCGTTACGGAAGATGTCGTCGGCGACGAACACGCCGGGCAGCGGGGCGTCCAGCGCCTGGTCGAGGTAGTTGTAACCGGCCCAGGTCACTACCGGAGAGGGCTCCTCGTCTCCCTGGCGCTGGGCCAGCGGCGGGTAGAGGATCCACCGATCCCTGGGGACGTCCAGCTCGCCGCGAAGGCGCCACAGGCTCTCCTTGCCCAGCGCGTCCTTCTGGTAGTCTCAGTAGATTCCGGTTCGACTGTTGGGGGTGAGTGATGGGCGGGACAATCGCAAGGCCCCTCCTGAGAATGACTGGTGAGAGCAAGTGCATACCAGGAGGAGGCCATGCGACCTACCCACTAGACCATCACCCGTCGCACCGTCCACATCTACGCCGAGTCCGTGTGCCAACGGCATATCCGCCTCGCGGACCACGGCCCCAAGTGCACAGCCGG
>JAANMX010000151.1_pt1 | contig 87218 bp, 66 predicted proteins | sample 7279681 | NCBI WGS metagenome assembly JAANMX01 (sample SAMN14094542, study PRJNA606508) | bioreactor metagenome | isolation source: A lab-scale SPAN reactor treating ammonium-rich wastewater day 351 | place: Ireland: Galway | collected 2018-01-01
TAATTGCTGAGGATGCCGCGCAGGACGAAGCCCTCGCGCAATTGAAAACTCAGGACCAGATCGCGCAGCTCGCCGGAGACCACGCGATGAACGTACTCGACGACGGTCATTTTGTCGGCATGCTCGTCAAAGTTCCATAGACGGCCGCCCGCCAGGATGCGGCGTTTGTTGAGCCGTTTGCAAAGCTGCCGGCGGGCTTCGTAAAGGGCCGCTCCCACGCCGCGGCCGCGCATGTCCGGGTGGACGTAGATATCCGCGCCATAAATCGTGTCGGCCAGAGGATCGTGATTGGTGAAATAACCGCTGTCCGTGATCCCAGACCAGGTGTGCTGCCGGAGCGGATCGCGGCCCATGTCGACGATGAGCGTGGCCGCCGCGCCGACGATTCGGCCCTCCACCTCGGCCACGAGCTGGCCCTGGGGAAAAATGCGCTGGTGGCTGCGCAGATGGGCGTCGCCCCAGATGATGTTTTCCTGGGCGAGCACGGGATACGCCACCCGGTTCAATTCGATGAGAGCCGGGATGTCATCCAACGTCGCTTCACGGATTTTCACGGTCGATTGGGTTTTTGGCATAGCAATTAACTTAAAGCAACGCCTGGCCAGAAACAAGCGAGCACCAGGCTGAACTCCAAAGCAAAGGCTTGACGTTGGCCGTCAAAGCGGTCGGCTGGGCAGGACGGTGGTCGGCAACAAGGATCGCGGCACAAAGTCCGGGTCGCCTCGGCGCCGCCCCATTTCATCGATCTCCTGCTGCCATTGTTGTTCCAACTCTTTCAGCCGCTGCATTTCCGGGCTCTTGAGCCATTCTTGTCGCCGCTGCTCGCGCCGTTCCCTGGCTTTTTGCGATTGCGTCACGCAAGCAATGCCCTCCGCACTGATGAAGCCAAACACGCCCATCAGGCCGATGACCGAGGCCGCCACGCGCTGCCGCCGGCTAACCCGGCCTGGTGAGGAATCGAGCAAATAATACACAATGAAGCACAGGCCGAACAGCAGGTAGCCAGCACCAAGCCAATAGGCGGGTATGTCGTAGATATAGTAGGTCGGCCTTGACCTGCCGCCGACGAGGGCGGAGCCCGTGGCAAGGACGAATAAACCATACAGAACAATGAACAGACCCAGGGCAAACCACCATGGTGAGGAGAGGCGGCGCTGATCGTCATCGTGATTCAGCCGCATCCGAAAACGCAACCCCATGGGACCATCTTTCTCTTGCGGATGACGTAATGCTCAATCCCTCAATGCTCGACCATTAGCTTAGCAAACTCCGATACGCTTTTGCCAGGTTATCCCGGCGGGCGGCTGCATGGCCGCTCCCGGCACTTGGCCTTTACCCCTTGGCGCGGAACCGGTAGCCTAGGGCAATCAAGGAATTGAACCATCAAGGATGATCCACGCATGATCACGGCGACTTTCTTTCCCGATGCCGCCTTCGGTTGGCTTTACTACGGCACCTTAGTTGGATTATTGGCCATCGCGGCGGTGATCGATGGGCGCACCATGAAGGTGCCGAAGCTGCTCGTGCTGATGGTCCTGTTCGGCGGCTTGATCCTGAGCCTGGTCCGCGGCGCCTGGCTGGGCAGTCAAGGGCTTCCGGTCGCCTATCTGTCGGCAACGGGACCATGGATCGGCGCGGTCGATGCCGCCCTCTTTTCCCTGGCCGGGTTTGCGACAGGGTTTGGCCTCTTCTTCCTCTTGTGGATCATGGGCACGTGCGGCGGCGGCGACGTCAAGCTCTTCGCCGCCCTGGGCGTCTGGCTCGGTCCCTTGTGGACGATCTACATCCTCGTCGGAACCTGGTGCGTCGTCATGGTGGGGTATGTCCTGCTCGGCTACCTGATCCACGTGCTGCGCCACGGCCGGCGGCCGCGCAAGCAACAGGTCACTTATTCCTTCCCCATTGCCTTGAGCGTGATCGTCATTCTGCTGTGGGTCTTCCGCGTCGATTTGGGGATTGCGGAGTTCCTGCCCCAGGTCAAGAAGACCTCCGCCATGAGGCAACCGGCTAACGGGCCTCTCGATCAGCCATAAGCCTGCACGAACGATGAAAAGCAAAACCCCCGGCGCGGGCTGCGCCGAGGGCTTGCATGGTCGATGCTTTGCAAGGCTTACACGTCGTCCACTTCGTCCGAAAGGATGACTTGCGAGCGCCAGCGGCGGCGATACCAATAGGCCCCGGCGGCCGCGAGGCCCAGGCCAACGAAGGCCATGGTCGTCGGCTCCGGCACGGGCACCAGCAGGAAGCCATGCACGTCGCCGTTGGCGTCCAAGCCGTACCCCACAATCCAGCCTTGATCGTTGATGGCTTCGGCGCTGAGCAGCGTCCAATTCAGGCCTGGATCGATCAGCGTATTGAGATCGATCATGGCATCCGACCCGCCCGTGTAGCGGTAGATAAAGGCTCTGGTGTCGAAGGTGTTGTCGATGGTGGAGAAGCCGACGACGATGTTGTCGTTATTGATGCCGCGTGCTTCGCTCACCTCGCCGGTGCCCAGGACGCCCAAATCGATGGGAGTGCCGCCGTTGAGATAGAGGAAGGCCCGCTGACGCAATTCGAAGGTGCTGGAATTGAAGTAGACGTCGGAGATGCCCACGATGAAGTCGGAATCGTTGATGGCGGTCGCGGCGCTGCTGCGTTCGGGGTCGCTGCCGGTCTGCGCGGGGAGCAGGGGGATCGCCGTCAAGCTGCTATCCCCGGGGTTCCAGTAAAAGGCTTGCAGCGTGGAGGTGGTCGAGCCGGTGGTGAAGCCCCGGCCCACGGTGCGGTCCGAATTATTGATGGCGAAGGCTTGCGTCAACAGGGACGTCGGTGCGAAGGAGGGCAGTTCGGTCAGCGCGTTGGTATTGGTGTTGTAGATATAAGCAAAGATGGCCGAGGACGGCTCGCTGGTTTTATTGGAGTAGCCCGCGACGATTCCGGCGTTGTTGAGGCCGAAAGCGCCGTTGGTGACGCCGCCGGGCAGAGTGGGGATGAAGCTCATCGTGCTGCCGTTGTAGAAGAAACCGCGCGCCACATAGATCGGAGAGCCGGTGTCGGGGTCGGTGCCGATTTGCTCGATGGTGTTCCCGGCGACGTAGGAGTTCATGTTGATGGCGCGGCCTTCGGTGTAGGTGCCTCCCGAACCGGGCACGAAACCCAAGCCGGTCATGGAGCCATTCTGCCAAATGAAGGCTTGCGAATTGAAGCTGGCATCCTGGGACGTGCCCGTGATCTGGCCGAGGTTGTTGATCGCGCGGGCGCTGCTGGACAGCGAGCTCATCGAATTGTCCAGCGTGCCCAAGTCGATCAGGTCGTAATATATCTGAGCCTGGATGGGCTGACTCAGTCCGATGAAGCCAACGATCAGAAGGCCCAAACGAACAAACAGACGCGACATAATGGAGGCTCCTACGTGTCGAAGAGCGGCAGCCATGGATGAAAAAATCCCCATGAATCGGGGATGTCATCCTAAACAGTCTATTTCCGGGTTGGGGTCAGAGCCAATCCCCTTAGTCCATTTTTCCTAAAAAGTACAAATTAACATCTGGACGAAGTTTTTTGACCTGAGCGAAGTCGGTGGTCATCGTTGCAGGTTTCCTCGAAAAAACGATTGGCAGGTGCACAAAAGAAACAACCCAGGCGGGAATTGCCCGGGTTGGATCACGGCTGCCGATGGCTTTTTCAGCTTGGTGCGTTCAGCGGACGGGATCTTTCTTCTTGCGTCTCTCGGCCATCTTCTTGAACTCATCCAGCGAGATACTGCCGTCGTTATCCGTGTCCAGCCTCTTGAAGATGGCATCGGCCATGTCGCGACCCCGGCCTTGACCCTTGCCCTTGCTTTCACCCTTGGCTGCGTTCTTGCCGCCCCCGAACATGGGCAGCTTCTTGAATTCATCCTGGCTCAGCTTGCCGTCGTTATTCGCATCCGCTCGTTTGAACAGGGATTCGAAATCTGGCCGTTTGCCTTGGCCGCGATCTTGTCCCTTGCCTTTGCCTTTACCCTGATCTTGTCCCTGGCTTTGCCCCTGACCCTTGCCCTTGCCCTGGTCGTCATCCCCCGCCCAGGCTGCGCCGCCGAAGAAGCCCACCAGGGCCAGCGTCGCCAGAACCAGCATCAGTCGTTTCATGGTTAGCCACTCCTCTCTTGAGTTTGTTTGATAGGATGGAAGACTGAGAGATGAAACACCGCGTGGAACCGCAGGTTTCGCCGCGGCACGATGATATTTCCATGAGAACGGGCACCGGTCCATGACGACCCGACCCGCGCCTCATCCGCCATGAGAAAGCGTGCACCATGAACCTCATCACCGGAGCCACGGGTTTGCTGGGCAGCCATATCGCCGAGCAGCTTCGCCAGTCCGGGGAGCTGGTCCGAGCCTTGATCCGGCCCACCAGCCAGACCAACGTTCCCTTTCTGAAGCAGATCGGCGTGGAACTGGTTACCGGCGATTTGGCCGATCGCGCTTCCCTCGAACGCGCCATGCAAGGGATCAGCGTCGTGTACCATGCCGCGGCCAAGGTGGGCGATTGGGGCACCAAGCAGGAGTTTGAACGCGAGACCATCCAGGGCACGAAGAACGTCGTCGACGCCTGCCTGGCAGCAGGAGTGCGGCGGTTGATTCACATCAGCTCGACCAGCGCCTACGGCCACCCGGAACCCGGCGGGCAGCCGATTGATGAAACGTTTCCCCTGGGGGATCGCTTTTGGATGTGGGACGACTACACCAAGGCCAAGATCGCCGCCGAGCGTTACATCTGGGACGCCATCGCCCAGCGCGGGCTAAAGGCCACGATCATTCGGCCCAGTTGGCTGTATGGCCCGCGCGATCGCTTGTCGATCTTCCGCATCGCCAGGTCGCTCCGCACAGGCCGGGTCCGCATCATCGGCAAAGGCACAAATCCGATGAATTCCGTCTATGCCGGCAACGCGGCGGAAGCTTGCCTCCTCGCCGCCGCCAAACCGGAAGCAGCCGGCCAGGCCTACAACGTCACCAACGACGGCATCATCACCCAGCGGGACTATTTCAACGCTTACGCCGACGCTCTCAAGCTGCCGCGGCCGACCAAGCAGATTCCCTATAGCGTGGCTTACGCCGCCGCTTGGGTGCTGGAAGCCGTCTTCCGCATGCTGCGCAAGCAACGGCCGCCCTTCATCACTCGCTACGCCACCTGGCTGCTCGGCCGGCATACCTTTTACAGCACCGAAAAAGCCCAGCGCGAACTTGGCTGGCAACCCCGTGTCGGCTATCAAGAGGGTATCGCCCGCACCGTGGCCTGGTATCATGAACAGATGGCCGGGTCGGCGCCTGCCCCCTAGACCGTCGTGTCTGCCAGCGGCGGCCTTCATCCCCCACCCATGGCGAGGAACCTTCCATGCGTTGGATCATCCTGATGGCATTGGCTGGACTGTCCTTGCAGCCGCTCTCCGCGGATGAAGCGCCGCGCCAGACCCGTTCGCTCAACGGCCAATGGCAGTTCGTGGCGGGCGACTTGCAGCCGGCTTTGGCCAACATCCGCTGGCAAACCGTCACGGTGCCGCAAGCCTGGGAGCAGCACGAAGGGATGGCTTTTGACGGCATCGGTTGGTACCGCAAAACCCTCGACCCCATCGACCTGAAGCCGAACCGGCGGCTCTTGCTCCACTTCGACGCCGTCGCCACCCATGCCGCCGTCTACTGGAATGGCACAAAGCTCGGCGAGCATTTGGGGCCATGGACGCCCTTCCGCTTCGACGTCACCGAGGCCATCCGCAAGGCCCCGATGGGTCCGCACGTCATCGACGTCCGCGTCGATGAAAAGGTCGGCCACAACACCCAAGGCTTCCTCCCCATCATCCAGCCCCACTTCGGCGGCATCTGGCAGGAGGTCAAGCTGATCGAGGTGCCCGACTTGTACATCGATGATCTGAAGCTCAGGGCATTCGGCGATCCGTCCCGGCGCGCCGTTGAGATCACGGTTCATGCCTCGCAGCCTGTCCCCGCGAACACCGTGTTCTCCCTCGAAGTTCATGGCCAGGCTAATGAGCCGCCTGTCATCCACAAGTATCAAATTCTCCCCAGTGCCGATCCTGAACAGGATCATTGGTCCTGTTCGATTCCTCTGAATCACATGCGCCTCTGGTCGCACCTGCAGCCGCAGCGCTATCGGCTGGTGGTCAGCATGGCCAAGGATCGGGTCGAAACCACCGCCGCCTTCCGCACCATCGAAACCAAAGGCGACCAATTCCTGCTCAACGGCCAGCCGCTCTCCATCCGCGGCGTGCTCAATTGGGGTTATTACCCCCCCGATCTGGCCCCGAACCCGGACCCTGAAGTCTGGCGCAAGGACCTTCAGCTCATCAAAAGCTGGGGCTTCAACCTCATGAAGTGCTGCCTGTGGGTGCCGCCCAAGCGGTTCTTGGAGATCGCCGACGAGGAGGGCGTTTTGATCTGGATGGAATACCCCACCTGGCATCCGAAGCTGGATCAAAAGCACCGCGAAGAACTGGTCCGCGAATACACCGAGTTTTTTCATCACGACCGCAACCATCCCTCGGTCATCCTCCGCAGCCTGACCTGCGAGACCGGCCACCAGGCGGACATCAAAGTCATCCAGGAACTGTACGACCTGGGCAAGACGATGATCCCGGGCAGCCTCATCGTCGATGATTCAAGCTGGATCGAATGGAACCGCGTTTACGATTTCTTCGACGACCACCCTTATGGCAACAACCACACCTGGGCGGCCACGCTCAAACGCCTGAAGGACTACATCGCCAAGAAAGGGACCAAGCCCCTGGCCTTGGGGGAAGCCATCGCCGCCGATACCTGGGTCAATCCCGATCTGATCGACCGCGTCATCGCGGACCGAGCCAAGCTGCCCGGGGCCAAGCATCGTCTCCATGAAGCGCGCGGCATGCCCGGACGCACGCAGCCCTATTGGGCCCCCATCTCCCTCGAAGCCAGCCGGGCCTGGTTAAAGCGGATGGAAATGGTCGTCGGCCAGCCCATCGACCAGGAGCGTCTGACGCGGGACTCGCTGCGGTACGCCTGGCTCATGCGGAAATATCAGATCGAAGCCTTTCGCCGGGAGGTGCCCCATGGGGGGTACGTCGTCAGCGTCCTCCGCGATTTCCCCCTGGCGAGCATGGGCTTGATCGGCTACGACGGCGTCCCGAAATGGACCTCGGACGATTGGGCCTGGCATGGCGAGAAGAAGCGGGAGGGAGACCCGTGGCCGAAGCCGCCCGACTTGCCGCCGCTTCAGGGAGCCAGCCCCGCGAACGTCAAGGTCGTGGATCGATTGGATGAAGCCTTGCTGGCGGAGTTGGAAGCAGGGGCGAAGGTCTTGCTGCTGCCCAGCGGCAAGGAGGGCAGCTTCCCGCTCAAGTCGCATTGGTTCCTGCGCGGCGGGCCGTTCGTCAACACGAACCATCCGCTCATTCAGCACACGCAAGGGTTGCACGAACTGCTGGTCGACCAGCAGCATTTCGACCTGGCGGGCGACGTCATCCCGGACGTGCCATATCTGGAGGAGATCGATCCGATCCTCATGCTCTGGGACACGCACGACATCCCGGAGGTGAAGACGCACGGCCTGGTCTTCGAGACGCGCCTCGGCAAGGGTCGGCTCCTCGTCTCCGCCCTCCGGCATGGCGGGGACAATAACCCTGCTGGGGCGCGGCTGAAGGAGCGATTGCTGCAGCACCTGGATCAGGGGCCGCCGCCGCGGAACGCCCTGAAGCCGGAGACATTGGCGGGCATGAAGGCCAAGCTGCGCGAGAAAAAGGTGAACCTGGCGGGGCAGCCCTGGAAGTTCAAGCCCGATCCGAAGGATGCCGGGTTGCAACAGGGGTGGCACCAGCCGGGCCTGTCGCTGGATGACCAATGGCAGCCGATCCAGATCGGCCGCTCCTGGGAGGGGCAAGGTCATGCCACGCTGGATGGTTGGGCCTGGTATCGGCTGGAGGTCGCGATTCCTAACGACTGGCCCGAGGGGGCCGCTTTTCTGCACTGCGACGGCGCGGATGACTACGTCGAGTTTTACCTCAACGGTCAGAAGGTTGGCTCGATGGGGGAGCTGGAGACAAGGAAGACGGCGTTTGACGACAAGGCGTCGTTTCGGTTGCCGGTGCTGAAGCCGGGGGCGAAGGTCGCTTTGGCCGCGCGGGTGCACGATTGGCACGGCGCCGGCGGGCTGCATCGGCCGCTGTGGCTATCGACCTCGCCGCGCCCGCAAGGCCCCGAGGTGCTGAAGTGACCGATTCATGGAGCTTACTAAAACTCAATTCGCGTTCAGGTCACGTCTGTCGTCTTGTGATAGGTGGTTTCCGGTGCAATGTACATTGGCAATGGCCCCATCGTGCCCGTGGGTTTTGATCCACGGCCATAAACGTATTGTTTCTGTTCGCTCATGGCCAAAAAGGTGATGGTGACATCATTTTTGTCCAGCATGTGCTTGACCAAAGTCGTCGTCCAGCTTGCTTCGGTGCTCGAGGCCAAGGGATAGTAGCCATGGTGCATTTCCGAGTCGTTTTCAAGCTTAAAGAAGACGGTATCCTTGAATTGTTCCATGGTGTCGTGCTCATCTTTGCGGGTGACCTTGATCCATTTCACCTTGGCGACAATGGAACGCACCGGGGTAGAATCGCCCGCTTGCTCTGACGGTTGGACTTTCGGCGGCAGCTCCGGCTTGCCCTTCGTCTTCTTTTTGCTCTTCTTCTTGTCTTTCTTGCCCATGATCCACCCTTTGCGGTTGAACTCTCCCTTGGCCGATGCGCTGCGAGCCGCGGCCTATTGAGGCTTGGCGTTCTTCTCCTTGATTTTTTTCAAGATGGCCTCATATTCCTTGGCTTTCTCAAGCTGATTCCATTTGTCATATAAAGCGATGATATTTTCAAGCACGGTCATGGTCTCTTCGCTATTTTCCCCCACGTGCACCCGGCATAATCGGTAGCACTCCAATAAAAGGCCCTCGGCAGCCGCAAAATCCCGCAATTCGATATGCAGGGCGGCCTTGTTGGCCATGGTGGCCAGGGTGAGATAGTTCTGGGGGCCGGAATGTTTGAGGAGGAAGGGCAGGATATGGTCGTAGAGCGCGAGGGACTCGAGGAATTTGCTCTGGCTGTGGTAGACGCCGGCCAGGTTGCTGCTGTAGATCAGATAGTTGGGGTGCTCCTTGCCCAGCACCGGCTCGCTCAGGTGCAGCAGTTCCAGCATGATCTTTTCGGCTTCGTCGAAGCGTTTTTGGTCATCGAGCAGTAAAGCGAGATGGTTCAGGGTGAGAAAGACCTCGGGATGGTCGTTGCCGAGCGTTTCGCGCTGCAAGAGCAGGGTTTCCCGCAGCAGTTTTTCAGAACCGGCCGCGTCTTGCTTGCGCAGGAGGAGTTCGGCCAGCTCGCGCATCGTGCTCAGCGTGTCGCGGTGCTTGATCGTCAAGAGCCGCTTTTGGATGCTCAACGTTTCTTCCAGGAGCTTCATGGCTTCGTCGTGCTTGCCCTGATGGGAGAGCCATTTGGCATAAACGCCCCGGGTTCGGCAGGTGGCGGGATCATCGGAGCCAAGCGTCTGCAGGCGCAGGGTCAGCGCTTCCATGAGCAAGGGCGCGCCTTGGTCGAGCTGACTGTCCGAAATCAGCAGCCAGGCGAGGTCGTGGAGGGCTTGCAGGCGCTCCGGATGCTTGGGGCCAAGATGGCGCTGGCGCAAGTCCTCGGCCCGGGCCAGGTGGACGCGGGCGGTCTTGTAATCTCCCAGGCCAATGTAGGCGCGGCCGATGGTGTTGCGGATCGCGGCTTCGACGAGCGGCTGGTCGGCGAAGCGGTTGCCCACTCGCTGGGCGGCTCGATCCAGCGCGCTCTTCACTGAAATGTTGCTGATAAAGGGCTGTTCGGCCGTGATCTGCGCATCGGGGTCGGCGGCGCTGAGCAGCTCTTCATTGAGAAAGTGGATATAAGCCCTGGCGATCTCGGTTTGTTCGTTGGCGCGGTTGCGTTCGCGGCTGGCCGAGGCCCACCCGATGGCGGCTGTCACGCCGCCGCCGATGAGCACGAGCAGGAACAACCCGAAGATGGCCAGCTTGCCGCGGTTCCTTCGAACCATCTTGTGAAAGCGATAACGGAACGTCGGCGGCCCGGCGAGCACGGGCTCATGCCGCAAAAACCGGTCGATTTCCGCTCCAAGATCGTGGGCGGATTCATAGCGGCGGTTGCGGTCTTTCTCCAGCGCCTTCATGACGATCCAGTCGAGGTCGCCCCGCAGCTTCTTCGGGAGTTTGACGGGTTCGATCTGGCGATGGTCGGCGATTTTTTGCAGATGGTCGCTGGATTGGATGCGCTGGCTGGGCTTCAGCGGCACGTCATCCCGCACCATCTTGATGATCTCTTCATAGCTGGCCTTTTCCAGGCAATGCTTGGCGATGGGGGTTTGTCCCGTTAGCAGCTCATAGAGGATGACGCCGAGGGAATAGATGTCGGCGCGGGTGTCGATGTCGAGGTTGTTCAGTTGGGCTTGCTCGGGTGCGGTGTATTGCCAGGTGCCCACGAACATGCTGATGCTCGTATGCACCGAGTCGTCGGTCAGCGGCTGGTTCAGCGCCTTGGCCAGGCCAAAGTCGATGACCTTGACGACAGCGCGATCCTCGCCCATGCCGACGAGGATGTTGCTGGGCTTCAAGTCGCGGTGAACGATCCCTTTTTGATGGGCGTGATGCACGGCGGCGCAGACGTCCCGGAAGAGGGCGAGCCGCTCCTCGATGGGGAGCTTGTTTTGATCGCAATAGCGGGTGATCGGCAGCCCCTTGACCAGCTCCATCACGAAAAAGGGATGGCCGCCCTCGGTCATGCCGGCGTCGAGCACCTTGGCGATGTGGGGGTGGTTCATCAGGGCCAGGGCTTGCTGTTCGATCTTGAACCGCGCCAGGATATGCCGCGAATCCATGCCCGGCTTGACGATCTTGATGGCCACGTCCAGCTTCATGTCGTTGACGCGGCGGGCGCGATACACCGTGCCCATGCCCCCTTGGCCGAGCTGGTCGAGAATTTTGTATTTGCCGGCGATCACCGAGCCGGTGTCGATGGCGGTCTGATCGACGTAGAAATCATTGGTGTCGGCCGGCAGGTTGGTTGGCTTGGTGAGGGTGGGGGCGGCGAGGGTGATGCCGAGCATTTCCATGAGCATGCCGCGCAGCTCGGAGTCGTCGCCGCAGGTTTCATTCACAAAAGCGCGGCGCGCTTCCGGCGTGGACAGCGCGCGGGCCTGATGGACCAGGTTTTTCAGTTGCGTGAGGGAGGACGTCATGACTAATTCCTGTGCAAACTCGTGATTCGCACATCCACGTAGACCTTTCGGATCGGATGATCCCGCGGCAAGTCGCTTGATCCAGCCTCGCGGCGTCATGCATTCTCGCAATAAATGGGAGTGAACTCAAGGGAGCAAAAAAATTTGTTCGAAAATGGACCCCGTCGAGGAGCAGCGCATGCATGCTCCGAGGGCCAGCGCGGGCGTTTTATTAGCGGTCCCTCTTGTTCTCGAGTTCGCGCAGCGAGCGTGCGGCCTCCGGATGGCCCGGTTCGATCGTCAATGCCATTTGGAAGCATTTAACGGCATACTCGACTCTGCCCAATGACCCATAGGTCTTCCCGCTGGCCAGAAATAGGTCATGAAAGGCGGGGTGCACTTCACGGGCCAGTTTGGCCATGGCGAGGCCTTCGGCGGTCTTGCCCTGATCCAACAGTTCGTAAACCAGAGCATAGAAAAACAAGCGGTGCATCGTTGGATGGCTCGGTTCTTCCCGATGCAATCGCCGGAGCAGCGCCGCGGTTTTCTCCACGCCATGGGCGCGCAAAAAGGGCCGTATCTGCCGAGGGGTCGGCCAACCGGCGTCCCCTTCTCGATATTGGGGCGGAGCCGTCGTGCCTTCAGGGACATACTCCACGTGCGGCGCCGCTCCTCCCAGCTTGGCGGTCCACTTGGCATCCAACAGCCCCTGGAGGGCGGCGGCGTCGTCCTTCAAATGGGCATCCAAAAACTGCAATAGATAGCGGTTCAATGATTCATAACTGGAGTCGATTTCAGTCAAGCGAGCTTTTTCCTTGGCGAGTTTTTCATGGGCTTGGCCTGTCACTTGTCCCATGGTGTTGGCTGCCTTCTGGACCAGCCATCTTTGGTGCAGACCGCCCTGAGAAATGAAGTCGTTATGTTCCAAGTCTCTGAGCGTGAGGTAATACCTTCGGCTTTGGTCGAGCGAATCGAACAACTGGAAGAATGCATAGGGGTTGGCGGCCGCCAGCAGCGGCCCCTTGAAGTGCTTGCGTCCGGCTATCATCGCTGGTGCGTATCGGCTCCAACGCAAATCGGCCAGACTGTAATAGTCCTGGGTCGTGTCCAGGCTGACAACGGCATCCACGGGGGAATTCTCTTGGGCGTGAAACATCAGAACGGCATGGGCGCCGCCGCTGTGGCCGATCAGGCCGATGCGCTCCCAGTTCACAAAGGGCAGCCGGCGGGCGTAGGCGATCAGGAAGGCCAGATCGCGGGCCGAGGTCGAACCCCCGTCGACGTTGAAGGACTGGCCGGTAGGCTCTTGAAACGCGCTGCCCAGCACGACGTAACCGTGGCTGGCCAGAAACTCGCAGAGCACCGCATTGTCTTCCATGGATGAACCAAACCCGGCATGGTAGATCACCAGGGGAAAGGGACCTGCGGCGGGAACAGCCCCCCGCAGGCAAGCGGTGGGCGTTTTCAGGAGCTGTTCGAGGAAACGCTGTTCCGCTTCGCTCATGGCCGAGCGCGGCTTACCGATGACCTCCTGGGAAAAGACGTCGCGGTTGTAGGCCGACAATGCCTCGGCGAGTTTGTGGAGCCTGGGCTCTCCTTTGGGCAGATCGAAATAGCCTTCATGCGGCATCCAACCTGCCGCCTTCCGATCCGACGTCGGATACCAGAGATTGATCAGGATCGGACGCGGGGCTTTGCCCTGGGCATAGGCCGTTTGATCGGCGAAGGTCGTGTTGTACGTTCGGCTGTGGTCAAGCTCCCAGGAGGATTGAAAGGCCGCCTGGTAGGGGCCAGGCTCAAGTTGGCCCCATCGAGGCGGCGGGTCCGCATGGGTTATTCCCGAGAAGGCGGCCCAAACGCCGACGATCAAGGCCGCCTGTACCCAACGCCCCGTCCATGTCTTCATGTTTGCCTCTGCCATGCACTGCCCCAAACATGTCGATGACCGACCGATCAGATCTCTCTGTGACTATTCGACAGCGCCAATGAATCATTCTTAAATGCCATAGAGTTTCTTGGCCGAGTCTCGAAAAACAGCGGCCTGCTGCGCCGGGGAGAACATGCGTTTGACGAAATCACGATAGAGGTTCATGGGAGAAAGGGGCCAATCGGAACCGAAGAGGAAACGTTCGGGCGCCTCGGAATAGGCGATGGCTTCCTGGACGCGCTTGGCGACGCGCTCCAAGACCCCCTCGCGCTCCATGTCCTCGTAGGCTTTGCCATCGCCGATGAGGATGCCCGACAGGTCGGCCCAAACGTTTTTATTTTTGTACACGACCTGGGCGGCGTCCATGAGCCAGGGATTGCCGAAATGGGCGATGACGAAACGGTTCTCGGGGAAATCGACGGCGATTTCATCGATGGGCAAAGGGTGGGCGTATTTCACCTTGGCCGTGCGGGAATAGGTGTCGCCGGTGTGAAAGATGACGGGCAGCTTGTACTTCGCCGCCAGGGGGAAATAGCGGCGGTAGCCTGGACTATGGGGTTCGTAGTGCAAATAGCCCAAATAGGCCTTGAGCGCCTTGACCTGGCCTTGTTGGAGCACCTCTTCGACCCGGGCCAGATGGTCGTCGTCAAAACGCTCCGGGTGGGCCAACCCAATGGCATGCAGCTTGACGCCGGGCACCCGATCGGCCAATGAGAGCGTCTCCTTGATCCCCAGCGGATCCTGATCGCTTACCTCGAAGCGCGGCATGCACAACAGATGAGCGACTTCGGCCTTGCGGGCTTCCGCTTCGATGTGCTTCGCCAACCGCTGCGGACCTTCGGCGTCCTCCTTGGGGAACGGCGCCAGGGCGGTGGTCTTGGCCAGGCCGCCGGGCAGCCTGGAGTGGACCACGTGGACGTGGGTGTCGATGATCCAGGGCGGGACGGGTTCAGTCGATTCGGCCTGAGCGGCGCGATGGCCCCATGGCCCGACGGCGGCGGTCAAGGACAGACTCCCGAGCGTTTGCAAGGCTTGACGGCGGTCCATGGATCGATCGTTCATGCAGCGCCTCGGGTGATCGCTGGGCCATCTGGGCAGTGGCAGAACGCGGCAGCATGCTTCGCGGCTGCTTTCCTGGTCGAGTGTACCGCGAAACCGTTATCAACTCCATGGCGAACACAGCCACTCGAAGCCTTCAATAATGGAATGATCATGCAAGGTAAATTCATATCCGGCCATGGAAGAGCCGATCGGCCACGATGGAAGCATTCTTCGGGCGATCCTTGGGCCGTTTGGCGAGCAATTGATTCACCAACTCATCGAGCCACAGCGGCAGGTCGGGTTGGAGGGAGCGTAAGCGCGGCGGCGGTTCGTGCCGGACCCGTTTGATCTTGTCCTTGGTCGTGCCGCCGGGAAAGGGGGGTTGGCCGATGAGCACGAAAAAGAGCGTGCTGCCCAAGGCATAGAGGTCGGCGGCGGGACCGATGGCCTGGTTGGCGCGCGTCTGTTCGGGAGCGGCATAGGCAAAGGTGCCCGCAATGCGGCCCGGGCCGACGGCTTGCCGATTGGCGCTCGCATCCTCCAGATCGAGGGCCAAGCCAAAGTCGATCAGCTTGGCTTGATACCGCTCCACGGGCCAGGCGGTCGGCGCGGCATGATTCCCGGAGACGGCCGTGCCTTGGTCCAGGGGCGCGGTCAAAAGGATGTTCCCCGGCTTGACGTCCGTGTGGACGATCCCCCGGCGATGTATGGCCTCCAAAGCCAGGGCGATCCCCGCCAGGCAACGGCACGCCAAGGCCGCCGGCATGGGACCCGTGCGGCGCACGTGCCGGCCCAGGTCCAGCCCCGGCACCAGTTCCATGGCCAAACAGTGAACCTGGTCATGTTCGGTCAGGCTGAACACCTTGACGATGTGCGGATGCGTCAGCGACCGGGCGAATTTCATCTCGCGTTCCAGCCGGGCATACAAGTTGGGATGGAGATGTTGCTGTTTCGTGGAGAGCAGCTTGAGGGCGACAAGGCGTTGATGCTCATGATCGCGAGCCAGAAAAACGATGCCCATGCCGCCCTTGCCCAGCGGCGCGAGGACTTCGAACGGCCCCAGGACCAGGCTGTGGCTGCGCCCCGAGAGGAGGCGCTCCATTTGATAGCGGCTCAGTTTGCCATGCCGGAGCAGATGGAATCCTAATTGCTGGGGCAGCAGGGATGGATCGGCCTGCGCCCACTGCTGGCAGGCTTCGAGGTCGATGGGAGCCAGCAAGCGGCTCCGGGCAAGGGATTGTAGAAAACCGGCAAGGTCCATCGGCATGCGTTTAACGGCTGTCGGCATGAAGGGACGTCCTGTAAAAAGTCCCAACCATCTTAGCATGCCGACGAGGCGAGGATAGTGAAAAAGGGGGGCTGGCCGGGGCCTTCCCCGGCTCAGCGATTGAAGGGCAGTTCTTGCACCCAATGGAAGCCGCGGTTCATCAAGGCGGAAGGCTTGGGTTCTTTCAGCTTGAGATGCACCTCGTAGGCGTGCTCTTCCCAGGTGATGTGCAAATGGAGCTCTCCGGGGGCGGGTTGTTCGTAGCGCCACTGGGCTGCAAAGTCCGGCTCATAGTATTTTTTCAACTCAATCGTCTTCCGCTCTTGATCGATGGCCGCAACGTACCGCATCATCGGCGCGCCATGGCGGGTGTCGCCGAAGCGAACGAGGAAGGCATGGCCTCGTTCGATCATGACCTCTTCCCAGCGGTAAAACATGCGCTCCTTGGGCTGCTCGTCGTCCGGCTGTTCTTGGCCATCCTTCAAGAACTTGGCGACCGACCAGCACCCATGGAAGGCGGGGATGGTTTGCGAGCCTTGATAGCTGGTCCAAGCGTCCCAGAATTGCTGAGCGAAAAAAGCCAGCACCAACAGGGAGCGGAGCGTGAGCAGCAGCGGATGCAGCCAGCGCGGCTGGGTGAAGCGAAAGTCCGGCCGCGGCGGCACGGGCCTTCCCAAGACCAAGAAGCGGCTGAGACGGCCGGCGTCGGGCAGCAGCAGCAGCAGCGCCATGCCCAGGTAATGCATCGAATACAGCTTCACAGGCACGTCAAAGCACAAATTCATCATGACGACGTTGCCCATGAAGCCCGCGACCACGAGGGCGCCCAGCATCGTCGTCCGCCGCGTGGTCAGCAGCAATCCCCCCAGCGTTTCGGCCACCCCGGTGAAACAACAATAGACCTGGGAAAAGCCCATGAATGTCCAGAGCAACCCCATGGGGGAGAATTCACCGAGCGGCTTTTCAAGCCGCATGATCGTCGGCGGGATGAACTGCAGCGGAAAGACCTTGTAGAGGCCGTACTGAATCATGACGACCGCCAGGAAGAAGCGGACATAGATGCGCAGGCTCACGGCGAGAAACCGGTCGGCCTTCCCCCGGCGATCAAGCAGCGACCAGGGCAAGCTAAGGACCAGGGCGCCGATCGCCAGGCATAAGCACCCGAGGTAGTTGCGCATCGTGTCGCCGCTGCCGGTCGCTTGAATGACGACGTCAACTTTGAGCCATTCCTGGCCGATGTATTGGATCGTTTGATTTTTGGCGTCGAAGAACCATTGAAAGAAGGGGATCAATCCATCATAAGGAATTTGATCCAATGGAAAAGGAAAGATGAACCCGACCAGATAGAGCCAAATGAACCGCCGGCCAAACCGCGCGAACCAGCCAGCGTGGGTTTCGTGCGGCATTGATTCCATGCAGGACTCCCCATCGGCCAGGTGAAAGACGTGCACGCCAAACCGAAGCATCGTTTTCCTATGGGCGGCCAGGCACCATGCCTAGGGCCATTGGTCCCCGAAGCAAAAGGCGGTCCTTGGTAAAATCAGGATGGCTCAGCCGCCGAGCGGCACGACCTGGGACATGCTGATTTCAACTCCCCGTTTTGCTGCCCTTGGGCAGCTTCCCAAGGAGGTTCTTCAGTTCCTGCACAACCGCCTGGGCCAGCCGGTCATAGCCTGCCGGGGTGAAGTGGGTGCCGTCGCTGCCCAGGAGTTGCGCGGCGTCCCCTGCCACCACCGCCGCATGCAGATCAAGGATCGGCACATTCAATTCCTTCATGACCGTGATGGCTTTGTGATTGTACCGTTGCACGTCTGCTTCGAAGCGGTCGAAATCGAGTTTGCGGCCGGCGTGGCGGTCGTCCAGGATGGGCGTCGTCGTGGCGAAGACGACGTGGGGCGTCTGGGCTTTCAGCCTGGCCGCGATCTGGCGCAGTTGCGCCTCATATTCCGCCAGCGCAACCTGATGCGTGCCCCTGGCTTTGCTCTTTTTCAGATCGTGCAGGCCGCAGTTGAAAACGATGATCCGCGGCTCATGCTGCTGGAGCAGTTCATCGAGTTGGTTGAGGAGTTGCTTGGAGTCGCCGCCGTTGGCTTTGGGGCTGATGATTTCCGCTTGATCGGCCAACTGCTTCGCCACCACCGGGGCGTATCCGAGGCGGATGGAATCCCCCAAAAGCAACACCCTGGGCTTGGCGGATGATGCAGGCGCTTGGGCCGGTTGAGCAAGTCCAGCCAAGGTCAGAGCCAAGATCATCATGTTTAGATCCTCTTGCTGGTTAAGCAGCGCCGCATCAACCCAACGCCGCCGCGGCCGCGCCTTGATTAATTTCATCAAACCTTCAGATCGCTTTCAACGGCTCCACAAGCCTCCGTTATATCCTTGGCAGCATTGAAGCGCCCGCGAACGTCATGATGATTTTCGCCCCACTCCCAGGAAGGACGGGACCATGTCGCAAATCCGCTCCCTTTTTATTAGTGACGTCCACCTCGGCTGTCGCTACGCCGCGGCCGACGACCTGCTGCAATTCCTTAAGGAACATCAGCCTGATTATCTCTATCTCGTCGGCGACATCGTCGACGGCTGGCGGCTGCGGCGCCGCTGGTATTGGCCCGAAACCTACAACAAAATCGTCAAGCGCCTCTTCAAGCTGCAGAAGAAGGGCACGCAAATCTTTTACACCCCCGGCAACCACGACGAATTTCTCCGTTCCTTGATCAACGACATCGGCGGCGTCACCATCCAGGACGAATTCATTCACACCACCGCCGACCAGCGCCGCCTGCTCGTCATGCATGGCGATCAGTTCGACACCGCCGTCCGCCATGCCCGCTGGCTCTCCATGCTCGGCGACATCGGCTATGATTTCCTCCTCGTCGTCAACCGCTATTTTAACATGCTTCGCCGCGGCCTGGGCCTGGGCTATTGGTCGCTCAGCGCCGCCATCAAGCGCAAGGTCAAACAGGCCACCAGTTTCATCAGCAATTTCGAAAGCATCATCACCCGCTATGCCGCCCGCCGCGACTGTCATGGCGTCATCTGCGGCCACATCCACACGCCGAAAATGACCAAGCTCGACGGCATCGACTATCTTAACACGGGCGATTGGGTGGAAAGCTGCACCGCTCTGGTGGAATACCGCAACGGCGAATTCGAAATCCTCTACTACCGCGACCCCAATCGCCAAGCGGCGAACGCTCCCATACCCCATGCCGACGAGGATGAAGAGCATTTGATCCTGCCCGCCCGGTCCGAGGTGGACCTGGTGCTGGCCGCGATGTCGCTGGAGGCCGCCGCGCCTCCCGAATTGCTGGCCGCCGCGAAATCGTGATCCGACCTCCATGCCACCGTCGAGGATGAACGCCGTCATGCGACTACGCGATTGGCTCAGCCGGCAATGTTTTCAGGTCGTCCATCGCCATCATCTCGTTTACAACACCTGCTGGGAAGACCCGCGGCTCGATCACCAGGCCTTGCGGCTGGGGCCGAGCGACCGCGTCCTGGTCATCACCTCGGCGGGGTGTAACGCCCTCGATTATGCCCTCGCCGGACCGGCCCGCATTGACGCCGTCGACATGAATCCCCGCCAAAACGCGCTCCTGGAGCTGAAGATGGCGGGGATTCGTCGTTTAGACCATGGCACCTTCTTCGCCGTCTTTGGCCAGGGAGGCACGCCGCGCTTCCGAGAGATCTACCACGACGCCCTGCGCGATGAACTCGGCCCCTCCGCGCGCCGCTTCTGGGATCGCCACGGAGGCTTTTTCACCAAAGCCAGCGCCGGACGCTCCTTCTACTTCCGCGGCACCTCCGGCCGCTTTGCCTATGGCGTCAACCTGTACATCAATCATTACGTGCGGCTGCGGCCCGTGGTCGAAGCCATCCTCCATGCCTCCACCCTCGATGAGCAACGGCTGCTCTATGAACGTTATCTGCGCACCGGCTTTTGGACTCGGCTGCTCCGCTGGCTCCTCGACCGCGATACGACAATGGCACTCCTGGGCGTCCCCCAGGCGCAGCGGCAAACCTTGGAGCATTCCCATGGCCATGGCATCGTCGCCTTCATCCATGACTGCGTCGAAGCCGTCTTCGGCAGGCTGCCCCTGGCCGACAATTATTTCTGGCGCGTCTACCTTACGGGCGCCTATGCTCCCCACTGCTGTCCCGAATACCTGAAGCCTGATTCATTTGCCCGGCTCAAGGCGGGACTGGTCGACCGCATCCATCTGCACGACGCCTCCATCCTCGACTTCCTGCGGCGGCATCCGGGCCGGATCAACCGCTTCGTGCTGCTCGATCATATGGATTGGTTGAATCAGTTTCATCGTCCGCTGCTGGCCCAGGAGTGGCAAGCGATGCTCGATCACGCCGCGCCGGACAGCCGCTTCCTGTGGCGCAGCGGCGCCCGCCGGACGGATTTCATCAACACGCTCGACGTTCGGCATCAGGGTAAACCCTGCCGCGTCGGTGAACTGCTCCGCTATCAGCACGACCTGGCCGAGCGGCTCCATGCGGTCGACCGCGTGCACACCTATGGCAGTTTCGCCATTGCCGACCTGGCGGTGTAAGACTTCCCCTTGGAGTTGCCCATGTCCTTCCTGGCGGAATGGAAAACGTTCTATCACCTGGCGCTGGCGCCCATCCGCGGCACGACGCACGCCGATCGGCTGCAAAGCTTTTACGCCCAGCAGGCCGCGGGCTACGATGCGTCGCGCTCAGGGATGCTCCATGGCCGGCGGGAAATGTATCAATCCATCCCGGTTCCCGATGGCGGCGTGTGGCTCGACCTGGGCGGCGGCACCGGCGCCAATCTCGAACATTTGGGAGAAGACCTGCACCGTCTCAAGCGCCTGGAAGTCGTCGACCTGACGCCCGCTCTGCTGGAGGTGGCGCGGCAGCGTGTTTCCGAACGCGGCTGGCAGAACGTCCACCTCGTTCAGGCCGACGTGACGCGCTATCAGCCCGCCGAGCCAATCGTGGACGTGGTCACTTTTTCCTATGCCCTTACCATGATTCCCGAATGGTTCGCCGCCATCGACCAGGCCCACCGGCTGCTGCGGCCGGGCGGGATGATCGGCGTGGTTGATTTTTTCGTGGGCCGCAAATATCCGGCCGAGGGCCAGGTCCGACATCCCTGGCTGACGCGCGCCTTTTGGCCGATCTGGTTTGGCCTGGACAACATCCAACTGACGCCCGATCACGTCGCCTATTTGCAGCGCCGCTTTGCGCAAGTGCATTTCTCGGAACACCGCGGCCGGATGCGTTATCTGCCGCTGGCCCGCGTGCCCTACTACCGCTTCGTGGGCCGGAAGGTTGCCTGACGGCGTTCAATGGTCGATCCGTTCATTCACCGCGGCTCCGTGGTCGGATCCGATACCAGCGAAAAGCGGTCAACCTCTTTTGCCAGGCGCGGGGGTCTGTTAAAATCAAGGACCTGCTTAAATGTGCCTGCCGGATGAGGGACCCGCCATGCCCGCCCGCCGCTGGAGAGCCGCGACGCTGTTCGCTCTGTTGATCGCTGGCTGGATGTTTGCGCCGAAGCTGGTCGATTCGATGACCTCCTGGCCGACGGTCCAAGAGCCGCCCGTCGATTTCGCCCAGCAGATTCAGCCGCTGCTGCGAAAGCATTGTTATGCCTGCCACGGCCCTGACAAGCAAAAGGGGGGGCTGCGTCTCGATGATCGCCAGACCGCCTTGCAAGGCGGCGACCGCGGACCCATCCTCGTGGCCAAGGAGAGCGGGAAAAGCTTGATCCTAAGGCTCATCACCGGGCAGGATGAAGAGATCGGCCCCATGCCGCCGACGGGAGAGCGGCTCAGCCAGGCGGAGATCGATCTCCTGCGGCGCTGGATCGATGAAGGCGCCGCTTGGCCGGACACGGGGCTTTCGGGCAAGCGGTCCAATCATTGGTCGTTCCAGCCGCTGAGCCAGGCCGCGCCGCCGAAGGTGAGCCGGGCAAGCTGGGTCCGTCAGCCGATCGATGCTTTTGTCTTGGCTCATTTGGAAAAACAGGGAGTGGCCCCTTCGCCGGAAGCGGACCCGGCGACGCTGCTGCGGCGCGTTCACCTCGACCTGACGGGACTGCCCCCGATGCCGGCCGCCGTCGATGCCTACCTGGCCGACCATCGCCCCGGCGCTTACGAACGGCTCATTGACCAACTGCTCGCTTCGCCCCACTTCGGCGAGCAGTGGGGCCGCCATTGGCTCGACCTGGCCCGCTATGCCGACTCGGATGGTTACGAAAAGGACTTGGATCGACCCCATGCCTGGCGCTGGCGGGATTGGGTCATCGACGCCTACAACGCCGACGTGCCCTTCGATCAGTTCACCCGCTGGCAATTGGCGGGGGATTTGATCGAACCCGGCGGTCCAGCTCATTGGGCCACCGGCTTTCTGCGGAACACGCTGCTCAACCGCGAAGGCGGCGTGGACGTCGAGGAAGATCGAGTCAAAATTGCCACCGACCGCGTCAACACCCTGGGCGCGGTTTGGCTGGGCATGACGCTCGGCTGCGCCGAATGCCATTCGCATAAATACGACCCCATCAGCCAGCGGGAATACTACGAGCTGTACGCTTTCTTCAACAGCCTCGACGAACGGGACATGATCGCTCCCGTCAAGGACCAGCAGGAGAAACTCGACCGGCAACGGCTCAAGCTGGAGGCCGCTCGAAAGGCGTACGTCGATCAGCAACGCTGGTCCAAGGACAAGCCCCGCTTCGCCGAGTGGTTGGACCAGGTTCAGCGGCTGCCCGCGGTCTGGTTCGGCCCTGATTCGTATGAACTGCCCACCTTTGGCGCAAACAACGGCGCCAATCTCTATGAGCAGGAAGATGGCTCCTTCCTGGTGACCGGCACCGTCGGCGGCAACACGCACTATATCATGATGTCCAACCTCAAGCGGCCCCGGGTCGCCGCCATCCGCGTCGAGGCGATGACCGATGACATGCTCCCCCGGTTCGGGCCAGGCTGGGCGGCCAATGGCAACTTTGTCCTTTCGGAGCTGCGCGTCGAGGCCGCTTCCCTCGAGGACGTGACCCAGCTTCGCGCCGTGCCCGTGGCGGAGGCCATCGCCGATTTTTCCCAGGAAGGCTTTCCCATCGAGCACAGCCTCGACGGCAACGAGAAGACCGGCTGGGCGGTCGATCAGCCGAAGCTGGGTTTGCACGCCAACGACCGCTGCGCCGTCTTCCTGCTGAAGGAGCCGATTGAATTCGCGGCGGGCATCCGGCTCAAGGTGACCCTGGTGCAGCACAACGGCCACGCCCATACCCTCGGCCGTTTGCGCGTCACCTACACCGATGTTGATCCAAGCACTCTCAAGGACCAGGCCGTCCCGCAGCGCATCCGCGACCTGGCGCGGACCGTCCAAACCCCTTTGAGCCTGGAGGATGAGGCGACGCTGAAGCGCTATTTCGATGCCACCCACGAAGCGGACGACCCCGCGTTTCGAACTTACACTCAGGCCTTGGCCGAATATCTTCAGGCCCGGGGGCAAGTGCGGACGCAGGTCGTGACCGAACGACAACGCAAGCGGCCGACGCACATCCACGTCCGCGGCGATTTCCTGCATCACGGCGATCTCGTTGCCTGGGGCACGCCCAAGGTCTTTCCGCCTCTTCGACCCAAGGTGAAGGAGCAGCCGACGCGGCTCGACCTGGCCGATTGGCTCATGGCCCCCGATCATCCCCTCACGGCCCGAGTCGCCGTCAATCGGATTTGGAAGCATCTGTTCGGTCAGGGGTTGGTCGCGACCTTGGCGGATTTCGGCGCTCAAGGGGACAAACCCAGCCATCCGGAGTTGCTCGATTGGCTGGCCCGGGAATTCATCGCTCAGGGATGGAGTCAGAAAAAGCTCATCCGCACGATCCTGCTGTCGAGCACCTACCGCCAGGCATCCCTCCACCGGCCCGAGTTGCTCGAAAAGGATCCACAAAACCGCTGGCTGGCCCGGCAAAACCGCTTCCGCCTGATCGCCGAAAATGTCCGCGACCAATATCTCGCCTCTAGCGGCTTGCTCGATGCCCGGATCGGCGGTCCCAGCGTGGCGGCCAACAGTCATCGCCGGGGGATGTATCTGAAGCTGAAGCGCTCCTTCCCCGAACCGCTGCTGATCACCTTCGATGCCCCGCAGGGGACGGTGACGTGCCCCTTGAGGGATCGGTCCAATACGCCGCTGCAAGCCTTGTCGCTGCTGAATGACCCGCTCTATGTGGAATGCGCTCAGCGGCTGGCCCGGCGCATCGGCGAAGCCGCCGCGGCGGACGAGGCCGAACAACTGGCCCACCTGTACCGCTGCTGTGTCGCTCGGCGGCCGAACGCGGTGGAGCAGTCTGCCTTGCAGCGGCTGCTGCACAAAGCTCGGCAGACGTATCGGGAGCAGCCCGATCTGGCCAAGGCCCTGGCCAAGCACAAGCCGGAGCCACTTTCAGAGACGGAGTGGGCTTCCTGGGTCGTCGTTGCCCGAACGATCCTTAATCTAGACGAAGTGATCACCCGCGAGTGAATCCTGGCAAGTTAACACCTGGCATCGGAGCAGCACCATGCGGCGAACGTTCGTGGCCGGCAATTGGAAAATGAACACGACCCGAGAGGAGGCTCTGAAATTAACGGCGGCGCTCCTGGCCAAGCTGGGCGATCCGGGGTCCGTGCAGATCGCCGTCTGTCCGCCCTTTCCCTATCTGCAGACCGTGGGCGAATCCTTGCGCGGCAGCCCGATCGAGCTCGGCGGACAAAATCTGTACCCCGAAGCCAAGGGCGCTTTCACGGGTGAAGTCAGCCCGGCCATGCTCAAGGACTGCGGTTGCCGATGGGTCATCTTGGGCCACAGCGAGCGCCGGCACGTCATGGGGGAAACGAATGCGTTCATCCGCAAGAAAGTCCTGGCAGCCCTGGCGGCGGGCTTGGGCGTCATTCTTTGCATCGGCGAACAGTTAGCCGAGCGGGAAGCCCAACGGACCGAAGCCGTCCTGGCGGAGCAGTTGGCGGGCAGCCTCCCCGATCTCAGCCCCGAGCAGAGGCAGCAGATGGTTTTGGCTTATGAACCGGTGTGGGCCATTGGCACGGGGGTGAACGCGACCCCTGAGCAAGCGGAGTCGGCCCATCAGTTCATTCGCGGTGAGTTGGCGAAGCGGTTCGGCGCGGCCGCGGCCCAGGGTTGGCGGATTCAGTATGGCGGCAGCGTCACCGCCGCCAATGCCGCAACGCTGCTCGCTCAAGCCAATATCGACGGCGTCCTCGTGGGCGGAGCGAGCCTCAAGCCCGACGATTTTCTGGCGATCATCGCCGCCGGCCGGGCGGCCAAGCCGGGCTGATCATTTCAGCTTCTTGTCGAGGTTGTTGAGCAGATCGTTGATCGTCTTCTGCGCGGCGGCCTGAATCAAACCCTTGGGCACCGCCTTGAGCAGGCCGCCAAGCTGCATGACCGCGGCCCGCCAATGCAGGTCCGTCGCCGGGGAAGCGTCCTGCAAGGTGAACGTCGCCAGCACTTCGCTGGTCGTCCCTATGCCCTTGGTCTTGAGGAGCAGGGTCGACGACGAGGGCGGCACCTGTTCGGAGACGTTGATCGAAAGCTGCAGTTCGCCCTTGACGAACCCGAGGCTGGGCCGCAGGACCAACTCGGCGGACTGATCGCCCACGGCCTTGATCTGCCCCACGTCGGGGATGCAGTCCACCAGGAAACGCATGTCGCTGAGCTTGGCCCACAGGGTGGCGGCGGGCACGGCAAAGGTCTTGTGGCCTTCCAATTCGATCATGACAAACTCGCTCTTTGTTGACAGCCGACTTGAAGAGAGGCTCAACGCAAGGCCAAGCGGCCCCGGGTCCACTAGGATTATTCTAGGGAATTCGCTATCGTGTCGTCGTTGAATGGGCCCCAGGCGAGGCCGCAACCGGCGAACGCGGACGAAGGCCTTCGCCCCTGGCCCCTGACTTTGCGATCGAGGTGTGCATGCCCGACAAGCCCCGTTTTTATCTGACGACGGCCATCGACTACCCCAACAGCCGCCCGCACATAGGCACCGCTTTCGAAAAAATCGGCGCCGACGTCCAGGCCCGCTACCGCCGCATGAACGGCTACGACGTCTTTTTCCTCATGGGCAATGACGAAAACACCGTCAAAGTCTCCAAACGGGCGGCGGAGCTGGGCCGCGATCCGCAGACTTATTGCAACGAGATGGCCCAGCAGTTCAAGGACGTCTGGACCGCGCTGGACATCAGCTTCGACGATTTCATCCAGACGAGCGAGCCGCGCCATCACCAGGGCTGCCGGCTGTTCATCCAAAGGGTCTTCGACGCCGGCTGGATTTACAAAGGCTCGTATGAAGGACTGTATTGCGAGGGCTGCGAGAGTTTCAAAACCGAAAAGGAGATCGCCGAGGCGGGGGGCATCTGTCCGAACCACCGCACGCCGCCGACGCAGCGCACGGAGCCATGCTATTATTTCGCCCTGTCCAAGTTTCAGGATCGGCTGCTGCGGTTTTACGAAGAGAACCCCGACTTCATCCAGCCCGTCAGCCGCCGCAACGAAGTGGTGAGCCTGGTCCGCGAGGGGCTGCTTGACGTCAACATCACCCGCGGCGATCAGGATTGGGGCATCCGCGTGCCCTTCGATGAGCAGTTCACCATTTACGTCTGGTTCGATGCGCTGCTCAATTACGTCACCGGCGTTGGCTTCGGCACCGACCAGGCCAACTTCGAGAAATGGTGGCCCGCGGACCTGCACTTCATCGGCAAGGACATCACCCGCTTTCACTGCGCCTTGTGGCCCGCGATGCTGATGGCCGCGGGGCTGCCCCTGCCGCAGCGGGTCTTCGGCCATGGCTTCGTTTACGTCAAAAACGAAGGCACGGGCGTCGTCGAGAAGATCAGCAAATCGCTGGGCAACGTCGTCGAGCCGATGGACATCATCAGCCAATTCAGCAGCGAAGCTTTCCGCTACTATTTCATGCGCGAATGCCCCTTCCCGGGGGATGGCGAGTTCAGCTTCAGCCGCTTCGCCGAAGTGTTCAACGCCGAATTGGCTAACAACCTGGGCAATCTCTACAGCCGCTGCGTGACCCTCATCACCAAGAACTACGGCGGCGAACTGCCCGCGGCGGCGGCGATTCCCAGCGAGTATGTCATGGAGGGACCGGCCCGAGCCGACGTGGTTCGCAAGGTAGCCGAGCACATCGAAGCGTGCGAATATCATCTCGCCCTGCAGACGCTGTGGCAGCAGATCCTCGATCCCGCCAATCGCTACGCCGACAAGCACGAGCCGTGGAAAAAGGTCAAGGTGGACCGCGAGGCGACGGCCCTCGTGCTGCGGCAGATGGTCGAGGCGCTGCGCGGAGCGGCGATCCTGCTCAAGCCTTTCCTGCCCCGCTCGGCGGAGAAAATCTATCGAGCGTTCAACTTCCCCGAGGCATGGGAGCAGGTCGCCTATCGCCACGCGGAAGCGCCCATGCCGCTGGATCAGCCCGTGCGCTTCATCGGCGCACTGGACGCCAACGGCAAGGTGCCGCCGATGTTTCCGCGCGTCCAATGAACCGCATCGATCCCCAGTTGGAGTCGGCCTTGAATTCGCCGCGTCCGCATCTCACCGTCTTCTGTGGCTCTAAGCATGGCCAGGCGCCTGTTTTCACGGAAGCGGCGCGGTCGCTGGGCCGCTTTCTCGGCCAAGAGGGCATCGGACTGGTTTTTGGCGGAGGCCACATCGGCCTCATGGGCGTGATCGCTGACGCCGCCCTCGCCGCCGGCGGGGAAGTCATCGGCGTCATCCCGCAATCGATGGTTGAAAGCGAACTGGCCCACACGCAACTGACCCGGCTCGAAATCGTCCAGACCATGCACGAACGCAAGGCCCGCATGGCGGAACTGGGCGATGCCTTCCTCGCTTTGCCCGGCGGCTACGGCACGCTGGATGAACTGTTCGAAATCCTCACCTGGGCGCAGCTTCGACTGCATCAAAAACCCATCGGCCTGGCCAACGTTGCCGGCTATTTCCAGCCCTTGCTGCAGTGGATCGACCAGGCCCTCGAAGCCGGCTTCCTCGCCGGCAAACATCAAAAGCTGTTGCACGTTGAGGCCGAGCCCGTCCTCCTCGCTCGGAAACTGCTGAGCCTGGCGCCCGCGGTGAGATGAAGCGAGTGGAAAGGCGCGATCCCCGGCGAGCGGGATGCACTAGCCCCTTGACGATACCCGCGCGCGCGTTCGGGGCCGGTGCTCCGGGTGCCATGCAAATACCCCGGCGAAGGATGGCCTCGCCAGGGTCTTGTGGTAGGTTCAACGTATCGCAACGCAGGATGGATCAGCGGGCGTCAACGTCGGGATAGAGGCGGTCTTCCGAGCGATCGTAAAAGACCTTGCCGCCGATCATGGCCTGTTCCACCCAGGTGCGGTAATCGAGGGGCGGGCCGTTGAGGATGAGCAGATCCGCGTCCTTGCCGACTTCGATGCTGCCGACGCGATCCGCCAATCCCAAGATGCGGGCGGGGACGATGGTCAAGGAGGCGAGGGCTGCGGCTTCGCTGGCGCCGCCGCGAACGGCAAAGGCGGCCTCGAGGCCGAGGCTCGTGAGGTCGCGCCCGGCAATACCGTCCAGGCTGACCGAATTACCCAGCGAGGCGACGGCAAAAGGAACGCCCGCTTTCTCCAGAATCCCCGACATTTCGATGGAACTGCCGGTGTCGTCCTCGCGGCCCAGTTGCGGCCGCCGGCGGCTGCGCGGCGTGATGACGACGGGCACTTTGGCTTGGGCCAGGTCGTTGGCCACGAGCCAGCCTTCATGCACGTTGTCGAGCACGAGCGGGTAGTCCAATTCCTTGGCCATCTCGATCATCTCGCGGATTTGCTGCGCCGAGGAGGCTTCGGTGCGCAGAGCGACTTTCTTTTCGACGAGCTTGATCACCTCGTCCGACACGGGCCGGCTGGGCGGCGCCCCCGGCATGCCGTCGGCGGTGTCGGCTTCATGAAGGGATTGATCCTTCAGATATTGCTTGGCCCTGCGGATTTGCTCGCGCCACTGATGGCGATTGAGCGGCGAGGCAAAAGCGCCGGCGGGCAGATGATAGAAGGGGCTGTCCTTGACGAGCATCGCATCCAACTCGCCATAGGTCATCTTGAGCACGGCGTGGCGGCGCGGGGTTCGCTCCGTCGGCACCGGGGGCGTGATCGGCTCCGTTGAGAGGATCGTCAAGCCGCAGCACGGGCACAGGCTCGTTTCGTCTTCCACGTCGCGGCCAAAACGGCCCATCGGACCGGCGGCCACTTCCACGCAGGTCATGGTGATGCCGATGCCCAGGCAATATTTGAGATTGCGATCATAGGGATTGAGCGCGTCGGCGAAGCGGCCTTGCCGGCCGCCCGCGCCGGGCCCGGGAGGGCCGCCCCCGCCCTGGCCGCCGCCCAAGGTGCGCACGCCCACGTTGGCGGCGGTCATGGCGATGAAGCCGGGCGTGATGCATTTGCCCTTGGCGTCGATGACAACGGCCCCTTCGGGGACGGCCACGTCCTGACCCACTTGGAGGATTTTGCCATCCTTGATCAGGATGGTGCCGCGACGGATGACCTCGCGCGTGACGGTGTAAATGTCGCCGCCGACGATGGCCGTGATCCCGGCTCCGGGAGGAGCGGGTTTGGGCGGCGCCGGCTTGGTCGCCTCGGGCTTGGCCGGCACGGTGGCCGTGGGTGGAGGGGCGGGTTTGGTGGATAAGCCATCCTGAGCCGCCGATGACCAGCTCCAGGTGATCAGGCCCAAACAGGCCAAGGTCAAGTAGGGGAGTTTACCGCGCATAGACTGTTTTCCCTTCAATCATGGTCGCACGCAAGCGGCTGCGGGGATCGAGCGGGTCGCCATCGATGATCAACAGGTTGGCCAGCTTGCCAGGTTCGAGTGTACCAAGTTCCTTGTCCAAACCCAAGAGGGAGGCGGGTCGTTGAGTTAAAGCGGCCAGGGCGGCCTGGCGCGGCAGCCCGGTCTTCACGGCATAAGCAACGGGAAAGAGCGGGAAGTCCTGGCTTAAAAATTGATCCGTGGGGCTGCTTCCCCCTCCGCCCATGGGGCCGGGCGAAGAGGACGCCAGCAGGCTGAAGCTGAATTCGTGGCCGTCTTCATGGAGCAGGCGGGCCACGTTCATGCGATCGCGGCTGTTGGGCCGCATGTCCAGCCCGGGTTGGAGGACGATTTTCACGGGTCGGCCCTTCAAGGCCTCGCGGGCTTCGTACAGGCTGTCGCCGCTGGCGAAGATGACGAGCTTGAGGTTCTTGTGCGTCTCGACCAGCTTGAGCACGTAGAGGATCGTGGCTGAGTTGCTTGCAGAGACGACCAGGGGCGTCTTGCCCTCGACCAGGTCGCGCCACACTTGCAGGTTCGCCGCCGCAGCGGCCGCGGCGCCGCCCATCCCGCCGCCGGCTCCCGGGCCAGGCCGCGTGGGCGTCGGCCCGCCGGCGCCGGAGGCACCACCCGTCGTGCGGCCGCGCCCGGCCAGGTCCAGCCGCGTCCGCAATTGGTCGAGGCTTTCCGTATTATTCGTCACACTGGCAAAGACCACGCCGTCCGCTTTCCAGAGCATCTGGTCGGGCTGTTGGGGCGTCAATTGCACCATGGCCGACTGTCCCATGCCATTGGTGATCAGATTCAGCGTGGTCAAGCCCATGCGATTGAGCGGCTTCAGCCCCGGATCGTAGGGATAAAAGCTATCGGCGACGCGGGTGAAACCGCGGCCCGTCGTCGGCAGGCTGGGGATTTGCACCACGCGCCCGCGAATCACCATCGTGCGGGGGGCTGCGTCGGCCGCGGGGCCGGCGATGGCCACTTCATAGAGCGGCTCAATGAGGCCGGGCATGATCGTTTGGCCCGCCGCGTCGATGATCTGGGCGTTGTCGGGAATTTTCACGTCGGCGCCCACGGCTTCGATCTTGTTGCCGCGTATCACCAGCGTGGCGTTTTCCAGACGGCCGGCCTTGGCCATCGTCTCGAGCGCGGCTCGGCGATAAACCACCACGGCTTCGGGGTCCGCCGCTTCGAGGCGGACGTGGCCGATTTGGACGAGGCCAACGAGGGCTAAAGCAATCGCGAATCGCATCATGGCATGGCCTTGGCAGAAAAGTGAAAAGCTTCCAGATTAAAAACGGCGCCGATCCTTCTTGACGTCATAGATGATGGCGCCATCGATGAGCACCATGGTCACGTAATGCCGTGGATCGAGGATGGAGCCGGTGCTGATGACGATGTCGGCGTCCTTGCCCACTTCCAATGAGCCCACGCGGTGCGCCACCATGAGCGCTTTGGCCGGCTCGATGGTCAGTCCGCGAAAGGCCGCTTCTTCCGTCCATCCCATGCGCACGGCCATGGTGGCCTGGAAGGCCAACTCTTCCTGCGGCACCACGGGGGCGTCCGTGTTCACGCCGAGCGGCATCGTGAAGTTGCGGCGGCGATACTCGGCCACGATCCCCTTGATCTGGCCTTCCGCCGGGTCGTAACGGAAGCCGCGCGGCCCGACCATGACCGGAATGTTGCGCTTCTTGATTTCATCCGACAACAGGTAGCTGTCGAACGTGCCATGGTCGATGACGACCTTGAGGTTCATCTCGTCATGGAGGATGCGCAAGGTGGACATGACAATGGGATAACCTTGCGTGTGCACGACGACGGGGACTTCCTGGCGGAACAGGGGCTTGTAGTATTCGAGCCGAGGGTTGAGGTCGGGTTTGGTCGTGCGCCGCCCCGATTCGAAATCATCCCAATCCTTGACGTAGCCCATGCCCTCGCGGAGGGATTCGCGGATGACGTGGTTCATGCCCATGTAGCCGGAGCCGACTTCGCCGCCGCGGCGTTCAGGGTTGCCGGCTTGGGCGATCTTGAGCACGCCGGGAAAGCGGATGAGCACGTCCTCCAATTTGCCGGGGCCGGTTTTCATCATCGCTCCCCAGCCGCCCATATTGGTGCCGCTGCCGGGAATGAAGCAGATCGTGGTGACGCCGCCGGCGACGGCGACTTTCAACTGTTCGTTGTTGGGTCGGATTTGATCCAGGACCCGCAGCTCCGGATTGGTTTGAAAGACCATTTCATTCAGATCGCCCGTGCCGCCCACGTGGCTGTGGGCTTCGACGAGGCCCGGCATGGCAAAGCGGTCGCTGAGATCGATTTCTGTGTAGTCGGCGGGCACCTTGATCTCGCGGCGCGGGCCAATCGCTTCGATCTTGCCCTTGGCGATCAGGATGGTTCCCTGGTCGATGGGGTCGCCCGCGCAAGTGATGATTTTGCCCAGGTGCAAGGCCAGGTTGGGCTTGTCGGCGCGGGCGGACAGGCTAGCCGGTCCCGATGGGGTGGCCGAGCGCGGCACATCCTGAGCGGGCAGGAGCGTGCAGAGACTCAGACAACTCAATAAGAGCAGGGAGCGCATTAGCGATCATCCTCCATTGAATGGACCCATTGTCCATCGATCATGACGGCGAGGACCCGGGTGGCGGCGTCGAAGGGCGGACCGCTGAGCACGACCAGGTCCGCGTCCTTGCCCGCGGCCAAGACGCCGATCCGTTGGTCAAGCCCCAGCAGTTGCGCGGGGGTCGTGGTTAAGCCCGACAAGGCGTCGTCGGCGCCCAGCCCTTGCCGCACCGCGTAACGCAAGGCGCTGGGCAAGTATTGCACGCCCGTGGCCGCTTGCGACTGGAAGGCGAAGGGGATGCCCGCGTTGGCCAGGCGCAAGGGCAGGTGAATCGTCTCGCGGTCCACGGTGCGTATAAACTCCGGCCCCGCGATCACGCTGACGTCCTTTTCGGCGAGCGCCGTTTCCATGCGATGGGCATCGTCCGCGCCGACGAGCACGGTGCGCACGTTGAATTCATCGCGAAAGATCGTAACCGCCAATTGGATTTGATCCAGGCGGCGGGCTTCGACGAGTGCCGGCATCTTGCCGGCGAAGAGGGAGCGATAGGGTTCGAGCACTTCGACGAGTTGCGGCTTCTGCGGCGCCTTCGGCTCCGGCGGCAGACTCTCGCTCGGCCCCTTGGCGGGAGCTGTCGAGCCTTCCGCGGGTTTCTTCTCTTCCGGCTTTTTCTCTTCCGGTTTCTTTTCCTCCGTGGCTTTCTCGTCGGGCTTCTTTTCCTCGGTTTTTTTCTCTTCGGGTTTCTTTTCTTCGGGTTTGCTGGCTGGGAGCTTGGCTTTCAGGGCGTTGTATTCCGCCAACTTTTTCTGATATTCCTCGTTATCCCGTTCATACTGGGTCCAGGCATCGGCATAGGCTTTGCCGGAGCGAAGGGCGTCGCGCAGGGTTTGCCCGGTCATGGTGAGATTGCCCGAAACCTGGAAGCGAATGGCCGCCGGGTCCTTGAGCACCTGGGGACGATCGCTGAGCTTGAAGGCGACGACGGGACTGGGGCCGGCCTGTTCGATGCTCAACAGCACGCTGGTCACGCCGCCTTGGCGGGCCAGGCGCACCTGGGGATCGCTGGTGAGCAGGTATTCGCCCAGTTTGGTGCCGAGGGTGGCGTTGCCTTGCGGAGCGCCGCCCAGACCCAACTTGGCGCCCATGTCAAAGAAGCCCGGGACGATGACGGCTTGGCCAAAATCATGCACGGGGCAATCGAGCGAAGCGGAAACGCTGCGGCCCACGCCGCGGATGGTGGAGCCATGAATCAACATTTGCCCTTGCTCGATCCGTTGGCCGTCTCCCGTGTAAATCTGGCGGGCCTTGAGCAGCATCGGCAAGGGTTTTGACTTGACCGCTTTGGGCAGGTTGGCGTTCGCGGCGGAGTAAACGTTTTCTCCAGCGATGAAGACCTGATCGATGCGGGAACGAGCGGCAAAGGGCGGGCCAGAAAGGACGACGAAATCCGCTTGTTGACCGGGTTCAAGGGTGCCCACGCGGTCGCCCAGACCCAGCAAATGAGCCGCATGGCGGGTGACGAGGCTCAAGGATTCATCCACACTGAGGGAAGTGCGATAAGAGCTGGCCAGATAGAGCAGGTCCTTCAGGTCGGCGTCTTGTTGGGGCCGCAGGGCGACGGGGATGCCCGCGTCCAGGAGCCAGCGGGCCTTTTCCTGCGAGGTCATGGGTTTCGGGGCATCCTCCTCCGGCACGGGCACTTCCTGAATGGCCCCGGCGCGCGCGTCGGGTTGCAGGATGACGCCGATCACAACGTCCTTCCACTGTTCCAAGGAGGTTCGAAACGGCCGCAGGTCGCCGGGATCGACCAGGATGAGCTTCAGGTTGAACTCGCGGGCCAAGGCCAGGGCGGCGCGCATGTCCGCCACCGTGGGGGTCGTGATCCGAATGGTTTTGCCCGGCTTCATGTACTCGGCGATCACGTCCAGGGCCGACTCGGAGAGGTCGCCCGGAAGCGGACCACCGGGTTGACCCGCCGCCTGGAAAGCGGCTCGCAGTCCCGCGACGACGCTGGCCAGGCTGCTGCCCAATTGGGGTTTGGTCGGGTCCAAGGGTTTGTCAAAGGAGACCGCGCCGATGGGGGGCTCATAAATGCGCGGGGCATTGCGATAGGCGCTCCCCAAGAGAATCCGCAGACTCTCGCGGTCTTTGAGGGTGCGGCGTTCGGGATCGCTTCCCGCGGTTTGCACGACCGCGCCTTGGCCCGGCATCAAGCGGCGCGTGCCTGGCGCGACTTGGACCGTGGTGACGCCGCCGGCGAGCAGGGGTTGATAGTCCTCATAAAAATTGAAACCGTCCAAGGCGCGGACCTCGGGGGTCAAGGTTTGCACGTCGTCGCGGCCCCGCTCGGCCAGGCTCGTTTCCGCCGCGATCAAACCGGGCATGAGAAACGCCTTGCCCAAGGGATGGACCTTGGCATGGGCCGGGTAGGCGGGCTGGTGATTGCGCATTTCCCCCACTTCCTTGACCTTGCCGCCTTCCACGATCAGGTAGCCATGGTTGATGGTTTTCTTGCCGGTCCAGATCGTTTGCGCGACATAGACGTCCGTGGCCGCCGTCGATGGGGGCGAAGGCGTGCCTTGACTGGCCGCCCAGAGCCATCCTGGCAATAAAGCCGCCAGCCAAACCCAGCGCAGCGACTTGCCGTGGAAAAGCGATCGTTTCATCGTGTGGTTCAACCTTGTTCGTTGCGACGCTTGTGAGCCGATGTTCTTAACCTTCTTTATTTTTTGGCATCCGATTGCAGCAGCCCCTTGAGCTTGCGATCTTGTTCGCGATCGTAAACCACTTGTCCGTTGACGATGGTTTTTTCCACCCAGGTATCGATCTTGAGCGGATCGCCGGAGAGGATGATCAGGTCCGCATCCTTGCCCGCTTCCAAGGTGCCGACGAGCTTGTCCGCGCCGACGGCCTGGGCGGCGCGCCGCGTGATGGTGTCCAAGGCTTCCTCCTCGGAAGCGCCGTATTTCACGAGCGTCGCGGCCTGATACCAAAGGAAGTTGGTGCCCAGGGTGGGGGGCAGGTTCGGCTGCCGGAACAAATTCCCGCTGCCGATGCCGGTCACTTGCAAGGCGACGGGGATTTTATGTTCGCGGTAGACTTCGGGCAGAATGATCTGCTGATCTTCGCCGGTTTGCGGCTGCGTTTCCCAAAAGACGAGCGTCGGCTCCAAGATCACGGGCAAACCGCTGGCCGCGACCAGCTTGGCGGCTTTGTAGCAATCCCGGTCCAGCACCAGAACGGTTTTAAGGCCATACTCCTTGGTCAATCGCAAGGCCTGCGGCACGTCCATGGCCAATTCACAATAGATGAAGGCCAGGAGTTCGCCTTTCAGCAGGCTGGCCAAGGCGGCCCGCACCTGCGCGGCATCCACATTGCCGGCATCGGGTCGCGGCGCGGTGCCGCGCTGGCCGCGCGGCGGCCGCTGAAACCCGTTCGTGGTCGAGCCGTCGTCGTCCTTGGGTTCGCGGCTGGCGTCCGAACTGGCGGCGGTGGGTTTGGGGGAGGATTTGGCCTTTTCCTCCTCGAGGAAGATCCGGGCCGCGTCCAATTCCTTCCGGAGCGCCGCCATATGGCTCATGCGGCTGCGTTCGGCCGTGGGCTTCAGGGAGATTTTGATCCCGGCGCCGCGTTTGAGGATCATGTCGTTGACCGTCACTCCCGCCGTTTTGACAATCGCACCCTGGCCGCCGAACATCGTGTTGTTCCCGGGGAAGATGGCCACGGTGGTCACGCCATTGCGGCGGCATTCATCGAAATACTCCTGGCTCGGATCGATGCCGTCGATCACGGAGAGGAAGGGCGTGTTGGGGTTCGTCTCATTGGTCTGATCCATGCCGCGCGAGCTGTGCGCCTCGATGAATCCGGGCATGATCACCTTGCCCTTGGCGTCGATGACCTTGACGTCCGGGGGAATGGCCACGTCCTTGCCGATGGCCTCGATTTTGCCATTGCGAATCAGGATCACCCCCTCTTCCAGGGCGGGACCACTCATGGGAATGATTTTCCCGCCGCGCAGGGCCAGACTTTCCTGGGCCGCGACGGGAGCGGAGGTCATCCCCCAGCCCGCGAGCAGGACCCATCCCAAGACGTGCACGTGGATTCGCCGACGCATCATGACCGATCACCTTCCCCTTGAAGATGGATAAACGAAGCTATTTTTTGCCGTGCCATTGTCCTTGAGTCATCACCCAAGCGACACCCGTGGTTAATTCAAATGGATCGCCGGTCAAAGCCAGCAGGTCGGCGTCTTGACCGACGGCGATGGTGCCCACGCGGGATTCCACGCCGAGCAGCCGGGCGGGCGTCTTGGTGATGGCTTCTAAAGCCACGCCCTTGGGGCAGCCGAAACGAATGGCGAAGCGCGCCTGATCCAGCAAATGGCCGCCCGTGAACGCGAAGGTCACTCCCGCGTCGTGCAATTCGCCGCCCTGATTCCAAAAGACTTCGCTGCCTTCCGCGGCCGTGCCGGCTTGTGTGGTCACTTTCGTCAGCAGGACCGGCACTTTGGCGGAGGCCAACGTCTCCTTGACCTTGTAGGCTTCGTTGCCCTCGACCAGGACGGGCGTGAATTGATAATCCTTGCCCAAACGCAAGAGGCTGAGAATGTCCGAGTCGATGCGGCTGACGCCGTAGATGGTGCGCTTGCCCGTCAGCGCTTCGTGAATGACGCTCGGCGTTCCGTTCGTCGGCGCCTGGGCACTGGTGAAGGTTTGCCGGAGCATCCAGACCACGCCCATGCGATTGGTGGGTTGCCGAACGTAGATGCTGTCCGGCCGCTGCCGCGACGAGTTGCGATTGGCGGGATCGGAAGCCACCGTGATGACCAGGCCGCCCGCTTCGACCAGGGTGCGCTGCGCCAGCGGCCCAGCCGTTTTGACCACGGCCAGTTGCCCGGAGATGACGTTTTCCGTGCCGGGCATCAGGCCCAACGTGGTCACGCCTTCGGCAAGGGCTTCCCGGAAGCTGCGCGACTGCCAGTTGATCGCTGTGTGGACCTTGTAGTTAGGCGTGAGTTCCTGGGTGATTTCATTGACGCTCGATTCGATGCCGACTTGACTGCGGGCATCGACCAGGCCGGGGATGAGCACGCCCTGAGACAAATCGATGACCTTGACGCCCTCCGGGGCCGCAATCTCCGCGGCCACCTCAACGATTTTCCCATTCTTGACGTGGACCATGCCGGGAGCCAGGGGAGCGCCGGTGAGCGTGTACACCTTGCCCGCGCGAATGAGCCACTCTTCCGCCAAGAGGGAACGGGGGCCGGCGAGGAATCCCGCCAGACCGAGGATCAAGAGAAACCGAGGAAAACCTGGTAGCCGCATCATGTATCACAACCCATGGAGTAAGTTGAAGCGATCGGTATTAAGCCACCGCGTCTTCGCCGCACCGGCTCAAGGCTTTTCGACCAGCCGACCCTGCACGATCACGAATTGGGGCTTGGACTGCAAATCCAAGGGCGATCCCGTCCAGATCACGCAGTCAGCGTCGCCGTCGGGCCGCCATTGGCCAAAACCCTCGGGCAGGCCCAGCAAGCCGTCGGGTCCGCGCGTCAGGCCAAGCAGCGCTTTTTCCGGAGTCAGCCCCATCTGCACGGACAGGCCGGCCATCAAACGCAGCTCTTGCCCCGTCCCCATGCCATAACCGATGGGCCATTGGCAGCGGGCCAGCCAGGCGCGCCATTCGTGGGCGGCCTGCAGCCATTGCTTGGGACCCAGAATCACTCCCAGCGAGCCCGGCTCGGCATCCCATTCCGCGTGGCGGATCTCGAGCGGTTCGATCAGCAGGCTGCGCAGTCGAAACGCGCGGCTCAATCGCAGCGCCGCATCCGACTCCGCTTGCGAATCCACCACCCAAAAGGCCGTTTGTTTTCGCTCCAGCAGGGCTTGGATCGATTGTTTCTGCTGCTCATTGAGCTTGGTTCGCATGGATTCGGGCACATACAACTGCCAATCCATGGTGCGGCCGAGCAGGGACTCCGACGCCAAATCAATCTGCCCCGCCAGGCTCGATGGAAAGCGATTGGCATCGCGGGAGGCTCCCGTGAAGACGAACTGCTGACCTAGCGCCGCCTGGACCACGTGCGGCGCGGCGGACAAGCGGATCAGCCCGGCTTGCCCGCTCAAGACTTGCTTATGCGGCGGCGTCAAGACGACGTGGGTGAAGCCTTGTTTGCGGAAGGCTCGCACCCATTCGGCCTCCGGATCAAACTCATCCACGGCGCGCAGATGGCTGGCATGAGCATCCGCTTCTTCGGTGGCCAGGTTCGGGGCAAAAGCCGCCGCGAATAAGCCGGGCGTGATCGGACCGTCGCCGCAGTCGTAGATCGGGTAGCCCGCGGTCTCGGCGGGGCGCGCGGTCAGTGAAACGATTTTGCCATTCTCGATGACCAGAGCGCCGGGTTGAAATTGGCCCTGCTCGTTCAGGATGCGGTTCGACTTGAGGACGAACTTGGCCGGCAGCGGATCGGGCAGGGAGACCGTCGCCGTTGTTGAGCTGGACTTCGCCTTGGGGGCGGCGAGAGGGTTCGCGGGTTGATACGTGATCTTCCCTTGCGCCATGGTCAAGCGCACAGGCACGGACGGATCGAGCGGATCGCCGGCAAACACCGCCAAGTCGGCGGAACGGCCGGGAGCCAGGCTGCCCAAACGGTCGGCGACGCCGAGCAGTTCCGCGGGATAGAGGGTGATCGCCTTGAGCACCTGGTCGGCGGGCAGGCCTTGAGCCACCGCGACCGCGGCTTGGGCGCGGAGCAGGGTCGTGGCTTGGGAGCGCTCTCCAAAAGAGCCAAGCATCCATTTCGATGAGTCGGTGAGCAGGGATTTGGGCCAGTCGCGTTCTTTTTTCCGCTGCGACGCCCCCCAAATGGAACCCGTGCCAAAAGGCCCGAGCACCATGGGCAGGCGGCGGTCGCGGAGGGTTTCCGCCGTCAGCCGCGGCTCGCTCACGCCTTCCAGGATGAGGCGAATTTTGAAATCTTCCTGCAGCTTCATCGCTCGGCGCAGGTCGTCCTCAAAGTGAGCTTCGACGCGGAGCGGAATCTCCCCTTTCAGCACCCGCACAAGCTGTTCCTTGACGGGATCTTTCTGAGAGGGTTTGCTTGTGCTATACGTCTTGGCGGCGTCGAGTTGGCCGCGGAGTTGCTGGAATTGAGCCTGCCGCTGCAAGGAATTGGCCGTTCCTTGGCCGACGCCGAGGCTCGCTTGCAGCCAGGCGGCTTTTTTGATGATCCATTCGGCCGTGTCGTGTCCAGGGGAGACCGCGAGCACGGCCCCCAACCCGCCAAACGTGCCCGAGGCGGCGGGCTGCACGCCCACGGCCGTGATCCCCTGGGCGGCGGCATCACTCCAATCGTCGCTAAAAGGGTCGACCGCATCGAGGATATCGAGCGTGCCATCCCGGCCGCCTTCCCGGGCCGAAGCGGGATGGAGCCGCACGACGCTGCGGGCATCGAACAAGCCGGGCGTCACGACGCAGCCGGTGATGTCGATGACTTCGTAATCTCCGGTCCATTTCTTGGCGCGGCTGATTTCCTTGATCTTACCGTTTTGAATCAGAATGATGCCTTCAAACGTGCCCTCATCCGTTTGCGTGATGATGGTTCCCCCCACCAGCACGATCGGTTTTGTACCTTGCGGCGGAGCGGATTCATGAAGGGCGTTGGCTGTGTGGTTGAAGTGAATCCCATAAAGCGTGAGTGCGCCACAACACACTACCCAAAACCAACTTCGGCGAGTCATGATGCAGTCTCGAGGATGGTCATTACAGCGGAAGGATCAATTCTGATAGAGTAAACTCTCCGGCCTGCCCAGGACAAGCAAAATGATTTGGGATTAAGTACATTTAATCGATTTGGGAGCAATTATAACCACTAAGGTCGCACCGGAGGCAGTCCATCGGTGCACGGCCAAGCCCGAGGTTCAAACAAGTTGCAAAGCCGCAAGGGATCGGGAGAGGGGGATTGTAGCCCAAGGCTGGCAGATTCGATGGTGGCGAAGTGCGCGCCTTTTGGGGTAAAATAGGGTTCGCGCCTAAAGAAGCCCTCGACTGCAACGAATGAAAAATAACGAAGCACCGGCCAACGCAGCGGCTTCAGTTTAATGCCTCATCTGAAACCGCACGCCTTGGCCGTGGTAGCTTCATTGATCGATGAAGCGAAACAGGTGAAACACAGGATGGCACAGACGATGAGCCGTTTGGCTGAAGTTGGCAGCGCCTCGGGTCGTTGTTCCTGGATGTGATATGTTCAATACGTGGCTCACGATGCGGCAAATCGACGAGGCCTTGCAGGAAGGCCGCTTGGACGATGCCTTCCAATTGGCCAACCATTCCAAGGTGCGCGGCTACCATCACGCGGGAGACTTGCTGCGCACGCTGGGTTTGGCCTTTCTGGAACGTGCTCGCTTTCGGATCAAGCAGAAAGAGATGGTCGAAGCCTGGCAGGATTGGCAGCACGCCCAGGAACTGAGCATCGATCCCCCCCTGCTGGCCAAGGTCAAGGGAGAATGGCAGGCCGCTGTCCATGCGGAATTACGGCAAGGCATGGAGGCGCGTCAGCTTAAAAATGTCCTCGAACAACTGCAGCGTTACCGCTCCCTGGGTCTGCATGACCCGGATTTGCCGCGCTGGGAAGAGCTGTGCAAGGCATGGTTGGCCGCGGATGAATTGGTGCAAAAGGGCGAGTTGGCTTTGGCTTTGAAAAAGCTGGACGCCGTGGACGTGAAGGACGTCAAGGCGTGTGCTGCTTTTCGCGAGGAACTCTTGCGGCAGCAGATGCGCTTCTCCGAAATGAAGATGTCTCTGCAGGATGCGTTGGCCCAGGAGCAGTGGCGCGAAGTGATCCGCTTGGCGGATCAGTTGCTGGTGATCGCACCGCAAAATACGGAGCTGCGCCGCGTTCGCACGGCTGCCTGGCGGGAATTGGAACCGGCCACCTTGATTCATTCGCCGCCGCCCAAGCGAAAAGAACCGCCGGTGGAGCCTGCGCCGCTCCCTGAGCCTGCCCTGCCGCGGAGGTTTATCCTGTGGGTGGATGGCAGCGGCGGCTATCTGGTCTGCCTGGATCGCCGCGTGAGTCTCGGCCAGGGGGCCGAGGGCAACGTCGACGTGCCCATCATGGCCGACATCTCTCGCTTGCATGCTTACATTTGCCGGGATGGTGAAGGTTATCTGTTGGAAGCCGTTCGTCCCGTCACGCTGAACAAAAAGGCCATAGAAAAAACTTTGCTCAAGGATGGGGACGTCTTCTGCCTGGGGGCCCATTGCCATTTGCGGTTTAACCAGCCGGTATCCGTCAGCAACACAGCGACGTTGAAGATACTCAGCCCGCATCGTTTGCCGTTGGCGCTGGATGGCATCATTCTCATGGACGAAACGTGCCTGCTCGGCGATCAGGGGGAAGTTCACGTCAAGGTGCCGGGGATGCTGAAACCCTTGGCGATTCTCAAGAAAAGGGACGAGTTGTGGGTGCAGTCGGCGCGGCTATTTCAGATTGATGGGCAAGAAGTCAAAAACCGCGGCGCCCTGCAATTGGATTCCACGATCACGGGGGATGATTTTCGCATCAGCCTCGAACCTGTGAAAGGGCAACCGATCGCGATCAAGGCCCCGTCTCGGCCGCGCAGCTAACGGATAAGGCAAGACCAGCCTGAATCAAGGGAAAACCGGGGTTGGATCAGGAAAAAACGCCGCGGCATGGGGCAGCGGCAGCGGTGAAGGAAAACGCCAAGATTTAGGCCAATGAAGGCGCCTTTGCGGCGAATAATCAATGCCGCGCGGGTTCGGCGGGACGAAGAACTCCCGCCGGCGCGCGGTCAGAAGGGAACCAGCCATGGCGAAATTCACCTACAGCTCGGGAGCGCGTCCGCTGGATGGCTACGTCATCAAACGCGGAATTGGTCAGGGTGGTTTCGGCGAAGTCTATTATGCCGTCAGCGAAGGGGGCAAAGAAGTCGCCTTGAAGCTCGTGCGCGGCAACCAGGAAGTCGAAATTCGCGGCATGGCCCAGTGCCTCAATCTGAAGCATGCCAACCTGGTCACACTCTTCGACATCAAGTCGGACGCCGAGGGCGACGCCTGGGTCATCATGGAATACGTCACGGGCGAGAGCCTGGCCGACGTCATTCATCAGCATGGCCAAGGCATGCCGGTGGAGATGGCCCGGCACATCATGCTCGACCTGTGCAAGGCCATCGGCTACTTGCACGATCACGGCATCGTTCACCGCGATCTCAAGCCCGCCAACATCTTCCTGGAAAACGGCCAGGTCAAGGTGGGCGACTACGGGCTTTCGAAGTCCATGAGCGGCACCCGCAAAAGCCCCCAGACCCAAAGCGTCGGCACCGTGCATTACATGGCGCCGGAGATTTCGACCGGCAACTATGGCAAACAGATCGACGTCTACGCCGCGGGGGTGATTTTTTACGAAATGATCACCGGCCGCCCTCCCTTCGACGGCGACACGGCGGGTGAAATCTTGATGAAGCACTTAACGGCCACCCCGGACGTCTCCGTGCTGCCTCCCGGGTACAGGCACATCGTGGCCAAGGCGCTCACGAAAATCCCCGCCCATCGCCATGCGTCGATGCACGAACTGGCCCAGGAAATCGAAGGGTTGGGCAGCGCAGCGGCGCCTTTGCCGGAAACCGCGCCGTATCAGCCCGCCCATGGGGAGAAGCCGGTGCTGCCGGCGAAGCCGGTTCTCCAGGCACAGCCCGTATTGCCGGCGGGCAAGCCGTGCTGCTGGCGGACGTCGGCCCGCGATCTAGGCTACAGCCTCTTCATGGCCGCGATCTGGTCCTTTTTGATCTCCCTGCTCTGGCTGGTCATCGATTCGCCGCAGCGCAAGGCGAGTCCGCTGGCCTTGCACTTGGGCATGTTCAATTTGCTGGTGATGACCAGTTGGGCGGTGATTGCGCCGGTGCGCTTGGCGCAATCCAGGCTCGCCGATCCCTGGCTGCAGCGAAGCTTGATGCTCTGCGTGGGCGTGGCGGTCGGGCTGGTCTCGGCCTGGCTCTTCCCCGCGGCCAGCACGGTCAGCTTGGACACGCTGGCGGCCGAGGGCATGGTTATATCGGCTGAGAATTTCCCGTTCGCCCAGACGCATCACTGGGATAACATGCAGCGGATCATCACGTACTACGGCTTGCATGCGGGATACTTCGGCATCTGTTTCTTTGCCGTGGGCTGGTTCGGCATGGCGGCGCGGCAGCGCGAGAAACGCTTCAGCCTCCTGTCGATCCTCTGGGTGGGCCTGGTGACCTGGCTCATCTCCCTGTTGTGGTCCGACTTCCGAGGGCATGAATTCTCCCTCAGCTACCACGGAGTGATTTTGATGATGTTGACGTCGGGCGTCGTGCAATTGGTCAGTCCCTGGCAGCCTTCGCCGCAAAAACTGATGACGCCGCGCCGCATTCGCTACGCCTAGTCAGGGCAGGTGCCGTCGAGGCCGCCAAGGCCATACCGCTTCCTTTGCGGCTGGACGCATGGATCGTGAGGTTTGGCATGTTCATGAATGGCTTACTATCGATCATCCTGGCTGGCGCGGCGTGGTTTCACCCCGTTCCTCAGGATCCCGGTCATCAGATCCCCGATCTGCCCTCGACCCCCATCATCCCTTCATTCCCTAATTTGGCCGAGGCCGCCAAGGAGCTGATCGCCCTCAAGCTCAAGCTGCAGGACTATCGCCAGGCGGTCAGGCGCGGGGAACTCTCCTCGGCCGTCGTTCAGGCCTTGGAAGCCCAAATCCAACAGCTCGAGAGCCGGATTTTGCAACAGGAACGCTCCCGCACCGCCCAACCGACGCGCTCCTCGCGCTCCACGGTCGTGATCCAGGATGGGCCGATCAAGAGGACCGTTCCCAAGTGGACCATTCGGCTCAGCAAGGACGAGGAATATTCCGCCGACGCCAATCGCGTGAAGGAAAAAATTCTCGAGAAGGCTTGCGTGGAAGTGGCGAATTGGATCCGCGAGCGGTATCCCTTGTCCCGATACCAACCCACGCCCGAGTATCTGCGCCAGGAAAACATCATCAAGAACGGTCCGCAGGTCGAGGAGCATCCCTCCTTGCTCACCGAGTATGGCGGCAAAATCTACACCGCGTCGATGGACGTCGAATTGATGCCCGAGGTCCAGCGCGAGCTGCTGGCGCATGGGCTGGCGTCGCAAAACGATGCCCTCAACTGGCTCACGTTTGAACGCGGATGGCGCTTGACCCGCTTGTTGCTCGTGGCCTTGTCGGGACTGGTCATCATGCTCGGCTACTTCTTCGTCGATGAGCGGACCCAGGGCTATTTCTCCAAGCCGCTCCTGGCCGGCGCCATCGGCGGCTTCATCGCCGTCAGCCTCCTGGTGGCGCGATCGTTGATTTAATGCGCATGCCGCGCTGGCGGCATCCAGAGGCGCTCAGGAAGCCCGCATGGGTTGCTTGTCGCCCGGCCCGGCATGACTTAACATGGATAGCATGAGTTCCGAGACTGATCGACTGCTCGTACAACAGATTCGCTCGGGCGATGAAACGGCCTGGCAGCGGCTGATCGAGCGCTATGAGGGCCGGCTGCTCGCGTTCGTGCAGCGGCGCCTGCGCGATCCGGCTTCCGCCGAGGACGTGGTCCAAGAGGCGTTCATCGGCTTTGCCAACAGCCTGCCGAATTACGACGAAAACCGCGACTTGCAAACCTATCTCTTCACGATTACCTCCTATAAGCTGACGGACCATCTGCGGCGCACAGGCCGCCATCCCTTGCAAAACCTGCCCGAGGGTCAAGAGTATTTCGATCAGCAGGCGGCGAGTTACATCGGCGTGTCGAGCCAGGCCCGTTCCCACGAACGCAAACATCTCGAGGCGGCGGCCTTGACGAAGGCCGTTCAGGCCGTGATCGATCGCTGGCGTAACCAGGGGGAATACCAGCGCATCAAGGTCCTGGAGCTGTTGTTTGTGCGCGGGAAAAGCAACAAAGACGTGGCCGAGCTGCTGGACATCAAGGAACAGCAAGTCGCCAACATCCGCTTTGCCGCCGTCAAGAAGATCAGCGAGCACATCCAGGCCGAAGGCCTGTCCCCGGACGTTTTCCCCGGCCTCTACGCGGAAGGGTCGCTGGAATAGTCCGTATAACGCTGCCTGAGATCGGAGATCGAAGACCCGCGCCGACCCAACGGCGCGGGTTTTATGCATCCTTGGCAGCGTGCAGCCGCTTGAGCAAGAGGAGCGTGATGTCGTCGTGCATGGCGGCGGGACCGCTGAACTGATCGATCCGCTCCTTGATGCCGTTGCCCGTCGCTTCGAGGTCGAGGTTCGGGGGCATGTCGCGCAGCGTGGTCAACAGTTGATCCAGGCCAAACAGTTGTCCCGCGGGAGAGCGCGCTTCGATGACGCCGTCGGTGTAGAGAATGATGGCGTCGCCCGGTTCGAGCCGCAGGGGGCTGTCGGCCAGGGGCAGGTGGCCGCGCGTGGCCCCGAGCAAACGCCCCGGCTTGGCGGCGAGTTGCTCGACCTGCCCCGCGGCGCGGCGCACCAGGACGGGGGGATGGCCCGCGCTCGCCAGGAGGACGTCGCCGGTGTGATAATCGAGAAAGCCCATGATCATGGTGACGAACATGGCGCGGGGGTTGTCGATGGCCAGGGTGTCGTTGATGCGCTGTAAAATTTCGGCCGGCGAGGACAGGCCCGCTTCCGTCAAATGCCGGCACAGCGAACGGATGCCGCTCATCATGAGGGCCGCGGGAATGCCTTTGCCGGAAATGTCCGCCACGCTGAAGGCCAGCCGCTGGTCGTCCACGGCGAAGAAATCATAATAATCCCCCGCCACTTCGCGGGCCGGGAAGACGCGGGCGAAATAATCCACCTTGTTCACGGCCTCCAGGGGCAGTTCCTTGGGCAAAAAATCTTCCTGAATTTTGCGGGCCAGGGCCACGTCGCGCTCCAGCTTGGCCTTCTGCATCAGTTCCACGTGCAGCCGCGCGTTTTCCAGAACGACCGACGCTTGCAGACAGACCGCCGTCAAAAGCTGCAAGTCGTCTTGCGTGAATGGCAGCCCCACGCCGAAGCGATCCAGGATCACCATGGCCGGAGCCTTGTCCGTCCGCGTCTTGAAAGGCACGCACAGGAACGAGCGGATGCCCAGGTTGCTGAGCGTTTGCGTCATGTCGAAGCGGCTGTCCATGGTCGCGTCCTCGGCCACGATCCCCACGCCTTCCTCGCGCACCATGCGGACCACGGAGCGGCTGAATTGCGGCGTCGCTTCCGAATGGGGGATCTTCGACTTGATGGCCTTGACCCGCGGCTGATCGCCATTCACGGTCACGATCATGCCGCGATCCGCTTGCATGAACAGATGCATCAGTTGATCGAGCAGCTTGGGGAACAGCTCGTCCGGGTCCAAAGTCAGGCTGAGCTGCTGGGCGATCTCGAGCACGATTTGCAGCTTGCGCGGTGCATCGAGGCGGAAGAGATTGGTGTTCGAGATTTGCACCTGTTCTGTGCCGCGAATCACGAAGCGCTGCGGCTCTTCCACGGCTTCCTGATGGAACTCGAGATGGAAGGGGCCGATCTCGATGTCGTCATGCGCCTGCAGCGGCGCGCGTCCCGTCAAGCGCTCGCGGTTGAGATAGGTGCCGTTGCTGCTGCCCAGATCTTCGATGAAATAGCGCTCCTGCTCCTCGGCGATGATCCGGGCGTGCCGCCGGCTCACCTCGCGCGCATTAAGCTGCAGGTCGGAGTCGGCCTGCCGACCGATGATGAACTCGCGACCGTCGATGGGATAGACTTTGGGGCTGACGGAATCCGTCAGGAGCAGATACGCCGCCATGCTCCCCTTGTACCTGAACGGGGCCGGAATTTCCAGTAAATGTTGGCGGCCGCGCTCCGTGGCGCGGTTATTCGACGGGTTCGATCGTCACGGTCAGCTTCTTGCTCTTGAATTGCTCTTGGAGCAGTTCCGCTCTTTCCTTGTGGGTGACGAGCAGCAAGGCCACGCCATGGTGATGCGCTTCGAGCATTTTTTGAATGGACTCTTCCACGGGCAGGCGAACCAGTTCCATGATGGTTTCCACGACGTAACCCATTTCGTTGACGTCGTCGTTGTGCAGCAAGACCTTGTAGGGCGGCAGCTTTTTCGGCTTGGGGGGAGCGGAACGCGCGCGTTTTTTGGTTTTGGCACGTGGCGAAGAAGGCTGGGCTTTACTCATGACTAGCCCTCCTGACAACGGACGTGCGGAGAAAATGGCGACGATTAACTTGTATTATAACACATGCCGCGGGGTATGAATGCAAGCGGCAAATTGTGATCGGCGGTTGATTTTTGCGAATGGATCGATGCGGGGGCGTTGGCTGAATGGATGAAATTTATCTGTAAACGAATAAGTCACAATAGGTTGCGTCAAAAATCCCAGGCTTGTCCCGGTCGCGGCGGCCCTGCGCAGCCGATCATTCCTCAGCCTGCAGCGGCAGCTTGATGGTGAAGGCGGAACCTTTGCCCACCAGGCTTTCCACGCGAATGCGGCCATGATGCTGTTCGATGATCTGCCGGCAAACGCTGAGTCCCAGTCCGGTGCCGCCGTGGCCCTGTTCGTCGGGCTTTTTCGTCGTGTAAAACGGTTCGAAGATGAGGCGGAGTTTTTCGGGAGGAATGCCGCAGCCATGGTCGACGATGCGGATTTCCGCCATGCGGGTCTCATGATTGCTGCGCACGTCGATTCGCAGTTTGCCGCCGCGCGGCATGGCTTGGCGGGCGTTGATGATCAGATTCAGCAGCACTTGTTCGATCTGGCCCGAAATGACAGAGGCGACCGGCCGGTCCAGGAAATTGGTCTCGACGGTGACGCGGTGCTTTTCGAGGTCCTTGCGGGTGAGGATGAGGACTTCTTCGATCAAGCTGACCAAATCCGTCTGGGAGGGTGATTGGCTGTTCTTGCGGGCGAACCCCAGCATGCTGCCCGTGATGGTCGCGGCGCGCTGGCCGGCTTTGAAAATCTTTTCGAGCGCGGCCTGGCGGTCCTCTTCGCGATGCGCCTTCAGGCCGATTTTGGCATAGTTGATGATCGTCGTCAGAATGTTGTTGAATTCATGGGCCACGCTTGACGCCAACGCTCCCACGCTGCTCATCTTTTGTGCTTGCAGCAGTTGTTGCCGCAAGGATTCCATCTCGGAGCTGCTCACGGAGACGAAGGGGTCGGTGGTCGTCACTGAGCTTCCTCCAGGTCTCGGGGCCGTCTACCGGTCGACGAACGCTTTCCTGAATCATGCTGGGCGTACTATGGTATCGGATGAGGCGGAAGCGGCTCTTCATCGGAAGTCGACAGGCTGGATGGGCTTCGTCGAAAAAGGACGAGGCAGAGTTCCGGTCAGGAGAAACAGACGAAACAGCGATGACGCTCAATTCGCGCAGGATGGAAAGACGCGGGAAGATGCGGCAAAGGCCCCGTCGACCCGCGGCTCAGGGCGGGCTTACGGCGTCGCATAGAGATGGTGCGTTTGAATGTAACATTCCACGGCACGGGGGGTCAGATAGCGAATGCTGCGCTTTTGTGCAAGACGAGTTCGCAAATCCGTGCTGGAAATTTCCAGCAGCGGCATCGTCACCGCTTGCCAACGAAAATAGGCAGGCGGGGTGGAGGCCTCGCTGCCCGGACGCGACACGATGATCAGCGAAGCCAGTTGGGCGATCGCTTCCGGTTGATGCCAAGTAGGCAGATCGGCCACGCTGTCGCTGCCCAGGATGAGATGGAAGTCCACGTCCGGCTGCGCCGTTTTCAATTCCCGCAGCGTCTCCACCGTGTAGCTCGGGCCGGGACGGTCTTTTTCCACGGTGCTCACCTGAAAGGCCGGATAGCCCGCGATCGCCAGCTCCAGCATCTCCTGGCGATGATGGTAGGGGGTTAAAGGCCGATCCAGCTTATGCGGCGGCCTGGGGGCCAGCACGAACAGCACCTGGTCGAGCCGAGCTTGCTCGCGGCACTGCTCGGCCATGACCAGATGGGCCAGGTGCACCGGATCGAATGTTCCGCCCAAGACCCCCACGCGCATGGATGTTTCCTTTGCCGACGCTCAATGCAAAAACTGAAACTGCCAATGAAGCTCGTTCGACCAGCTTCCGCCCTGGCGGAGGTCGATGAGCCAATGGAAAAAGACCCGGCTGCCTTGATGCACCATCTCGTAACCGCCTTCGGATTGGCTGACCGTTTGCAGCGGCAGGGTCCAGACCCCGGCCGGCTGAGCGCTGCGCAGCTTCGTGTGCAGTTTCAGCCATTCATCGGTCAAGCCGAACTCCGTTAAATCGGTCAGTTGCAGCATCGCTTCCAGGGGGCCTGCCTTGGCTTGCCCCGACCAGGAGAAGTAGCGGTCCGGTTGTCCCGCCGCCATGCCCGCGAAGAGAAACTCCACCGCCAGGCGAAACCGCGGCGATTTCGGCGAACCCTCGATGTGATAGTGCAGCGCCAGGTCGTCCTGCTTGCCCGAAAGACGCAGCGTCTTGGTCAGCGTCAAGGGCTGACCAAACACGTCGGCGGAGCGCGTCAACGCCGCCTCGGCCTCATGAGGCGAACAGGTCAGCTTCGCCTCGTAGGGCTGACCCAGAAACGACCCCGCTTCGCCGAACGCGCCTTGCTGCACCTGTTCCAGGCTGACCGCTTCGTGCAAGAAATGATCGAGCCAGCTTTTCCGCGGACTGAAATCATACTGCAAGCGCTTCTCCAAACCCTCTTGCTTAAACCTTGGCCCTTCGGCGATCAGGCTGACCTGATGCGCGTCCTGCTTGCCCCGGGCCGCCTCCTGAATGGCCGCATGATAGGGTTCCGGGCGCCGGGCCAGGCCCGCTTGCAGGTTGTGGCGAATGGGGAACAGGTCCAGCTCGTAGATCATGCCGCCTTCATGGGGCGAAAGGTAAACCGCGAGATGGTGATTCCGAACGCAGATTTCCTTGCGGCCATCGAGGTTGAAGTCCCGCTCCTGGCACTCCACGTGGTTCCGGGCCACCGAGCGGACCAGCCGATCAGCTTGCAATAAATGGTGATACACGGCGTGGCGCAAATGGGGCAGGTACAACCCGCCGAACGCCCCATGCCAATAGCTGCAGTTGCATTGGCCGCGATACAGTTCCCGCTCCGCTTCCTCGAGGTGCGGGTCCTGGCGCTGACGGGCCGCCTCGACGGCCTCGCTGACCTCCAGCATTCGGGCATACATCTCCCGCACTTCCGGGTACTTCATGCGGAAGTTGCGCCACACCCCGCCCCGGAGAAAGCGCTTCAAAACGGCTTTCTCCTCCGGCGACCATTTAGCCGCGTGGTCGATTTCCTGTTGCAGCCGCTGATAGGTCCGCTGCCTGGGCGCGGGCAGCGCCCACTCCGTCATCTCCCGGTAGCTGCCGTCGGGGAAATAGACGATCTTGTTGGCGGGGGTCGCGCGGAGCACCTCGCTCAGGTGGCACATTTGGATCGTCCCGGCCGCCAACTCCTCTTGCAGCCCGTCGAAAAACTGCTTCAGCCAGCCGTTCGTGTAGCAGTGGCGATGCGTCTCCGGCCAGGCGCCGAACTTTTCGCCGTCATCCGCGCAGACGACCACCGCGTTCGGATGGGCTTGCCCCAATTCCTTCAAATAGCGGATGGCCGCCGCCGGCTCCTTCCAAGGCACGAGATAACGCATCGGCTCGCTGATCGGAAAAACGGTCAACAGCCGACCCTCATCCTCCGTCCAATACGGTTCATGCAGTTCCGCGTCCTCCAGCCCGGCCTGCACGAATTGATGATCGTCGAGCAGGGTGAACTTGATCCCCGCTTCGGCCAGGTCGCTGGCCAGGCTCGCTTCCCAGACCCGCTCCGCCAACCACATCCCCTCGACTGTAACGCCAAAGAGGTCGTTCAGCTTTTCCGAATAACGGCGAATCTGGCCGATGCGATCCCGCCGCGGCAGCATGGTCAGGATGGGTTCGTAAAACGCGCCGCCGAGAATCTCCAATTGGCCGCGTTCGACCAGATGGTTCAGTTCGCGCAGATAAGCGGGTCGATGCCGTTCCTGCCACTCGAGCAGCGGGCCGGAGATGTGCAGGGCAAAGCGCAGCGTCGGATACTGGGCGATGAGATGCACGAAGGGTTGATAGCTGTCGTGATGCGCCTGGGCGAAGACGTCCTCGAAGTTGCCAACGGGCTGATGATTGTGCAGTCCCAGAACCAAACGCACCGGCATGCCCTGCTCCTTGGAAAAAGGGAGATGGCGATGCTACTCATTGTCGGGACCATGCAGGGAGGTTCAAGGGGAAGGCTTCATCGCGGTCCGCCGATAGTGCTTCAATGTCGGTCACAACCCCTCGTGCCCCCAATTCAGTTTGGGCACGAGATGTGACCGTTTGGCAGGATCAATCAACCTGGACTAATGCGGTCCGCCGCGGAACCGCTGCAGCATGGCATCAACGCCATCGGATCCGGCCTGCCAGCCAAAGTAGCCTGCGATGAGCACGGCCAGCACGAGTTCGATGTACCAGAGTCCGTGCAATCCCATGCGCAAGGGTTGAGAGGAGAAAAAGAGCAGCGACCCGATGAGAAACATGGGCAGCGCAAGGCACAGGGAAACCAAAGCCGCTTGGTGAATGGCAAAGCCCCATTCACGCTGGTGGTTGGCCGCGATCATGAGCACGACGATCAGGGCCAGGCTGCACAGGAGGATGCCGCCCCATTGCGGTCTTCTGATTTCGTAGAGGGTGCACGGGAGGATCGCACAGGGGCCTAAAAGCAGCACCAGGGCCAAGGTGATGTTGGCATAGGCATCCCCCTGAAAGGGGGAACCATCGATGCCCGCGCCGCCGAGCGCGAACAGGCCCGCGCCCATCAGCCCCAAGACGCCGATCAGCCCGCTGGCGATGAGGATCAGTTTGCGCTGGAGCATGTTGGCGGGCCGCTCTTGCAAGTGAAGCTGCGTTTCCAAAGCCCGGCAGATTAAACCCAGGATACCTGAACGCCGCCGCGAATGCCAATGCGAAACAATTCCCTCTTTTCCAAACAGTGCGTGGGAACGAGGCATGCCGATAAAAAAACGGGGAGCGTGATGCTCCCCGTGCGAAGGTCGATGATGGCGAACCGGCTTAATAGCGCAGTTCGAGACCAGCGTAGAACGTGCGGCCTGGCTGATACACGCCCAAGCCCGTTCGCAGGTCGAGGTGTTCGCGGTAGAACTTGTTAAATGCATTCTCCAAGCCCGCGGTCAAGAGGACGCCTTCGCGGGGCCGCCAGAAGCCGCGGAGATCATAGACCACGAAGCCGGGCGTGGGCTGTTCGAGCAAGCTCGAGGCCACGCGATTCTGCTGGGCCACGATTCGGCTGGAGAAGTCGATGCCGATGGTCGAGTTCGGACCTTCATCGTGCAGCTTCAGACCGATGCGGGCTTCCAGAGGCGAGATGTTGGGCAGCGGCTCGCGATTGGGGCCGGAGAGAATGCTGCCATCGGCCAGGAAAATCTGCCCGCGGTTGCCGCGCGTCTGATCCTGTCCTTCGACGTAGGTTAAGGTGGCATAGGGGGTGATGTATTCGTTGTAGTCGATTTCGGTGTAGGCTTCGCCGCCCCAGAGAGTCGCCAGAGAGGTGTTGACGAAGCGGACGTTCAAGGCATTGTCGAAGCCGCTGAGCGGAATCTTGCCCTGTGCGCCGCCGATGGCTTCGAAGGTGACGTAATCGTTGATCCAGGAGAAGAAGCCGCTCATGCCCAGGCGCATGAAGCCGTAGTCGGCTCGCATGCCGATGTCCATTTGATGGAGTTTTTCCGGTTCGAGGTCCGGGTTGCCCTGAACGGTGGTGAAGCCCTGCTGCAAAGTCGCAAGGAAGGGATTGAGGGCAAACAGTTCGGTCGGGGTCGGCGGCCGCATGGCGAAGCCGAAGCCGCCTAACAGCGTGATATTGCGGGTCAACTGGAACTCCGCCGTGCTGTAGCCCATCCAGAGGGTGTATTCGCGATCGAGGCTCTCGACGCCAAGAATCGGCCTGGGGTCGAGTTCGCAGCTGCAGTCGCATTGATCGTCGCTGAATTCCTTGGGGAAGCGGCGGACGTCGGCCGTTTGCAGATCGACGCGGCCTCCGGAGCGAATCGTCAAATAGCTCGAGACCGGCAGCGTGTTCTCGACGAACAGGCCGACGTTCATGACTTCCGTGCGCGGAATCGGGAAATTCAAGTCGCAGGGCAGGAAGAAGAGTTGATCAAACTCGTTGAGGGCCTGATTCAAGATGCGGAAGTCGGTGCCGACGGTCCATTGAATTTCATCGCGGCGGCCCCAGGTAAAGGCCATCTGCGTGCCGGTGTTCATGATGTCGGCGTCGGTCCGGCCGGTGTAGCCGCTGACGTCGAGGCTGGGGATCTGCCGCCGCTTGCCCGGTTGTTGGGCGTCCCCGGCGAAGCTGGTGCGGTTGTAGTAACCGGTGACGTTCATCTCATCGAAGTAATAACTATCGGTGACGCGGTAGCCGACGCGGAAGCCGTCGGTGACGAGGAACTTGGTGTCGAAGACTTGCCCCGGAAATTCCAGGTCGGTCTGATCGAGCCGCAAGTAGCCGACTTCGAAAGTCTGATTGGGGGCCAAGTTAAAGCCGTAGACGAAGTCGATGTCGCGGGCGTTGTAGCTGGAGGGAATTTCAAAGGCCGGTCCATTGCCGGTCATGTAATCGTTGCCGATGCGCTGGCCGTAACTGAGCCGGACGCCCCAATCGGTGGAGCCGCCGATGAACATTTGCCGGCCGTAGAGTTGCTGGCCGTTGTCCTTGTAGGTCGTGGTGGTTCGGCCATGCCATTCCATGCCGTTGGCGAAGCGGGGAGCGTCGTCGGTTTCGATGTCGATGAAGGCGAAGCCCGGACCGTACTTCGCGCTGTAAGGACCTTTGACGATGACGGCGTCGCGGATGAGTCCGGAGTCGATCTTGCTGAGGAAAGTATCCAAGTCATTTCGAGCGGGGAACCAATACTGCCCGTCGGCGAAGGTGTAGATTTGTCCCAAACGATAACCGCGAATGCGGGCTTCGTTGGCGATCGGCGAGCGGCGCTGGGTGTCGACGCCGAGACCCGAGGTGGATCGCGACAACAGATCGCCGGCGTCGGAGGTGGCGAGCATTTGGGTCTGCTGACCACCGAGCACGGCGGTGCCGCCGGGCGCCTGCGAAGCTTCGGCGCGAGCGGCGGGCAAAGCGTCCAGATTGGGAAGTCCGACGCCGCCGCTGCCGAGGAGGCCGCCCGAGGCGGCGCCCCCTGTGGTCGGCTCGACGGGCAAGGTCGGCTGCTGCGGCACAATGACCTGCGTCGGCGTCACTTCCGGATCGAAGAAAATATAACTGGGCGTGGCCCCCGAAGGCGGTGAAGCGGCAGGGCCGCTCTTGGCCGCGGGCACGATGGCCGGGGCCGCGTTCGGCTCATCCGCCATGAGTATTGAGGTCATGCTCAGGCTCGCGCACACCGAGCCGACGGAAAGCCATTTCAGCCAACGCTTGCTGCGACGTCGTCCCACGATCAAGTCCTCCCCCCTCGAGGTCTGTTCCTGAGGAAGGAACAGAACCTGACGATTTTTTCGGATGATAGACGGCGCGGACTTGAATCGAACGGAGAATTTAGACCGGATGAGATGGGGTGTGTTAATCTGGGGACGTTGGCAAATGGTGCAACGCGTCACTCAAAAAAAACACTGGCGCGGACGAAACCGCGCCAGTGCGTTAAAGAAGCGCGGGGAAGGTGATGGCGCCGGATGGACAAGAGCCCCAGGTCGGCCGCTGATCCCTTCGCCGCGGGGGTTACTTTTTCCGCTTGTAATCGATCGTGAACATTTCATTTTCCTGGCCGTTCACGACTTCGTACATGGTGAAATGCATCGTGTCGGCGTCCTTGAGCTGCGTGACGCTCTTGAACTTCGACATCTTGCCCTCGTGGTTGGGCCCTTCGCCGATTTCCGTGAACGTCTTGCCATCGTTGCTGACCTTGCCTTCCATGATCATCATGGACGGGCTCATCGAATCGATCCAGGTGCTCATGTATTTCTTGCGCACAGGACAGTAGCTGACGGTGTTGCGGCCGGTAAACTTCATGCCGCCGATGTCGCCCTCGAAGGTCGAGCAGAGATAGAAACCGTTGAGTTCGATCTTGGAGCTGCACTTGGCGGGATGCTCGCTGCCCATCATGTGCATGGTGCAGGTCCATTCGCCTTCGAACTTCTTGAGCCATTCATGTTCGGGTCCGGGCTGGGCCATCGGACCTTGGGCCGAAGCCGGCGCCGACGCGATCAGCAAGCCAGCGAAGGTCAGCAACGCCAGGGAAAACCACTTCATCTTCATGCAAGCCACTCCTTCTTTGGACGAGGTGCCGCGACGGGGCAGGCTCGACGGGAACCTGCCAGGGGACCGTCCGCAAGAAACTGATCGTCCGTTCAGATATGTGTACACATGTATAATCAGTTGGCCTGCCGGTGTCAAGCCGGCCGCGCGAGATTTTTCACTTCGACCGGCCCTTGCAACGAAGGAGGCGCCGCCTCCGGTCAGCCTGAAGCATGGACCGATCCTGTCCGCGAACGTCAAACCTTGGCGTCTCGCGCATTGCGTCAACCGCATCGATGCGGCTTATCGAGCGCCGCGAGAGCGGATCCAATGACCATCATGGATCCTAACGTTGGCTTACCTGCGCCGACAGAAATGACACGCTCAAACATACTTGCCCGCCAACCGCCTATCAAGGGGCCAGGGTCCGATTCGCCAACGCCCCTTCCAGCCTGCCGGCAACTTGATCAAGCTTTATGACGCCGTGCGAAATTGCTGCTTGTTCCGAGGCGGGTTGGCCCTTTATGCTAGGAGGCGTGCCTGGACACGTTCCCAACCCTTGCCAACATAAGGAATCCCCGCGCATGTTCGCCATGATCATCGCCGCCTGTTTGTCTGGTCCCGCACTTGCCACTTGGATGCCGATCACGCCGATGCCGTTTCAGGACAAGGACAAGCATGGGTTGGCCGAACCGGACCGCTCCACGATGAACCCGCGGGAGGCGCTGCGCGCCCATTGGATAACCCGCAGCGGCCGCACCCATTATTACATCGTCAAGGACAAGCTCATCATGGTGGATGAGGGCGAGAAGAAGCATCAAACCTATCAGGTGGTCGAGGAGGACAACGACGTCGGCGTCCTGACCATCCGCATTCGCACGCCCGAGGGCGGCGGCCACGAGAAGACCTTGCGCTTCGACAACAAACGCACGGGCCTGCTCGAAACCATCTGGATTGAACTGGGCGGCAAGAAATACTACGTCAGCACCATCTGGTTCTATGTGGATGACAAAACCGAACCCAACTAACATAACTAGAGATCGAGCAGCGGGATCAAGACAACCGGTTGTCATCGGAACAAAGGAAGAGACGGATGCGTGGAACGTGGGTGATCGGTTGCATCGTGGCGGGGATCGCATGGCAAGCAGCGAGCGTTGGCCCGGCGGCAGCCTCCCTTCAAGCGTCCCATCAACAGACGCTGCTCAATGGGGTCTCGGCCATCGCGGCGCCTGGCGTGCCCGGCTGCCTGGTCCCCATGGGCGACAAGGCCTTCGCCTTGGTCGTGGGCAATCGCGGGCCGCAGGACGCCGTGGCGGTTGGCTGCGAGTGGAAATCGGGCCGCGTCGTCGCCCTGGGGCATGGCGGCTATCTCTCCGCCGAGACCTGGAAGCAAGCCGACACGCAGATTTTTCTGATGAACGCCATTCAATGGACCGCTCGTTCTAGCAAGAAACCACCCCGCATCGGCATCGTGCAGCACGAAGATCTGCAAAACCATTTGCGCTCCTTGGGGCAAACGGTCGTGGCCCTGTCCGGTCCGCAATGGCCCCGGCAACTCGGCCAGATCGACGTGCTCATCGCTGCCACCTCGCACATGGCCCAACCGGAACAGCGCAAAGCTGTGGCACAGTTCATCACCGCGGGCGGCGGCTTGATCACGGCCGACACCCCTTGGGGATGGGCCCAGCTTAATCCCAAGAAAACCCTCGTCGCCGACCATCCGGGCAACCTGCTGCTCTACCCGGCGGGAATCCTTTTCACCGGCAGCTACAACGGCCGAACCACCGCCTCGGGGTTCAAGGCGGGGACGCCGCCCTCGGCGATGCACAATGCCACTGCGGCCCTGGCGGCCCTCATCGAGCATCATCACCAGCGCGTCAAGCTGAGCCAGGACGATTTGACCCAGGCCGTGCACACGCTTTCCGGGGCCATCAGCGTGCTGCCGCTGAATGACCGCGTGATCCTGGGCCGGCTCCGCGACCATCGCGTCAGCCAAGCTGACAAGATGAGCTGGCCCAGCACGAAGAAGCCGATCAAGGCGGCGGATGGCTTGCTCAGGGCCTTGGTGGCCCTGGACGTGCGCGAGATGAAGGAAACCCCGCCGCGCGACGTCAAGCCGCACCCGGCCGCGGAACATTTTCCCGGTTCCGTGCCCTCCTCGGCCAAGGCCGCCGACAAGCCTTTGACCATCGATACCGCCATCCCCGGTTGGCATAGCACGGGGCTGTACGCCAGGCCGGGGCAAGCGATCACCGTGTCGCTGCCAGCGAGCGCCGTGCAGCAGGGGTTGGAGGTCCGCATCGGCTGCCACAACGACTCGCTGTGGCATTTGAAATCATGGCAGCGCATGCCCGAAGTGTGCATCACGGCGCCGCTCCAGCAAACGCAAACCCTCGCCGCCAATGCCATGGGAGGGTTGGTTTACATCGTCGTGCCGGAACGCTCGAAGCTGGGCAAAGTATCCATGCGCGTCAGCGGCGCGGTGCCGGCGCCGTTGTTCGTGCTGGGGCAAACGACCAACCAGGAGTGGATCGCCGAGATCAGCCAACAACCCGCGCCCTGGGCCGAACTCGCCGGGAAAAACCTCATCATCACCCTGCCCTCCAAAGCCATTCGCGAGCTGCGCAACCCCGAGGAACTGATGCGGAAATGGGATGAGGTCCTCGACGCCCAGGCCGATCTGGCGCAGATTCCCAAGGAGCGTAAGCGCCCCGAACGCATCGTCATGGATGAGCAGATCAGCGCCGGCTACATGCACGCCGGCTATCCCATCATGACCCACCTCGACGTCCAGAACAACGCCGTCAAGCTGGACCTGGTCGCCAAGGGGGGTGAGATGTGGGGCTTCTTCCACGAACTGGGCCACAATCACCAGGAGAGCGACTGGACCTTCGAAGGCACCGGCGAAGTGACCGTCAACCTGTTCACGATGTACGTCATGGAGACGGTGTGCGGCCGCACGGACAAAGGGAGGGCCGAGCTGATCACGCAGCGGCCTCAGATGATCAAGAAGTACATGGACCGGGGGGCCAAGTTCGAGGATTGGAAGGCGGACCCGTTCCTGGCCCTGATCATGTACATTCAACTCCAAGAGGCGTTTGGCTGGCAGCCCTACAAGGACGTCTTCGCGGAGTACCGCCAATTGCCGCGGCAGGAGCGGCCCCGGACCGAAGAGGATAAACGGGATCAATGGATGGTGCGCTTCTCGCGCCGCGTGGGGAAGAACCTGGGACCCTTCTTCCAGAAATGGGGCGTGCCCACTTCGGAAGCGGCCCGCAAGTCCATTCAGGATCTGCCCGAGTGGATGCCCCCCGAATTCGCTTCGGGCCGATGATGCCTTCGATGGCCCAAACCTGCGATCCTTCCCGCCGTGACGGCGTCATGGCCGGCGTGCGCGGTGCGACGGAGACTCGACATGATTTTTCCCTACAGCGTCGACGTGCCCATGGAGCGGCTGCCCATCACCAATTGGGTCCTCATCGCCGCCACCTTAATCGTCAGTCTCATCATGTTTCGTTATGATCGGGGGAACGCTCTCGAGCAACTCTTCAACGACATGAACCCGGAGGTCGTCGCGGAATTGGAACGCATCGAGAAGCTGCCGGAGAAGGAAGCCGAAAGGGCGATGATTCAATTCGTCGCCAAGCGCATTTCCATTCCGGGTTCGCTCAATCCTCAGGCCTTTCAGCCGCTGCAACTCGTGACCTATACATTCCTGCACGGCGACATTTGGCACCTCTTGGGCAACATGCTCTTTCTGTTTTGTTTCGGCAACGCCATCAACGCCAAACTCGGGCACGCCTGGTTCCTCGGTCTGTACATTCTTTTCGGCATCCTCTCGGGATTGGCCTGGCTGCTCTTGGGGTCTGGCGTGCCGCTGGTCGGGGCATCGGGCGCGATCATGGGCATGCTGGGGATGTTCCTGATCTACTATCCCGAAAATGAAGTCGATGTGTTTTATTGGCTCTTCTATGTGGTCGGGACGTTTAGCGTGCCTGCCGTCATGGTCATTTTCGCTTACCTGAGCTTGGACCTGCTGGGCGTGCTCATCAGCCGGCAAGCGGCGGGTGGTGTGGCTTACATTTCCCATTTGGTCGGAGCCTTTTCCGGCATCGTCGCGGGCGTCTTCCTGCTCAAAGCAGGCGTGACCGGGATCGTCCACGGTGAACGCAATCTGCTCCAGGTCATGGGTTATCAAGAAAGTTGGGAAGATCGTCCCATCAAGCAGCGCCGCCGCAAACGATTTAAACCGCCCGAAGACGACGTGGCTTAATTTCAGATCGAACCACTGCGAGTCGATGTATCCCAAAATGACCTATTGGAATTCATCCGGTTCTGAAAATTATGATCAGAGCGTGAAGGAAGGCCATTTTTCTTGCATTAAATCAAATCTTCTTCGTTCAGGTCTGGCCAAAATCCAAGAATAGATATTAGACTAAGTCATACGATTGGATGGATTTCCGTGACCAATTAAATGCGAGGCGATCCCCTTTGCCCCATCGGCCAGACGATCCCCGCTATCAGCGAACGTCTACGGGTCACGAGGACTGGATGCAGTTCTCGGGGACCTTTGCTGCGCCGTCGCCCTCTTCGAAAGAGGAAGGACGAACGAGGGACACGGTCTCGACCGAGCTTCCACCACCGCCTAGTTCGGATCATGTGCCACCCTATCCGACGCGCGTGGACTCGATGCGCGATGAAAACGCCTTGCAGAAGTCTGGTCCGCTGGGGTCAGCGGAGTTGTTTGACTGGTCCGCCGCAAAGGACAGCATGCCGCGGGCGCTGCCGGACCTGCCGAACTATATCGTGGAGAGTCAGATCGGCCGCGGCGGCATGGGTGTGGTCTACCGTGCCAAGCACCGCGAATTGAAACGCACGGTGGCGATCAAGATGATTCTCTCTGGTGCGCAAGCCGCTCCGGAGACGCTGGCCCGCTTTCGTGCCGAAGCCGAGGCCGTCGCCCAGATTCAGCATCCCCACATCGTGCAGATTCATGAGATTGGCCTGCATGAGGGGCATCCCTTCCTGGTCCTGGAATACGTGGACAGCGGCAGCTTGGACGTGGCCCTGCGCGGTCAGCCAATGCTGCCTCCCTCGGCGGCCGCCTGGGTGGAAATTCTGGCTCGAGCCGTCCACGTCGCCCACCTCAAGGGCATCATCCACCGCGATTTGAAACCCGCCAACATTTTGCTCCAGCGCCGGCCCGACGCGCCCGCGCAGAAGCTCCCGCGCTCCTCAAAACGCTCCCTTTCCGTGTCCTTGATGCTCGATCGCATTTATGTGCCGAAGATCACCGACTTCGGCCTGGCCAAGCGTTATGACAGCGATCATCAGCATACCCACACGGGGGAAATCGTCGGCACGCCCAACTATATGGCGCCCGAACAGGCCTCGGGAAAGAGGGAGCAACTCAGCCCGGCCGTGGACATCTACGCGCTGGGCGCGATCCTCTACGAAATGTTGACCGGACGGCCGCCGTTTCATGGCCTGACGCCGATGGACACGCTCATGCAAGTGATGGCCGAGGATCCGGTCCCGCCGTCGCGGTTGCAGCCTCGGCTCCCAAAGGATTTGGAAACGATTTGCCTCAAGTGCCTGGCCAAGGAACCGCAGCGGCGCTACGCCACGGCTCTGGAGCTGGCGGAGGATTTGAAGCGGTTCCTTAAATTTCTCCCGATCCACGCTCGGCCCATCGGCCGCTTCGAGCGCGTCCTGAAATGGGCGCGGCGGCGCCCGGCAATCGCGGGTCTCAGCGCCCTGTCGTGCACGCTGCTCATCGCGGGGAGCACGATCTCGACGTATTTCGGACTCAAGGCCCAGCAGCGCGCCGAGCAGTACCATCGGGCCATGCAACTGGCCGAGCAACATTTGGCCTTTGCTCTGAAGGAGCAGCGCCGCGCCGATCGGCAGAGCGAGGAAGCTCGGCGGCAGGCGGAACAGGCCGAGGCCAGCTACCAGATCGCTCGGGAGGCCTTGGCGCATTGTCTGGCCTTGCAAAAGGAGCCGCTGTTTCAGCAAGGTCCGCTGGAAGGCGTGCGGCGGCACTTGCAGGAGGCCGAGGCGGACTTCTATGCCCGCTTTCTCGAACTGCGCGGCGACGATCCCCTCTTTCAGGAAGAGCGGGCCATTTCGCTGTTTCGCCTGGGACAATTGAAGCAATGCCTCAACAGCCAGGATCGGACCAGCCTGCAAAAGGCCAAGGACTGTTATCAGCAAGCGCTGGCCATCTTGGCGGAACTCGCTGCGACGATCCCGGACAAAATCGATCTGCCCATGAGGGCGATGGAGATTCAGGTGCAGCTCGTTCTGCTCGATGAGCTGACGGGACAATCGGCGGCCGCGCTGGCGAGTTGCCTTGCCGGGGAAACCCTGGCCGAGCGGACCTTGACGCAATTTCCGCGGGCCGCGGAGGCGGTTTACTACTGGAGCCGCTTCAACCAATTGAAAAGCATTCTGCAGCGCCGCGCGGGTCAACTCGATGACGCCATGCATTCCCTGGCCAGGGCGGAGCAGCGCTTGCAGCAGGTTTTGGCCGAGGCGCCCGATCAGACCCGCTGCCAGGAACTGTTGGCGGGCGTGTATCAAACCCAGGCGGGCATCCTGCGGTCGCGCAGCCGCTTTCAGGAAGCCCTGGACCGCCATGCCCAATCGCAACGGATTCGCGAACGGCTCGTCGCTTTGCATCCTGAGGAAGTGGAATATCGCCGCGACTTGGCGACGACGTTCAACAATCTGGGCAACGTTTATGAACAGATGCGGCAGCGACGCGATGCCCTGCGCTGCTATCAGCAAGCCTACGCCATTCGCTCCGAACTGGCCGAGAAACATCCCCTGGTCAACGCCATCCAGAGACAATTGGCCAGTTCCTCCGAGAAGCTGGCGAACCATTTTCAGCAGCGCGGCCTGGTCGAGGAGGCCCGCGCCTGGCACGGCAAAACCCTGATCGTCCGCGAACGGCTGGCTCAATCCTATCCCAGCGTGGTTCAATATCGCTCGGACCTGGCTGCCACCTTGTTCGATTTGGGCGTGCTGCTCTGCCAACGGCAAGAGGATCACGACGGGCAAAAGCACCTGCTCCGGGCCATCTCGATCATGGAGGAACTGGTCTGCGAAATGCCCGGCGACATTCGCTACCGCCGGCAGTTGACCTCCCTCTATCAGCGACAGGCGCAGTGTTTGGCCGAGTTGGGCCGGCCCGTCGAGGCCTTGAACTGGATCGAAATGGCCAAGCGCTTTCATGCCAAGAGCCGATCCGATCATCCGGAACTGTTGAAAGATGAATGGATTGAGATCAGCTCCACCGAAGCCGGCGTGCTTATGGCCATGGGCCAGGCTCAGGAAGCGCTTCAGCTCTTGCAAGCGCTGCCCCAGATTGACAACCCGGCCCGGCAGCAGTCCCTCAAGCTGCAAGCCATGCGTTACCTGGCCCAATCGGGGCAACTTCGCGCAGCCCTGGCGCAGTTCGCGGACTGGCAACGAAGCTTGCAATACGATGCGCTTCATCCCGCGACCCATTTTTACCTTGCCCGCACCCATGCTCAATTCGCCAAAGCCGCCTGGGGCGAACCGGCCTGGTCGCTCGAAGAGCAGGTGCTGCATGGCGAATGGCATTGGCAAGCGGCCCGCCATCATCTCCGGGAAGCCTTGGACCTGGGGCAAATCAGTCCTTGGCAGGTTGACCGCGAGCCTGACTTCGCCGGGTTTGTGGACACGCAGGGCATTCGTGAATTACTGCTGCTCTATTCGAAGGATTGATCCGCGCACGCTCCCACCCTGATCATCCAAGGCCTCTCGAACTGCTTCACTCCATTCGGCCCAATCACGCCGCGGCTTCGTCCCGTGGGCTGGGAGAAGTCCGGGGCCACCTTGTAGGATATCAAGGACGGCTCGCCGTGATCGCGTCGACCCCCGATCCTTCCCCCTGCGGTTCCATCTGAGGAGCTTCTTGATGTCCCGTTTGACCCGCTGCTTGAAATGGTGTTCGTTGATGTGTCTGTTGATCGGCCCCATGGCGGCGTTGTGCCGGGCCGATGAGTGGCCCCAATGGTTTGGCCCGCAACGGGACGGCATCTGGCGCGAGACGGGACTGCTCGATCAATTCCCCGAAGGCGGCCCCAAAGTGCTCTGGCGGGCGCCGACGGATTATGGCTACAGCGGCCCCGCGGTCGCCAACGGCAAGGTCTATGTGACGGATTGGGTCCGCGACAAGGACGAACAGGGCAAGGAACTGAAACCCACCCAGGAGAAGGGCATCCTGGGCACCGAGCGCGTCCGCTGCTTAGAAGCGGCCACGGGCAAGGTCTTGTGGGAACACGCCTACCCGTGCCCCTATCGCATCTCCTATCCCTTCGGCCCGCGCACCACGCCCACGATCGTCGATGGCCGGCTCTATACCCTCGGAGCGATGGGCGACATGGTGTGTCTCGACGCGGACAAGGGGACGCTAATCTGGAACAAAAACATCGTCGCCGCCTATGGCCTGACGGATCGCCTGCCGACCAAGCCCGAAGAGCTTGAGAAGGCCTACAGCAATATGTTTCCCGTCTGGGGTTACGCCGCGTCGCTGCTCGTGGACGGCGATTTGGTGTACAGTCTCGTGGGCGGCCCCGGTTCAGCGATCGTGGCTTTCAACAAAAACACGGGCGCGGAAGTGTGGAAGGCCCTTGAAACCCAGGAAGTCGGTTACGCCCCGCCGGTGATCTACCAACTGGGCGGCCCCGACGCCCCGCGGCAACTCATCATCTGGCTCTCGGAAAGTTTGAACGCCCTCGATCCTGCTTCGGGCCAGGTTCTCTGGACAGTCAAATTCCCCAGCAGCGGCAAGCTGCAGCGGCCCTACATCAACATCGTCACCCCCCGCCAGATCGGTCCGGACCATCTGCTCGTCACCACGTTTTACAACGGCGCCTTGCTGGTCAAAGTGAGCGGCCACCCGCCCAAGGCCCATGTGGTATGGGAAGGCAAGAGCGACAATCCCCAACGGCCTGACACGCTGCACAGCTCCATGGCCACGCCCATCATCGTCGGCGAGCACATCTACGGCTGTTGCGCCTGGGGGGAGCTGCGCTGCCTGGAATTGAAGACCGGCAAAAGCCTGTGGACGCAGTTCAACGTCGTCGAGAAGAAGAAGGCCTTTTGCGGCACCGCTTTTCTCATCCCCAACGGCAACCGCTGCTTCATCTGGAATGATCAGGGCGAGCTGATCCTGGCCGAGCTGAGTCCCGCAGGTTACAAGGAAATCTCCCGTGCCAAGCTGATCGAACCCGTGCATGAAACGCGGGGCCGCACCGTCGTTTGGACGCATCCAGCCTTTGCCAACAAGTGCATGTACGTTCGCAATTTCAAGGAGATCATCTGCGTGAGCCTGGCAGCGGATCAAGGGGGTTAACCCGGCCTCACGCCCCAGGCCGCAGGTCGCGGAGCAACTGAGTCAACCTTGAAATCTCGATGAGGAACACCGAATTTTCAAGGTAGCCGATCGGCCGAAAAAGGGCCGCGGCGGCGGGGGGCCGGTCGTTCACCCAGGAAGGACCCTGCCAGGCTTGCAAAAACCGGCCCGCTGGCTAACCATAAGAGTATGAGCGATGCTCACGATGCCTCCATGATGGATCTGCTCTCGGCCGAGGAAGAGATGCGCTTGCGCCACGCCCTCGACCAGGCGGGTTGCCGCTTCACGCGGCAGCGGGCCGCCGTCTTTGCTTACCTGAAATCGGTGGCCTCTCATCCCACGGCGGAGGAAGTCTACCGGGCCGTGCAGACCCGCATCCCGCACATCAGCCTGGCCACCGTCTACAACTGCCTTGAAGCGCTTGTCTCCAGTTCCCTCGCTCAGAAGCTCACCCTGGGCGATGGCCGCACCCGTTACGATGGCCGCACCGATCAGCATCTGCATCTGCGCGACCATGCCACCGGGCAGGTCCGCGATCTGCCGGTGGCGGTCGATCTCAATGCACTTCATCAGCTCATCCCCGAACTGGGGCCGATGCTGCGCTCCATGGGCTTTGAAATCACGGATTATCGCCTGGAGCTGTTGGGCCGCTTCCAACCTTTTGCCAGCCCTTTGAGCGAACCACCGTTGCTCAGGCAGGTTGACGAAGTCAAATAAAACGTCGAGCCACGGCAACTTGGACAGCCGAACGCTTCACGAGAGCTGCACGGGTTCGTCCAGGTCGTCCAGCCAGTGGCCCATCTTTTCCTTCTTGGCTCGCAAGTAGCGGCGATTGCTCGGCGTGGGCGGTGTTTGCAGGGCCACCCGCTCGACGATCTTCAGACCAAAACCATCCAGGCCGACGACCTTCTTGGGATTGTTGGTGAGCAGGCGGATTTGCCGAATGCCCAGGTCGGCGAGGATCTGGGCGCCGATGCCGTAATGACGGAGGTCCGCGGCGAAGCCAAGCCGCTGGTTGGCCTCCACGGTGTCCAAGCCCTGTTGCTGCTGCAGTTGATACGCCTTCAGTTTGGCGAGCAAGCCGATGCCGCGCCCTTCCTGCCGCATGTAAAGGAGCGCCCCGCGCCCCGCGGCGGCGACGTGCTCCATGGCGCGGTGAAGCTGCGTGCCGCAATCGCAAAGCTGGCTGCCGAAGATGTCGCCGGTCAAACATTCGCTGTGCATCCGAACGAGGACCGGCTCCTTTTGTTCGACGACCGCGCCGTCGGGGCCGCGTTGACCGATGCCGCCCAGGCACAGGGCCAGGTGCGGTTCCGGATCGACCACAGAGGAATAGACGAAGAGATCGAAAACGCCATAATCCGTCGGCAGTTTGACGCTGAGTTCAAGATGGATCAGTTTCTCGCGGTGGCGGCGGTAGTCGATGAGGTCCTGGATGGTGCACATTTTCAGTTGATGGGTTTGGCAAAACTGCCGCAGATCGGGGACGCGAGCCATCCGGCCGTCGGGGGTGAGGATTTCGCAAATGACCGCCGCCTCGGCCAGCCCGGCGAGCCGGGCCAGGTCGGTGCTGCCCTCGGTGTGCCCCGCGCGGACGAGGACGCCGCCGGGATGGGCGCGCAGACCATCCACGTGGCCGGGCCGGACCAGGTCGCTGGGCTGCGTCCGCGGATCGATGGCCACCTGAATCGACCGCGCCCGATCATAGGCGGAGGTGCCCGTCGTGATGCCGGTGCGGGCGTCGAATTTCACGGTGAAGGCCGTGCCCGTGCGGGTGGTGTTGATCGTCGTCTGCGGGTCGAGATGCAAGCGGTCCGCCATCGCCTGGGACATGGCCAGGCAGAGAATCCCTCGGCCATGGACCAGCATGAAGTTGATGGCTTCGGGGGTGACTTTCTCGGCGGGCAGCACCAGGTCGCCTTCGTTTTCCCGATTTTCATCGTCCACCAGGACGATCATGCGACCGGCTTGCAACTCGGCGATGGCTTCCTCGATCGTGCAAAATGCCGTCAGGCTCGGTTCCGACATGCTGCTCTTGGCTCCGTCTCGTTGCTGCTGGAAGGCCATGAAGGTCCACACTTCCTTATGCTATCCGAAGCGCTGCCAAACGACAGCCAGCTTCAGGTGCGGTGGCGGATGGCGCACTGCATAGCATACCGTAGATCAAGCACCATCCTCACTCAGCGAACGGAAAAAAGCACCCGAGGATGGACGAACCAGCCTCGGGTTGCGTGCGAATCGGGCCTGCGACCTGTGATCGACAGGGTTACTTGTCTTCCTTCTTGTCCTCTTTCTTTTCATCCTTGCCCTCGACCTTGGGCGGCGCGGGAGGGTCTTCCCCCAAACGCACCGGCGTGGCGAAGATCGGCCCCTTCATCGGCGGCGGGGCGGGCGGCTGGCCGATGGCGGGGTTGCCGCCGGGCATGCCCATGTTCGGACCCAGGGGGAATTGATTCTGCGGACTGCCGAACAGCGCCGCCAGTTGCCGATCGAGCAGCATGTCCACGAGTCGCTGGTTGTAAACCTTCACCGGGAAAGGATACAGGGTCACGATCAGATGGTTGGTCTGACGGGAAGCGCCGACAACCAGCCAATCGTTCGCCTCTTGGGGGCCGCGGTCCGGCGCGGGCGGCTTGGCAGGCGGAGGCGCGTCGGAGCCTTCGCCGCCGGGGCCTGCTGCTCCAGCGGGTGGAGGCGCGGATGCGCCGCCAGGCGGCGGAACTGAAGGAGGATCGATGGGAGGCAGCCCTTGCTGCGCCCGGCGCCGCATCTCGGCATCGGGAATGACGACGGTCATGCCGGCGCCCGGATTCGCTCCTGGCATGCCGGGTTTGCCTGCGGCTGGAGGATTGGGTGGATTGACCGGTGCTCCTCCTCCTTGCCCCACCACGCTCGGTCCGCCAGGAGGGGGAGGATTCGCCACGCCGGCATCACCGCCGGCGAGCGGAGGCGCGGGAGGCCGGTTGAACGAATGCGCCATGCCGCCTTGCCACCATCCCCAAACACTCGGATGAGGCCGCATGGCCACGATCAAGCCGTTGGCATCCGTCTCGGACAACGCTTTCTGAAAGACCGGGAGCGAGGCTAAGTTCCTCAATGCAGCGCCAGGCCACAGCGAGACGATGACCGTATCGACGTCGGTGCCGATCAAGAGGATGCGGTCCTTACAGCCGATGTACCAAGCGGTCCCGTTCTCCAGGTCGGCGCGATGGAACGTGATGCCGCGATGCTCCATGGGAGTGAGCTTGGTCGGATGGCCCACCCAAGCGCTGACGAGCCTCGGGAACCAATCGGTCTGCCATTTTTCCGCCGTGGCGGGTTCGTCGGCTTCGAGAAGGATCAGCGGGGCGAGGGGGCGGGATCGACCATGCACCAATGCCACGGCCCATTGCCGCAGATGCGGGGCGAATTCCTTGGCGAACTTGACTTGCATGATGTCTTCCAGGCGGTCGATGGTGCGGCTGGGCATGCGCATCTCCACCTGGCTCAGGCGCGCGAGACTATCCATCGACTCCAGCAGCCGTTCCCAGCGGCGTTCGCCATCGGGGCAGGCCATCGCGACCAGGGCCACGGCGTCGCCGGGCACGCGGTTCAGCAGCGATTCCTTGACCGCCGCCGGCGGCACCGCGTCCAGCAGCGGCGCGCGGTCCACTTCGGCGAGCGCCACCTCGGCCCGCAGCGACACGTGCCCTTTTTCCCAATGGACTTGCCCGGCGATTTGCTGCAGCGCCTTGGCATGGACGTGGGAAGACAGGGATTGCACGAGCGGATGACTCACGGCCAGGAGCCGATGCCAATGGACGTGGAAAAACGCACTCGCTTTGCCGCCGTGGGCTTGGCGGGCTTGCTGAAACGCGGCCTGTTCGAACAGGCTCGGCCCCACGGCGTTGCCCTGGCTGCGGTGGATGACTTCGGCCAGGGCCTTCGGCGAACCGGCGAGGATCGCGCCCTGCACCACGGCCACGACGCAGTCATACGTCGGCTTTTGCTGAGTCTCATCCACGTAAACCAGGCCAGGCACGGAGGCCCGTGGATGATAAAAGAGCTTGACGCCCGCCACTTCCTCGACCATTCGCCATTGGCCCTCGGTCATGGCCCGGCGCAGGCTGGTCGTGGGGGCGATGGTGTCGCCCAGATGCAAAAGGGCCACCCATTGCATGTCGCCGCGGGAATCCGTGTCGATCACGGCCCAGGCGGCGCTGCCGAGCTTTTGCGTTTCAGGCAGCATGTCGGGGGTCAGCCAGACCGCCAATTCGGCTAACCAGCCCGGCACAACCGTCGGTCCGCGCCGCAGGTTGAAGGGATAATTGTCCAGCGGCGTGCCCGAGAAGAGGTCGGCCATTTCCTTGGCGAGTTGGGAAAGATTGCGAGCCTCGACGTAACAAGCCGTCCGCGAGGGCAGCCAGCGGGCCGGATCGCCATCGCTCTTCGGCGGGCCGGCGTCGAGGGTCGGTCGGCCATGCACCGCTGCCGCGACGCAGCAGCCAAGGGCCAGACCGAGCCACATCATTCGGCGATGGAGGAGAATTAGCGGCATGCATGCACCTCTACAGATTGAAGAATGACCCTGGGTCATGACGGGATAGGATTCACGCCCCTCGCTCTCCGCCGATGGGATGCTGACGCGATGAGGGGGTTCGCCAACTTATTCGCTATCGTAACGTTCCCATTGGGCATTGAATAGAGAAAGTCGCAGAAAGTCGTCGTCATATGGCCTTGACATGGAACGGCGTCAAGCGGCTTGGGGCAGGTGGCAAATGAGGGCTTCGGTGATCGTCTTGGTGGTGCCCGTTCCGCCCAGGTCGCGGGTCAGCCCTGCCTTGCTCTCCAACGTCAGGGCCACGGCTTGCTCGATGCGCCGGGCCGCGGACCGCTGCCCCACGTGGTCGAGCATGAGGGCCGCCGAACGGATCAGGGCGAGCGGATTAGCCAGGCCGCGACCGGCGATGTCCGGGGCGCTGCCGTGGACGGCCTCGAAGACGGCGGCGCGGGTGCCGATGTTGGCCCCGGGGACAACGCCCAGCCCGCCGACCAGCCCGGCGCACAGGTCGCTGATGACGTCGCCGAAGAGGTTCTCCATGACGAGCACGTCGTAGCGTTCGGGGTAGAGCACGAGTTCCATGCAGACGTTGTCGATGCGCCGCTCCTCAAACTCGATAAAGGGAAATTCGTCGGCGACGGTCCGGGCCGCTTCGAGAAACATGCCGTCGCTGAGGCGCAGGACTTCGATTTTGTGGCAAAAGGTGACCTTGCGGCGCCCCTCGTGCCGGGCCAATTCGAAAGCATAGCGGACAATCCGCTCGCAAGCCGCGCGGGTGAGCACGCGCAGGCTTTCCACCACGCCGGGCACGACGACGTGTTCCCGCCCCGCATAGAGGCCCTCGGTGTTTTCGCGGACGACGATGAGGTTGACGCGCTCAAACGGCGTGGTCACGCCGGGCAGGGTCTTCACGGGGCGAACGCTGGCGTATAGGTCCAGCCCCTGCCGCAGGCGGACGTTGATCGAGCGGAAGCCCTTGCCGACCGGCGTTGTGCAGGGGCCTTTGAGGGCGACGCGATGTTGGCGGATCAGGTCGAGGGTCGCCTCGGGCAAAGGCTCGCCAAATTGTTCCATGCAGCCCAGCCCCGCCTGGGCCGGGATCCATTGAATGTCCACGCCCGCCGCGGCGATGACCTCCTGCGTTGCCGCCATCACTTCGGGGCCAATGCCGTCGCCGGGAATGCACACCACGTTCATGATCGTCAAGCTCCATGCCGAAAGGGATCGACGGGGACATGGTAACACAGCGGACGCCGGGTCGGCCACGAGAAAGGTGCATCCTCGAAAGCCGCGGTCCCGTGATCGGCCCGCCGCGGAGGATGGCGGTCTATCAAGAAAGCCCGGCAGGTCATGCCGGGCTTGGCGGGTGGATATGGATGTCTTGAGCGAACGGCTGGATTAGCGGCAGCAGGAGCTGCAGCCGCACACCTGCACCTTGACGGTCCGGGTCGTCTTTTCCCATTCGCAATAGGCTTCCTTCACGGTCACCTCTTCGGGCTTCCATTCGCAGACGACCCGGGTGCGCGTGCCCTTCTTTTCCACGGGCTTGCAGGTCGCGACGTTGACGGTGACTTCCTTTTCCACCGGCACCCATTCGCAGACGCGGCGCGTCTCGGTCTTGGGTTCGACCTTCATCTTGCAGACGTTGACCATGACCTTCTCCCGCACGGGAACGCTTTCGTAAACGGTGCGCATTTCGGTTCGCGGTTCCCAGCGGTATTTGCAAACGTTGACCATGCATTCTTCGGTGTAGGGAACGGGGTTGCACACGGTCCGCATTTCCGTCCGCGGTTCATAGCGATACTTGGTCACGCAGCGGGTCACGTCGCGGGTTTCCGTCACCGGCTTCATCACGCAGTGCGGCACGGTGCAGGTTTGTTGCACGGTCGTCCAGCACGTTCGGCTGCAGCCCGTGCACGGGTCCACCGTCACCACGGGAACTTTGCATGCCCGGGTCACTTCCCGCGTCGTCATCTCCGGCACCCAGCGGCAGAACGTTTGCTTTTCCGTCACCATCTCGGTGTAAGGGATGCAGACGTTGTAGGTGTATGGCACTTGCTTGGTTTCAATCCGATAGCGCGTGACCGTCCGCTTTTCCTGTTCGGTGTAGGGGATGCAGACGTTGTAGGTGTAAGGCACCTGCTTGGTGCGGCATTCATAGCGAACGCGCTCTTGTTCTTCCTGAACCGTATAGGGCGTGCACACGTTGTAGGTGACCTGCACGTCTTTTTCCTTCATCACCCAATCGATGCACTTTTGCTTTTGCGGCGTGGTTTCGGTTTGCATTTCCACCCAGGTGTAATCTTCCTTAATCTCGCGCTGCACGGGCTTGTAGATCGTGCGCTTGACTTCGCGTTCCTTGTGGACCGGCTTGTATTCCACGATCGTCCGCTCTTCGAACTTCGGCTCGGTCTTGGCCGAAGCGTCCGAGCAGGCGCCGCAGGTGACGCAAGCGGGGCGCGTTTCACAACAAGTGACTCGGCAACGACGGCCGAAACTGGCATCGGCCGACGCCGCCAGCCAGGCCAGCCCACCCATCACCATGACCAGGCGAATGGACCATTTCATTTTCCAACACTCCATGAAATTGAATGGGATCTTGGTTTCAAGTTTACGCCCACCGGCAAAAGGCCGAAGAGCAGTATCTTGTCTTATCAAAGTCAGCGTAAATTGTCCATAATTTCCATTCTTCCCATCTTGTCATGCTCATTGGAGCAGAAGTGGCAAGCCGTCATGGAAACCATGAAGGGCCGCGGAGCGCTGATCCCGCAAGGGGCCGTCGCTGAGCGCCATTTCCATGTGAGGTTCATTTCCAAATTCTGCTGGAAAGTTATTTGCAACCCGGCAGAGGGATCGCTTATCATGAATCGCCAAACCGGGACCTGGGCCGATGGGGAGGCTCCGGCCAAGGCATGCGGAGCGTTCACCGAAGAATGTGAGTCGTTCATGGCGATCGAGTGGCACTTTGTTTCTTACAATCTAGGTCGATTTCAACAGGTCTTTGGCAAAGCGAGCGAGCTGGAGGAAGCAGCCCTTTTGAAGGTGCTCGAATATGAGTTGGGCGCGGAGCCGGAGGATGAGCTGGGCGTCTTGGCTCGAAAGATTGCCCATGAAGGGATTCAGTACAAGGGGATGAATCCCCGGGACGCGGAAGCGTTGGATCAGATCATCGGCGTTTGCCTTAGCCAGGAAGGCCTCTGGAACGAATTGGAACTCGAACAAGAAATGCAAGAGGGCTTTCCCCATCCCATCGTCTTGGAAATGCTGCGCAAGGCCCAACAGGCTAACCTCAAGCTGGAATGGCTTCCCATCCTAAAGGGAGGACGCCGGTTTCGCAGCGACCTTGGCCCCGAGTGCCGTTACTTCATGATCGAGCGCGTCGAGGTCCCCAAACTCGCCCAGGAGGCCCGGCAAATCCTCGCCCTGCCCGGCCCATGGAGTTCGGAGCAAGCCCCGAACCAAATCATGGATCAGCTTATCATGGTGTGCGAGTTCATCGCCCGCAAGCAGCGCCCCATGGCTGGCGTGTTGAGTTAATCGCGGCACGAGGCTCAACTTTCCATCGTTCCATGGGAAACCCTTCATGCTCCCTCGGGCCGCTCGCTGGGCTTGTGTCTGTCTCGGCATCGTGTTGAGCTTCGGCGGCTGTTCCATGCCGGGACAGCGTTATCTGGATGCTGAAAGCCAACTCGATGGGCGAGTGGTGATGCAAACGGGTTTCGGCGTTCCCGATGGTTGGAGCCGGCAGCAAGCATGGAACCGCTTGAAAAATTACAGCTTGGCCAGCACGTCCAACCCGCCGCCACGCCCGGAAAAATCATCGGAGAACCTGCTCGAAGGCCAGGTGCGGATGGCCTTGAATCATGTCGGCCGGGCCTTTGCCGTGGTGGAAACCGAGTCGCTCCGCTGCGTGATCGATCCCAGCGACCCGATGCGGTGGATTATTTCATCCGAAGACGTCATGCGCTTGGCGAAGTCCATCCCACCTTGATGGAAGTCCTCCGCATCCTGCGCCCTTCACTCCTGGCCGCCGGACACGGCCCCGACGATGAAGAATGGCTCTTCCCCTCTGGCGACGGCGTCGGGCAAGGGCGCGTCGGGATCGTCGAAGGAAACATCCTCCGCGCAAGCGAAAAAGCGCAGCAAGGGTCGGCGCTGGAGCGAGCCATGTTCGCGGATGGCGCCGCGCAGGACAGGGAAGCGGGCTTCGAGCGCCTCCAGGAGCGACCGCTGCGTTGCCGTTCCCGCTACGTCGAGATGGACTTCGCCTTCAACCTTGGCCAGGGTCCGCAAGTGAAAAGGCAGGACGACGCGGATCATGGCAGCGTCTGCACTTCCACGGCGACGACGGCGGGCAGGTGCTCGGCGATGGCTTCCCAATGGTCGCCGCCGTCGGCCGAGGCGTAGACCTGCCCTCCGGTGGTGCCGAAGTAGACGCCGCATTCATCGAGCTGATCCACCGCCATGGCGTCGCGGAGCACATTGACGTAGCAATGCGCCTGCGGCAATCCCGCGGTGAGTGCTTCCCAATCATTCCCTCCCGTCCGGCTGCGATAGACGCGGAGCTTGCCGTCAGGGGGATAGTGCTCGGCGTCGCTTTTGATGGGCACGACGTAAATCGTCTCCGGCTCATGAGCGTGCACTTCGATGGGAAAGCCGAAGTCGGTGGGCAAGTTGCCGCTGACTTCGCGCCAGGAATCGCCGGCGTCGTCGCTGCGCATGACGTCCCAATGTTTTTGCATGAACAAAGTGTTCGGCCTAGAGGGATGCATGGCGATGCGGTGGACGCAGTGGCCGACCTCGGCGGTGGGATCGGGGATATATGCCGAGTGCAGCCCCTTATTGATGGGCTTCCAGGATTGGCCGCCGTCGTCGGTGCGAAACGCCCCGGCTGACGAGATGGCGATGAAGAGCCGCTGGGGGTTGGCGGGGTCAAGCAGAATGGTGTGCAAACCCATGCCGCCCGCCCCGGGGGCCCATTTCTCGCCTTGGACGCTGCGCAAAGCGGGCAGTTCCTGCCAGGACTTGCCGCCGTCGCTGGAGCGGAACAGGGCCGCGTCTTCCGCACCGGCATAAACCGTGTCGGCATCGGTCAGGGAGGGTTCAAGGTGCCAAATGCGTTTGAACTCCCAGGGGTGGGGCGTGCCATCGTACCACAGGTGCGCGCCTGGGGTGCCTTCGTAGGTGAATTGATTATCGACCGGGTTCCAGGTTTGGCCGGCGTCGTCGCTGCGCTGGATCATCTGGCCGAACCAGCCGCTGGATTGCGAGGCATAGAGTCGATTCGGGTCGGCGGGCGAACCCTTGAGGTGATAGATTTCCCAGCCGCCGAAGAACGGCCCATCGATCCGCCATTGTTTCCGCTGGCCATCCGCGGTCAGGATGAATGCGCCCTTGCGCGTCCCGACCAAAACTCTCACGCCGCTCATGTCAAGCTCCCGATAGATGCATCTTGGATAGGCCAGGTTGATCCTAGACAAATGTACCCTTCCATGCAAGCCTCTTTGTTCCGCCATCCATCCCACTCACCCAACAGGCAAGCCGCCGCGATTGGCCAGGTCCATGGCAGGCCACAGACTTGACCGTGCCGAGCGAAGCCGGTGACGAATCGCTGTAATTTTTACTTGCTTCGCCTCGGCCGCCGTGTTGCAATGGTCTGGTTCCGCTGATTCCCTCACCAGAAGTTCCATCCTTTTCCCTTGGAGTGTCTGATATGTTATGGCGACGTGGATTGATCACGATGGCGTTGGCCGCGGGTCTCTTGGCCCTGGGTCTGAATCACTCGCAAGCGCAACAACCGCAAGGACAAGGCCCCGACGTGCACAAGGAGTTGATCGGTCAGCCGGCGCCGGATTTTCCCAAGGCATTCACGCTCAACGGCAAGGAAGTGAGCTTGGAAGACCTCAAGGGCAAGGTCGTCCTCTTGGACTTCTGGGCCGTCTGGTGCGGACCGTGCATCGCCACCTTCCCCCATCTGAAGGAATGGCAAACCCGTTACAACAAACAAGGTCTTGAGATCATCGGCCTAACGTCCTACTACGAACAGATCGGCTTCGACAAGAAGACGGGCAAAACCAAGAAAATGGACGCGCCGATGAGCTCCGATCAAGAGCAGTCGATGATGAAGGAGTTCGCCGCGCATCACAAGCTGAAGCATCGCCTGGTCATGCTCAAGAAGGAAAACCAGGCGGAAGTGTACAAGGCCTACGGCGTCCGCGGGATTCCGCAAATGGTGCTCATCGACCGTGAAGGCATAGTGCGCATGATCAAGGTCGGTTCGGGTGCGGGCCCAGCTAAGGAACTGGAAGCGGAGATCAAGAAACTCCTTGGCTCGCGCAGCTAAGGTCAGCCTTGATTGAACATGAAACCCCCTGGCCCTCTCCTGGGGCGCCGATCGGTGAAGCAACTTGGCGATGTCACGCCGCATCTTCGCCGATCAGCGATCCAAGAGAAGACCAGGGGGTGAATGTTTCACCGGAGGCCGTGCCCCGCGGCACGACCTCCGGCCCAAACCAAGCTCCACCGCGAAGCTCGTGCCGGCGTGGTCCGACCCTAGCACCACACTCCGACCCGGAAATCGCTTCAGCCCAGGAGGGCAGGACTGTGAACCACGTTTCCCGCTGCGTCGTTCACACAGTGAAGCTCGTCACTTGCTGTGCCGGGCCAATGGCTGCGGTCAGTCATTGTCCCTTGAGGATGCGCTGCCCATAACCTTGACCCCCGCGCCTGTCAAGCCATTTCGCAACATATTCCCAAACTTCAGAACGAGCTGGTTTGCCTGGCTTGCGCCGCTTGTCGTCGTCGAGCCTTTGTGCGCCGCGCGGTTCATGCCCCGCGAGACGCGCCCGCTCCGAATCTCCGCCGACACAAGTTTGGGGATGAGTTGCCGATTTCCCGCACAATCTCGCCCAGACCAGAATGTATAATGGAAAGTCCATCATGTCTGAGGTCGCGCATCATGTCGCAGCAACTTCGATCCCGTTCAGGAGTGTCGCTGATCGAACTGCTGGTCGTCATAGCGATCATCGTCTTGCTCATCGCACTTTTGATGCCCGCCATTCAGCGCGTCCGCGCCGCGGTGGATCGCATGATCTGCGGCAGCAACTTGCGGCAGATGGCCATCGCCGCCCACCACTATCATCTGGACTACGGCCGCTTCCCCGCCGCCGCGGTCGTCGTCCCCAGCCCGCGCATGTGGGTGGTCGATCTGCTGCCTTACATTGAAGAGAACAACCTCTACCATCGCTACCGCTATGATCTGTCCTGGGACGATCCGGGCAATCAGCCGATGGTGGCCAAGCATATTCCCCTCATGGTCTGCCCCTCGGCGACGGGAGTGAACTCGCGGGGCAATCGCATCAACGGCGTGGAGTATGGCCTGTGTGATTATTCGCCGATCGCCGACGTGGATCACCGCCTCATCGCCACCGGGCTGCTCGCGCCCTGGAATGGCAATCCGCTGGGCGTGATGTCGGCGGAACAAGGGGCGCGGATCGCCGAGGTGTGCGACGGCGTCTCCAATACGATCCTGATCGCCGAAGTGGCGGGTCGGCCGGAAAGCTGGATCAAGGGGCGCTTTGCTGGCTTCACGGAAGTGGCGGGCTGGGCGACGTACAACGGCGTCACGCCGATCAACCTGGATGGCACGTCGGAGGATGGGACGACGCTCTATGGCCCCTGCGCCATCAACTGCAACAACATCCACGAAGTCTACGGCTTCCACGTCGTCGGCGCCAACGTCGTCTTTGCCGACGGCAGCGTGCATTTCCTCAAGCAAACGATCAACATCAAGGTCATGGCGGCGCTGGTCACCCGCGATGGCGGCGAGGTGGTGCAGAGCGCGGATTTCGAGGATTGAACGAAGGGAACGCTGACGGCGATCGTCGATCAAGCGGCTTCGGGCGACTCCATCTCCTTCCGTTTCATCGCTTCCCACTCTTCGGGGGTGATCAACACCTCCCGGGCGTTGGAACCGTTGTAAGCGCCAACGATGCCGTCCTCGGCCATGAAGTCCACCAGGCGTGCCGCCCGGCCATAGCCGATCCCCAGCGCCCGCTGCAACAGCGACACGCTGCCCCGCTGTTCGCGGATGATCACGTCGATGGCGGCTTCATAAAGCTCATCCCGGCTGCGCATCCCTTCCAGGCCGCCCTTGCCGTCCTTCGTGCCGTTTTGCAGTTGGATCAATTCTCGGGCGTAGGTCGGTTCGCATTCGAGGAACGACACGACCTGGCCGATGTCGTGGTCGCCGGCAAAGGTGCCCTGGGCCCGGACGATGCTGCTCGTGCCCGGCTGCAGGAACAGCATGTCGCCGCGGCCCAGCAGTTTTTCCGCGCCCATCTCGTCCAGAACGACGCGGCTGTCGGTGCGGCTCGACACCTGGAAGCAAATCCGCGCGGGCAGGTTGGATTTGATGAGGCCGGTGATGACGTCCACCGTCGGCTTCTGCGTGGCCACGACCAGATGGATGCCCGCCGCCCGGGATTTCTGGGCCAGGCGGATGATGTGCGTCTCCACTTCCTTGCGCATCATCATCATGAGGTCGTTCATCTCATCGACGAAGATGACGATGTAGGGCATGCGCTCGGGGATGCGGGCCTTTTCCTCGTCGTCCACGGGCTTGACTCGGCGGTAAATCTCCTCGGGCGACAGTTCGTTGTAAGAGGCGATGCCGCGGACGCGGGCCCGGCTCAGGAGATCGTAACGCTCCTCCATTTTGTCCACCGCCCAACTCAGGATCGCCTCCGCCTTCTTCATGTCCTTCACCACGGGGTGCATCAGGTGCGGCACCTTGCCGTATTCGGACAACTCCAGCATCTTCGGATCGATCATGATCATCTTGACCTCGTCGGGCCGGCGGGTCATCAAGATGCTGAGAATGATGGCGTTCATGCAGACGGACTTGCCTGTGCCGGTGCGGCCGGCAATGAGCAGGTGCGGCATCTCCGTCAGGTCGTAGATGAGCGGCCGGCCTTCCGAATCCTTGCCCAGGAACAGCGGGATTTTCAGCTTCTGCAGCTTGGGGCCGGCGTTGAGGATCACTTCCTTGAGCTTGACCGTGGCCCGATGGTCGTTGGGAATCTCGATGCCCACCGTGTCCTTGCCGGGCAAGGGCGCCACCACGCGGATCGAGGGCACTTTCATGTTGAGGGCCAGGTCGTCGGCCAAGACGGTGACCTTGCTGAGCCGCACGCCCGTCTCCAGGGCGATTTCGTACATCGTGATCACCGGGCCGGTGTTGATCCCCACCACTTTGACGGTGAGGCCGAAGTCGAGGAACACCTTCTCCAGCTTGACGGCCCGTTCCCGCAACTGTTGCTCATGCGCCTCGAAGGGAAACGGCTCGGGATCTTCCAGCAGCTCGAGCGGCGGCATTTTGAAGTCCGCGGGCAGGCTGGGTTCCTTGGCAGTTCCTGTGGCCTCTTTCTTGCCTGATGCGTCCGCACCCGCTTCTGCTCCCGACGCTTCGGATTTCGCTGCGCCGATGAGAGCGGAGACCAGGTTGGGCAGCACGCCTTTTTTCACTTCGGGCATGGGCGGCGGCTCCGCGGCCGGCTCGGGGCGCGGCGCGGCGGCGGGTATGCCGACGTGCCGAATCGGAATAGAGGTCGAACGGGTTTTCGCCGGCGCCAGGGCTTCGCGCTGCCGTTCCGCGAGGATGGATTCGATGGCGTCCATCTTGCGGTTGACGTACCAGCGCAGCCAAACGCGCTGCAGCCGGCTCAGCCCCTGCTGCACCAGCGGCCAGAGCAGATCGAAGGCAAAGCCGACCGCGCCGACGAGCCAGGCCGTCGTGACCAGGAAGATGCCCCAAAAGGTCAGGTGCCGATCGAGCCATTGATGTAGGAGAGCACCGAGCAGTCCGCCATGCTGGTCGGCCAGGTCCAGAGCCAGGGCCAAACCGGGCACGAGGGCCAGCCAACCGATCGTGCGGGTCAACCAGCGGCCATGGCGGCGCTCGAGGAGCAAGGCGCAACCGAGCACGCCCCAAGCGATCATGAGGGGAGCGACGGCCCAGCCCAACTGTTCGATGAGCCAGTGGCTCAGGTTGGCGCCCAGTCCGCCGAGAATAGGATGGAGGGGAGTCTCGGCGCCGCCGGGGTTCGAGGGGGCTTGTGACGACGCGAGCGACCGGGGAGGTTGGGAAGCGGGGTCATGGCCGAGCAGCGCGACACCGGTCACGAGCCAGGCCACGAGCAACACGGCCGCCATCCAGTCCACGAGTCGGCGAAGTCGCCTGAGCATGCCCTACATCTCCCTGAAGCCCCGGGACATTCCCAAGAATGGCCCTTGATCTTGCTATCGGCCAGGGAACTTTGCAGGATGGTGAAAAAGGAGCGAGGCCGCCATGGAAACCGGGGAAAGCACACTCAAGGCGTCGAGTATGCCGATTGTGCACATCGCATTGGTCGAGCCGGAAATCGCGCCGAATACGGGGAACATCGCTCGCCTGTGCGCGGCCACGGGGGTCCGTCTCCATTTGATCGGCCGATTGGGGTTTCATCTTGATGATCGTTCCTTGCGGCGCGCGGGGTGCGATTACTGGCCGCACGTCGACGTGCAGCAACATCTCGATTGGCGGCACTTCGGCCTGGCTCTGCCCCAGGCGCGCCGGATCGGCGTCGAAGCCAGGGTCGAACGCTGTTACACAGCCTGGCGTTATCAAGCCGGGGACGTGCTGGTCTTTGGCAGCGAATCCAAGGGACTGCCGGACGCGGTGCTGCGGGACTGCCAAACGGTGGTGCAAGTGCCGATGCCGACGGGGCGCGTGCGCAGCCTGAACCTGGCGACCACGGTGGGGATTGTCATGTTCGAGGCCCTGCGGCAAATCTATCCATGGCCTGCACCGGAGGAACACGCCATGTCCTCCAATCCCTAGGCGCGGCAAATTTTACCCGGTTCCAAACTTGAGAGATTCCAATTGTGCTCGGGAAAACGATTGCACGGGCCGATAGATGAAAAGCGGCGCTGGCAGGACGCCTCCGCCGCACAAGACGCCTGGGACTCCCACGACACAAGGAAGGGTATATGTTGCAAAGGCAAATCGTCTCGGCCCCCACGCTGGAAGCGATTGAACAGTTAGCAGCGCAGCGGCTATGCGAACACAACGCCTGGGAAACGTCGAGCACGACCATGAAAAAACAAGTCTTGCGGCGGGGCGGCCGCATCTGCGGGATGATGCTGATCGCCCATGGCCCCAAGCGGCAGGCGTGCCACGCCATTTGGTCTGGACCCGAACATCGCGTCCTCTTTTATGACACCGCCGGCAAGCGCTTCGCCGAGGTGACCCTCTGCGACGCCCCCGACTATCACCGCATGGCGGCTTGATCGAGTTCGTTCAAAACATCGATCCCCTCATGCCGCGATCCATACGCCGCGCGGCAGGAGGGGATTTTTTTTGGCGCTGACCGCGGGCTCCATCACGTGAACTGCTGCATGTCCAGGTAAGTCAGCGGTTTGTGAAAGCGCACACCGATCGATACCCGCTGCGGATCGAGTTGTTCGAGCCAGACGACCGTGGCGTGAATCTTGACCTTCCGCGGACTGCCGATGGAACTCAATTGCAATTCCACATCGTCCTGGACTTCCAGGCCCGCTTGCGCCACGAGGCAGGCGCCCGTTTGCGAGATGTCCCAAATCATCAGTGCGAGATTGGAGCCTAGACCCGTGGTGCCCTTGCGGCATTCGATCTGGACTTTGCCTTTCGGTTTTTTGCGGATCGAGCCGCGCCGATTCGGATGAGGCGTGGGTGTGGACATGATTAACACGATGCTTCCCCAAGGACTTGCGTAGTGCCTCAAAACTCACCCATTCCTTGAAAAGGTAGCTTTTTTTTCCGGCCTCGACAAGTTTTTCTGACTATTCCATCAAGTCCTTGGCTGCCTTGGACTTTGCCGTCAACCAAAAATCATCGGGTTAGCTAGAAAAAACCGTCTGGCGAGATCAACCCTCCTACCCAGAGTAATCTGATCGGGCAGACCTGTCCGGGTGCGAAAGCTCGGAGGAGAGCGTCAAGTTTGCGGGCGGCAAACTCCGATGTTGGAGGTAGCAACGCGGCCAGATCGCGTCTTGGTGAATGGATGATCTGGCGGCTCGGATTTCACACCTAGGAGAAATAAGCGATGAATCGCAAACGCTTCAGTCTGGTCATGTTGATGCTCTTTATGTCCACCTTGGTCGGTTGCGGAGTTCAAACCGATCAGACCCAAACCCGCCAGCATCATCGCTTATTCGACGAGATTCGCAGCTTGACCGCGACCCGCAACCAACTCCAATCCGATCTCAAGAACGCCCGCGAGGAAGCGGCCACGCTGAACGACGTCCTGCTCCAAGTGCAACTTGACAATGAAGCCATGCACGCGGAGATCATGCAACTGCGGCAGGAACGCAGCGAACTGAAGCGCCATTTGGCCAACCGCACCAATGAGCGGGATCAACACGCCGCCAGCCTCCAGGAATTGCGGCAAGGGATCAAGGTCCTTCTCGACCGCGCCGACGCCAGCCTGGCTCCCGCCTCCCAAGGCGAGGAGAAATTGACCACGGCCTCCTTTTCCAAGACGGAACTGGAGTAACGCACCGCGCTGTTTACCGAACATCACCAGCCATCTTGTCCATCGCCGCCCCATGGTTCGCCATGGGGTGTTTTTTTTCATGACCAGGGGCGACTTTTTCATTGACGTTAGGGGCATGGCCATCGATACTAAGTTTCCTTTTTCGATCCACCCAGGAGCAGGAGGCGAGCCTGCCACTCATGATGCGGCGTTGCTGTTCGTGGCTTTGCGTCGGCACATTGTCGGGTTGGGTGCTCACGGTCCTCACCGGCCTGCTCACCGGCGCCGGCTCCTATACCGTTTACTACGGCGAGGCCTTTTCCTACCTCAGCGACGACCCCAAGGCCTGCGTCAATTGCCACATCATGCGCGAGCATCACGACGGCTGGCAGAAGGCCAGCCATCATGCCGTCGCCAAGTGCGTCGATTGTCATCTGCCGCAGGAGTTCATCCCCAAATATCTGGCCAAGGCGGAAAATGGCTTTTGGCATTCGAAGGGGTTCACCTTTCAAGACTTCCATGAGCCGATCCGCATCCATCGCAACAACAGCCAAATCCTGCAGGATAACTGCATTCGCTGCCACGGCGAGTTGGTCCACGAGATCAATCTGCCGCGCCGCAACGCTGAAACCCTCAACTGCGTTCGCTGTCATCTGTCCGTTGGTCATGGTCCTCCACATTAACCTCGACATGGAACCCCAAGCATGGCGTCGATTCCTCCCGCTCGCCGATCCCCGCGACTCGCTTACATTCTCGGTCTGGTCCTCGTGGCGGCGGCCACGTTTGGGGTGATGTGGCTGTGGCAAAACATCAGCGACCGCAAAGAAGAAGCCAAGCAGACCGTTTTTCGGGTCGTCGAGGTCACGCCGGACACCATCAACCCCGCCGTCTGGGGCAAGAACTACCCCCGGCAATTTGACAGCTATTCACGCACCGTCGACGTCGATCGGACGCGCCATGGCGGCTCCGATGCATTTAACAAGCTGGAGGAAGAGCCGCTCTGGAAAGTGATTTTCAACGGCTATCCCTTTGGCGTGGACTATCGAGAAGAGCGGGGCCACGCTTACATGCTTACCGATCAGGACACGACCGAGCGGGTGGCGCGTTTCAAGCAGCCCGGCGCCTGTTTGCATTGTCATTCGAGCATCCTCGCGGCCTACCGCGAACAGGGCGTGAAGATGGGCGTGCCGCGGGAGGAAGCCCGCCGGCAGGAAGCCATCATGAAGGGTTTCGAGGAAGTCTGCGCCATGCCCCTCGCGGACGCCCGGAAAATGGTGGAGCATCCCGTCAGTTGCATCGATTGCCACAATGCCGATTCGATGGCCCTGGAAGTGCGCCGTCCGGCGTTCTTGAATGGCCTGCAAGTGCTCGCGGAGACCGCCGACAGCCTGCCGCACATGCCCAGCATCGAACGCTGGCGCAAGGGCGATCGCCAGCAGCCCTATAACCCCAACACGATGGCCAGCCGGCAGGAAATGCGGTCGCTGGTGTGTGCGCAGTGCCACGTGGAATACTATTTCCAGGGCGACCGCAAGCTGCTGGTCTATCCCTGGCACAAGGGGTTAAAGGCCGAGCAGATCGAAGCCTATTTCGACGACGTCAAGCATCGCGATTGGGTTCATGGCGTGAGCGGCGCACCGGTGCTCAAGGCACAGCACCCGGAGTTCGAATTATGGTCGCAGGGGATTCATGCCCGCTCGGGCGTGTCTTGTTCCGACTGCCACATGCCCTATCAGCGGGAGGGAGCGATCAAGGTGAGCGATCACCACGTCCGCAGCCCCCTGCTCAACGTGGCCCGCGCCTGTCAAACCTGTCATCACTTTGAAGAGAAGGAAATCCTGGCCCGGGCCGAGATGATCCAGGATCGGACCAAGAAGCTCATGCTGCGGTCCAAGGAATCCTTAGTGGAGCTGATTGAGACCATCGCCAAGGCCAAGCAAGCGGGAGCTTCCGACGAAGCTCTGGCCAAAGCACGTGATCTGCAGCGCAAGGCGCAGTGGCGGCTGGATTTCATCGCGGCGGAAAATTCCATGGGCTTCCATGCGCCGCAGGAGTCGGCCCGCATTCTCGCGGAAGCCATCGACTACGCCCGGCAAGGCACCCTGGCCGCCGAACGCGCCATGCCCGCTGCAGGGCACCGATAGGCAGCGCTAAGGCTTTTCCAACTGAGCGAAGAGCACGCCCAGCATGGCGAACGGACGGTCCGCTTCGCGTTCCAGCGTTCGCGCCCAGGCCAGGGTCTTGCTGGCATCCTGACGGGCTTGACGGATGGCGATTTGAAAATAGGCCAAACTCGTCGCGGCGCCAGTCGGCTTCACGGCCTCGGCCTTGGCGGCATCGGCCAGGTCGGGCTGTACCTCCATGACGTGCTGAAAGGAAGCGTAATGGAGCCGGCTCAGGATCGGCCCCGCGAGCAACTGCTCGGCCAACCGATTGGCGAACTCCGGGCCGTTGACCTGTAAGCTTGTCAAACACAAATAGATGCGCTGCCAGTCCGCTTCGGGCCGCCGCTTGGCGATATCGATGGCCTTCTCCAGGAATTTTTTGCTCTGTTCGGGCTGTTTCTCTTGAAACAGCAGAGAAAGCGTCGTCCGCAGCTCGATGTCCTCCGCGGAATCCGTTTCCGTTCGCTGTCCAAATTGCTCCATGGCGTCCCGGAGGAGTTTGAGCCGGGCCAGACCTTCGATCTTGGCATATTGAGCATCCAGTTGGGGCATGCCCGGCGGAGGCTGCCGACCGATCATCACCAGGGCCACGGCATGGGCCATGGGGATCGCGGGCTGTTGACCCAGGAGACGGCTGGCTTCCTCGATGACGGGGATGGCCAAAGGCTTGTGACCTAGCCTAACCAATTCTTGCCCCAGAAGCGACAAGCCCGCCACTTGTTCGCTGGGGTTGGGGCGGCCAGTGGCATCGGGCAGCGCGGGAAAGGCGCGTAGGATCATCCCTTTCCATTCCGGCACCCTTTGCTTCAGCTCATCGGGCTTCTCGGCCAAAGGTTCGATCTTTTGCCGCATCAGTTCACGCAGAAGAACGAGCCGGGCGGCATTCCCCGGAGCGAGTTGCAGGTAGTCCGCCAATTCATCCAGGCTGGGTTCAGCCTTGAGCAAGCTCGGCAGCGACTCGCGCACCAGGAACCAGCGCACCCACAGATTGCCTTCGCGTTTGAGGTTTTGCAAAGCGGCGCGGTGCAGGGCTTTGCCGTCCTTGGCCGCTTGCTTCTTGGGCACCTTGGCTTGGGCCAGGTAATAATCCCCCAGCAAACGCAGCAACTCAACTTGCCCCTCCACGCTCAGCAACTGGACCTTGCTTGGAGCGCCGTCGCGGGCCGCGGCTTGCGTGTAGGCTTCGATTTCTGAAAGCACGCGGGCCTCAAAGTTTTCGGTCATCCAGCGGTTCAACGCCCAATAGGCGACGAACAGAAACAAACACGCCCCCAAGGCCATGACGCCTGTGCGGATTTTCTCGGCCCGGGTCCAGCGCCGCTTGGGTTCGGTGATGACCTTGGCTTCGATCAAAGCGTCGCGGCTGACCTTCGTGGCCTGAACACTGCCCCAGGCGCCTTCGAGTTGCTCCTGAGGTTTCATCAAAGCCACCGCCGCCGGCACGTTTTCTTGACCCGCTTGCCGCCAATCCTTGGGAGCCTGTTTTTGCAAGTGCGGCACTTTGATGATGCGCCGGCATTCGGGACAGGGCGACTGCTTGCCCGCCAGGTCGGCGGATAGTTTCAATTCCGCATCGCACTGTGGACAGAGGAACTCCACGAACTGCGGCTCTTTGACGGCTTCCTGGAGTTTCTGCTCCGAGAGTGCCTCGGCGGCCAGCGTTTCGAGTTCGAATTGTTCCGCTCCTTTGACTGCTGCTTGCTCCCCTGTCATGACCGCGGCGGCCACGGGAACGACCTTTTTACAGCCCGGACAAGTCACTTTCTTGCCGGCCAGTTCGTCCTTGACGCGGAAGGCTTTCTGGCAGTGGGGGCATTGCGTGCGGATGGGCATGGTGGAGTCGCTGCCTATCGATCAAGAATTATGGATCCAGCCGGTGAGCATGACATGAGAAGCACGATTCGAACGCCTTATCGTTGGTCTGTGATTGCTGTCAATCACGAGGGCGGTTGCCCGCTGCATGGGTCATTGTAATGGAGCCGATGTGGGACCGAAATGGAAAAATGGGACGACTCGGACCTAAGCGACATGAACAATGCAAACGCTCGTGACTTCGAGGACAAAACAGCGATTAGAAAAACGAGGCTAACTTTACGGATAAAGCCAATTGTTCGGTTTAAATCGGCACTCAAAGTAATTTCATGCCACACAATAATTCACTAAATCAGCACACCTTGGACTGCACAAAAATAGCCGTATTTCTTTAACTCGATTTCCATCATCCAGTTATGGCAAAGCGCTACATCTCATTGACATAGGCCCCAAGCTGCTTGATACAATAAGGGGGAAGGATTACCCTGGTACACATGTGGTTGAGAAGATTCCCACCCAAAGCGACAGACGAGGCGAACTTGAGCCCGCCTGTCATGAAGTTGAAAGAGTCCTATGTCCGCGGCACGTGCGATCTCCCTGGTCAACTCCTGGGAAACCATTCGCTACGAGTTGCTGAATACCCGCATCTGCGATCTCGGCCTCCAAATCGAGTCGTCGCTGGTGGAGCCTTACGTCGCGCGCTTGCACCGTGAAGTCGAAAGCAAGAAGCTCGACTTTCTCCCCAAGCTTTACCTGACGGATGGCTGGGGCTGCCCGGATCAAGTTCCCGTCATCGGCATACCCTTCTATCTCACCGACAAGCATCTCATGCGGCTCGAAGAAGAGCAGACCGGCGAGATCGAAGACGAGCAGATGCTCATGATGCTGCTCCGCCACGAGGCGGGCCACGCCATCAATTACGCTTTTCGCTTATGGGAATACGACGGCTGGGCGGAACACTTCGGCAATTTCGACAAACCCTACCGCGACACGTTCCGGCCCGACAAACTCAGCAAGGAATTCGTTCGGCACATTTCCCATCACCGCTATGGCCGCACGTATGCCCAGAAGCATCCGGACGAGGATTTCGCGGAGACCTTCGCCGTTTGGCTGACGCCGCGTTCGGGATGGAAGCACAAGTATCGCTACTGGCCGGCGCTCAAGAAGCTGAAGTTTGTCGATGAACTCATGAAGCAGATTCGGGAGGTGGAGCCGCTGCGGACCGATGGCGGACTGCTCCAGCCGATTGAAGAACTGACGATCACGCTGGCCCAGCATTACGGCCAGCGGGCGGAGCGCTACCGCGCCGCCGCCCAGGGCTACGTGGATGACAAGCTTCATGAAGTCTTCCCCGAAATCAAGAGCCGCAACCTGCGCCCGGTGAGCGAACTGCTCAAGATCTATCAGCGCGACTTGCTCGAACGGATCACGCGCTGGTCGGGGCTGGATGAAGAGGAAGCCAGCGTGATCCTGAGCAAACTGCAGGACCGAGCCGTGGCCTTGGGGATGATGTACCGCCGCAAGGATTTGCAACAAAAACTGCTGGACCTCACCGCCCTAGCCACGTCGCTGGCCATCGACTTCGCCTACACGGGCCGACTGACCGGCTGATCAGAAGCCAGATTAGCCTTTCCTGCCATGCAACCCATCGAGACGAGACCAGGCCGTGCG
>JAANMX010000152.1_pt1 | contig 87125 bp, 69 predicted proteins | sample 7279681 | NCBI WGS metagenome assembly JAANMX01 (sample SAMN14094542, study PRJNA606508) | bioreactor metagenome | isolation source: A lab-scale SPAN reactor treating ammonium-rich wastewater day 351 | place: Ireland: Galway | collected 2018-01-01
CGGGTGGGCCGGAAAGAGGGCGTACATCTCCTCCGGCCCGCGAATGTGGAACTGGTTGCCCTCGAACCGGAACCGCTTCGGGTTGGACCGCAGCCGGCCGGTGTTGATGCACAGCAGGACGTCGTGGGCGACCCAGTCGTCCTGCTTCAGGTAATGGGCGTCGCTGGTGGCGACGAGCGGCAGGCCGAGCTGGTTGGCGATGTCGATTGCCCCCTCGGCGCAGAGGCGCTGGATCTCCAGCCCGTTGTTCTGGATCTCGACGTAGAACCGATCCTTGAACAGCCGCGCGAACCACTCGGCGACCTTGCGGGCCTCGTCGAGGCGGTCCCTGAGGATGTAGTCGCTGAACTCGGCGGCCGCGCACCCGCTCAGGCAGATGACGCCCTCGCTGTGTGCTTCGAGCAACTCCTTGTCGATGCGGGGCTTGTAGTGGTAGCCCTCCAGGAAGGCGAGCGACGACATCTTGATCAGGTTCTTGAACCCGGTGAGGTCGCGCGCCAGGAGGGTCAGATGGTGGTAGATGGCGTCGTCGGACTCGGTGCTGGCGCGGCGCGGCTCGCGGTCGGTGCGCCTGTTCGGGGCGACATACGCCTCGTAGCCGATGACCGGGTTCAGGCCGGCCGCCTGGCACTCGCGGTAGAACTCGATGGCGCCGTACAGATTACCGTGGTCGGTCATCGCCACGGCGTTCATGCCGAGGGTCTTGACGTGCTGGACTAACTCGGGGATGCGGCTGGCGCCGTCCAGGAGGCTGTAGTGGGTATGGCAGTGCAGATGAACGAACGGCCGGTCCGCCATGATTCAGTGCCCGGAAGAACGCGGGAGGGTGAAAGCCCCGTCCCGCGCGTGAGGTTTACGTTTCGCGCAAAGACGCCGAGAGCGCAAAGAGCCAGGACATTTTTCCTTTGCGCTCCTGGCGTCTTTGCGCGAAACGCGAGCGGCAGGCGCAGGACGCTACCTGTATGTTCGTATTGTACGCGCGGGGGAGGTGAGCTTATTCGCCGAGGCTGTCCGGTTCGGCGACGGCACGCAGGTAGCGCGCCAGCAACATCTGCACGGCCAGCACGCGCTGCCAGTCGGCGTAGGACAGGTTGACCTGCGTGCCGTCCTCCTTGGCCTGGATGTTCTCGGTGGCGCAGGTCAGGCCGCGGTGCAGGAAGTCGAGGATCTCGGCGAAGCGGGCGGCCTGGGACGGGCTCAGCTTCTGGGGCAGAGGCGGCAGGGCACGAGTGCCGATGAACAGCGCCTCGCTGGTGAGGCTGACGCGCTCCTGCTGCAGGTTCAGGTCGAAGTCGAAATCGTTCTCGGACGGGCCGGTGCAGGTGCGCGCCTGGACCGTCGCGGGTCCGTCGGCCCCGAGCGAGGCGCTGGCGTCGCGGTTGATCGACAGGCCGGGCTGACTGGTGAGCGTCTGGATGCGGTTGGCGATTTCCTCGTTCGACCCGAACAGCAGCAGCGACCGGCCGACGGCCACCCGATCGCCGATGCGCAGCCGGCGGATCTGCACGACCGTGCCGTTGACGCGAGTGCCGTTGGTGCTTTCGAGGTCGGTCAGGATGACGTCTTCGCTGTCCTGCTGCACCTTCGCGTGGTAGCGGCTGACGCGCTCGTCGTTGAGGCGGACGACGTTCCCCTCCTCACGGCCGATCGTCACGGGCGTGATCATGTCGCGGAACGTGCGTCCCTTATCGACACCTTCCAGCACCTGAAACGTCACCTTGCCCATGCCCACACCCCCGGCACCGCGCTTCTGGGGACTTATAACACAGTCCAGAAACGAAAAGCAACCGTGAAAGGCCGGCCGACCGGGGCTCACCCTCTCGCGCCGCCAGGGTTGGTACAAACCCGCCCTACCTTATTGTGGGCTGCCAGAATTGCCGTGTCAATTCCCGGGTTGCCGGACGACATCCGGGGAGGTGGCGGAACCAGGTGATCTGGCGCTTGGCGAACTGCCGGCTGCGCGTCTGTACCAGCGCGACCGTTTCCGCCAGCGCAACCCTCCCGTCCAGGTGGGCGAACACCTCCTTGTACCCCAGCGCCTGGACCGCCGCGCGGCTAAGCGGCCGCGCCAGGCCGCGCAGCCCGCGCACCTCCTCCACCAGCCCCGCCGCGAACATTTCCTCGACGCGCCGGTTGATGCGCGCGTACAACTCGGGCCGCGGCAGGTCGAGCCAGAGGAGCGGGGAGGGAGGAGAAGAAAGCCCACGGGTGGCGCCCCGCGGGTCAGATTCCCAGCGCTGTGCCCACGGGGCGCCACCCGTGGGCTGTTCCTCCTCCCTCCCCGCTGGCCGGGGCCACTGCTCCTGCCAGTTGCTGAGCGGCCGGCCGGTGAGTTCCCACACCTCCAGGGCGCGGACGACGCGGCGGACGTCGTTCGGGTGCAGCCGGGCGGCGCTGGCCGGATCGACCTCTGCCAGGCGACGGTGCAGGGCGGCCGGCCCTTCCTGCCCGGCCTGCAATTCGAGGCGGGCGCGTACCGCCGGGTCGGCCGGCGGGCCGTCGAACAGACCGAACCGCAGCGCCTTGAGGTACAGCGGCGTGCCGCCGACGAACAGCACGCGCTTGCCGCGCCCCTCGATGTCGCGGCAGTTCGCGGCGGCGCGCTGCCGCCACCAGGCGACGCTCGCCGACTCCCACGGGTCGAGCACGTCGATCAGGTGGTGCGGCACGCGGGCGCGCTGCTCGGGGGTCGGCTTGGCGGTCCCGACGTCCATGCCGCGGTAGAGCGCCATCGAGTCCATCGACACGATCTCCGCCCCGAGTTCCTCCGCCAGCTCGATGCCAAGCTGAGTCTTGCCGGAGCCGGTCGGGCCGGTCAGGACGAGTGCATTCTGAAACGGGGAAGGCAGCATGCCCCTATTGTAACGCCCGCCGGAGCCTGTCTCACGGACCGCCGCACCGGCGCCGCATGGACAGCGAGCGGGGACGTCGGTAGGAAAAGGTTAAGGGCCGCGGCGCAAACCTGCAACCAACACTCGGTAACGGACGGATCATGGGCCGGCGCTACGTACAGGAGCTGACCGACGGCGAGACCCTCGATGAGGTGTACCTCGTCACGGAGAAACAGCTCCGGGCCAACCGTAACGGCAACCTCTACATCCAGCTGGAGCTGCGCGACCGCACCGGCGCGATCAGCGCCCGCCTGTGGAATGCCGGCGAGCACCTGTTCCGGTCGTTCGAGGAGGGCGACTTCCTGCGCGTCCGCGGCAAGGTCCAGCTGTTCCAGGGTTCGCTGCAGATCATCCTCAGCCACATCGACCGGGCCGACTCGACGCGGATCGACCTGACCGACTTCCTCCCGCACACCGAGCACGACGTCAGCAAACTGTACGAGCGCCTGCGCGGGCTGCTGCTGCGCCTGGGCAACCCGCACCTGCGCGGGCTGGTCGAGTGCTTCCTGATGGACGAGGCGTTCGTCGATGGGTTCTGCAAGGTGCCGGCGGGGGTGCGCAACCATCACGCCTACATCGGCGGGCTGCTCGAACACGTCGTCCGCCTGGCCGAGACGGCCGACCGCATCGCGCCGCTCTACGCGGAGCTGGACCGCGACCTGCTGCTCGTCGGCATCTTCCTGCACGACGTTGGCAAGGTGCGCGAGCTGAGCTACGGCCGCGTTTTCGGCTACACCGACGAGGGCCAGTTGGTCGGCCATCTGGTGATCGGCGTCGAGATGCTCAACGAGAAGGCGGCCCGGGTGCCGGACCTGACGGGCGAGCCGTTCCCGCCGGAGCTGCTGCTGCGCCTCAAGCACATGATCGTCAGCCACCACGGCACCTACGAGTTCGGCAGTCCGAAGCTGCCGATGACGCCCGAGGCGATCGCGCTGCACTACCTGGACAACTTCGACGCCAAGGTGCATACGTTCACGCGCGACATCCGGGCGGACCGCAACCAGGCGTCGGCGTGGACGCCGTTCAACCAGTCGCTGCAGCGACGGCTGTTCAAGGGCGGCGTGAACGGGACCGAGGGGCTCGAAGCGGCTGCCGACGCGGCCGACGGGTGACCGCTCACGGGATCTGCGCGGACTCGCCTGGTTCGAGGAAGAAGGCGCGGTTCCCGTCGGCGTAGAGGGGCAAGTGCGTCCGGATCGCGTCGAGCCCGATGACGACGCGGCGGATCGGGCTGACGTTCTGTTCGAGGAGATAAGCCTTCACCGGGACGCAGGGAGCGGGTCGGTACGCGAATGCGCCCGCGTCCCCCTTCGCGAGGAAGCAGAGCCCTACTTCCACGAACGGCTGCATCAGCGGAGCGCCACTCATCGACAGCACGCGATACGGTTGCGAACCGAGGTCGGTGTACACCTTGATGTGGCCGGCGCGGTGCAGGATGTGAGGGATGATGACATAAGGCGCGCCGGTGTCCACAATCGCTCCGGCGAACGCCGTCCGACCATCGATGGGCGGCACCAGCGGTTCAAACGCACCGTCGGCCAGCAGCCTCACAATAGTCAACCGAGGGAAAGCAGCATCGGGGGCCGTCTGGATGGTAAGCGCAATCACGGCGTCCCTTTCACGATCCCCGCTTGTGGTGGCCCCCGCCGGCTCAGGCCGCCGAGCCCAGTTCCGCGTCCACCGCCCTGGCGACCCGATCCCAGATGCCCTCCAGGGTCGTGGCCAGAACGTCGGTGGCGAGACACGCCGCCTGGCACTCGGCGGGGGCGCGAATGAACAATTGGCCAAGAGCCTGGCGATGACATCGGTGGGCGTAGAGGGCCAACCCAAGCCAGTCTATCCCGGCCGCCGGGATCATCGCCGCAGCGGCTCGTCCTGCGAGGCTCCGGATCACCTCCGCCGTTGTCAATGCGCTCCTTCGCGTCCGGGCCAGGGGGAGCAGCGTCTCGTTGTACCAGGAGACAATCGGCTCGCCTGGGGTTGTGTGTTCCCAGATGCGTTCGCCAAAATAGTCTCTGTCGTCCGCCCAGCTGAATCGGAGGAGCGGGCCGTCGTCCGCCCAGTCGAGAAGGTTCAACACGCGGTTCGCAGATCCCATCGTTCCTCCTCCGTCGCAGGCCGCGACATTCCACCCGAATCCTACCACGAGCGGTCGCGGGCGTCGAGACGCCTGCCTCCGGGGGCCGCGGGCGGGAGCCATCGCCCGACCAGCAACGGCTTTGGCACCGAACTTCTCGCGTCCACGGTGCGTCTATCGGGCACATTTCCCCCCGGAGGATGATCGTCCGGGCTGCAGGTGCTCGCGAGGGAAAGAGAGACTCATGGCCGACTTCACCGAGCAGATCCTGACGTACCTGTCGCGCAAGAACTACGCCCCGCTCAAGCCCAAGGCGCTGGCGCGGCAGCTCAACGTGCCGTCGGAGCTGTACGCCGACTTCCGCCGCGCCCTGCGTGCCCTCCTGCAGCAGAAGCGCATCCAGGTGGGGAAGAACCACACCGTCCGCGGCGTCGAGCAGCACGGCACCGCCAGCGGGGTGTACCGCGGCACCAGCAGCGGGTTCGGGTTCGTCCGCCCGCACATGGTCGATGGGGCCGTCAGCCCGGACATTTACATCCCCGAAGGAGCGGCCGGCGACGCCGCCACCGGCGACGAGGTGCTGGTCCGCATCCGGCGCCGGGCCGGCAAGGTCCACGGCCCGAGCGGAGAGGTCATCCAGGTCACCGCACGCGCCACCCGCGCGTTCGTCGGCACCTACTTCGAGCGTCACGGCCAGGGATACGTTCGCGTCGATGGGACCGTCTTCAGCCACAGCATCTGGGTCGGCGATCCCGGCGCGAAGGGCGCCCGGCCGGACGACAAGGTCGTGCTGGAGATGCTCCGCTTCCCGACCGCCGAGAATCGCCGCGGAGAGGGCGTCATCATCGAGGTACTCGGCCCGCGCGGCAAACCCGGGGTCGATACGCTGTCGATCATCCGCGCCTTCGGCCTGCCGGAGCAGTTCGCCGACGACGCCATCGCCGAGGCGCGCCGGGCGGCCGATGCGTTCGACGAGAAGGAGTTGAACGGCCGGGAGGACTTCACTGCACAGCTCACCATCACCATCGACCCGGCCGACGCCCGCGACTTCGACGACGCTGTCTCCCTCGCCATCGACCCGAAGAGCAAGCACTGGCAGCTGAGCGTTCACATCGCCGACGTCGCCCATTTCTGTCCGCCGGGCGGCCCGCTCGACCGCGAGGCGCGCAAACGTGCCACCAGCGTCTACCTGCCGCAGCGCGTCCTGCCGATGTTCCCGGAGATCATCTCGAACAGCCTCGCCAGCCTGCAGCAGGGGCGGGTGCGCTATGTCAAGAGCGCCATGATCGACTACACGCCAGCCGGGCAGCGGACCGCCACGCGCTTCGCCGAGGGCGCCATCAAGGTCCGCAGGCGTTTCACCTACGACGAGGTGTCGGCCCTCCTCGCCGACCCGGAAAAGGAAGGCGCCGCCTGCGCGCCCGAAGTGGTCGCGATGGTGCTGTGCATGCGCGACCTGGCGATGCTCCTGCGCAGGCGGCGGATGAAGCGCGGCGCGCTGGAGCTGAACATGCCGGAGGTCGAACTCGACTTCGACGAGCAGGGCCGCGTCGCCGGCGCCCACTTCGCCAGGCACGACGTCAGCCACCAGCTCATCGAGGAGTTCATGCTGGCGGCGAACGAGGCCGTGGCGGAACACCTCGGCGACCTCGGCGTCCCGTTCCTGCGTCGCGTCCACACCGCCCCCGACGACGAGAAGCTGCGCGCCTTCGGCGAGTTCTCGCGCAGCCTCGGGTACAAGGTGCCCAGGCATGTCGATCGCTTCTCGCTGCAGCGCATCCTGGAAGAGTCGGCTGACAAGCCGGACGCCTACGCCGTCCACTACGCCCTGCTGCGCAGCCTCAAGCAAGCCGTCTACGCCCCAGACGAGGAGGGCCATTACGCGCTGGCGATCGACGACTACTGCCACTTCACCTCGCCGATCCGGCGGTATCCCGACCTGACGGTCCACCGCATCCTCGGCCGCTGGCTGCGCACCGGCAAGGCGCGGAGCGACGAAACGGAACTGGCGGCGCTGGGCGTCCACTGCAGCAAGATGGAGCGCCGGGCCGACCTCGCCGAGCGCGAGTTGATCAAGCTGAAGATGCTGCTCTACCTCGAAGACCGGATCGGGCTGCGCCTGGAGGGGATCATCACTGGCGTCGCCGACTACGGGTTCTACGCCCAGGCGGCGAAACTGCCGATCGAGGGGCTGGTCCACATCAGTACGCTGGAGGACGACTATTACTATTACGACGAGACGACACACAGCCTGACCGGGCGGAAGACGAAGCGGCGCTACCGGCTGGGGGACCGGGTCAACGTCGAGGTGGTGCGCGTGGACGTACCGCGGCGCCTGCTCGACTTCCGCGTGGTGCCGGGGAAGAAGGGCCGCAGAGGAGGCGAGGCGGCCGAGTAGCTGTGAGACGGTAGATTGGGGGGTAAGTAGTGGTGAGGGCCGGGGTTGAACCGGCGACCCTGTGATTTTCAGTCACATGCTCTACCAGCTGAGCTACCTCACCAGCACTCGTATTTTATCCACGCGGCCCCGCCCTGTCCAGCGTTCGGGAAAGTGAAAAACGCGGCGCCCGCGTCATGGCCCCTCGATCAGCGGTGACGTGGGTAGGCGTGAATCGCTTGCAAGGTGACGCCCGTAACTCCGGGGAGGCGCGCCACCGCTCGCGACAGTTCGTGGAGGTCTTCCCAGCGGTACGCGGTCCCGCTCAGAATCACATGACCCGCCTCTACCCTGGCATGGATTCGCCGGAAACGCTCGTCCCCCCGCAGGAGTTGCTGCACCGCGGTGCCGATGCCCGCCGCTGGGTGTCGGGCTGGGTTGGACGCCTCTCGGGGCACCGCTTGCGGGTTGCGCGAAATGGGCGTTGCCGGTCTCGCGGGGCCGGTCGGCTGGAGATCCTTTTCCTCGGCCGATGGTCGTGGGACCGTGGGAACCCACTCCACTGGCTCGGGCGGGGGAGAGCGCTTCGCCGGCACCTTCGTCAGTACGTGCGGCGGTGCCGCGCGCGGTGCGAGAGGGAAGTCCTCCAGCCTTTCCACGAACAATTCGCTGTGAACTGCCGCCAGTTCCGGCATACCTTGCAGCGCGGCCGCCGCACGCGCGGCCAGGTCGCGCGAGGGGATCGGGCCGACCAGGGTCGCGATCCGATTACGCACCCGGATGCCGATGTTGAACCGGGCCAGGGCCGGATCGCGTCCCAGCACCTCGCGGGCCAGCACCTCGCACCGGAGGTCGCGGACAGCATCAGCCTCTGCCCACGCGGCGGGGGCGGCCAGGAGAACGCCCGCCAGCGCCGCGGCGGCGCGCACCCCGCAGGGGACGGAAGACAGCCGGACATACTGAGGAGCATGCGTGAAGGACATGGTACGGTTCTTCACCCGGGAGGCCCGGGCGCTCCGCGGCGCGGCTCCCCGCGCTGCACTCCTCCATTGTGGCGGCGGGCGTCGGGGAAGGGAATGACCCGGCGGCCATTCGATCGCGGATCCTTGCCGCGCGGCGCGAAGGACTGCTCGCGGTAGGGGCTGTACCGGCAGCCGCCGGGCGAACCTGGTCAGGAGTGCAGGGCGGCGCTCCAGGCAGCCCGCGCCGCCTCGCCCACCGCCTCCGACAGCGTCGGGTGGGCGTGACAGGTACGGGCGATATCTTCGGCGCTGGCGGCGTATTCCATCGCCAGCACACATTCCGCAATCAGGTCCGAGGCGCGCGGCCCGAGGATGTGGACGCCCAGGATCCGGTCGGTGCGCGCGTCGGTGAGCACCTTCACCACGCCCTCGGCTTCGTCCAGGCAGCGCGCCCGCCCGCTGGCGCCGAACGGGAACTTGCCGACCCTGTACGCGCGCCCGTCCGCCTTGACCTGCTCCTCGGTCAGTCCAACGCTTGCCAACTCCGGGTGGGTGTAAATCACGCTCGGGATCGTCGCGTAGTTGACGTGCGTCTTCTGGCCGGCCAGACGCTCCGCTACCGCGATCCCCTCTTCCGACGCCTTGTGCGCGAGCATCGGGCCGGCGATGAGGTCGCCGATGGCGTACACGCCCGGGACGCTGGTCTGGAACGCCTCGTCCACCACCACCCGCCCGCCCCTGTCGAGCGCGACGCCCGCCTCGGCCAGCCCCAGCCCTTCGCTGTACGGCCGGCGCCCGACCGCGACCAGCACCCGGTCGCCGCGGAACGTCTGCTCTTTCCCGTGCGCCTCGGCCCGGACCGTCACCCCGTCGTCTTCCCTGGCATGGCCGGTCACCTTCGTTTCCAGGTGGAAGGTCAGCCCCTGCTTCTGCAGCGCCTTCTGGACCATGCCGGCCAGCTCGACGTCGCTCAGCGCGAGGATGCGCGGCAGGAACTCGAGCACCGTCACCTTCGCTCCGAGCCTGGCCCACACCGACCCGAGTTCCAGCCCGATGTACCCGCCGCCGACAACAATGAGGTGTTCGGGAACCTTCGGAAAGGCGAGCGCCTCGGTCGAGCTGACAACGTGTTCGCCGTCGAATGGCAGGAACGGCAGCGGCGTCGGCTCGCTCCCGGTCGCCAGCAGGAGCGCACGGCCCTCGAGAGTGGTCGTCTTGCCGTCCGGCCCCGTGACCGACACCTTGCCCGGCCCTTCCAGTCGGCCCGTCCCCTGCACGGAGGTGATGCGGTTCTTCTTGAGCAGGTGGGCGATACCGTCGGTCAGACCCTTGACCACCTCGTCCTTGCGGCGGAGCATCGCCGGCAGATCGAGGCCGACCTCTCCGACGCGGATGCCGTGGCGGCCGAACCGGGATCTGGCGAGCTGATACAGCTCGCTGGAGTCGAGCAGGGCCTTGCTCGGGATGCAGCCGACGTTGAGGCAGGTGCCGCCCAGGGCCGCGCGCTTCTCGACGCACGCGGCCTTCAGCCCGAGCTGCGCCGCCCGGATCGCCGCGACGTATCCGCCCGGCCCGCCTCCGATCACCACCAGATCGTAACCGCCGGCCATCTTCTCCTCCTCGTGTTTCGCGCAAAGCCGCAAAGAGCGCAAAGGAGGTCTGTCTTTGCGCTCTTTGCGGCTTTGCGCGAAACGGTCTTCAAATCTCCAGCAGCAGCCGCTCGGGCGCCTCGATGCACTCCTTGATGCGCACCAGGAACAGAACCGCCTCGCGACCGTCGATGATGCGGTGGTCGTAGGACAGGGCCAGGTACATCATCGGCCGGATCGCGACCTGGCCGTCCACCGCCACCGGCCGCTGCTGGATCGCGTGCATCCCGAGGATGGCGCTCTGCGGCGGGTTGAGGATCGGCGTGGAGAGGAGCGACCCGAACACGCCGCCGTTGGTGATCGTGAACGTTCCGCCTTGCAGGTCGCCCGGGGTGATCGCGCCCTGGCGCGCCTTGACGGCCAGCGCGCCGAGCGCCTTCTCGATTTCCGCGAACGTCAGCCGGTCCGCATCGCACAGCACCGGCACCATCAGCCCCTTGTCGGTGCTGACCGCGACGCCGACGTGGTAGTAGTGGTGCTGCACGATCTCGTTGCCGTCGAGGCGGGCGTTGACGAGCGGGTACGCCTTCAGCGCCTCGACGGCCGCCTTGACGAAGAACGACATGAACCCGAGGCCGACGTCGTGCTTCTCCTTGAACCGATCCTTGTAGCGCGTGCGCAGGGCCATGACCGCCGACAGGTCGGCCTCGTTGAAGGTGGTGAGGGTGGCGGTCGCTTGCTGCGACGCGACGAGGCGCGCGGCGATGCGCTGGCGGATCGCGCTCATGCGCTGGCGCGTCTCGCGCCCCGGGGTCGGCGGGATTGTGGTGACGGACGGCGGCGCCTCCGGGGCGGGTTGGAGTTCGGTGAAGTTGACGACATCCTCCTTCGTCACGCGCCCGCCGCGGCCGGTGGCCGGCACCTCGCGCAGGTCGAGACCGCGATTCTCGGCAATGTGGCGGGCGGCCGGCGACGCCGCCACTTCCTGGGCCGGGGCGGGAGCAGCGGCCGGGGCCGCCTTCTGGGGGGGGGCCGGTTCGGGGCGGGCGGGAGCGGGTGGCGCCTTCTCATTGGCGGCGGGCTTGCCGGACGGATCGACGTAGCCGACCTCGGCGCCAATCTGCACCGTCTCGCCCTCGGGGACGACGATGTGCAGCGTCCCTGACGTCGGAGCCGGCACCGCCGTCGTCGCCTTGTCGGTCTCCAGCTCGAACAGCGGCTCGTCCGTGCGGACGTACGTCCCTTCCTTCTTCAGCCAGCGCGCGATCGTCCCTTCCGTGATTGACTCGCCGACTACAGGCACCTTGATTGCGACCGTCATGCCCGCCCCTCCCAGGCGCTCAACTCACGACTGCCCCTCCTCGCTTTCTTACGAACGCGGGACAGATGCGTCCGCGCGCCAGGAAGCGGTCGCAAAACCTTCCGACTGGCCCCGAGCGCCAGCGGGGTCGTCCCGCGCTGACGCTCAGGGCCAGTTTGGCAACCACTTCTAACGGCTGGCGGCTCCTTGTTGACGCTCCAGGAGGGTGAGGTAGCGAACCGCCACCGGCCGGTTGGGGTAGTCGGACCGGCCCCGGACCAGTTCCTGCGCTCCACGCAGGTACGCGACCGCCTGCCGGGTCTTGCCCCGCTCCAGCGCGAGCAGGCCGCGGAAACTCCGCCATTCCGCCCGCTGTCCGAGAACGCCCAGGGCCTCGCGCACCTCCGGGGGCATCTGCACCGTGAGGGCGAACGGGGCCAGGTGGTGCGTCGAGGGCAGGGGCAGCGGTTGCAGCGCCGGCACCACCGGAACCCACGGCAGGAAAGACGCGACGATTACCTGCCGCTCCCTCGCCATCTTTCGCTCCCAGGCCGCGATCAGCCCGGACGCCTTGCTCGCCGGCAACACCTTCTCGATTTCCTCTTCCAGCTGGCCGAGGACGCGGTCTGCGTCGGCGTAGTTCCCCAGCGCCACCGCCACCAGCAGTTCGTGGGCCGGGCCGAGTACCTTCTTCACGTCCGGGCCGAAGTTCTCGTGCAGCTCCTTCGTCTCCCCCAGCATCAGCAACAGTCGCACGCGCCAGTCAATCGCCCCGGCCTGCTCCTTGGCGTCGAGGCTCCCGATCCGCTCCCACGCCTCGCGCAGCCCGTCCAGCGCCTGCAGCGCCAGCCCGCGCTCGACCTTCGCCTCCGCCCCCTTGGCATTGCGGACCCGGGTCGGGGCCAGCAGCGCCAGCGCCATCCGGTTCATCGGCGAGCGCTGGCCGGCCGCCTGCAGTTCGTACTCGTCGCTCCGCCGCTTGACCTCGTCCGCCACCGCCTTCGCCTCCCTCTCGATTCGTTTCACGCGCTCCGCCTCCGCCTTCGGATTGCCGCGCCGGATGAGGGAGTCGCGGTGTTCGAGCACCTTCTCCAGGTGATACCTGGCAGCGTCCAGGTAGTTCATCTCCAGGAACAGCCGGGCCAGCTGGTCGTGCAGCTCGGCGTTGTCCGGCTGGAGGCGCAGGGCGGTGCGCAGCGCGGCGACGCGCTGGACGTGACGCAGGGTCTGGCGCGTGAGCAGCTGGTGGTGCGAGCCCGCCGCCCGCTGGGGCGTCCAGTGTTGCTCCAGATCGCGGCCGAGTATCGCGTACCCGTCCGCCAGGGCGCGCCAGGCGTCGGCGTTATCGGGCGCCTCCGCCACCGCCCGGCGGGCGTTACGCACGGCCAGCACGGGGAAGGGCGGCGGGCCGAGATCCGTCGCCGTGCCGGTCATGAGGTAATACTGCTGGTGCGGGACCGCGAGCGGGACCAGGCCGCGGAGCATCGGCAGCGGGTCCGCCGGCGCCGCCGCCAGGGGCGCCACCCAGGCGGTCCCCTGGACCAGCCGCGCGTACGGGCCGCGCCACGCCTGCCCCAGCAACAGGAAGCAGTCGAGGTTCAGCCGCGCGCTGAATGTGGACGGGGCCGAAGCTGGCCCGGTGGCGTAGCGAGTGAGGAGCGTGGGCGGACCTTCCGGCGGGGCCGGACCCTGGGCGGGCGCCTGGTGGTCCGCCGGCACCGGGCCGAACGCCTGCCGGTAGAAGTCCACCGCCACTCCCGCGAACGGGTCGGCCCCCGACCGCAGCGGATCCCGCCACCCGAACAGCGCGTTGCGCCCGTCGAAGAGGAGCGGCACGAACTGGCCCGACTCCAGCAGCAGGCGCAGCGCGATCACCCCCGCGCCCGCGTCCCGGTCCATGCCGGTGAAGACGAGGTAGTCGATGCCGTGGTCCCGAAACGCCCGGTGGATCGTCTCCATCGTCTTCGGGCGCGGGACACGGCCCCGGAGCCGGTCGGCCTCCTCGGCCAGGGCCTGCCGGACCTGGCCGTAGGTGTCGGCGGTGTGGGGGAACAGATCGAAGCGCGTGTCGAAGAAGGTACGCATCCCGGGCGCGGCGAACCAGGGCAGGTAGTTGCCCGACTCCAGCGTCACGTTGAACCCATTGTGCAGCTTCCCCGCGGCCCGCAACTCGCTGACCCGGCGCCCCAGTTCCACCAACCCCGGATCGACCTCGGCGTCCCAGCCGACCCGGTGGGATCGGCGCGGGTTGTCGGGGGCCGCGTGCAGCCACCCCGGCCACGCGAGGGCGAGCAACAGCACGCACCCGAGAGCCGTGAGGGCACGCCCGCCGAGCAACCACCCCTGGGTCCGCGCCGTGAGCCCCTCGCCGGCGCGGGCGCGGCTCCGGCCGAAGAGATCTTGCAGGTTCAGGGCCAGGGCCGGGCCGCCGACGACGGCGAAGAACGGCACCAGGCGGACGTTCCACGCGCTGAGGAGCGCGAGCACGAGCCAGACCGCGCACAACCCCGCGGGGAAGCGCCGCACAGGGCCGGTTTCCTCGCTCCGCACCGGGGAAGCGCGGAGGGCGAAGGAGAACAAACCGAGGAAGAACAGCGGGAAGTACGCCAGGCCCGCCACGTTCCCCCCGCGGGCCGAACTGGTCCAGTAACCCTGCGCCAGCGGCGAGTCCTTCGCGGCGGGGATCTGCTCCTTCAGGTACGGTCTGAGCCGCTGAAGGGCGAGCGCTCCACCAACCATCCGATCCGGCAGCACGTCCGGGCCGGCGACCTCGAGCATCGCCAGATCCCACGGCAGGGTAAACACACGCTGCAGGTGCGGGTTCGCCAGGCAGGCGGCCAGCCCAACGCCCAGCACCAGCGCCAGCCGCCCCGCATCCGCCTGCCCCTTCTCGTGCTCCGCCGGTCTGCCCGCGAGCGCCCGCTGCACGCCGACTCCGAGCAGGAACAGGGCAACGGTGAGCGGTCCGAGGACGAACCAGGAGTCGAGGTTGGCCCACAGCGCGAACAGCGGAGGCAGCAGCCAGAGCGGGGAGAACGACAGGCCGGCCAGCGCGACCGGAGCATCCGCCCCGGTCGCGCGGTGGAGCAGGTACACCGTCAGCCCCAGAAACAGGAACGACACGACGATGGGGCTCAGCGGCAGGCGCGGGCTGAGGGCGAGCAGAGCCAGAACGGTACAGACCACCGGCAGCCACAGCCCCTGCTCGGGCCGGCGGATGGCGAGGAGGACGGCCGCGAGGGCGACGATCAGCAGCGCCTTGAACACCACCGTCCCGGGAACGCCGGCCATGCTGTGGACGGCGTAGAGGACGAGGTCGAACAGCCAGGCGTGGTTGACCCAGTAAACGCCGTCGGTGGCGACCGCGAACGGGTCGGTGCCGAACGTGTACTCGCCGTGCGCGATCAGCCGGCCGGTGGCCAGGTGGAGCCAGTAATCGGTGTTGGCAACGGCGAACGACCCGAGGAAGAAGGCGAGCACCAGGACGAGCCCCACGAGCACCCAGTCGAGCCTGCGCGCGCGGACCGCGAACGCCGCGGCCGTCAGCGGCGCGCGGGCGCGGCGCGGCCTTTCAGCCGCGGGCGTCTCGGCGGCGTCCGCGGCGCCAGGGGGAGGGGTGTCGGCCTGGATGGCAGTTTCGGGCGTGGTCGGGGGGGCGGCAGTCTCGGGCGGCAGGGGGGTGTCGGCGGGCGGGTCGCCCTGGGGCATCTCGGGAGTTGCCATGACGTGCAAGGTCCGGGTCGAGGTCAGGGGGTTGTGTTGCCTTCACGGTAGGGCGAGGTCCTGGGCGGGTCAACCTGAATCCTTTGGGTCGCCCGAACGTCCAGGAGGTAGGAGGATATGGCGAAAGCCCACGGGCTGCGTCCTGCGGGGCTGCTGCTGGGGACGTACCCCACGGGACGCAACCCGTGGGCTTTCAGGCTGCTGCCTCTGCTGTTTCCCACTTGCCTGAGTCGTCGTAAAATGGTCGGATAGCCCGCCGCCCTGAATCGGTTCCGGTCAAGGAATAACACGATGAGCAAGTTTGCAACCCTCCTGGGACGCCCTGGCGTTCGCCGTGCAACGCAGCGCGGCTGCTTCGGCCTGAGCGCCCTGCTTCTGCCGGTGCTGCTGATGACCCTGTTGCCGGGCGGCCCGCCGAGCGCCGACGCCAGCGCCGCCCAGCCGCGGCCGCGCGTGCCCGCACCCGAGCTGGAGGGCGGGACCGACTGGCTCAACTCCGCCGGGGCCATCCGCCTCAAGGATCTGCGCGGGCGCATCGTCCTGCTCGACTTCTGGACGCTGTGCTGCATCAACTGCATCCACACCCTCCCGGACCTGGCGAAACTCGAAGCAAAGTACGGACCCCTCCTCGTCGTCATCGGCATCCACACGCCCAAGTTCCCCAACGAGGAGAAGACCGAGAGCATCCGCAAGGCCGTCCTCCGCTACGAGGTCGCCCACCCGGTCGTCAACGACGCGAAGCAGGCGATCTGGCGCCGCTACGGCGTGCGGTCGTGGCCGACCCTGGTCCTCATCGACCCGGACGGGAAGGCGACCTACATGGGCGGCGGCGAGGGGCAGTACGAGATCCTCGACCGCAAGATCGGCGAACTCGTCAAGGAGTACCGGGCCAGGAGGACGCTCAACGAGCGGCCGATCCGGTTCGAGCTGGCCCGCTACGGCGAGACCGGCGCGAGCCCGCTGTTCTTCCCCGGCAAGGTGCTCGCCGACGCCGCCGGCAAGCGGCTGTTCATCGCCGACAGCACGCACCACCGCATTGTCATTACGGACCTCGACGGCAAGAAGATCGCGGTCGCCGGCACCGGCAAGGAAGGGAACGCCGACGGAACGTTCGCCGCGGCTCAGTTCAGCGACCCGCAGGGAATGGCCCTCGACGGCGAGACGCTCTACGTCGCCGACCGCAAGAACCACACGATCCGCGCCCTCGACCTGAAGGACCAGAAGGTGACGACCGTCGCCGGCACCGGCGAGCAGGAGCGACTCGGCCGCAACCGCGGCGGCCCGGCACTGAAGACCGGCATGAACAGCCCGTGGGATCTGCTCCTGCACGGCAACAAGCTCTACATCGCGATGGCCGGCCACCACCAGATCTGGACGCTCGACCTGAAGCAACGCCGGCTCGACCCGTTCGCCGGCAACGGCCGCGAGGACATCGCCGACGGTCCGCCGAAGGAGGCCGAGTTCGCCCAACCGAGCGGGCTGACGACCGACGGCAAGCGGCTGTACATCGCCGACAGCGAAACCAGCTCGATCCGCGCGGTGCCGCTCGACGGCAGCGGGCCGGTCCGAACTCTCGTCGGCGCGGGCCTGTTCGAGTTCGGCGACATCGACGGCGTCGGTCGCCAGGTGCGGCTGCAGCACGCGCTGGGCGTCGCCTACCACAACGGCAAGCTGTACGTCGCCGATACCTACAACAGCAAGCTCAAGGTGCTCGACCCGACGCAGCTCCGGTGCGAGACGTTGCTGGGCCAGCCGGCTGGGTGGCTATCGGGCAGCATGTTCAACGAGCCGGGCGGGCTGAGCTTCGCTGGCGATAAGCTGTACGTCGCCGACACGAACGGCCACCGCATCCGCGTCGTGGACATGAAGACGCACGCCGTCTCGACGCTGCAGCTGCAGGGCGTCGAGGCTCCGAAGCGGGAAACGGCCGCGAAAGGCCGATAAGAAAGACGAGGCGCCCACCAGGGGTTTTCGCTGGAAGTTTGGCAGACCGAGGGCATCCTGCCGGGATGGGGGATTGCGATGACCGAGCGTAGCGGGTTCCTGTCGCGAGACCGCGGGCAGCGGGCTGCTGTCCTGGGGGCCGTGGCTCTTCTGTGGCTGTGCGCCGCCTCTTCCGCCCGGGCGCAGGCGCCGAAGGGTGTGCCGAAGAGCGTCACGGAGAAGATCAGCTTTCAGGCTCAGGTCACCTCCGCGGACCCGTTCCACCCGCTGAACACGGCCGGACCGGCCAAGGCCCCGCAGGTCCGGCGCGGCGAAACGTTCCGCCTGACCATCACCGGCAAGATTTACAAGGAGAAGGATCCGACCCTCTACACCTATTCCCTGACCAGGAGCACCGGGCAATCCGGCGGCCCGAAGCTTATCTACGCCACCCCGCCCGGACTGGTGCCCCTGTGGCCCGTTCAGGAGACCGAGTCGGAAGGGGGTGTGGATGAACTCGGCGCCTTCGTATGGAAGCACAAAGGGACGTTCCAGTGGTCGCAGGACGTGCTGGTCCTCCCGTCCGCCGAGCCGGGCCAGCACACTTTGGAGATCACGATCGATTCGCAGGTGTGCGACAAGAAGACCTGCGACCGATTCAAGTACCCGCTGCAGGTGGCGGTCGAGGTGGTCAAGGAGCCGGAGTTCGCCCTCACCCCGGAGCTGAAGAAGCGGCAGGAGGAGAAGGTGCCGGCCTACGCCCGGGTCAAGACCGCCGAACCGACGAAGGTGGCGGAGAACCCGCCGCCCGCCTCGAAGGGCGTCGCCGATGGGGTGAAGGGTGGCTCCGAACGCCCCTCCGGGATGCCGGAGGGCGGGTTCATCGCGCCGGACCACCAGGCGTCGATGGCCGCCCTCAAAACGCAAATCCCGGCCGCGAAGATGGCGAAGGCGGACGGGGCAACAGAGGGAAGCGACCTGCTCGCCTTCATCCTCGCGGGCGTCTTCTGGGGCGGCGTCTCGCTGATCACCCCCTGCGTCTTTCCGATGATCCCGATCACCGTCAGCTTCTTCCTGAAGCAGTCGGAGAAGGACCACCACCGGCCGGTCACGATGGCGGTGGTCTACTGCTCCACCATCGTGATCGTGCTGACGGTCGCGGCCGTCGCCCTGCTCAGCTTCTTCCGCGTGCTGAGCATCAATCCGTGGATGAACTTCGCCCTCGGCGCGCTGTTCATCTTCTTCGCCCTCAGCCTGTTCGGCATGTATGAGATCGAGCTGCCGTCCGGGCTGGCCCGGTTCACGTCCGAGCGCGAGGGCAAGGGCGGGCTGATCGGCACCATCTTCATGGCGCTAACGTTCACGATCATCAGCTTCGCGTGCGTGGCCCCGTTTCTGGGCGGGTTCGGCGGGACGGCCGGCACGACGCAGCGGCCGCTGTGGCACAGCATCCTGGGCGGGCTCGCGTTCTCGATCACGTTCGCGGCCCCGTTCTTCTTCCTGGCGCTGTTCCCGACGCTGCTGAAAAAGATGCCCAAGAGCGGGAGCTGGCTGAACTCCGTCAAGGTGGTCATGGGGTTCCTGGAGCTGGCCGCGGCGCTGAAGTTCTTCCGGGCGGGGGAGCTGATTTCCACGGCCGCGCCGACGATCTTCACCTACGACTTCGTGATGGCGCTCTACGTCGTCCTGAGCGTGCTGTGCGGGATGTATCTGCTGAACCTGTACCGCCTGCCGCACGACTCACCGGCGGAGCACCTGGGGGTGCCGCGGCTGATGTTCGCCCTGCTGTTCCTCGGCCTGGCTCTGTACCTGACGCCGGCCCTGTTCATGCACAGCGCCACGGGCGAGCGGCAGCGGCCCGGCGGGATGATCTACGCCTGGATCGATTCCTTCCTCCTGCCGGACGCGCACGGGGGCGGCGAGGGGCAGTGGACGGGGAACCTGGAGTACGCCGTCACGAAGGCGCGCGAGCACCTGCGCAAGACCGGCCAGCCAAAGCGGGTGTTCGTCGATTTCACCGGCGTGACCTGCACCAACTGCAAGATCAACGAGCGCGACGTCTTCTCCAAGCCCGCCATCCGCAAGCTGTTCGAGCCGTATGAACTCGTCCAGCTGTACACCGACAAGGTGCCGAACGAGCTGTACTCTCCCGCCGACCGAGCCCGTTTCGGGACCAGCATCGCGCGCCAGGAGGAGGATGCGGCGGTCAACCTGGAGTTCCAGCGCAAGGTGTTCGACACTGAGCAACTGCCGCTGTACGTCATCCTGGAGCCGAAGCTGGACGGTACTATTCAGGTCGTCAATGTATACGACGAGGGTCGGATCAACGACGAAGGCGCGTTCGCCCAGTTCCTGCGCAGTCCGCAGCAGGCGGGCGGGGGGAACTTCGCCCAGGCGAAGGTCAACTAGGGCAGGGTCAAGGCGATGGTGTGCAATGGATTTTTGGAAAGCCCATTGCACACCCTCCTCCTTGATCCTGCATCAGCGCCCGGCCTGGCGTGGCTCCACCGTGAAGACGACGTCCCCCGAGCCGATGTTGCCCGCCGCATCACGCACGCGCAGGACCAGAACGTATGTCCCCGGCCGCAGCGCCTCGGTCCGGAAGCGGAACGTCTCCGTCCTGCCGTCGAACAGCCCGTCGGTTGGGAAGACCGGCGCCCACTTCTTGCCGTTGACGGCGAACGACGCCTCGGTGAGGCGCACCAGCGGATCGATCGCCGTCGCCTCCAGCACCGCTCGATCGCCCTCGACCCCGACCACGCGCACCGTCACCGCGGGCGGCGTGTGCGACACCGGGAACGGCGCGCTGACCCGCTCGGCCGTCAGGACGTCCTCCGGGGCGTTCTCCCTGCGATCGCTCGCGACCACTTTCACCTGGTAGGTGCCGGACGGGATGCCGCTGGTGTCCCATTCGTACTCGCGCTTGCTCAGCTCGTCCTCGATGCACACCCAGTTCTTCCACCCCTCCTTGCGGATGTGGAGGCTGTAGGTCAGTTCGTCCTCGTTCGGATCGACCGCCGACCACCTGAGCTTGAACTTGCCGGGCCGGTCCTGGGCGGCGGCGTTCGGGTCGGGCACCTCGACTGCCGTCACCTCCGGCGCCTGGTTGGTGGTGACGTAGCGGACGGTCACCGCACTGACGACCGGCGTGACGTTCGCGTTGTCGGTCGCCAGGGTGAGCCGGTACTGGAGGAACCGGGCCGGCGGGGCGGTGGCCCGGCCGTGTTCCGGGTCGGTTTGCTCGACCGACCAGTCGCTCCAGGTGTCGTCCGGCTCCTCGACGTTGCCGCTGCGCACCGCGACGGTCACCTTCGTCCCCGGCGGCGTGCGCGCCTTCCATCCCAGCGCCCCCCACCGACTGATGAGCTTCGCGTCGAGCACCTCGGACGTGACGGTGCCCTTCGAGGCGTACCGCTCCTGGAGGACGTAGAGCTTGCCGGGGTCGCCGGTGCCCAGGACGATGGTCCCGTCCCGGCGGCGGCACAGGCAGTGGATCTGGCCGTGGTCGAGGCGGGCGATCTCGATGCGCTCCTTCGTGGCCTCGTCGATCTCGAACAGCTGGCCCTGCATGCCGGTGCCGACCAGTAGCCGCCCGCGCTGGCGGGCCAGGGACAGAACCATCGCCTTCTCGCGGAACAACTCGCGCACCGTCCCGTCGGGAGCGATGCGGTAGAGCGAGTTCTCGCCGGACGCCGGCTCCGGGGCAGCCGCTGCCCCGGACTGCCCCGCGCCGGACGAGGACTCCTCGGCGTCGCCCGTCTTCGATGACGCGGTTTTGCCTCCGCCCTTGTCGGTGTCCGGCCCGGCCTTCGACTTCTCCCCGCCCTTCCCGCCGCCCTGGATCCGCGCGGCGGAGGCGCCGCCGACGGGGCGCACGGAGCTGCCGCCGGCCGGCGCCGAACTCCCCGCGCCCGCCTGGCGACGGGTCGGGGTGCTCGTGCCGGCGTAGACGCCGCGCTCGGTCACGAGCAGCGTGCGCACCTCTCCCTGCGGGGCGTTGTACAGGACGAAGCCCTTGCCGCGCGCGTCGATCCGGTAGACCAGGCCGCCCTTGTCGGTGCCGGCGTAGAGCATCTTACCCGGCCCGCGCGCCAGGCAGAGAATGTGCTCCTGGCGGGTGGCGTAGAAGACGGAAGCCTTGCCGTCTGCGCTCACCTGGTAGATGCGCCCCTTCGGGCCAGTGCCGGCGTAGACGGTCCGCGTCTCCTCGTCGAGCGCCAGGCACCAGACGTAGGCGTCGAGATCCTGGGCGAGCACCTTCGTCTTGCCCTCAGGCGGGATGCACACGACGAGTCCGGTCGGGCCGGTGCCGGCGTAGACGGTGCCGTCGGACGCCAGCGCCAGGCACAGGATCTGGCAGTCGGGGCTGGTGTAGGCGACGGTGGCCTTGCCGTCGGGGCTCACCTTGTAGAGCTTTCCCTCGTCCCCGGTGGCGACGAACAGATTGCCGTGCCGATCCTCGACGACGTCCCAGACATGGGTCGCGTCGAGGCTGGCGAGTTGCCTGAACTGGCGCGACAGACGCAGAGTGCCCTCGTTGCTGATGACGGCGTGGCGGAAGCGGGCCTTGTCGTGGTGGGCGGCGGTGTGGTGCTGCCACGTCTTCACCTTGGCGGCGTCGGCGGGAGCGGTGAGCCCCAGGCAGGCGGCGCCGAGCAGGGTGGCGCGGAGGAGGGTTCGGAACATGAGCAGATGATCCTCGGGGGAAAGGGGTCAGGGGTCAGAGGAAAGCCCACGGGTCGCGCCCCGTGGGTGAAGCGCTGGGGACTTGCCCCACGGGGCGCGACCCGTGGGCTTTCCTGGCCCCTCACCGCTGACCCCTTTCAAAGGTTACTCGGCGACCACGCGCTTGTTCTTCGTGACGGTGAAGCGCACCGACTCGGTGCCCTGGACGACCCAGTCGGTCGTCTGACGCGACACCAGCGCGCCGGCCATTGTCTGGGCGCCGGTGCGGCGCGTCGTGCTCAGGATTTGCACCATGCTCGGCGGCAGGTTCGGCAGCGACTTCCCGCCGAGCGCCACCCCGACCGCGTTCACCGGGACGCGCACCACGAGATGCGTGCGCTTGGCCGACGTCTGGACCTTCAGTGCCTGGAACACCTGGTCGAGGTTCTGCGGGTTGCTCAGGACCGGGTTGTCGCGCATCTCCTGACGGGCGTTCGCGAGGTCATCGCACACGGTTGCCGTGTACGTCCCTTCGGGCAGGTCGGGCGGCAACTTCAGCGACACGGTGAGGCGCTGCCGCAACCCCTTGAACGGCCGGACGAACACCGCCGCCCGGAGCGTCTCGCCGGGTGCGAGCGTCTCGGAGTCCAGTTCGATCGCCTCGATCTCGGCGGTCCGCCGGCCGGCGTGGATGCGCGTCTCGCACGCGATCCGGTTGATGCGCACCGGCCGGTACGTGTTGTAGGTAAGCAGGTTGACTACATTCGCGATCTGCGAATACAGCGCCTGCGGGGCACGGCCGCCGGAGAAGCTGGACCCGGAAAAGGTGTCGTGGATCACCACCGGCGGGCGGCCCTCGACCTCGATCCGTGCCTTCAGCTCGGCCGTCAACTCTTCCGGCAGCTCGCCTTCCATGTCCACCGAGTTGGTCAGCGACGTGTAGACCAGCGACGCCAGCAGGGAGCGCTGGCGGACCAGCTTGACGTTGAACGTCTTGGCCTGGCCGGCGACCGGGGCCGCCTGCGCGTCGGCGCCGGCCGCCGGCCGGGCGGGGGCGCGAGCCACCGCCATGCGCAGCGGCAGCAGGTCCGGCTGGCGGTCCAGCCAGCCGGCGATGCACGTGCTCACGTCAGCGTTGATGACGCCGACGGTACGCAGCGGCGACCCCATCTTGAAGCTGAGGCTCTGCCGCGGGTAGATCGTGTGGACGTACCCGGTCATGAGCGGGAACTCGCACGCCCCGAGGCCGAAGAACGGATGGCCCCAGCCGTAGACGCGCTTGCCGGCGACGTGCGTCACCGTCCCGATGCCGGACAGATCGAAGTCGCCGGTGACGAGGGCGACGCTCAGCGCCCCGCCCGGCTCCAGCTTGATGTTCCGTGCCTCCTCGGCAACCTTCGCCGTCACCGCCCCGCCCTGCATCGGCACCATGCCGGTCGTGCGGAACCGATCGCGGAGCAGCGACAGGCTGTGCGGGGTGAACCCGGTCGCGGCCAGCGGGGTACGCAGCGGCACCAGCCACAGACCGTCCGCGGCGGTCGGCTCGGCGTCGGCGAACGAGGGCGAGACGGTGACCGTGTCGAACGCCCGCCCGCCGGCCCGCACCGGGGCGGCGAGGCCGATGCGCGTCGGCCGCTGCTGCTCGGCCAGGTCGCGGCGCTCGTAGGCCTCGACGTAGCGGTGCATCTGGGCGAACGGCGTGACGCCCGCGATCGGCTCCTTGCCGAACGCCCAGGCGTAGGCGACGGCGCCGAGCAGCTTGCCGTCGATGTAGACCGGACTGCCGCTCATGCCGGCGATGACCCCGGTCTTCTCCAGATCGAGGCCGGACAGGCGGCACAGCACGAGGTCGCGGCCGGGGCTGGTGTTCTTGAGCACGCCGAGGACGACCGCCTGGAAGGTGTCGATCTTGACCCCCTTCATGACGGTCAGGCCGTGGCCCTTCATCCCGGCCCGGACGTCCTCCACCTCCCAGTAAGAGTCCTGCTGGACGGTGGCCCTGGCCGACGGGAGCCCGACGAGTGCAGGCACGGCGAGGGCGGCGAGCAAGAGGGGAAAGGCGACGGCTTTCATGCCAACCTCCGGGGGGAAGGGGAGGGTCGGACGCGCGAACGTCCCTGTCCGCGGCAAAGCCACGAGAGCGGGGAGGCTCTCGGGAGTGGGGGGCGAGCCCCGGCGGGCCGGTGGGGAGGGGCGAGGCAGGGAGAGTGGAACTCAGGTGCCGGCCGCGTGGGCGTCACTGAATTGGAGACTATACCGGCAACCGCGGGAGTGAAACAACCGCAAGTTGGGCGCAGCGTCAGCAACCAGCCCGCAGCACCCGTTACTGGCGCTGCGAGCTGGTGGAACGGACAAACCCCTCCCCGGTGCTGTTCATGCTCCCGGGGGGTGGGTACAATCACCCGGTCCAAAGGAGGGTTCTCATGAACAGCACCTCGTCGCGACGTCATTTCCTCGGGGCCGCGGGCGCCGCGCTGGCGGGCGCCGGACTGGTGAGCGCCGCCCAGGAGCGCCGCCGTCCGCGCGTGGCGGCCGTCTACACCGTCTTCCGCCGGCGCTCGCACGCCTTCAACATCCTGGAGAGTTGCCTGCTGCCGTATCTCTTCAACGGTAGGCGCACCGAGCCGTCGGTCGAGGTCGTCTCCTTCTACGCCGATCAGCGCGTCAAGGAAGGCGACATGTCCGAGCAGGTCGCGAAGCAGTACAAGATCCCGCTGTTCCGAACGATCGCCGAGGCGCTGTGCGTGGGCGGGCGTGAACTGGCCGTCGATGCCGTCCTGGCGATTGGCGAGCACGGCGACTACCCGACGAACCAGCTGGGGCAGGTGGAGTACCCGCGCAAGCGCTTCTTCGATGAGTCGGTGGCGGTGATGCGCCGGTCGCGCCGGTTCGTGCCGTACTTCAACGACAAGCACCTGTCGTACCGCTGGGACTGGGCGCGCGCGATGTACGATACCGCCCGCAAGCTCGGCATCCCGCTGATGGCCGGCAGTTCGGTCCCGCTCGCCCAGCGCATCCCGCCTCTCGACCTGGAGCGCGGGGCCGCGCTGGAGGAGGCCGTGTCGATCCACGGCGGCGGGGTCGAGTCTTACGACTTCCACGGACTGGAGGTGCTGCAGTCGTTCGTCGAGGCGCGCAAGGGCGGCGAGACGGGCGTGCGCAGCGTCCAGTTCCTGCGCGGCGATGCGCTGTGGCGGGCGGCGAAGGAGCGGCAGTGGTCCCCGGACCTGGCCCGGGCGGCGCTGGCCGGGGAGTTCGGCAAGAACGTGCCGGACCTGCGCCGCCCGTTTCCCAACGAGGGCGACGCCGAGCCGCACGCCATCCTGCTGACGTACCGGGACGGGTTCCGGGCGACGGTGCTGAAGGTCGGCCGGAGCAGCACGCGCTGGGCGTTCGCAGTCAGGCCAGCGGGTGGGGCCGCCGTTCGGGCGACGCGCTTCTACGTCGGCCCGTGGGGCAACCGCAATCTGTTCATGGCGCTGACCCACGCGATCCAGCACCACTTCGTCCATCGCGCCTCGCCGTACCCGGTCGAGCGCACCCTGCTGGCGACCGGCATCGTGGAAGCGGCCATGCGTTCGCGGGCGCAGGCGAGCGCCCGGCTCGACACGCCGGATCTGCGGATTGCCTACGAGCCGCACGACTTCACCGCGATGCGCGAAACGGGAGCATCGTGGCAGGTGCTCCGCCCCGGCACGCCCGAGACGAAGGGCCTCGGCCCGACCGGCGAGCGGAAGTAGGTTGTTTCTTACCAGCCCGGAGCGCCAGCGACGGACCCTTCCAGACGCCCGTCGCTGGCGCTCCGGGCTGGTCCTGCGCCATTATTAACGACAAAGGCGGTCATGAAAAGAGCCAATGTGGTCGGATCTGTCGTACTCGGCCTCCTCACTCTTGGCGCCGGCGTCCGTGCCGCCGACTGGCCCCAGTTCCGCGGCCCGGGCGGGTCCGGCCGGCCGGCCGACGACGCCCCACTGCCCGCCGAGCTGGGGCCGAACACCAACGTGATCTGGAAAACCGCCCTGCCGCCGGGGCACTCCTCTCCCGTCGTCGTCGGCGACCGGGTGTACCTGACCGCTGTCCGCGCGAAGCGGCTCATCACGCTCGCCCTGGACCGGCGCAACGGCAAGATCCTCTGGGAGGTGGAGGCGCCCGCCCGCGAGCTGGAGAAGGTCCACAAGATCGGGAGCCGCGCCCAGCCCACCCCGGCCGCCGACCGCGAGTGCGTCGTCAGCTTCTTCGGCTCGGCCGGCCTGTTCTGTCACGACACGGCTGGCAAGCTGCTGTGGCACCTGCCGCTGGGGCCGTTCAACAACGACTTCGGGGCCGGCAGCTCCCCCATCCTCGTCGGTGACTGGGTGCTCCTCTCCCAGGACCACGACGAAGACTCGTTCCTCCTGGCCGTCGAGAAGCGGACCGGCAAGACAGTGTGGAAGACCGATCGGTCGGAGTTCCTGCGCGGGTTCTGCACGCCGGTGATCTGGGACGGCGGCGGCCGGAAGCAGGTGGTGGTGGCCGGCACGCTGCGCGTGGCCGGGTACGACCTGCAGACCGGCAAGGAGGTGTGGACGGCCCGCGGCATCGCCCGCACCATTTGCGCCACCCCGGCGGTCGGGGACGGCCGGCTGTACGTGTCCGGCTGGGCCGCGGGCGGCGACCCCGGCGCGGCGATCGCGGTCGAGTCGTTCGACGACGCCGTCAAGACTCGGGACAAAAACGGCAACGGCCGGCTGGAGCGCAACGAGCTGACCGGCCATCCGTTCGGCGAGCGCTTCACCCAGGTGGACACCAACCGCGACGCGACGGTCCTCCGGGCCGAGTACGACCGCTTCCGCGAACTGTTCCAGAAGGGCCGGAACGCGGTTCTCGCCATCAACCCGGGCGGCAAGGGGGACGTGACGGCCTCCCACGTCGCGTGGGCGAACACCCGCCAGGTGCCATTCTGCGCCTCGCCCCTGTTCCACGGGGGGCTCGTCTACACCGTCAAGGACGGCGGTCTGCTCGCCTGCCTGGACCCGCGCAACGGCAAGCCGCTCAAGTTCGGACGCCTGCCGGGCGACGGCAGTTACTACAGCTCCCCGGTGGCGGGAGATGGCAAGATCTACCTCCTGAGCGTGAGCGGCACCCTGTCGGTGGTTCGGGCCGGACGCGACTGGGAGGTGATGTCGTCGAGCGACTTCGAGGAGCCGGTTTACGCGACTCCGGCGCTCGCCGACGGTCGCATTTACCTGCGCACCACCGGCCACCTCTACTGCTTCGGAGCGGTAGGGCAGAAGTAAGAGCTACCGGATCAATGGCGAGCGGCGCGGCGTCAGCCTGCCGGCAAGGCGCTCCCACCGGCGGGCTGACGCCGCGCCGCTCGCCAGGAACCTGTGCCTCGCACGACCCGTTTCTTGCCGCCCGAGGTCTTTGCCATGCTGCGCAGCAAGTTGGTGGTGGTTCTCGTTGTCGTGCTCGCCGGGTGGGCGGTCCTCGCCACTCTTGCCGACGAGGGTGGACCGAACCTGGGGGCCAGGAAGACCGACACCCAGGCACCCAAACAACCGGCCGAACCCGCCAGGACGGAGCAGCTCCTGGCGGGGGTCGCGAAGGTCGAGATCACGAACCGCAAGGTACTGCCGGTCAACGACCCGCTGTACGTGAAGGCCCTCGTGCTCAGGCAAGGTGCGACGACGGCCGTCGTCGTGACGGTCGATGCCGTCGCCATCGGCGAGATCGGGTCGATCGGCAACGACTACCTCGGCAACGTCCGCGCGCGGCTGCGGAAGGAACTCGACATTCCCCCCGCAAACGTCATCGTGAACGCCAGCCACTGCCACGGCAAGGTGTGCGCGGACGTGGCAGACCGGACGTTCCGGGCGGTGAAGGCGGCCGCGGCGAACCTCGTCCCCGTGACGGTCGGGACCGGCGTCGGGTTCGAGGATCGGATCTCCGAGAACCGCCGGCTCCGGCTGAAGAACGGCAAGGAGGTGGACGTCCGCCATGCCTACTCCCTGCCGCCGGACGAGGAGGTCGCCGACGTCGGCCCGATCGACCCGCACATCGGTCTCCTCCGCCTCGACCGGAAGGACGGAACCACGCTGGCGGTCGTCTACAACTTCGCGTGCCACCCGATCATGGGCCTGCCCAGCGGCGAGCACACGGCCGACCTTGTCGGTTTCGCTTCCCGGGCGATCGAGGACAACCTGAGCGAAGGGACGGTCGCTCTCTTTGTGCAGGGGTGCGCCGGGGACATCAACCCGGTCCTGTACAAGGCCGTCAACCAGCCGCGCAACGCCGAGCCGCTGGGGAACCTGCTCGGCCTGAGCGCCCTGCGAGCGGTGCGGAAGATCCGCTGCGGCGAGAGCGGGCCGTTGAAGGTGGTGCAGGAAAAACTCGCCCTGCCGCGGGCCGACCACTCGCGCCGCATCGACGCCATGCTCCTGGAACAGGCGCGGCTGCTGAAGTCGTTGAAGGGGACGAGCCTCAACCTGCGGACCTTCATTCCGCTGGTCGTGAAGTACAACGCCTCGCCCGAGTTCCCGTCCTACTACGCGCACCGCTACCTGCACGAGAAGAAGCTCGGCCGGGACGACCTGACGCGCCTCGACGAGGTGAATCGGCAGAACATGAAACAGTACGTGCAGAACATCTACACGATGGAGGAGCTGACGCGGCTGCAGACGAACCTGGCGCTGCTGCGGAAGCACCAGGAGACGAACCGGCGAGCCGGGATGAAGCCTCTCGAAGTCGAGGTGATGGGCCTGCGGGTCGGTCAGTTCGTGCTGGTGACGTTCCCCGGCGAGCTGACGGTGGAGATTGGGCTGAACATCAAGAAGGCGTCCCCGCACCGGCACACGTTCGTTGCCGGCTACACGAACGGCTACATTTACTACACTCCCACCGCCCGCCAGCTCCAGAACGTCGGCGGAGCCCAGGAGGACAGCGACTGCCTGCTCGCCCCGGAATGGCAGCGCCTCTTCGAGGCCAGGGTGGCGCAGCTGCTGAAGCAATTGTGATGCTCTTGCACCAGCCCGGCCCGGAGGCAACATGGCACAGCAACTGCCTGCGATCTACCTCATCCGGCACGGCGCCACCGCCTGGACGGAGTCCCGCCAGCACACGGGGCTCACGGACCTGCCGCTCACCGACGGCGGCGAACGCGACGCGCGCCGCCTCGGCGAGCACCTGCGGGGCGTGGCCCTCGCGCGCGTCTTCACCAGTCCGCTACAGCGGGCGCGGCGGACGTGTGAGCTGGCCGGCTTCGGAGCGGTGGCGGAGGTCGATCCGGATCTGGTCGAGTGGAACTACGGCGACTACGAGGGGCGGACGACCGCCGACATTCATCGGCAGCGGCCGGACTGGAACCTGTTCCGCGACGGCTGCCCGGGCGGGGAGTCGGTGGCGGACGTCGGCGCCCGGGCGGACCGGGTCGTGACGCGGCTGCGCGCGCTGGACTGCGACGTGGGGATCTTCTCCAGCGGGCACTTCATGCGGACCCTCGCCGCGCGCTGGCTCGGCCTCGAGCCGTCCTGTGGCCGCTACTTCCTTCTCGGCACGACCACGCTGAGCATCCTCGGCTACGAGCACAACAGGTCCGAACCCGTGCTCCGGCTCTGGAACGATGCCCGGCCGGGACTGGATTAGAGGTGGTTTCCAAACGTGGCCGCAGCCCCTCCTGCGGCGCCTGGAAACGGTCGCTCAGCGCAGCCACGGCGCCACCTGGAAGGCCATGAACAGCGGCAGGCTGTTCCCCGAGTGCAGTCCGGCGTAGCCGTGCAGCAGCATCACCGGCTTCCAGGGGATCTGCACCAGGCGCCGGTGCAGGGCGCGGTCCGCCGGGTCGAGGTCGGGCGGGGGCGTGAATCCGGTCAGCCCGGCGCCGGGGCCGCGTACCCGATCGACCGTCCCGAACTGCCATGTCCCCAGGCCGAGGATCACGCGATCCAGGGAGGAGTAAAACGAGACAATCTCCCTGCGCGTGGCGACCAGCGCGCCGCGCAGGTCGTAGCCGGGCGAGACGGCCGGCGAGATGAGGATGATGCGCTCCAGGGTCGCGGGCGGAAGGTGCTCGGCGGCCAGCAGCGCCAGCCCCGCCCCGCCGCTCTTGGCCACCAGGTACACCGGCCGGTCCGGCTCGCACTCCTTGAACTGGGTGATTAGCTGGGCCAGTTCGGCCGCCTTGTGCGCCAGGTGGGGGGTATCCTGCAGATCGCTCAGCACCCGCCCCCAGCCGTGCGTCCAGACGTAATCGCAGATCTTGTGCGGCACGCCGGCCCAGGGGAGGACGAGTTCCGCGCTGCGCGGAAGCGGATCCCAGCCGCCGACGCCGCCGATCACGAACACCACGCCCGGCAGGCGCGCCGGTTCCGGCGTCTGGGTGCGCGCTGGCTGACCGTGGGCCAGCAGAACAGCCGTCAGGAGCAGAAGTCTGATTAGCCTCATCGTCCCCAGGGGTTGTTGTAAAGCCCACGGGTGGCGCCCCGCGAGCGGACTGCTGGGGACTTGCCCCACGGGGCGCCACCCGTGGGCCTTACGAAACAACTCCCTGGCCCCGCGCCCGGACCCGGAATCAGGCCGCCCGCGCCACCTCTGGACCGGACGCCGACACGATCGCCGGCCGCCGGACCGGACCGCGCCACAGCTGGATCACGGCCGCCAGCCACAGCAGCAGCGCCGCATACATCGCCAGACCCAGGTCGCGGGCCATTTCGAGTCCCGGCAGCTGCGGCGCGATCTCCAGGCCGATGTGCAGCGCGAACACGCCAGCGAGGAGGGCGCCCGGCCAGAGGCCGGCCGTGCGCTCCCAGCTCGCGGCCAGCAGCGCCGCGGCCAGCACGACCAGTAGCGCCAGGTTGTGCAGGTGACAGACCGGGCAGAGGAGCAGCATGAGCGTGGTCAGCGCGCCGAGCAGAAGGACCGTCCCCGCCGGGTCGGTACGGCGGCGCCCGGCGACGAGCGTCACGACCGTCAGCAGGCTGCCGAGCAGCCAGTGAACGACGCGCACCCACGCCTCCGCGTTCGGCGGCCTGCTGCCCCGGTCGAGGTGCATGGTATTGTGGATGACGGCATGGAACGCCTGGGTGTCGGTCGAGGTGACCTGCGTCAGTTCCTGCGCCCGCGACTGGTCCCCGCCGGCACCGAGGGCCGGGCCGACGAGTACCTTCGCCCATGTCCGGTAGTGAGCGACCGTCTGCTCCGGGCCGAACACCGCGAGGGGGACGACCCCGAGGCCGACGACCAGCCCGGCGGCGCACCCGGCCAGGCAGCGCCCGTCGCGCCGCCATAGCGGGTAGACGAGCAGGTACGCCGGAAAGACCTTCACACAGATCATCCCCGCCAGGCACAGCCCCGCGCGGAAGCGCTGGCCGAGCAGCAGCCCGGCGGCGGCGCCGCAGAGGAGGGCCAGCAGCTGCAGGTTCACCTGCCCGCGCATCAGCGTGTGGCCGATCGGGACGAGGCACACCAGCACCGGGATGACGCGCAGCGCCCACCAGCGCCGGCACCCGCGTGGCTGGTCGCGCAGTCCCGGAACCGCGAGGGTGCGCTCCAGGGCGGTCGCCAGCCAGTGAACGCCGAGGACCAGGCACGCCACGTTCAGCACGTACCAGATGGCGGCCGAGACGGGCCACGGCGCCATGCCGGCCCGATCCACCCCGGCCGGCGGGTCGGCGAGCGGGGCGGCGAGGATGGCGAGCAGCGGCGGGTAGTTGTAGTGCCAGCCGTTGTCGTCCATGACGGCGTACAGGTCGGCCCCGGTCCGGACGGCCCACGCGGCACGCAGGTAGCAGCCCAGATCGCCCATCCGCCGCTTCAGAAAGGCGGTCCGGTACTCGACGACGACTCCGAACGCCACCGTCACCAGGAGCAGCAGGACCACCAGCCCGCGTTCCCACAGGCGCAGCGGCCCCGTGGACGAGTTCCCCATACCCCCTCCTGGAGAGTGCAGATCTTTCAAAGCCCACGGGTTGCGTCCCGTGAGTGCAGCGCTGGAAACCTGACCCACGGGGCGCGGCCCGTGGGCTTTGAGCACTTCCCGCGCTTACGCCGCCTCGCGCGGCTCGGCGGCTTCGCCTCTCGCGTCCTCCGACGAGTCCCTGAGCACGTACAGCGGCCGGCCCTTCACCTGCTCGTAGATGCGCCCGACGTATTCGCCGACCAGCCCCAGCGCGCACAGGATCGCCCCGCCGATCAGGTGGAGAGCGATCAGGACGACCTCCCACCCGTCCGCCGCGCCGCTGCCCGTCAGCGCCCGCACGCCCACGCAGAGCGAGTGCAGCAACCCGACCGCCGCACTGGTCAGCCCGAACCCCGTCGCCAGGCGCAGCGGCACTTTCGAGAATGACAGGATACCGTCCCCGGCCAGGTTCAGCATCCGCCGCAGCCCGTACTTCGAGACCCCGGCCCGCCGGCCGTTCGGGGTGAACGCCACCTCCGCCGCCGGGAACCCGAGCCACTGCACCATGCCGCGCAGGAACCGATGCGACTCGCGCAGCCGCAGCAGGGCATCGACCGCCTTGCGCGACAGCAGCCGGTAGTCGGCCGCCGCGATGCGCACGTCGGTGCTGCTGAGGGCACGCATTACCCGGTAGAACAGTTTCGAGGTGAACCGCTTGACGAACCCCAGGCGCAGATCCTCGGCCCGGATGGTCAACACCACCTCGGCCCCTTCTTCCCACCTCGCCAGCAGGTGCGGCAGCAGGTCGGGCGGGTGCTGCAGGTCGGAGTCCATCGTCACGACGGCGGCCCCGCGGGCGTGCTCCAGGCCGGCGGTGAGAGCCGCCTGATGGCCGAAGTTGCGGCTGAACGAGAGGAATCGGACCCGCCCGTCGCGGTCAGCCAGAGATCGGATGACGTCCAGCGTCCGGTCTCGCGAGCCGTCATCGACGTAAACGATCTCAAACTCATAGCGCCCGGCCAGGGTCGCGAGGACGGCGCACAACTCCCGGTGGAAGTGGGGCAGCACCTCCTCCTCGTTGAGGGCCGGGCAGACGATACTCACGATTCGCCGGTTGGGTGCCATCTTTTCCGCTCCGTCAGGCTGTGGGCGTCAGCACGCCGCGTCCCCCGGATCCCCGCCGCAGGTCGGCGGCGCACCCGGCCGTCACGGTGACCGTCAGGAGCAGGGCGGCCAGCGGCTGGATCCCGAGGCCGTGGACGTGCTTGCCCACCGGGAACCAGCACGCCAGCTGCCCCGCGATCATCAGCCCGAGCCCCCCCAGCACCATCGTCCCTGCCCAGCGCGGCCGCCCCCCACCCCAGGCCGCCACCGCCGCCCACGTCAGCGCGGGCGCGAGCAGGATGTACGTCGAGGATTCCGTCGCCGGGCCGCACAGCATCATCCAGCACGATCCCAGCGAGAGCAGGGCGGCCAGCAGATGCCGCCGCGACCAGCCGGCGCGCCGGCCCGCCATGCAGAGCCCCGCCGCCGCGGCCCCCGCCGCCAGCTGGAGCCCCAGGTACACGTCCCGACTGATGGGCAGCTGGACCCGCCGGCACAGCAGCCACAGATCCCGATACCCGTTCACCAGCGGCGCGTTGGTTCGGTCGTCGGCGCCGAGCTGGGCCACCCACTCGTGGTACTGTGCGGCCACGTACTCCGGCCGCTGCAGCACCAGCGGGGCCGCGAACCCGACCGCCAGGGCCAGCGCCAGCCGCGGGCCGAACCGGCGCGGGTAGACCGCTGCCAGGAGCAGGCCGACCGCCAGCGGGTAGCCCTTGAACAGGCACGCCCCGGTGACGCAGGCCGCCGCCAGGTTCCAGCGCCGCCGCGCCACCCCGGCCACCGCCGCCAGCAACAGGGCCGCCACCAGCGGGTTGCTCTGGCCGTTGTTCAGACTGCCCACCGACAGCGGCACGAGCAGCAGCCACAGAGCCGCCCGGCGTTCGCGCGACAGGCCGGCCCACCCGGGCAGCACCGCCGCGCAGCACCACGCGAACGCCCCGAGGTACGCGCCGGCGTTCAGCAGCCGCCACAAACAGCCGCCGATTCGGTCCGGCAGCAACCCCAGCGGGGCGAACGCGGCGGCGACGGCCGGAGTGTAACGGAAGCGATCCAGGCCGTCCGGTCCTTCCGGTTCGGGGTACAGCCCATCGGCCTGGAGCCAGCGGCGGCCGGCCTCCGCGAAAATCGGGTAGACGCTGTTTGCTCCCGGGCTGACGAGGACGCGCCCGCACACAACCAGCACGGCCACCGCCCACGCGGCAGCCGCCACCCACCCCCAGACATCACGCGCCGTCCCCATGCTTCCAAGGCCCACGGGCGGCGCCTCGTGAGGCACCTCTTCGGCACTTGATCCACGGGACGTCACCCGTGGGCTTTGCCGATATCGGCTCCAAACATCACGCCGCATGTGATGGTCCCGACCCGGTTACCCGAAAGAGTTCCGACGGGGCTGTCAGCCGGAACCCCGCCCGCCGCCACGCCGCGGGGAAGCTCGGCTCGGTCAGCCGGTGCATTTCGTGGACGCGCCGCTGCACGCCTCCATCCGTCGGCGTGCAATCGCGGTCGATCAGCGTCCCGTCCCAGTAACCGGGGTGACACACCAGCTCGACCACCCGCCCGGGCGCCCGCTCCAGCCAGCGCGGCAGGAACACCGGGTCCGCAACGCAGGGCGGGTTGGTAATCCCAATTAGCCAGTCGTTCCCCGGGAAGCCGAGAGCCTCCTGACGGCGCGCGTCGCGCCGCCCCAGCCAGGACAGCACGAACCGCTTGCCCCGCGCCCCCGGGACGCGCGCCAGCAGCCCCCACGGCTCGCGGATGCGGCGCAGATACGGCAGCGGCGCGCGGCGGGCGAGCACGTCCCGCAGGACGTCGCCCACCGGCCGGAACACCTGGACGTGCTGATGCGAGTTCACCATGCCCGGAAGGCGTCCGACCAGGTCGGCGAACCGCTCCAGCTGGGCCGTCAGCTCGGCCTCGACCTCGTCGGCACAGATCCGGCCGAGGACGATCCGGCGGAGGAACTGGCCCAGCGACCAGAACTCGCCGCCGGGCCTGACCAGGCTGGGGAGGCGGGCCGCCGGCAGGACCGGCCGGTCGAGCGTCAGGCACGGGTGCCAGCCGAGTTCCATCGGCTCGCCCGCCTGCCGCCAGGCACGCACCGCCCGGTCTGCGTAGGGAGAATTGACGAGCAGGACCGAACAGGTGATCAGCCGCTGGGCGGCCAGGTCGAGGATGCCCTGCGAGACGGCCGGCCCGATGCCGAAATCGTCGGCGGTGACGATCAGGTAGCGGTTATCGTCCACAGTTGCCCCCCACAATCTCCGCTTTCGGTCCCGTGGCTGTCGGCAGCGCGTCCAACCCCACACACCACGGGCCGAGGAGTACCCCACCGGCTCCCCGGTTCGGTGCAACCAGTTGTTCTCCGTCGGGGCGCCACGTCCGCCAGGCCCGGCGGATCCGCAGCAGCTCGCGCAGCATCCGGGCCATGCTGCGCAGCCCGGTCGTGCTGGCCGAGTCCTCGTACCGGACATGCACCGGAACCTCGGCCACGCGCAGGCTCAGGCACGCGCAGGCCGTCAGCAGCTCGCAGTCGAACTCGAACCCGCAGGTCCGCAGGTGCGGCAACAGCCGCTCGGCGGCCGACGCAGTCAGACCCTTCAGCCCGGCCTGGGTGTCGGTCTGCGTCACCGGGAGCAGGAACCGCACCAGCCCTGAGAACAGCCAGCTTTGCAGGTATCGCCGGTAGGCGTACCCCTGAAGGCGGGGGGGCAGCGTCATCCGGCTGTCCGGGTGGGTGCGCGAGGCGATGGCGACGTCCGCGCCGGCCCGCAGCGCCCCGATCAGGCGGCGGATGTCGTCGAATCCGTAGGCCAGGTCAATATCGGTGAAGACGCGCCAGCGGCCGCGCGCCGCCCGCAGTCCCTGGCGGACGGCGTAGCCCTTGCCGCGGTTGGGAGCGTGGGCGAGGACGCGAACTCGGCCGGCCTCGGCGCGCGTGAGCCGCTCCAGCAACTCCGGCGTGCCGTCCGTGCAGCCGTCGCAGACGAACAGGATTTCCCAATCGTCGGCGGCGGTGCGCAGGAAGTGGCGGAGTTCGTGCCAGGTCCGCTCCACGCGCCGGGCGGCGTTGTAGGCCGGCAGCACCAGGCTGGCCAGCCCGCCGAGAGCCCCGCGTTCGGACGTGGCGACCTGCATGTCTGCTCTCCGCGTCGGGGAGCGGTGCCCGCCGAGGCCGGACCTGCTCCCGTGCCGCACTAACCTTTCCCCTCGTATCGGCAGAGGGCGTCTACCAGAAGGACCGAAAAGGGTCAAGAGAGCCCACAACGGAGAACAGGCGCTACAGGAACCCTGCGCGGCCGGCGGGGGCAGTGCGGGGTAGGGGGGGGAGGGCGTCTGGGCAGGGCACCCCTATTTTCCCGTCGGGTTGTTGGCCAGGTGCCGGAACGTGGCCTAGAGTTGAGCAGCAACGGCGGCTGTCAGCTTTGGTGACAGCCACGGGGGCAAGCCCTCGCGTCGCGCCTGGATCGCAACGCCTTTCATCCTCGAAAGGGCAAACCCGCCGAAAGGCGGCGACGCAAAGCCATGGGCCTTCGGCCGGGCGGTCTCTCGCCCGGGTCCGGTGGCTGCCAGGCTGCCGAAGGGACGAGTCAGGCGAAGAGCCCGTCCGTCCCGCGACCCACGGCGGCAGGAGCCGTACGAGGTCGTACCGGATCCAGGGCCTCTACCACAGAGGTACATGGGGGCTTGCCCTGCTTTCCTTTCCCTCCTGCACATCTTGGCCGGCGCAGCGCCACGCCGCACCCACCGAAACCTGCGCGAGGAGTCGCACGCCGGGCAGGACCACGCTATGTCATCGCCTGGTTGGTGTCTGCGGGACACCTATTGGACAGCAGGCTCCTTTTGTCGTATAAACGTCTCTGCCCCTGCCTGCCGGGGGCTCCCCCCAGTTGCCACGCCCGGATAAAATCACCCGGTCGAGCGCACCAGCGCGCCGACCGCAGATGACGCACTGTTGTCGCCCCTGTTCCGTAGCTCGAAAGGAGCAACCATGCGTTGGGCACTCTCTCTGCCCGTCTGCGGTATCCTGGCCCTGGCGGTCTCCGGACCGACCACTTCCCCCGTCCACTCGGCCCAGGACAAGGTAGACAAGGCCGCCCTGAAGCGTGCCCGCAAACAGGTGCGCATGCTCGACGACATCTACAAGACGGCGATCGTGCTGATCACCGACAAGTACGTCAAGACGAAGAAGGACTACCCGGCCGGCCGGGCCGCCGTCCGATGGCTCAACGACATCGCCCAGAAGGGCCACCCGGAGGCTCGCCTCATCGACGTCAGCGGCGAACCGTACAACGCCGCCAATACCGCCAAGGATGCATTTGAAAAGGAGGGCGTCAAGCAGCTGAAGGCCGGCAAGGACTACTACGAGAAGGTGGTCGAGAAAAAGGGCAAGACGTACCTGCGCGCGATCACTGCGGTCCCCGTTGTGATGGATAAGTGCATCCTCTGCCACGAGAACTACAGGAGCGCGAAGAAGGGCGAGGCGATCGGCGCCATCGTCTACACCGTCCCGATCGAGTGATCGCCGGGGAAGCCCCGTCGCTTCATTCACTCACCAGCCCGGAGCGCCAGCGCCGGACACCCCAGGCGCCCATCGCGGGCGCTCCGGGCTGGTGAGTGCGCCAGCGCCGGGCCGGGACGAGCGCGGAACCCAAGGGACGCCCCCAGGATGCCACGCGAGAAGGTCAAGGCGACAACCATCGCCCTGTTGCTCACCGCCGCGCTGGCCGGACTCATCGTGGTCGGGTCACGCAACCTGGCCCACTTCGACGCCGCCCTCGTCGGCTACACGTTCGCCACGCTCTTCGCTGCTTTTGGGATCGCGTACCGCTACGCCATGTGGCTGCAGCGGCCGCCGACCGCGCTGTACTGGCGGCGCGGGTGGCAGGCGTTCTTTCGCTCCGGCAGCCTGCTGAAGAATGTCGGCCGGCTGCTGCAGCGTCTCGGCAGCAGTTTCGCCGTCAACCGCTTCATCTGGCGGCGCGGCTGGCAGCGCGGGGCTGCCCACCTGTTGCTCATGTGGGGGTGCGTCGTCGCCGCCGCCATCACGTTTCCCCTCGTCTTCGGCTGGATCCACTTCGCCACCCTGCCCGACGATCTGACCTGGTATCGCGTCTACGTGTTCGGCTTCCCGACCTTCGCCTTCCCAATCGACTCGGCGCTCGGGTTCTTCATCTTCCACGGGCTGGTGTGGGCGTCATTCCTGGTGATCGCGGGGGTGATGCTGGCGATGCGGCGGCGCATGCGCGACCACGGCGCTGCCGCCCTGCAGCAGTTCGGCGAGGACGTTCTGCCGCTGGTTCTGCTGTTCGCCATCAGCGTCACCGGGCTGATGCTGACCGCGAGCTACACCTGGATGAAGGGCTACGCCTACGACTTCCTCGCCATCCTGCACGCGATCACGGTGATCTTCACCCTCCTGTGGCTGCCGTTCGGCAAGTTCTTCCACATCGTGCAGCGGCCGGCGCAGCTGGGAGTGAGCTTCTACAAGGACTGGTGCCGCGAGAGTGAGCAGGCCCGGTGCCGCCGCTGCCGCGAGCCGTTCGCGGCTCGACTGCACGTCGAGGATCTCGCCCGCGTCGAGCACGCCCTGGGCTACCGCTACGAGCTGGCCGGCGGGGGGCACTACCAGGAAATCTGTCCGCCTTGCCGTCGCAAGCTCCTGGGCGTGGCGCAGGGGCGGCTGTGGGAGGCGCGCCACGACGGAGGGGAGACGGATGGCCACGCTGCCGGCTGACCCGCAGGCGATCATCGACCAGTTCGGGCCGCACCGGGCCTACGCCTCGGGGGTGCGGCTGCGGACCGCCATCGAGCCGGACCGGCTGGTGAAGACGCACTGTTGCTTCTGCGGCCAGCAGTGCGGCATCCAGCTGAAGGTCAAGGACAACGAAGTGATCGGCTTCGAGTCGTGGGAGGAGTTTCCGTTCAATCGCGGCACGCTCTGCCCCAAGGGTGTCAAGCGCTACCTGCAGGACTCGCATCCCGACCGCCTGCTCAGCGCCTACGCTCGCGACCCGTCCGCTCCCGGCGGCTTCCGCGCGCTTAATTACAACGAGGCGATTGGGCGCGTCGCGGCGGCGATCCAGCGCATCCAGTCGGCCCACGGACCGGACGCCTTCGCCGTGCTAACCGGGGCGAGCCTGACGACCGAGAAGGCGTACCTGATGGGCAAGTTCGCCCGGGTGTGCCTGAAGACGAAGCACATCGACTACAACGGCCGGCTCTGCATGGTCAGCGCCGCGGCCGGGAACAAGAAGGCGTTCGGCATCGATCGCGCTGCCAACTCCTGGGTCGATATCCAGCAGGCGAAGGTCGTCTGGATCAGCGGAACCAACGTCGCCGAGTGCGCCCCAATCACAACGAATTACGTTTGGCAGGCCCGCGAGCACGGCGCCCGGATCATCGTCGTCGATCCGCGCATCACGCCGCTGGCACGCACCTGCGACCTGTTCCTGCCGATCAAGCCGGGCCGCGACATCGCTCTGTTCAACGGCGTGCTGCACCTGATGATCGAGCACGGCTGGCTCGACCACGAGTTCCTCGCGGCGCATACGGTCGGCTTCGACGCGGTCGCCGCGCACGTCAAGGAGTGGACGCCCCGGCGGACGGCGGAGGTGACGGGCATCGCGGAGAAGGCGATCCGCCAGGCGGCCGAGTGGTGGGGCACAGCCCCGACGAGCTTTCTGCTGCACGCCCGCGGCATCGAACACCACACCCACGGGGTACAGAACGTGCTCGGCGCCATCAACATGGTGCTGGCGTCGGGGCGGATTGGCCGGCCGGGGTGCGGGTACGCGACGATCACCGGTCAGGCCAACGGCCAGGGCGCCCGCGAACACGGCCAGAAGTGCGACCAGCTTCCCGGCGGCCGCGACATCGAGAAGGACGAGGACCGCGCCCACGTCGCCAGGGTCTGGGGCATTTCCCCGGCGGAGTTGCCGCGGGCCGGTGTGGACGTCTACGAGCTGTTCCGCAAGGTTGGCACCGGGGAGGTGCGCGGCCTGCTGAGCATCTCCTTCAACCCCAAGGTGTCTCTGCCGGACAACGGCTTCATTACCCGCATGCTCGACCAACTCGAGTTCTACGTGGCCATCGACTTCTTCCTGAACGAGACGGCCCGCCACGCCGACATCGTCCTGCCTGGCTCGCTGCAGGAGGAGGACGAGGGCGTCGTGACGAACACCGAGGGTCGCGTCATCAAGATCAACCAGGCGGTGGACCCGCCCGGCGAGGCGCGGCAGGACTGGCGCATCATCCAGGACATCGCCCGCGCGCTCGGCCGCGAGCATGGCTTCACGTTTGCGTCGGCAGGCGCGATTTTCCAGGAATTGCGGCGCGCGTCGGCGGGCGGCGTGGCCGACTACGCCGGCATCACTTACGAGCGCATCGAGAGAGAACAAGGCGTCTTCTGGCCGTGCCCGGCGGAGGACCACCCAGGGACGCCGCGGCTGTTCGAGCCGGGGTCGTGGAACTCGGTGGCGAAGGGGGCCGGGCCGTTCTACTTCCCCGACGGCAAGGCCCGCTTCAACGTGGCGCCGTACACGCCGCCGGCCGAGGATGTCGATGCAGACTACCCGGTGATCCTGACCACGGGCCGGGTGGTCAGCCAGTACCTGTCGGGGACGCAGACGCGGCGAATCGGGCCGCTGGTGGACCAGTATCCCGAGCCGCGTCTGGAGATGCACCCGCAGCTCGGCCGCAAGCTGGGCCTGGCCGACGGCGACTGGGCGGTCATCGAGTCGCGGCGCGGACAGTGCGTTCTGCGCGTGCAGGTGGTGACGACGATCCGGCCGGACACGGTGTTCGTACCGTACCACTGGGCAGGGCCGAAGAGTATCAACCAGGTGACCATCGCGGCGCAGGATCCGATTTCGAAGATCCCCGAGTACAAGGTCTGCGCGGTCCGCATCCGCAAGGCAGACGGGCCGCCGGAGTACGCAGCGCGGCTGGAGCCGCAGCAGTAAGGAATCGGCCACAGCTGAACACGGATGAACACGGATCAGACTGGAAGGAAGCGGGAACCAGTCTGGAAGGGGAGCGCCTTTCGTTGACCCATCCTCTCCTTGTCTTTATCTGCGTTCATCTGTGGCCAATACATTGTGGAGGTAGCCGTGGTCCCTGCGGAGAAACGCTTCTTCATGGACCCCAACCGTTGCATCGGCTGCCAGGCGTGCGTGCAGGCGTGCAGCGAGTGCGACACCCACAAGGGGCACTCGCTGATCCAGCTGGAGACCGTCGATCGACCGCACTCGGTCCAGACGGTCCCGATCGTCTGCCTGCACTGCGAGTCGCCGACCTGCGCCGAGGTCTGCCCGGCGGATGCGATCAAGCGGACCGGCGACGGCGCCGTGCAGACGGCCCGCAAGCCGCGCTGCATCGCCTGCAACAACTGCGTACTCGCCTGCCCGTTCGGCATCCCCAAGATGATGACCGACTTCGAGCTGATGATGAAGTGCGACCTGTGCTACGACCGCACGTCCGCCGGCAAGAAGCCGATGTGCGCCACCGTCTGCCCCAGCGGCGCCCTTTTCTACAGCACCTTCGAGGAGGTCGAGCAGCTGCGGCCGCGCTCCGTCCCGGTCAATCGCTTCCGCTTCGGCGAGCAGACGATCACCACCCGCGTCCAGATGATGGTGCCGCGCGATCGCGACGTGCCGCACATCGATGTCACCGCCGCCATGCACGAGCCGCCGGTCGGCTGGAGCGTGCCGCTGAACGTCCTGACCGACGCCCCGATCCCCGAGGAGAGTGTCCGATGAGCGAGCCCGAGCGCGAACAGTACACCGTCCCCCCCGACGGCCGGCCGGATGCCGAGCAACCGCCCTGGCGGCAGGACTTTCCAGTCGACTGGCCGCAGGACCACTACGTCGCCCGCCGCGACTTCACCAAGTTCCTGGTCCTGACCAGCCTGGCGTTCGTCGTCGGCCAGTTCTGGATCGGCTTGCGCAACCTGTTCCGCCGTCGCCCCGGCGAGTGGCCGGAGCAGCGGGTCGCCAGCGTGGCGGACCTCGACCGCGCCGGCGGCGTGCTCACGTTCACCTACCCCGACGAGTACGAGCCGTGCATCCTGCTGCGGACCGGGCCGGATTCGTTCGTCGCCTACGGGCAGAAATGCACGCACCTGTCCTGCGCCGTGACCCCGGAGGTCGCCCAGGGGAAGCTGCGTTGCCCGTGCCACCACGGCTACTTCGACCTGGCGAACGGCCGGCCGATCCAGGGGCCACCGCGCCGGCCGCTGCCGCGCGTTGCGATCGAGCGGCGCGGCGAGTACCTGTATGCGACCCGCCTCGAGGAGCGGACCGTATGAAGCGCCCCTTCACACGCGAGCAGCGCAGCACGATCATCTACGGCATGCTGTGCCTGGTGCTGATCCTGGTGATCCTCCAACTGTGGCTGCTGACGGCGACCATGAACGCCTACCTGGGCGGCGACGCGGACGTGATCTGGCCGGCGGCGCTGGCCAGCCTGATCTGCCTGCTGCTCAACCTCGGGCTGCTCCGCTACCTCTACGCGATCGAGCGCCCGCGGGACTCCTGACCCCGCCCTTCTCCACGCAGGCCCCGGCCCCGGCCGGTGGTTGTGGAAAAAGGTTGGCATTCCGGGACGGCGGCCCTTACCATCATGGGGAGGGGGTCCGCAGCTACCACCGCCCCGGAGGAATTCCCATGATCGCCACCGCTCCGCACTGGTGCCTCGAAACGCAGGAGAGCGGCCAGATCCTCGTGATCCGGTTCGCCGGCCGCCAGGTCCGTCTCGGCGAGCAGCACCTGCGTCTGGCCGATGAGTACCTGTTCGGTCCCGGACTGGACGTCGGCGGACGCGAGGTCGTGCTCGACCTGGAGAACGTGGCGTGCGTGGCCAGTACCGCCCTGGCCTGGCTGGTGCGCCTGAACGAGAAGATCGCCGCGGCCGACGGTCACCTGCGTCTCGACGCGGTCAGCCCGCACCTGCACGAGGTGCTGGAAGTGACGCAACTCCACCGGGTGCTTGACGTCCACTGACCCGGGCGGGTGCCGGGGCGGCTCCCGGCACTGCGGCGCAGGCAATTCGTCCGTCCTCGGCAGCCGTCATCATGATTTCCCGCCATCACCTCGCTGGCCTGCTCGGTGTGGCCGTGCTCCTGGTCGGCCTCCCGCTGCTCGGGGCGGACGAGCGGCTCAAGGGCATCGCCTGCCGCTCCGTCCACCTGCGCTACCCCGCGCCCGCGGGCACCGCGTTCTACAACGAGGTGACCGTGACGCAATCCGCGCCGGGGACGTACTTCGCCGTGTGCGGGTGGAACAAGGGGTACTACGGCATTCAGGAACTGGGCAACGGCAAGAAGCTGCTCATCTTCTCTGTCTGGGACTCCAGCCAGAACGACCCCAAGGCGGTTGCGAAGGAGAAGCGCGTACAGCTTTTGCACCGGGATGAGGCAGTGCGCGTCGGCCGCTTCGGCGGGGAAGGGACCGGCGGGCAGTCGTTCCTCGACTTCGACTGGAAGGTCGGCCAGACCTACCGTTTCCTGGTGACGGCCACCCCCGCTGGCGAACGGACCGAGTACGCCGGCCACTTCTACCACCCGGGCCGGAAGGCCTGGGCGCATCTCGTCACCTTCTCGACCCTCACCGGCGGGCGCCCGCTCGGCGGCTACTACTCGTTCGTCGAAGATTTCAAGCGGAACAAGGTTTCCGCCACGAAGGCGCGTGTGGCGTCCTTCGGGAACGGGTGGGTGAGGACTCAGCCGGGGCGCTGGGTCGCGCTGACCCGCGCGCAGTTCACTGCCGACAGCAACCCGGCGACGAACATTGATGCCGTCGTCAAGAACGGCCGGTTTCTCCTCGCGACCGGCGGCGCGACCCGGAACACCGGCGTGAAGCTGCGGCAGACGCTCGAACTTCCCGCGAAGGAACAGCGAACCCCGCCGACAGGGCTGCCCCTCGCGCAGCCGACGTCTCCCCGGGGGTGACACTCACCTCCCATCCCCTCAAGAGCCCGCCGCCCCGGCAGCGCAGGATCCCTGGAAGGGGATTCAAACCCCGCAGGAGGGGGCCGGAGCCGGCTCCTACGGGGTTTGGCGGCTGCGGGCTTGCAGGAGGGAGTTCCGTCCCCCGATCCTCACGAGATTGCCGGACGGAGCCGGCTCCTACTTCGCCGGACGGAGCCGGCTCCTACGGGGTTTGAAACGACCTGTCAGCGGAGTGTGCCATGAGCGACGACCCCTCTCCCCTGGCCGACTTCGCGGGCGTCGCGCGTCTGTTCCCGTTGCCGAACCTCGTGTTCTTCCCGCACGTGATGCAACCGCTGCACATCTTCGAGCCGCGCTACCGGGAAATGACGGCCGACGCCCTGGCGACCGATCGGCTGATCGTACTGGCCCTGCTCCGGCCGGGGTGGGAGCCCAACTACGACGGCAAGCCGGCCATCTACCCGGTTGCCTGCCTGGGCCAGATCGTCGCCGAGCAAATGCTGGACGACGGCCGCTACAACCTGCTGCTGCGCGGGCTGAGCCGGGTGCGCGTGCAGGAGGAGGTGGCGCAGGGGAAGTTGTACCGCAGCGCCCGCGTCGAGTTGCTGGAAGACCGGCCGGCCGCCGAGGGCAAGGCGGCGCGGAACCTGCTGGCCCGGACCATCGCCGACTGGATCCCGGACAAGGGTCCGGTCCGCGAGCAGTTCCGCAACCTGCTCCGGAGCCAGCTGCCGCTCGGGCCGCTGTCGGACATCGTCGCGTTCACGTTGTCGCTCGAACTGGAGGTGAAGCAGCGGTTGCTGGAGGAACTGGACGTCGGCCGGCGCGTGACCTTGCTGCTGAAGCACCTCGGCGACCGCTCGCAGAAGAAGCCGACCGCGCAGGCGGAAGCGCGCAAGTTCCCGCCGAACTTCAGCGCCAACTGACAGCGGTTTGACTCTCGCGCGGCCCTTCCATACGTTTATCGTGATGTCGCGCCAGCCGTTACTCCAGGGGAGGTAGTTTACATGCAAGAACGCGCAAACGCCGTCACGTTCAAGGGCAATCCGCTGACGCTCATCGGGCCGGAACTGAAGGCCGGCGACCAGGCGCCCGACTTCGCCTGCGTCACCCAGGGGCTGGAAATCGTCGGGCTCGGCAAGACGCCCGCGAAGGCCCGCCTGTTCAGCGTTGTTCCGTCGCTCGACACCCCCGTCTGCAGCGCCCAGACCAAGAAGTTCGAGGAGAGCCTGGCGGCGCTGAAGGACCGGATCGCCACCTACACCGTGAGCCTCGACCTGCCGTTCGCGCAGAAGCGCTTCTGCACGAGCGAGAACATCAGCAACATGCAGACGCTGTCGGACGTCCACGACCAGTCGTTCGGCAAGAGCTACGGCGTGCTGCTCAAGGGCCTGCCGATCCCGCTGCTGGCCCGCTCGATCTTCGTCGTCGATAAAAACGGTAAGATTGCCTACGCCGAGTACGTCAAGGAAGTGACCGAGCACCCCAACTACGAGAAAGCCATCGGAGCCCTCAAGGCTGCTGCCGGCTAGCGCAGGGCCAGGGGAGGATGTTAGTGGGTAACCAAAGCCCACGGGCTGCAGCCCGTGGGTTTTTGAATGCCTTCCTCCACACCAGTTGGTGCCCCCACTCGCCCCGCCTGTCCGCCGGACCTGTGCGTTTTTCTCCCCGCCGCAAACCTCCGTCAAGTCGCTCGCGCGGACTGGCGAAAGCCCGGCGCACCCATATGGTGAGGGCGAGGTCGAACGACTCGTCCTGCGAGGGCACTTCCGTGCGCACAACCTCTCTGCCGGTGCTGCTGGTCCTGTCGGGTGTCGTCCTGAGCGGCCTGCTCCCTGCCGCGGCGCAGGAGGCGGGCGGGCCGTTCGACGTGGTCCTCGCCAACGGCCGTGTCCTCGACCCGGAGTCGGGACTCGATGGCGTGCGCCACGTCGGCATCCGGGGGGACAAGGTCGCGCTCCTCTCGACGAAGCCACTGAAGGGCAAGGTGGTGGTGGACGCGCGGAGCCTCGTCGTGGCGCCGGGCTTCATCGACCTGCACGCCCACGGACAACAGCTGCCGGCGGCGCGGATGCAGGCGTTCGACGGCGTGACGACCCACCTGGAGCTGGAGTCGGGCATCCTGCCGGTGCGCGCGTTCTATGCCCAGCGGGCGAAGGAAGGCCGACCGATCAACTACGGCGCGTCGTCCGGGTGGGCCCACGCCCGGGTCGCCGTCCTGCAGGGCCTCGAACCGGACGGGTCGCTCCGGTTCATGTTGAAGGCGTTCGGCCTGAAGGAGTGGACGCAGCGGCCAGCGACCGAGGAGCAGGCCAGGCAGATCCTGGCGCGCGTCGAGCAGGGGCTCAGGGAAGGCGCTATCGGCATCGGGATGCTGGCCGGCTATGCGCCCGGGTTCGGCCACAAGGAGAACTACCAGGTCCACAAACTGGCGGCGCGGTACGGCGTGCCAACGTTCATCCACGTCCGCTACATGGGGATGATCGAGCCGGAGAGTTCGTTCGCCGCCTATCAGGAGGTGGTCGCGATGGCGGCGGCGAGCGGGGCGCACGTCCATGTCTGCCACTTCAACAGCACGAGCCTGCGCGACATCGACCTGTGCGCCCGCCTCGTCGCCGACGCCCAGAAGCGCGGCCTGAAGGTGACGACCGAGGCATATCCCTACGGCACCGGCTGGACCGGCATCAACGCCGCGTTCCTGCGCCGGCCGGACTGGCAGAAGCACATGGGCATGGACTACAGCGACCTGACGTACCTCAAGACAGGGGAGACGCTGACCCGGGAGCGCGTCGAGGAGCTGCGCAAGACCGACCCCGGCGGCTCGATCCTGCTGCGCTTCCTCGACCCCGAGGGCAAGCCGGACGACCAGGCGCTGCTGGACCGATCGGTGCTGTTCCCCGGCGGGGCGATCGCGTCCGACGGCGGCGACTGGGAGGTCGATGGCAAGGCGGTGACGGGCGACGTGTGGCCGTTGCCGGCGAAAGCGGTTGCGCATCCGCGTGCGGCCGGGACGTTCTGCCGCATCGTCGGCCGCTACGTCCGCGACCGCAAGGCTCTGACCCTGATGGACGCCGTCCGCCGCTGCTCCCTCATCCCGGCGCAGATCCTGGAGGCGAGTGTGCCGCAGATGAGGACGAAGGGACGCATCAAGCCCGGCGCCGACGCGGACCTGGTCGTCTTCGACCCGAACACGGTCGCCGACCGCGCGACCTTCAAGCAGCCGCTGCAAACGTCGGCTGGCATGCGGCACGTGATCGTCAACGGCACGTTCGTCATCCGCGACGGGGAACTGGTCCGGACCGCAGCTCCCGGACGGCCGATCCGGCGGACGGTCGGAAAGGTGCCAACATCCGGCCGCGGTTGATCGAGGGTAGAGATCTCGGCCCGACGGAGTCGCGTCCCCATGTCCACGCACGAGCAGGCCGACCCCGCCAGGGAACGCCGGGCCGTCCTCGAAGCGATCGTCGCCAGCACGGTCGGCACCACCATCGAGTGGTACGATTTCTTCCTGTACGGGACCGTCGCGGCCCTCGTCTTCCCCCGGCTGTTCTTTCCGGACTTCGACCCGGTGACCGGCCTGTTCCTCGCCTTCGGCACCTTCACCGCCGGGTTCCTGGCCCGGCCGGTCGGCGGCGTCATCTTCGGCTACCTGGGCGACCGGGTTGGCCGCAAGTCGTCCCTCGTTGCCACCCTGCTGCTGATGGGCGTCAGCACCTGTCTCATCGGCGTGCTGCCGACCTACAAGCAAATCGGCATCCTCGCCCCGCTGCTGCTGACGCTGTTGCGCGTCCTCCAGGGCATCGGCGTGGGCGGCGAGTGGGGCGGGGCGGTGTTGCTGGCGCTGGAGTCGGGGCACCGCGGGAAACGCGGGCTCTACGCCAGCTGGCCGCAGGCGGGGGTGCCACTGGGGCTGCTCGCCTCGACCGGCGCGGTCGCCCTGTTCGAGGGACTGCTGTCCGAGGAGGACTTCCTCGCCTGGGGGTGGCGTGTACCGTTCGCCTTCAGCGCCCTGCTCATCCTCGTCGGCCTGCTCATCCGCACGCGCATCACCGAGACGCCGCTGTTCCGGCAACTGCAGCAGACCGATCGGGTGGCGAGCGCCCCGGTGTCGGAGGTGATCCGGCGGCACTGGCGCGAGATCCTCCTGGCGGCAGGCGCCCGCGTCGTCGAGAACGCGAGCTTCTATCTGTTCACCGCCTACGCCCTCGCCTACGCCAGGCAGGAACTGCAGGTCGATCCCGGCGTGGTGCTGCTGGCGGTCAACGTGGCGGCGGCGGTCGAGTTCTTCACCATCCCGCTGTTCGGCGTGCTGTCGGACTATCGCTCGCGGCGGGGCGTCTATGCGTTCGGATGCATCTTCCTGATCTTCTTCGCGTGGCCGTATTACGAGCTGCTGGCGACGCGCAGCCCGGTGTGGATCGTCGTCGCCACGGTGATCGCCCTCGGGATCGGGCATGCGTCCCTCTACGCCGTGCAGGCGTCGCTCATCCCCGAGCTGTTCGGCACCCGGCTGCGCTACAGCGGAGCCTCGATCGGTTATCAGCTGGCGGCGCCGCTCGCGGGCGGACTGGCCCCGCTCATCGCCACCGCCCTCCTCCAGCTTGCGCCGGGGCAGCGCTGGCCGCTGGCGGCATACATCGCCCTGCTCGCCCTCGTCTCGCTGGCGTGCGTGCTGCGCCTGGCCGAGACGTCGCGCCGCTCCCTGGAGGAACGCATGTACGGGCCGGGCGAGGACGGCGCGTTCTGCAGCAAGGAGGACGCGCGATGAACGACCCCGTCTCACTCCGCTCGGTGCTGGCCGAGATGCCCGAACTGGCCCCACTGGACGAGTACAACCACCGGCTGCTGAACGAGGTCCACCCGCCGGACTGGCAGAACCCGACCCCCGCCGAGCGCTATCACCTCGTGGTCCTCGGCGCCGGGGCGGCCGGCCTGGTGACGGCGGCGGGGGCGGCCGGCCTGGGTGCGAAGGTGGCGCTGGTCGAGAAGAAGCTGATGGGCGGCGACTGCCTCAACGTCGGCTGCGTGCCGTCGAAGGCGCTGCTCCGGGCGGCGCGTGCCGCGGCGGACGTGCGCGATGCTGGCCGCTACGGGATCCGCGTCCCGCCGGGCGTCGCGGTGGACTTCCCCGCCGTCATGGAGCGGATGCGCCGACTGCGCGCGCAGCTCAGTCCCCACGACGCCGCCCGGCGCTTCCAGGGTCTGGGCGTGGACGTGTTCCTTGGCCACGGCCGGTTCGTCGGCCCCCGCGCCGTCGAGGTGGACGGCCGGACGCTGCACTTCGGGCGGGCCGTGATCGCCACCGGCGCGCGGGCGGCACAGCCTCCTATTCCCGGCCTGGCGGCGGCGGGTTACCTGACCAACGAGACGGTCTTTTCCCTCACCGACCTCCCGCCGCGCCTGGCGGTGATCGGCGGCGGGCCGATTGGGTGTGAGCTGGCGCAGGCGTTCGCGCGCTTCGGGGCGAAGGTTACCCTGCTGCAGCGCGCCGACCGCCTTCTGCCGCGCGAGGATCCCGACGCCTCCCGCCTCGTCGAGGCGGCGCTGCGGCGCGACGGCGTGGCCGTGCGGCTCGGCTGCCGGATCACCGAGGCCAGGGTGGCGGGTTCCGCGAAGGTGCTGGTGGTCGATGCCGGGGGCGAGCGGACCGAGATCGCCGCGGACGCCATCCTGGTCGGCGCGGGCCGGACTCCCAACGTGGAGGGACTGAACCTCGAAGCGGCCGGGGTCGCGCACGACCGCAACGGGGTGCAGGTCAACGACCGCCTGCGGACCGGCAACGCGCGGATCTATGCCGCGGGCGACATCTGTTCGCGGTATCGGTTCACGCATGCGGCCGACGCGATGGCCCGCATCGCCATCCAGAACAGCCTCTTTCTCGGCCGCGCCAGGGTCAGCGCGCTGGTCATGCCGTGGTGTACGTACACCGACCCGGAGGTCGCCCACGTCGGGCTGTCCGAGGCGGACGCGCGGGAGCGGGGCGTCGCGGTGCAGACGTTCGTGCAGGAACTGGCCGGCGTCGATCGGGCCATCCTCGACGGCGAGTCGGAGGGCTTCGTGAAGATCCACACGGCCCCGGGCAAGGACCGGATCCTCGGCGCTACGGTGGTGGCGCGTCACGCGGGCGACATGATCTCGGAGCTGACGCTGGCGATGGTCGGACGGCTGGGACTGCAGACGCTGGCGCGGACGATCCACCCTTACCCGACCCAGACTGAGGCGATGAAAAAGGTTGCCGACGCCTGCCACCGCACCCGGTTGACGCCCTTCGCGAAATGGCTCCTGGGGAAGTGGCTGATGTGGTTCCGTTGAGGGGGAAGTGGTTTGATGCGCCAGGGGTCCGCGCACGGATAAGAAGCTGTTTCAAAGCGCTGCAGGAGGGGGCTCCGGCCCCCGATCCTCACTCGTGGGAGGGGGCTCCGGCCCCCGAGAGTTGATATCGCCGGACGGAGCCCCCGTTTGGAAACAGCTTCTGAGCGGGGCCGCACCCGGCCGGTTCATTTGTCCGCGCTGGTTTTCGTGAGCTATAGTAGTTGCGACACCCGTCCCGGGAACTCCCTCGTGGACGTGCGCACGGGATGCCCCCTCTCCCGATGCCCGAATGCCTGACGACCTCCTTCGACTGCCGCCGGCCTGCTCGCCCGGACCGTTTGGCCGGGGTGCCGCCCAACAGACCGGACTGACCCATGCCGAGCAAACACGACGAACCGCTCGCCTCCAACCGCGCTGGCCTCGTAATGCTTCACGGCACCGCCGACCGGAGTTCGCGGCCGCTGGACCGGGATGTCACCGCGATCGGCAGGGCGAGCGGGTGCGACGTCCGCCTGGAAGCGCCCGACGTCTCCGGCCTGCACTGCCTCATCAGCCGCGGGGCCTGCGGCTTCCACTTGCGGGACTGCGGCAGCCGGGCCGGCATACGCCTCAACGGCGACATGGTCCGGGAAGCGACCCTCCACGACGAGGACATCCTGCAGGTCGGGCCGTTCAGCTTCCGCGTCCAGATCCCGGCCGGGGTGGGCGGCGCGCTCCCGCACCCCACCGAGCAGCGCGTCCGGCGTCTGGAACGCTCGCGGCGCCGCCTGGCCCAGCTGGCGCTGACGCAGCGCCGCCGGCTGAACGCCCTCCGGCAGGAGGCGGCCGACGGCGAACCGGCCCGGTTAAACCGGGAGCTGTCCGCGCTGCGCGAGCGCGTCAAGGACCACGACCAGCGTGTCCGGCAGTTGCAGCAGGCCGAGCGTGAGGTGGCCAGGGACCGCGACCTCCTCGCTCGAGACGCGGCCGACCTCGACGCCCGGATGCAGCAGTCCGAGGACCAGCTGGCGAAGCGACTGGCCGACGCGGATGTGGACATCAACCGTCGGTGGGAGGAGTTCGACCAGCGCTGCCGCCAGCGGGAGCAGACGCAGGCTGCGGCTGGCGCAGAACTCGACGCCCTCGCCGCGCGGCTGGAGGAACGGCAGGCGCAGCTCGCCGAGCAGGAACGCCGCCTGGCGGAGGAGCGGCAGCGAGCCGGGCCAGGGCTGGACACTCTCACCGCCCAGCTGGTCGAACTGCAGGCGCAGGTCGCCGAGCAGGAGGACCGTCTCGCCGAGGACCGGCAGCGGCTGGGGCGGGAGGCGGAACAGGTGCGGCACCAGCGAGAGGAGTCCCTCAAGATGCGTGAGAACTGGTCCCGCGAACACGCGGAAGCCAACGACCAGCTATCCCGACGGGCGGACGCGGTCGCCCAGGCGGAGGCGAGTTTGCGCGACCAGCGGGTCACCCTGCTGCGGATGATGGCCGAACTCCGGCAGATGCAAGACGCGATCCGCGGGCAGGAAGGGGCCGCGTCGGTCGCCCTGCGGGAGGAAAACGAGCGGCTGCGGCAGGCCGTCGCCGAGCGCGACGAGCTGGTCGCCAGCTACACGCAGGTTCTCGCCCAGCGCGACGCTCTCATGGCGGAATGCGACCGGACCGCCGCCGAGCGCGACGACGCCCGCGCTGAGCGGGACCAGATCCTTGCCGAGGCTCTGCACCTCCAGCAGCAGGCCCGGGGCGAGGAGCAGGGCACGACGAACGACCGCGAGCGGGAGGAACTGCGGACCACGGTCGAGTTGCTTCGCGGCCTGGCCCGGGAGAAGGACGCCCTGATCGAGGAGTTACAGGCGCGCTCCCAGCACGTCCACACCGACAAGGACATGGAGAGTTACGAGGCCGAGCTGAACGAGTTCCGCCGCCAGCTGGAGACAGACCGGCAGAAGATGAACCGGGAACGGGAGGCGCTGCGGGCGCGGAACGTCGAGCTGGACGAGGCAACGCGCGAACTGGAGCTGGAGATGTCCCGCGAGCGCGCTGAACTGGCGCGCGAGCGGCAGCGGCTGGAGCGGCTGCGCGACGAGATGCGGCAGGAGTTCGAGAAGGTGCAGCGAGAGGGCGGGGTGCGCGAGCGCCTCGCCCCGGTCCAGAAGCTCCGCGAGGAGATTCAGGAGCGCCGCCAGGGGCCGGCGACGCCCCCGCCGACCAACGGCGCACGCTCCCTCGGCGGACGTTAGCACCGGGGGACAGGGTCTGTCAAAGCCCACGGGTGGCGGCCCGTAGGCCAAGGTGCTGGGGATCGGACCCACGGGCCGCCGCCCGTGAGCTTTGCCAGGCCCTTCAGTCCTCCTGCCGCACGGCGTAGAACCCGGTCTCGCGCCCCTGCAAGACCGACGTGCCGGTCATGATGCGTCCATCGCCCGTGAACAGCATCCCGTAGAACGTCTGCACGCTCCGCGGGAACGTCACCCGAAACTGGACCGCGTGCGGCACGCTGCCGATCTTGCCCGCCACCTCGTACTTCTTGCCGTCGGTCCCCGAGTAGTAGTACCCGGTTACATCCTTACCGTTCTCGACCTTCAGGTGCAGCGTCGCCGTTCGCCGGCCGTCGTCGTGGAGCTTGTAGACGCCGGTGAAGTAGTCCGGGGCGAACTTGTCGCCGATCACCAGCTTCGGCCCCTTCTTCGGCGCCGCCTCTGGAAGCGGCTTCGTCAGCAGGTAGAACTCGGCCTTGCCGACCGGCTCGGCGTAGTTCTTCCCCTCGTCCGAGACGAACCGGACGTCTGCCTCGACCGATGCCGGCACCACCTGGCCGAGGTCGAGGTTGAACCGGAACCCGCCGAACAGACGCACGTTCTGCCCGGCGGTCTGGATGGTCTTCTCCTCGCCCTCACGGTAGGTGACGAAACGGTCGATGAGCAGGATCGGCAGGCTGACCTTGTCCGACACCTTCTGCCGCGCCGCCTGTACCACCAGTTTGCTGAACCGCCCGTCATTGGTCTTGACGACCAGCAGCGCGCCGCTGATGCCCGGGATCGCATCGACGTGCTCGGTCAGGAGCGCGGGGGTCAGCTGCGTGACCCGCCGGGCCGCCGGGGCGCCGGGCACCTTGGCGAGCACCTCGTTGGTGTAGCGGTCGAACGTGTCGGCGCGGCCCGCGGGCGGCACGGCCAGGACGGCCACGGCGGCGAGCACGGGGAGTCGGGACATCGCTGGTCTCCTGCGTGGGGAAAACGAACGCGGGCGGCGCGGGTATCCGCGCCGCCCGCGTTCCGTCAGCCACAGTCTACGGCGGAGCAGTTATGGTTGCCAGCGACGGTCACTCACTGGGCGGCGTCCGACCAGCCCGGAGCGTCAGCGCCAGGCACTCCAGGCGCCCGGCGCTGACGCTCCGGGCTGGTTAGACTAGCGTGCCGGCGGCTGGCAGTAGCTCAGGGACAGTACCGCGAACGCCGTCGCCAGGTTCGGGTCAGCCTCGCCGAAGGCGCGGTCGCCCGCGTTGACCCAGCTGCCGTCCTGCCGCTGTCGCGACCGCAGGGCCTCGAACAGCTCGCGCCGCCAATCGTGCTTCGTGCCGGCCGCATCGCTGAAAAGCCCCTCGCCGAGCGCGTCCATCGCCTTGGCGAAGGTGTGGTAGTAGTAGTACAGGCCGGCCTGGCCGAGCCCAGGGTTCTCCTTGAGCGTGTAGTGTCCGCGGATCCACTTGACCGCCGCCTGAACGCGCGGATCGTCCTTGCTGACGCCAGCGTGCAGGAAACTCTTCAGCCCGCCGTAGGTCATCGCCCCGCGCGACCGCAGCCCGTCCTCGGCCGTCAGTTGCTTCTTGTCCTTGGACTCGATGGGGACGTAAACGATCCCGCCCAGGTCGTCCTTGCTAGCCTTCTTCGCGAACGGCTGGTCGTTGAACTCGCCGGGAAGGTTCTGGCACCGGCTGATGAACTTCAGCGCGTTCTTCACTGCCGGATCGTCCTTCGGCACGCCGGCGGCGAGGAGGGCTTCCAGGGCGAAGTTGGTGTTGGACGTGTCCGGCCGGCCCTTGCTGCCGTACCCGAACCCGCCGAACTTCACGTCCTTGGGGTCGCCGCCGATCTGCAGCTTCTTGAGGAACGCGGCCGCCTGCCTGAGGATCTCGTCATACTTGCCGTCCTTGTTGGCCTCTTTCAGGGCCATGACCGCCACGCTCGTCGTGTAGTTGGCCAGGAAATTGTTGTAGATGCCGCCGTCCTTCTGTTGCTGTTTCGCCAGGTACGCGAGCGCCTTGGCGACGACGGGTTCCTTGGGGCTGACACCGTTGCGGAGCAGCGCGGCGACGACGACGGCAGTGATGCCCGGCCCGGCGCGCTTGGGCGAGAAAGAGCCGTCGGCCTCCTGGGTCGTCTTGAGGAAGGCGACCGCCTTGTCGATGAGCGCCTGCCGTTCCCCGGGGGGCGGTCCCAGGTCTTTCTCGCCGGCCCGTGTCGCGCTCGTTGCTGCGAGCGCGACGACGAACACGGTCCCGGCTTTCAGAAGGGTTCGCATCGCGACTGCTCCTTGGGTAGGGAGTGAAGGGGATCGTTGCGACGGCGTCTTCCCGGCAATCGGCGTGCCGGAAGCGGACTCCACTTTTCAAGCCGCCGAGAAGATGGGAGTTGCACAGACAACTCGGCGGTGAAGGACGACTGCGTGCCTACGGAATGCCCAGCGGTGGACAACCTTTTACCGCCCGGCGGCTCCCCGGCCGACGCTCCGCGGTGCGGGCGCGATCCTTTCTTGTAGCGACACCCCTCATATTTTATAATTGCAGCGAAAGGGTGGCCCTTGGGGCAAGGACAAGGGATCTGGTGTGCAAGGGAATGAGTAAAGCCCACGGGTGGCGCCCCGTGGACCAGGTTCCCGGTACTTCCCTGCGGGAACGAAGGGTGGAGGGAGCCGTTGGCGGAGCGACCGCGCATACTTATCATCGATGCACCCGGTCTGAAAACAGGCACCCTGCTGGAACGCTGTGAACCGGACTGCGATATCGTCCGCGTGGACAACGTTGCCCAGGGATTGGCGCTGCTGCGCACCGAGCGCTTTAACGGCGTCTACGCCGACCCGCAGGATCCGGCTGTCTGGGAGCGCGCCAGCTCCCTCCTCCAGGCCGACTACATCCTCGACGTCCTCAGCGACGGCGTCGCCCTCGTCAACGCCGACCTGCGTGTCACCTGGGCGAACACAACGTTCGAGAAGTGGTGCGGCGGACCGACCCGGGGGCGCAGCTTCTATGAGGCGCTGGGCTCACCGGAAATCCTCGGCCCCGACTACTGCCCGTTCCACACCGCTCTCGCCGGCAAGCCCGTCACCACCCGTCTCCACCGCCGCGACAACCACTACCTCGAACTCCAGGTCACCCCGGTCTGCGACGCCAGCGGCAAGGTCGCCCAGTTACTCAGCGTGGCGCGTAACATCACCGCCCTCGTCCAGCAGCAGCAGAAGCTCGACGCCCTGCACCAGGCCGGCCGCGAGCTGTCCGCCCTGTCCCCTGACCAACTCGCCGAGATGAGCGTCGAGGAGCGGATCGAGCTGCTCAAGCTCAACATTCGCAAGTTTACTCACGACCTGCTTCACTACGACGTTATCGAGGTCCGCCTGCTCGACCGGGCCACCGGCCGGCTCGAACCCCTGCTCGACGAGGGGATGACGACCGAGGCGGCCAGCCGCACGCTGTATGCGAAGGCAGAGGGCAACGGCGTGACCGGGTTCGTGGCTGCGACCGGCAAGAGCTATCTCTGCCCGGACACCACCATCGACCCGCTGTACATCGAGGGCGCCCGCGGAGCCCGATCGTCGCTGACAGTCGCCCTCACTGTCGCCGACCAGATCATCGGCACGTTCAACGTCGAGAGCCCGCAGCCGAACGGGTTCGGCGAGGAAGATCTCCAGTTCGCGGAGATTTTTTGTCGCGAGATCGCCCAGGCGCTGCACACCCTGGAGCTGCTGTCGGCCGAGAAGCAGAGCGCCGCGTCCCAGTCGATCGAGGCGGTCAGCCGCGAGGTCGCCCTGCCGGTCGATGCTATCCTCGCGGCGGCGACGGCGGTCCTCGATCGGTGGATCGGCCATGAGCCGGAGATGACCGAGAAGCTCCGGCAGATCCTCGCCAGCGCCCGAGCCGTCAAGCAGGTCATCCAGAAGGTGGGCGAAGATCTGGCCCCGGCACGCCCGCTCCCCGGCCCGCCGCCGCCGGACGCCCACCCGCGCCTCAGGGGGCTGCGCGTCCTCGTCGCCGACAACGACGAGCGCGTCCGCCGCAGCGCCCACGCCATCCTCGGCCGGTTCGGATGCGTGGTCGAGACGGCGCGGGACGGCAAGGAGGCGCTGACGATGGCCCGGCTGTGTACCTACGACGCCATGCTGACCGACATCCGCCTGCCGGACATGGCCGGCCATGAGGTCTACACCAGGTTGCGCGAGGCCCAGCCGCAGGCACGCGTGATCCTGATGACCGCATTCGGCTACGACCCGTCCCACTCCATCGTCAAGGCACGCCAGGACGGGCTGCGCTACGTCCTTTACAAGCCCTTCCGGGTCGATCAGCTGCTCACGGCCCTGGAAGGGCCAGACGCCGCCCCCGTCCCGAACGCCGAGACACAGCCGCAGATCGTGCAGGCGTGATCGCGGGCCGAGAATCGAGGATCGCCGACCATGTGCGCCCTGACCTTGCCGTTCGCGGGCCTTGATCCTCTGTCCGCGAGTCTCGATCCGCTGGGCCTGCTCCTGTTCGGCGGCGCCTGCATGGGCCACGCGGTGCTGATGATCGCGGCCCTGAACTGTATCTACGGCACCGCCCTGCCGCACAAACTCCTGAGCGTGACCCGCAAGCTCGACGGCGTGGTGGTACTCGGCGGGCCGGTCGTGTTCTGGCTGACGTTCGGGCTGGGGTTTCAGCCGCGCCCCGGCACCGCGGCGGCCGTGGCGCAGGCTCCCCTGCTGAGCAGTTACGTCCTGGTCTGCTGGTTCCTCGGGTTCGGCGTCTTCCCGCTGGTGACCGTCCTGCGCCTGAGTCGGCGCACCCCGGCCGCCCTGGAGCGGAACGACTCGCAAATCGTGGATGTGGCGGCCGAGCTAGGGTACAAGCCGGTCGGCACGGGCAAGCACCGCCGGCTGGCGTCGCTGCCGGGCAACCAGGTCTTTCAGGTCGAATTCGCCGAGCGCACCCTCCGGCTCCCGCGCCTGCCGGCCGCGTGGGACGGGCTGACGATCCTGCACCTGAGCGACCTGCACCTGTGCGGCACCCCGGACCGCGACTTCTACCGGGTCGTCATGGATCGGTGCCGGGCGTGGCGGCCGGACCTGGTCGCGGTGACGGGCGACATCGTGGACAGCGACAGGCACCACCGCTGGGTGATCCCGGTGCTGGGGCGGTTGACGTGGGGCGTGGCAGCGTTCGCGATCCTCGGCAATCACGACTCGTGGCGCGACGTGCCGGTCATCCGCCGACGGCTGCGCCGGGTCGGCATGCGCGTCCTGGCGAACAGCTGGGAGGAGCTGGAGGTCCGCGGCGAGCGGTTGGTGGTGGTCGGGCACGAAGGGCCGTGGTTTTGGCCGGCGCCGGATCTGAAGGGTTGCCCGGAGGGGCCGTTTCGCCTGTGCCTCAGTCACACGCCGGACAACATCCGGTGGGCGCGGCGCAACCGGATGGACCTGGTCCTCGCGGGCCACGTCCACGGCGGGCAGATTCGCGTCCCGGTGGTCGGGTCGATCTTCGTGCCGAGTCGGTACAGCCGGCGCTACGACTGCGGGACGTTCGACGAGCCGCCGACGCTGATGCACGTCAGCCGCGGGCTGGGGGGGCAGCACCCGTTGCGCTTCAACTGCCGGCCGGAGGCGACCCTGCTGGTCCTGCGTGCGGCCGGCACGCGCCCAGCGCTGTCCGAGTCCGAAGCGTAAGCGCGGGACGCGACTAAACCCGCGCTGACGCTTCGGGCTCGGACAGCGCTGGGCGCGCTGCGGCGCCGACCTTCTCACTTCCCGTTGCCACTGGGCTTCGCGTTCATCAACCGGGCGAGACGCTCGCTCAACTCGTCCTCGGCGGCCGCGGACCAGGTGTAGTCGATCGGCGGCTTGAACGCCCCCTCGTTGTTGAACGCGGCGGCCGGCGCCGGCGCCAGCGGCAGCACGCCGAGCGACCGCGTCCCGAGCCGCAGGTCGAACCCGGTCACCTGGGCCAGATCCGCCCCGTCGAGTGTCCCCGGGAAGATCGGCGTCGGCCCGTCGGTGACGAGTACCTGCTGCTCCTGCAGCAGCGGCGACGGAATCCCCCCGATGACGAGCGCCCGCACCTGCAGCTTGCAGAAGGCGGCCATGCCCGGCTCGCTGCTGCTAACCAGGAAGCACGGCCCGACCCGGGTGAACCCGTCGCGCGCCGGCAACTGCCGGGCGAGCGTCACCGGCCCGCCGACCTTCTGGACAACGTAGCGCGTCTCGGAGATGCGCAGCGATCGCTGAAACTTCTGGCGCGAGATGGCGCGAACCCGGTGCAGCGCCAGTTCCTGGCCGTCGAGTACCCAGCGCGCCTGCCAGGTGCCGACCCGACGCGGGAACTTCTGCGGCACGACCGCCAGCATCGCCTGCCGGCCCCTGAGCTGTGAGCTGCTCAGCTGGGCCGGGACGGTGAGGACCGGGCCGTCCGGCTCGGCCTGGAACTCGACGTGCAAATCCAGGTCGGCGAGCGGAGCCAGGCTCGTCGTGCCGGTGAGCAGGCCGGACGCGACGAGGCCGCGGCACTGCGTTGCGACGAACGTCTGACACGCCACCGTCTGCTCGCCCAGGCACACCGCCAGGGTCGGTGTCTGCAGGCGCAGCCCCTGGAGGAACTCGGAGCGCGACTGGAAAGGCAGCGGCAGGTGGGCGAGCGGCTGGTTGCGCCACAGGATCTCGGCCGTGACGGATTGGGTCGGCGGGGGGAAGCGGAAGTAGAGCCGGCAGTGGTCCCCGGATTCCTCCGGGCGCAGGTTGTCGCCAGCGACCGGCTCGCGGCCGGGGAGGCGCAGGGTGAAGTCGGCCTTGAGGCGCGGGGTGCCGGCCGGCAGGCGCAGCAGCGCCTGGACGACCACCGCCTCCGCGTTCCACGGGATCGGCTGGCCGTCCACGACGACGCCTGCTTTCTCATAGCTGTGGTGCATGGCCTGCGGCCTGGGGCCGGTCCTGTTCAGCGGCCAAAGGTCATTGATCGCCCAGTCGCGCCAGCGCTTGATCCAGGGCCACATCGAGAGCCTCCGGCGAGGACGCGGAGTAGTCCGGTCCCGGCGCCCGGCACAGGAGACACTGGTCCGAACGCGGGATGCGGAAGCGGTAGGGCCGGAAGGGCTCGTCGAAGACCTTCGGCACCCGCTGCAGGGTCAGGAGCAGGGTCGTGAAACCGGGGTCGTAGCGGGCGGGGTCGGCCAGCAGGTCGAGCGTCACCAGGGCGTGCAGCGCCGCGATCGTCTCGATCGACGCCTTGCTCGCCGGGATGGTGACCTCGGGGGCCGGCCCGCCGGGCGCGGAGTAGTCGGGCGGTTTCTGGTCGTCCACCGTGACGGACCGCTTCAGGTAGCTGGCGACGCAGCCGTAGCACGGGCCGCCGGGGACGAACCAGTGGACGAAACCGCCGATGCCTCCCGAAAGTACCTCGCCGAGCGTCCACGGCTTTCCGGCGCGGCGCAGCAGCGCATCCCAGTGGTACTTCGCCTTCTCGTTGTCGGCGGCACAAACGCCCACGTCCGCGCCACGGGCCGCTTCCTCGATGCGGTCCTGGGCGTCGGGCGCAAGCAGGTCGAGCGGTAGCAGGTCCACCTCCAGGTCGGGGCGGCGCTCCTTCAGCCAGCGCCCGGCGAGGACGGCCTTGAGTTCGCCGACGCTGGCCGGCGGGAACAGGTGCCGCTCGACATTGTGCGGCTTGTAGACGTCCAGCTCGATGAGCGTCACGCGCGTGACGCGCGGGTCGCGGCAGAGCATGTCCAGCACGGGCATGCCGCCGCTGCCGGCGCCGACCTGGATCAGGTGGGCCACGGTCCCTCCTTCGGTGGGGACAATCCGAGCCCGAAGCGTCAGCGCGGGGCAGTCGCGCCCGGCGCTGGCGCTCCGGGTTGGTCGGACGGCGCTACTTTGCTTCGGGCAACGGCCACTCGCCGCTTTCGTGCCAGATCTCGTAGCACGCCAGCCAGCGCCACGCCGCCTGGACGGCGAAGACGCTGGTGTGCTGGGCGGGATCCCAGCGGCTCGTCTGGCGCGTGCTACCCTGCCGCCACATGCACAGGGTCTGCCCTTCGAGGAGGTGCGGGCAGTGCTTCAGCGGCGTCAGGACGCGCGTCTCCGGCGGGACGACGGGGTAGCTGGAAACCAGCCGCGTCTCCAGCTGGTAGACGTTGTGGCCTGGCTTGAGCTTGTAGCGCAGGACGAGCATGTTGCCCTGGCGCTGGACCTGGACCTTGTAGTCCGGGTCGCGCGACTCGTTGTACCGCTCGATCACCGGAATCTCGACGCTCAGGAGGCGCCGCTTCCCGGCTTCGCTGTCAAGGAGGCCCATAAGCAGTAGGCAGTAGGCAGTCAACAGTAGGCAGTAGGCAGTGTAAGTCGTGGCTCCGCTGCCTACTGCCTACTGTTGACTGGGTTAGTAATGGCACGGCACCGACTTGATCGCCGAGATCACCTCGTCGTCGGTGACCTCGTCGGCGGTGCCGGCGAAAGTCGTGTCGCGCCGGTCCATGAGGATGGTCCGGTTGTTCTCGGCGTTGCCGCGCAGAGCGCTGATGAGCTGCCGCCGTTCCGTGTCGTTGAGGGGACGAAAGTCCATCGCCGTGCTCCTTGTGAAAAAGATCCCAAACGCCGTTCAGTTCTGTCCCGCCAGCTCGGCGAGGAGCAGATAGACGCCACGATCCACGCGCTCCTCGTCCGGATCGACGGCAAGCAGGTCGTCGCCGCGCACGAGGAGGTAACGCGCCTCCTTCCCCTGCAGCACCAACCGGAGCACCTCCTCCGGTTCCGCCAGTTTGAAGTCCACTGCCAGGGCGCTGCGCTCGCCATCGCCCGGAACCACCCGAAACGTCACGCCCGCCTGCTGCCGGCACAGGCGGTCGAGCTGTTCGGCGTAGCGCTCGAGCGTCCCCCACAGGGAGTGCAGCGGGCGTGCCAGGTCGGGGCCGAGCGTCAAAGCCGCCTTCAGCGGGCGATAGTGGCGATCCCCCTCGCGGAGGGTGTACCACGACAGGCACAGCTCATTGAGGCACTGCATGTGCTCCTGAGGTTGATGAGCAATTGCCGTGCCGGGGGCCGAATCCCCGTCCGCGGTGCCGATGCCGAAAACCCCCTCGCACCCCCGCAACTGGCCGACCCACTGGCTGTCCCCGTGGTAGTCCCCGTCGCTGGGGTGGCGCAGGCTACCCGGGTGGGTGTGGAGGATGCCGAGCATGGTCAGGCGTCGGTCCCACTGGCGGACGATGCGGCTGGCGATCGCCTGGGCGCTGCTGTTGAACCGGACGTGGGCGACCCCCGCCTGACGCTCCGCCCCGGCGGGCAGGGTGGCGAGCACGACGGCCTCGTTTACCTCGCGCACGCCGAGCAGAACCCACCCCGTCTCCTCGTCGCCCCGCATGCCCTCGCGGTGCAGGGCGTACTCCTCGAACAGGGTGCGGCTCACCTCGTCCGTCAGCACGATGCGCTCCAGGTGCTGGTACGGGCGGGGCTGGGCAGGTGGCGGGCCGACGACTTCGCGGGCGGGGTAGTGTTCGCGGAACCACGCTCGGTTCAGTTGGTTGAGAAGACGGCTGGCGGTGCTGACCAGGGCCTGGAACATGTCTCTAGGCGGCTCCTTGCGACAGGCCACGGGCGGGACATCCCCGGCGGGGCGAGATAGGTGTCCCCGCTTCCGGACCCCAGCTTCCTTGCCGTCGAGCCCCTTCTCCTCCACCTCCTTCTATCATACCCAGGCGGGAAAGGGGAGTCAAAGACCAGTCCGGTCCCAGGTGCGCCGCAGGTGCCCGGCGCCGTCCGGTCCGGACCGGATCGCCTGGACGCTCTTTCCCGGGAGCAGGCGTCCCGGTACACAGACATCAGGCCCGACAGGATGGGGCGGGCCGAACGCCCGAGGAGAGTTACGTCATGGCAGATAACCGTACCGAGGCCGGCAAGGTGGTCGCGCTGTGGCGCTACCCGGTCAAGTCGATGCAGGGCGAGGAGCTGAACGCCGTCGGGTTCACCGTCGGCGGGGTGTTCGGGGATCGGGCGTACGCCCTCGTGGACGCCGCCGACGGCAAGGTCGCCAGCGCCAAGAACCCGCGCAAGTGGCCGAACCTCCTGGACTGCCGGGCGGCCCTCACCGAGCCGCCGCGCGGTATCGCCGGGACAGCGGTGCGTATTACGTTGCCGAGCGGTGAGATCGTCACCGGCGGCCAGGCTGGAGCGGACGACGCTCTCTCGGCTGCCGTGGGACGGCCCGTTGCCCTTCGGTCGGCCGCCCCGGCCGCGCCGGTGCTGGAAGAGTACTGGCCCGACATCGAGGGGCTGACATACCGTGAGCACGTCACCGACGAGCGGATGCCGGCCGGCACCTTCTTCGATCTGGCCACCGTCCACCTGCTGACGACCGCCACCCTCGACCATCTGCGCGCGTTGTACCCGGAGGGCCGCTTCGAGGTCCGCCGGTTACGCCCTAACGTCGTCGTGGCACCGGCGGCGGGCGGCAGAGGGTTCCTCGAGGCCGGGTGGATCGGGCGGACGGTGGCGCTCGGCGCGGAGGTGCGGCTGGAGGTCACCGGACCGTGTCCACGGTGCGTCATGACCACCCTGCCACAGTCCGACCTGCCGGCCGACCCGGGCATCCTGCGCACGGCGGCGCGGCACAGCCAGGCCAACGTCGGGGTGTACGCCCGGGTGCTGCGCGGCGGCACGGTTCGCCGCGAGGATCTCGTCCGCCTGGAGTAGGCGGTTGCATCTGACGCAAACCGACCACTGGCAGCGACGTGCGGGCGCTGTGGCAAAGCGATTCCGGAGGAGACACGTCATGGCCGCGGTAGACGTCGTTCGCGGGTCGGCGTCCGGGACCGCGGGAGACGCGTCGTCCGTCTCCGGGGTGCGGTCCCCCGAGCCGTTTGCCATCGTCATCTTCGGCGCCACCGGCGACCTGGCGGCACGCAAGCTCCTGCCCGCTCTGTTCGGGCTGTGGCAAGGCGGGTTCCTGCCGGTGGATTTCGTCGTTGTCGGCGTGGCACGGCGCGACCGCGGCGACGACGGGTTCCGCAAGGACGTCCGCGCGGCGCTCGCGACCTTCCGCAAGGACGCGGCCGGCGAAGCGCTCGACGGCTTCCTGGCGCGCGTGTTCTACCATGCGGCCGACTTCGGGACAGCGGAGGGGCTGCGCGGGCTGAAGGGGCGGCTGGAGGCGCTGGAGGCGGAGCACCGCCTCCCCGGCAATCGGCTGTTCTACCTGGCGACCGACCCCTCGTTCTTCGCGCCGGTGGTCGAGGTGCTGGCCAGCGTGGGGCTGGTGGACCAGAACCAGCAGCGGCCGTGGGGGCGCGTGGTGGTCGAGAAGCCGTTCGGCCACGACCTGGCGAGTGCCTGCGAACTCGATCGGCGGCTGCTGCACTTCGTGCGCGAGGACCAGCTGTACCGCATCGACCACTACCTCGGCAAGGAGACGGTCCAGAACCTGATGGCGTTCCGGTTCGGCAACGCGATCTTCGAGCCGCTGTTCAACCGCAACCTGGTCGAGCACGTCCAGATCACGATGGCCGAGACAGTCGGCATGGAGGGGCGCCGCGGCGGGTTCTACGACCACACCGGGGCGCTGCGCGACGTCGTGCAAAACCACCTGCTGCAACTGCTGGCGCTGATGGCGATGGACGCGCCCTCGACGCTCCGGGCGCGCGACATCAGCGACGCCAAGCTCAAGGTGCTGTCGGGCCTGGTGCCGCTGACCGGCCGGGACGTGGCGCGCCGGGTGGTGCGCGGTCAGTACGGGACGGGTACGGTGAACGGGGAGGCGGCTGACGCCTACCGGGCCGAGGCGGGCGTGGCACCGGACGCGACGACTGAAACCTACGTCGCCCTGCGCGTCGAGATCGAGAGCTGGCGCTGGGCGGGGGTGCCGTTTCTGCTGCGGACCGGCAAGCGGTTGGCCGAGCGGGCGACCGAGATTGCGGTGCATTTCAAGCTACCGCCGCTGCGGCTGTTCCGCACGGTGGAATGCGAGGGCGATTTCTGCGACCTGACCGAGGCGCAGCCGAACGTGCTGGCGTTCCGGATCCAACCGGACGAGGGGATCACCCTGGGGTTCGCGACCAAGCGGCCGGGGATGGGGCTGGACCTGCGTCCGGTGCGCTTCGACTTCGACTACAAGCGGACGTTCAACGGGACGCTCCCGGAGGCGTATGAGCGCTTGCTGCTCGACGCGCTGCGCGGCGACGCAACGCTGTTCACGCGCTCCGACGAGGTGGAGGCGGCGTGGGAGTTCGTGACGCCGATCCTGGAGGTATGGCAGCACGAGCCACCCCCGCCGTTCCCGAACTACGCGGCCGGCACCTGGGGACCTGCGGAGGCCGACCGGCTGACCGAGAGCCTGCAGTGCGGCTGGCGCACCCCCTGAATGTTGTTGTTCTTAAAGCCTACGGGCCGCAGCCCGTGGGCTTTCAAGAGGGGAGTGAGGCGCCGCGCGTGTGAGGGAAGACCTCGCGCGTCAGCAACTCCATGCTCTTGCGCGTCAGGTCGTGACCCGCCGCCCCGACCTGACACCCCGTCAGCACGACGCCGACACCGAGTTCCTTCTGATACTGTTCCAGCTTCTGCCGCACCGTCTGCGGGCTGCCAACGATCGCGAAAACCCCCTTCTCGACCTGGTCCCACGTCTGCTGCGCGGCGAGAAATTTGTCCTGGTTCTTGAGGAGCGCCGCCGCCGAGCGCGGCGAGGTGTAGCCGGGCGGGGTCAGGCCAATCCCCTTGAGCAGGTTGCGCACGAAGTACCAGAACGCCGGCTCGAACTCCTCGCGTGCCTGCCGATCCGTTTCGGCGACGTAAATTGGGACGCCCCACCCCATCTGCTCCGGCGCCGCCTCGTAGCCAGCCTTCGCACACGCCTCGCGGAACTGGGCGAAGACGCGCTTGAAGACGTCGATGTGGAAGAACGGCACGCCCATGTAGGCGTACCGGCGCTGGGCGACGAACTCGATCGTCTCCAGGCTGCCGACGCCGGGGATCCAGATGGGCGGGTGCGGCTGCTGCAGCGGCCGCGGCCACGGGTTGACGTAGGGCAGGTGGTAGTGCTTGCCGTGCCACGGGAACGGCCCTGGCTCCGTCCACGCCTTGACGATGAGGTCGAGCGCCTCGCGGAAGCGCTCGCGCGCGTGCGTCGGGTTGACTCGGTAGCTGAAGTACTCCGGCCCGCCGCCGACCACCATGCCGGCGACGAGGCGCCCGCCGCTCATCACGTCGAGCATGGCGAACTCCTCGGCGACGCGCAGCGGCGGGTTGTACAGCGGCAGGGCGTTGCCGAGGACCGCAATCTTGCACCGCCTGGTGCGCTGGGTGAGGGCGCCGGCGATGACGTTCGGCGACGGCATCAGGCCGTAGGCGTTCTGGTGGTGCTCGTTGACACACACGCCGTCGAACCCCAGTTCGTCGGCGTAGGCGAGGATGTCGAGGTAGTTCTGGTACAGCCGGTGGCCCTTCACCGGGTCGTACAGCGCGTTCGGCAGCCAGATCCAGGCCGAGTCGTACTTCTCGCGGAAGTCGTCGGGCAGATACGGCCAGGGCATCAGGTGGAAGAAGAAGTACTGCACGGCACGGTCCCTCCTGCATGCGTCGGGTCGGCCCTCGCCGCCGCGCTGGCGTGGACAGGCATCCGCCAACGCTTCACAATAGCTGTTACGGACAGCAGCCGCTCGCTTCAATACACCACGCGGCCCGGGACACGCCCCTGGCCGCGATACTCCCGGGAGACGGTCATGCTCAACACCGCGCTGAAGGAAACGGTCACCCGTTTGCTGCCCAGGGTGCAGACGCCGGCCCAGTACCTCGGCGGCGAGCTGAACGCCGTGATCAAGGACCACCGTACCGTTCGCGGCAAGCTCTGCCTCGCCTTCCCGGACATGTACACGCTCGGCATGAGCCACCACGGGTTGCAGGTTCTGTACACCATCATGAACAACGACCCGCAGTGGGCGTGCGAGCGCGCGTTCACGCCGTGGGTCGATTTCGAGCAACTGCTGCGCGAGCGCAACCTCCCGCTCTACAGCCTGGAGACGTTCACCCCGCTGCATCAGTTCGACCTGGTCGGGTTCAGCCTGCAGTACGAGATCTGTTACACGAACGTTCTGACGATGCTCGACCTGGGCGGCATCCCGCTGCACAGCAAGGACCGCACCCTCGACCACCCGCTCGTCATCTGCGGCGGACCCGGCGCCCAGAACCCCGAGGTGCTTGCCCCGTTCATCGACGTCTTTGTCATCGGTGACGGCGAGGAGAGCCTGCCGTGGCTGACGGAGAAGTGGATGAGCCTCAAGGAGCGCGCCGCCGCCAGCCCGGAGCGCCAGCGCCGAGAAGACCTCATCGCCGAACTCGTCGGTAGCACGACGTGGGCGTACGCGCCGGCGTTTTACAAGCCGGAGTACCACGCCGACGGCACCCTCGCCGCTCTGCACCGTACCCGCGGCGACGTGCCGCGCGAGATCTGCGCCTGCACCATCGCGCAGGACTTCGACGACATCAAGCTGCCGATGCGCCCCATCGTCCCGTTCGTCGAGACGCCGCACGATCGGATCGCCATCGAGATCATGCGCGGCTGTCCGTGGCAGTGCCGGTTCTGTCAGTCCACCGTCATCAAGCGCCCGCTGCGCGTCCGGTCGGTCGAGACGATCGTGCAGGCGGCCCTGGAGAGCTACCGCACCACCGGCCACAACGAGATCAGCCTGCTCAGCCTGTCGAGCAGCGATTACCCGGATTTCGAGAACCTGGTGCGGCGCATGCACGAGGTATTCGCGCCGCTGGGGGTGAACATCTCGCTGCCGAGCCTGCGCGTCAACCAGCAGCTCCGCTCCCTGGCGACCCTGATGCAGGGGGCGCGCAAGGCCGGCCTGACGCTCGCCCCGGAGGTGGCGCGCGACGACATGCGCGAGCAGATCCGCAAGAAGATCAAGAACGACGACCTGTACGAGGGCTGCCGCGAGGCGTTCAAGAACGGCTGGCAGAAGGTGAAGCTGTACTTCCTGATCGGCCTGCCGGGCGAGCGGTCCGCGGATCTGGACGGCATCGTCGAGATGGCGGAACACATCGCGCTAATCGGCAAGCAGGTACGCGGGCGCTACGCGGAGGTGACGGCGTCGGTGTCGAACTTCGTGCCGAAGCCGCACACGCCGTACCAGTGGAACGGCATGCAAACGCGCGCGTACCTGCAGTGGGCCGGCCACTACCTGCGCAAGCACTGCGGCAACCGGGCGGTGCGCATCAAGCAGCACGACATCGAGGTGAGCCTGCTCGAGGGCGTGCTGACGCGCGGCGACCGGCGCATCGCCCCGGCGCTGGAGGAGGCGTGGCGGCGCGGCTGCCGGCTCGACGGATGGCGCGAGTGCTTCAAGCCGGACGTATGGTGGCAGACGTTCGCCGACCTCGGTATCGACACGACCTGGTACTCGCAGCGCACGCGGCCGATGACCGAGATGCTGCCGTGGGACCACGTCAACGTCAAGAAGCCGGGCCGCGCCTTCCTGGAGAAGGAGCAGCAGCGCAGCGTCGTCCAGCTGGGGGGGATGGCGGAGGCGAAGTAGGACGTTCCGGGATCTGAACCGCAAGGAAGGAGGCTGCACGATGGCCGTCGTCCATCAGGTCGGGCCGCGAAAATGGCGCTGGCGGCGGAAGGACTTCTACCGGCTTTCGGAACTGGGGTTCTTCGACGGGCAGCGCGTGGAACTGATCGAAGGAGTGATCTACCAGATGCCGGCGCAGAAGAACCTTCACTGCATGGGGATTTCCTTGACTGAGGACGCGCTGCGCGTGGCCTTCGGTCCAGGCCACTGGATTCGCGTCCAGATGTCCCTCGATCTGAGTCCTCTTTCAGTCCCGGATCCCGACGTGGCAGTGGTTCCGGGCACCATTCGCTCGTACCAGGGTCAGAACAACCCCGTCACCGCTCTGCTCATTGTCGAAGTGAGCGAAACAACCTTGCCGTTCGACCGCACACGCAAGATGAGCCTGTATGCGCGGTCGGGAATCGAGGATTACTGGATCCTCAATCTGATTCACCGGCAGCTTGAGGTGCATCGCGACCCGGCCCCCGACACGGCCCTGCCCCACGGTTACGGTTACGCCACCCGGCACATCCTCGGGCCGACCGACACTGTATCCCCCCTGGCCGTCCCAGACGTCAGTATCGCCGTGGCGGACCTGTTGCCCTGAGCCGGTCGCAGGGACGAGGCAGTTCGGTGCGACCCGGCAACCTGCGGCGCCGTTGCCGGCCCCGCACGGGTGCGGCGCGGGTATTCCCGTCCTCGACGGGATTCCGTCGTGGTCCAGCATTTCCGGACGCCTGTACAATGACTCGCCGTGCTCTGGTGTCCCTCCGCGCCCCGCAGGAGAGCAGCCGTGCGGAATCGCCTTTCCCTCGCCCGTCTGATGCTCCTCTCCGCCTGCGGCGCGGCCGCCGCCGGCGCGAGTCCCGTCCACGCCGCGCAGCCCCCGCAGGGGCTGGCGCACGGGATCGTCTTCATCGCCAACGGGGCGGGTGATTTCCGAACGGTATCGAGCAAGTTCACACAAACCATCGCCGAGCAGCAGCTGCCGCTGGCGGTGGAAACGGTCGTCTGGTCGCGCGGCTACGGTCGGTACGTCCTCGACCAGGTCGATCACTGTAACCACATCGAGAACGGCCGGCGCCTGGCCTGTCGGATCACCGCGTACCGCCGGCACTACCCGTGGCTGCGGATTTATCTCGTCGGTCACAGCGCCGGCGCCGCCGTCGTGCTCGCGGCCGCCGAGCACCTGCCGCCGAACACGCTCGACCGGATCGTTCTGCTCGCTCCGTCCGTCAGCCCGGACTACGACCTGCGGCCGGCCCTGGCGTCCGCGCGTGACGGCATCGACGCCTTCGTCAGCGACCGCGACCGGATCATCCTCGGCCTGGCGATGCGGATCGTCGGCACGACTGACCGCCGACACGGCCCGGCCGCCGGACGGGTCGGGTTCCGCCCGGTTGTCGCCACGCCGTGCGACACGGCCCTTTACACCCGCCTGCGGGTCCACCGCTGGGATCCGGCCGTCAGCTGGACCGGGCACGCTGGCGGGCACTACGGGAGCAACCGCGCGGCTTTCCTGCGCGCATACGTCCTGCCCCTCCTCGCTCCGCCTCCCGCTCCCGCCGTGGCCCCGGCACCGACCCCGCCTCCCACCCCGTCGCCGCCCTGCGTGAACCTCTCCTCCTTCGCGGCAACCGGGAAAAGTCACGCGGGCCACGTAACCTGCCGATGATAGAGGGGCGCGGCGCGGCGCTGCGGTTGCTTTTCCGGGGCGCGGCGGTATAGTCGCCCGATAGCGCCCTGCGCCCGGCCCACCGACGCCGGCCGCAGACGCGGGACCGCGCCGCGGAAGGGAGTCCGCATGACCTTGCAGGTTCACGCCCCCCAGGACCAGCCGCCGGACGACGACCGGCTCGAATACGGTCGCCAGATCGTTCGCGCCGAGGCGGCCGCCCTTGAGCAGGTGGCCAGCCGGCTGGATGACGCCTTCCTCCAGGCCGCGGATCTCCTCCACCGTTGCGCCGGCCGGATTGCCGTCACCGGGACCGGCAAGTCGGCCGACGTCGGGCAGAAGATCGCCGGCACCCTGAGTTCGACCGGCACCCGCGCCTACGTCCTCGACGCCACCCGAGCGGTCCACGGCGACCTGGGTATGGTCCACCCCAACGACATCGTCCTCGCCCTGTCCCACAGCGGCGAGAGCGAGGAGGTGGTCCGCCTCCTCGGCCCGTTCCGCCAACTCGCCGCCGCCGTCGTGGCGCTGACCGGGAACGGTCGGAGTACCCTCGCGCGCCAGGCCGACGTTGCCCTCGTGTACGGCCCGCTCGACGAGGCGTGCCCGCTCGGACTGGCGCCGAGCACCAGCACGACCGCCATGATTGCGGTCGGCGACGCCCTCGCCTTCGTGCTGGCGCGGATGCGGTCCTTCACCCGCGAGGACTTCGCGCGCTACCACCCGGCCGGCAGCCTCGGCCGCAAGCTGCTCAAGGTCGAGGCGGTGATGCGCTCCGGGGATGAAATGCGCCTCGCCGCGCAAATCGAAACCGTGCGCGACGTCTTCTCCCGGGCGCGCAAGCGCGGCCGGCGCACCGGGGCCGTCATCCTCACCGACGACGCGGGCCGGCTGTGTGGGCTATTCACCGACAGTGACCTGGCCCGCCTGTTCGAGCAGCACCGCGACGGCGCGCTCGATCGGCCGATCCGCGAGGTGATGACGGCCGGGCCGCTCACCGTGCCGGTCGGGACGCGGGTGGTGGACGCGGTCGAGGTGCTGTGCCGCCACAAGATCAGCGAGTTGCCTGTGATCGACGCAGCCGGGCGGCCGGTCGGCCTGCTCGACATTACCGACCTGCTCGGGCTGATGCCGGCCGAGAACGCCGACGGTCTGGTGGCGCGGGTGGCGTGAGAGGGGCACAGCCAGCGGTCAGTCAAGGCCACGGGACGCGCCCCGTGGGCGTAGAGCCGGGCGCTTGACCCACGGGGCGCGACCCGTGGGCTTTCGAGAAGGAGTTACATGACCCCCACGCTGGCCGAGCGCTGTGCCGCCATCGAACTGCTCGTCCTCGACGTGGACGGCGTGCTGACGGACGGCGGCATCGTGTACGCGGACGACGGCGTGGAGATCAAAACGTTCCATGTGCGCGACGGGTCGGCGCTCAAACTGTGGACGCTGGAGGGCAAGCGGGCGGCGATCATCTCGGGGCGCCGGTCGCGGACGGTCGAGGTGCGGGCCGCCGAGGTGGGCGTGGCCCCGGTGGTGCAGAGCGCGGCCGACAAGCTGGCCGCCTACCGCGCGGTGCTGGCCGACACGGGGGCGCGGCCGGAGCAGGTCTGCTGTATCGCTGACGACGTCCCCGACCTGCCGCTGCTGCGAAACTGCGGCCTGGCGGTGGCCGTCGCCGACGCCTGCGCTGAGGCGCGCGAGGACGCCCACCACGTCACCCGGGCGCCCGGCGGACGCGGGGCGGTGCGCGAGACGGTCGAGCTGATCCTGCGGTGTCAGGGGCGCTGGCGGCGAGTGGTGGAGCGCTATCGGGGAGAGCGGCTGTAGCGGGGGCGGCCCCCGGCACGTCGGCGGCGGCGGTCGGGGAGGCTTCGGAACGGAGAGGACCTGGCTGTGTGGAACTCGAAGCGCATTCTCTTGCTCGGCCTGGGCTTCGCCATCTTCCTGGTGGGTTACTGCGTCTATGCGTACTTCCTCGGCGGTATCGACGGTCTGCCTCCGCTCCGGGCCGACCTGCTGCCCGGGATCGGCCCGGGACCGGGGATCGATGCGCTTCCCCAGGTCGATGCCGAGGTGGACCGCAAACTGGCGATCGCGTTCGGCGCCGGGTCGGCCGACATCAACCGCACGATCAAGCTGGAGGTCCGCAAGAAGGGGCTGGTGATCGCGTCCGACCAGATGACCATCGAACCGGACGGCCGGGTCAAGCTCACTCCCCTGCGGCTGGCCCTGTTCCGGGAGGAGAAGACCGACTGCCAGTTCCCGGAGGTGAACACGATCAGCAGCGATAACGCCTGGCTCACGTTCGATCAGCCGATCGCCAACATGACCGACATCGGCACCCGCAAGATCGTCGGCGCCGAGCTGAAGGGCGGCATCGTCATCATCAACAACCGCCGCACCCCGCAGAAGAGCGACGATCTCGAGGTGCGCGTGGACGAGCAGTCCCTCTTCTACGACGAGCGGCCGAACAAGGTGTGGACGTCCGGGTACGTCAAACTCCTCGACACCGCCACCCGGCCCCACCCGACCGACATCCGCGGCAAGGGTCTCGAACTCTACATGGCCAAGGACGACCCGCCCGGCAAGGGCGGGAAGCGGGCGAAGCCGGCCGTCCCGAAGAAGAACGACAACATCGGCGGAGTCGAGCAGGTCGTCCTCCTCTCGTCGGTCGAGATGCACCTGTACCCGGAGGCCGGCGGGTTCCCGGGCGCCACCAAGGACGACCGCCCCACGCCCCCAGCCGCGAAGGACGGGGCGGACAGCAAGGGCAAGAAAAACGAGCGGTCGCACGTCGTCATCCGCACCCAGGGCCGGTTCGTTTACGACGTGACGAAGGATCTGGCCACGTTTGACAGCCCGACCGTCGGCGGGGCGACAGCCCCGGAACACGTCCTGGTGCTGCGCGAGGCGCTGCACGACGCGAAGCACCCGGGGGCGGATCCCGAGCGAGCCGGCCAGCTCGACCAGCTCCTGTGCGACCACCTCGAGCTGCAATTCCGCCGGAAGAACACCGACGGAACGAAGACCTCCGACAAGCACAACACGCGCAGCGCGGACCGCGAGATCGACAGCGCCCTGGCGACCGCCCGCCCCGGCCGCGAGGTCTGGCTGGTCATGGACAGCGAGAACCTGGCCGCCAATTGCACCGAGCTGAACTACTACAGCTCCACCCCCGAGCGCGGAACGACGACACGGCTCAAGGGCTCCCCCCTCCAGGCCGTGAAGGACGGCCACAAGATCAAGGCCAGCGAGCTAATGCTCGTCGGCGGCAACCAGAAGGGCAGCCCGCAGCAGCTGGAGGCGAAGGGACCGGGGCAGGTCGATCTGTTCGATCGGGCCAGCGCCGCCAAAAGCCCCGACAAGTCGCACCCCGTCCACGCCTTCTGGAAGGATACCCTGACCTCGACCAAGGACCGGGTGGGGGACAAGCTTCTCGACCTGCTGACGTTCACCGGCGACGCCGTCTTCCTCGACGAGGAGCACGACCAGGAGTTGCAGGGCGAAAAGCTGATGGTGTGGCTGGAGCCGAACGAGCGCGCCAGCGCCTCCGGGCCGAAGGCCGCGGCGGGGAACCGGCCCCAATCGTCCGGCGGGTCCGGCCAGCGGCCGCACAAGGTCGAGGCGTTCGGCCGGGTCAAGGCCCGGGCTCCGGAGATGAAGATCCACCTGTGCGAGCACCTCGTCGTCCTGTTCGAGGAGGGGGCCGACGTACTCCCCGACGCTGTCGCCGCCGTCACGCCAACCGCCCACACGGTCGAGAAGCAGTCGGCTGGGGCCGTCTCGAAATCCGCGGCAGTGCCTTCGCCGGAGTCGGCGTCCGGCGGCGCGAAGGCTCCACCCCTGCCGCCCGGCGCCGCCGACCCGGCCCCCGTGAAGGACGGTGCGCCTCCGGCCGTCGCCCCGAAGGCGGATGCCCCGAAACCGCCCGCGCCGGACGCCGAGAAGAAGAAGCCGATCCAGCTGTGGGCCCGCGACGTGACCGCCTATGTCGTCCGCAGCGGCGCGAAGAACGAGCTGCGCAACCTGGTTACCGACGGCAACGTCCACGTCCGCCAGGAGGGTGCGAAGCCGGACGACAAGGGGGTGGACATCAAGGGCGACCGGCTCAAGCTCCGCCACCAGCCGGCCGGCGACCTGCTCGAGGTCTTCAGCGACGGGGCGGACAAGGCGGAACTGCAGCTCGGCGAGATGCTCCTGATCGGCCCGGCGGTGACCATCGACCAGCAGAAGAACCTCGCCTACGTCGAGGGCAGCGGCGCCATGAGCATGCCGAGCAAGACGACGTTCGACGGCAGCAAGCCGGCCAAACCGGGCACCATGCTCAAGGTTCACTGGAAGAAGGACATGCTCTTCAACGGCAAGGACGCCGACTTCACCGGCGACGTGGTCGCCTACCAGGACAACGCCGCCCTGCAATCGCAGACCCTCCAGGTCGTCCTCGATCGCTTCGTCTCGTTCAAGGAAGGGCAGAAGGGCGGCCAGGGGGCCAAGGCGGAGCGGATGGTGGCGCACGGCAACGTCTACATCATTGACAGTACCCGCGACGAGAAGGACAGCAAGCTCCTCAAGTACCAGCGCCTGCGGGCGCGCCAGGTCGTTGGGAACAATATCGACAACCGCTTCCTCGCCACCGGCCCGGGCAAGGTGTTCGCCCTGGGCCTCGGGGCCAAGGAGATCGGCACCGGACCGGAGTCGGGCAAGGAGAAGAAGGTCGAGGAGGTGATGAAGCTGACGCGCGTCGATTTCCAGGACCAGATGACGTCCTACGAGAAGGGCAACCGGACGAAGACGCGCATCTCCAACTTCTTCGGCAACGTCGAGGTGCTCCACCTGGAGGCGAACAACCCCGACGTCGAGGTGGACCTGGACAACCTGCCCAGGGGGGCGATGTACATCCAGAGCGCGATGCTGACGGTCGCGAGTACGCCGCGGCCGGGCGGCAAACAGACTCAGGAGATGACGGCGAAGACGCGCGTGTTCTTCCGGACGCAGGAGTTCTTCGGCCGGGCGGAGGTGGTGAAGTACAACGAGGCGCAGGACACGGTGATTTTCGAGGGGAGCCCGGCGATCCTCTACCGCCGCAAGGCCGGCCTGCAGGGGCGCGAGTACGACGAGATCAAGGGCCGGCAGATCCTCTACAACCGCAAGACGGGCAAGTGCATCATCGACGGCGCAACCGAGATCAAGATGAGCCGGGCAGGCGAGCGTGCCCCCGCGCGGGCGCCGGTGGAGACGGCCTGGAGAGAGGAGTCAGTTGCCCTTGCAGGGCTGGACACACACGGCCAGGATCACGCGCTCGCGCATGCGGCCGCCGATGAGCAGGGCGGCCGCCAGGTGCGCCTGGCGCGGCCTGGCCGCCTGGCCGAGGGCCAGCGCCACCGTCCGGGCGGGCACGTGCTCGTGCGTCTGGTAGCGCGTGACGATGGGTAGGAACTTGCCGCACACCGTCCGGTAGACGATCTCACCTTGCCACGGCGGGGTGACCGCCAGGCAGACGCGGTTGTGCCTGTCCGCGCAGGTGTGGACGAGTACCTTTGCCGACCGCCCCTCGACGAGCGGGAATGACGCCTGCTCATCGACCGCCAGGGACTTCCATGCCATCGACGCCAGGGTGAACCCGCGCAGCTGTGGGGCGTGCTTGCGGACCTCGTCAGCGATGCACTTCAGACGCGGATCGACTTCCTTCCAGCGATCGTTGGCGAGGATGACGACGACCGTGACCTTGACTCGCTTCCCCTGCTGGGCGAGAGCCGGCCGGCCACACAGGACGGCCACCACCGCCGCCAGGCCCAGCAGCCCGCGAGTTGACCGCACTGGCAACATGTGATTCCTCGCAAGAACGCGGTCCGCCTCTCGTCACAGAGGCGGGGTCGGCACCACCCACCGGAACGGGCTCAGGGTTCGTCGGGCGCTGGCGCCTCACTGTCGAGCCGGACCCAGATCATCGGCGGTCCGCCCCCGCCCATGCGCACGTCCGGCTCCGCCTGGGTGATCTCTATCTCTCCCGACCGGACCAGCTCGATCGGCCCCGGGACCGGCAGACTGCCGACGACCAGGGTGCCGGTGTCGGCCCCCTTGACGCTCAGGATCTCCACCTCATCGCCGACCGCGACCGGGAACGGCTCGATCGGCGGGGCGGGCAGCGGGGGCGCCTCCCGGCGCTCCCTGGAAACCTTGTGTACGATCGCGTCCGGGGTGGCGGGGCCGTCCAGGTACGCCGTCAGGAACCACACCGCCGCGGCGCTGGCCGCGAGGGTTGCGGCCCCCCAGACGAACGGCCGGAGCCGGCGCGCCGGCGACCGTTCGGGCGGAGGCAACGGCAGGTACTCCAGCCGCGCAAACACGTCCGCCCAGGCGGCCTCCGTCGGTTCGGGCGGGGTGGTGGCGTGCCAGAGTCGGTCCAGCCGCCGCTGCGCCTCGACAGCCGCAGCGGCCTCGGGGTGGTCCGCAACCCAGACCTGGACGCGCCGCTTCAGCGCGGCAAGGTCGGGGCAGGCGTCCAGTTCGCCGTCAACGTATGCGGCCAGTTGTTCGGGGGTAGGGGTCCAGCGGGCATCCCCTCGCCACGGCATCATGATTTGACCCACTGGGACAGGTGCGCGCGGAGCTTTTGCCGCGCGTAATACAGCCGGCTCATGACCGTGCCGATCGAGATCCCCAGCACCGCAGCCACCTCGCGGTAGCTGAGTTCGGCCTCGGCGTGCAGGACGAAGGTGCGCCGTTGGGCCTCGGGCAGCGCGGCCAGAGCGCGATCGAGCTGCCGGCGCAAATCGTCTCGCTCCAGTCCGGCGGCGGGGTCGTCGCCGGACTGGGGGGCGAGGCGCTCGCGGTCAGGGCCGTCGCAGGCGTCCAGGCTAACCGCCTCGCGCCGGCCGCGCTGTCGGCCCAGGTCGAGGGCGGCGTTGCTGACCACGCGCAGCAGCCAGGTCTTGAACGTGCTCCGTCCCTGGAAGGTGGTCAAATGGGTCAGCGCCTTGGCGAACCCCTCCTGCACTGCATCGAGGGCGTCGGCCTCGTTGCCCAGCAGTCGATGGGCGATCCGGTAGGCCAGGCTCCGGTAGCGCTGGAACAACTCTTCGAGGCCCGTGCGGTCGCCGCACGCGAGTTTGGCCAGCAACTGCTCGTCACTTGGGGTCGGCGGGCAGGCAAGGATGCATGCGGCCATGATGCAACGTTCGCTCCCGAGAACAGACGGCAGAGCGGGCGTCCTTATTCGGATTGTACTGGGGCGCACCAGCAGGTGCGAGGATCTTTCCGGGGGAGTGAGAAAGCGCTTCACCCACGGGCCGCCGCCCGCGGGCTTTACCACTCCCACTTCCCCGGGGATGGTCGCGCGTCGCGGCGGGGATACACCAACGGTCCCGGAACCGTGGCCGACCGTCTCCCTGCGCCGTGATGTTGCATGATCTCGCTTTACTGCTGGAACTCGGGCCAGAAGGCCGGTATGTGGCTCAACGCGGAGTTGCTCTGAACGCGCGCCGCGCAGCTCCGGGCCGCCCCGGACGTGTACTGGATCGACCTGGAGAACCCGACTCCCGAGGAGGAGACGCTCGTCCTGGAGCAGTTCCTCCCCGTCCACCGCCTGACGTTCCGCGACGTCACGTTGCAGCGCCGCGAAGGGACCGAGGTGCCCCACTTTCCCAAGGTGGAGGAGTTTCCCGACTATCTGTTTGTGGTCATCAACCCGCTCGGCCAGCGCCTGGTGGACCGCATCAAGGGGACGAAGGCCGACCCGACTGCGAAACGCGGCGCGACGCTGACCCAGCTCAGCGTCGTCCTGACGCGCCAGGTGCTCGTCACCCACCACTACGAACCGCTCTCGGCCGTCGCCGACCTGCGGCAGTTTCTGGAGAAGCACGAGGAGCAATCGGCCCGCGGGCCGGATTACCTCTTCCACCTCGTCCTCGACAACCTGATCGACGAGTTCGCCCCGCTGCTCGACCGCCTGCACGACGTCCTCGACCGGATGGAGGTGCGCGTCTTCCGCCGGCCGACGCAGAAGTTGCTCGTGCGGCTGATGAAGATCAAGCGCCAGATCGTCCTGCTGCGCAAGACCCTCATCTACGAGCGCGAGATCACCGCCCGGCTTGCGCGCGGCGAGTTCACGCTGATCGACGAGCGCGAGATGGTGTACTATCGCAACGTCTACGATCACGTCGTTCGGTTCACGGAGCTGATCGAAAGCGCGCGTGAGACGGCAACGGACCTGATGCAGACCCATCTGTCGGCTGCGTCGAACAAGCTCAACGAGATCATGAAGGTGCTGACCATGATCTCGACGACAGTCCTGCCGATGACGCTGCTTGCCGGCGTGTACGGGATGAACTTCGACGAGGGCGTCTGGCCAGCGTCCACGAGAGACGTGCTGGGCTTCCTGGGAGCACTGGGCCTGATGACCCTGTCGGGCCTGGGCTCGTTGCTGTTCTTCCGGTGGAAGGGGTGGCTCTGACCGCCGGAGACGGCAGCAGGCTCGCTGCCGAGAGGGCGGCGCTGGCCACGTCGCGGCAGCCGGTCAGACGGTGCTCGGTTCTGCCTCCCCTCTCCCCTTGTGGGGGAGGGGTTGGAGGTGGGGGGATCAAGTCTCCGGCGCTTCGCTCCCTCACCCCCGGCCCCTCCCCCACGAGGGGGGAGGGGGGAAAGACAAAGCAGTCGCCTTCGCCCGGGCCATGTATCAGAGCTGGCGCAGGAATGCCACCAGATCTCGCTTCTCGTCCGCGGTGAGCCGCGTTTCCAGGACCAGGTTGAAGAACTCGACCACGTCTTCCAGCGTCAGCAGCCGGCCGTCGTGGAAGTACGGCGGCGATTCCTTGATCCCCCGCAGCGTGAACGTCTTGATCGGTCCCTGCGCCGTCGCCACCATCCCGTTGATCCTCTGCGGCTGGTAGAAGCGCTCGACCTTCAGGTTGTGCATCGAGTTGTCGGTGTAGTACGGCGCCGGGTGGCAGACGGCGCACTGCGCCTTGCCGAAGAACAGCTGCTGGCCGCGCATCTCCGGCGTGTCGGCCCCGAACTTCTTCGGATCGAGCTTGCCGTCCCACCCCAGGTTCGGCGCCGGTGGGAAGTCGAGCAGGTTCTGCATCTCGCTCATGAAGTGGACCTGGGTCGAGCGGTCCAGCCGATTGATACCCTTGATCATCGCCGCCACCGGGTCGCCGTCGAAGTACGCGCCCAGCTGCTCGAACTCGGTGAAGTCCTCGATCGTTTTGAGGGCGCGCTGCGACCCAAATAGCCGCTGCACGTTCACCCCGCGCAGGCTCGGCGTGTCGATGCGGCGCCGGTGCGATTGCGGGCGGATGTCGCCGACCAGGTGAGTCGCCGCCGACGTGTGGCCGTTAACGTGGCAGTCGAAGCACGTCACGCCCTTGATGCCTTCGGGGTGGATCGTCTTGCGGCCGAAGGTGGCGTTGAACTGCTGCTGGGCGAACTGCGTCAGCAGCAGCCGCAGACCCTCCATGTCCTTGCTGTTGAGGATGCCCTGGAAGATCTCCTGGAAGTTCTCCAGCGTGACCACCTTGCCCTGCGACACGTCCCCCAGGTCCGGCCGGGTGGTCAGGAAGATGGCCGGCGGGAACTCCGGCAGGAAGTGCTCCGGCAGGTCGAAGTCGAGGTCGAACCGCTCCAGGCGGGCGAATTGCTTGATCTGGTGCTGCGGGAAGAGCATGCCGCCGACCGGGTGGTCCGGGTGGGGCAGCGGGAGATAGCCCTTCGGGAACAGCCCCCTGGCCCGGATCTCGTCGGGCGACAACCTGGCGAGTTGGTCCCACGTCATGCCCTTCGGCAGTCGCGCCGTCGGCCCGACCGGGATCGGCTTGCCGCGGGTCATCTTGACCTTCCCGTCCACCTTCCGCTTCAGGTCGTAGCGCTCCTCCAGGAGAGCCTGCTGACGGGCGACGACGGCGGGTTTATTGGCCCTGTCCCTGGCCAGCATGGCAGCGAACGTTTCCTGGCCGAGGAGGACGGGGGTGATCTGGTCGTAGGTCGTCTTGCCGACGTCCCGTTTCGGGATCTCCTTGTCGCCCTGCTGGGTCAGGGACGGGGCGGCGAGGCAGAAGAGCAGGGCACATCCCGCGAGAGGCGGGAGGCCGATCCACAAACGATTGAGATTCGCACGCACGATGTTCCTCCGGTAACAGAGCCAACTGCGGACAGGATCCGGGGGCCGACAGAGACGTTGCCGTTTTATCTAAGAACTGGCGGACCAAACCGCCGCGCTGATGCTGCGGGCTCGGACGGCATGGCGGCGGCGGGCAGCAAGAGCAGGCCGCACGGCACGCGGAACCCGCGCGCTCTCGGAACTATTTACGAGCCGGTGCGTCGGGTCGCCTCATACAACACCCGGCAACGGCGGAAGAGCCAACTCCCCGGAACCCCGTCACCGCTGCGGGTCAGGCTTGTCGGCCTGACTTACCTGAAAGGGAGGATCTTCATGAATCGCTATGGTCTACTGGCGCTGGTCGGCCTGGCCGCCTGGGCCAGCTCGGCGGACGCCGGCCAGAAGCCGCGCAAGCTGAACGTACTGTTCATCGCCGTGGACGACCTCACCTGCGCCCTGGGGTGCTACGGTCATCCGCTGGCCAGGTCGCCGAGCATCGACAAGCTCGCCAAGCGCGGTGTACGGTTCGCTCGGGCGTACTGCCAGTACCCCCTGTGCAACCCGACGCGCGCCTCCCTCATGACCGGCATGCGCCCCGACACGACGGGCGTCCGGGAGAACGCCACCCACTTCCGCAAGGCCCTCCCGGACGCCGTTACCCTCGCCCAGCTGTTCCGCAACGCCGGCTACTTCGTCGCGCGCGTCGGGAAGATCTACCACTACGGCGTACCCGGCCAGATCGGCACCAGCGGGCTGGACGACCCGCCGTCGTGGGAGAAGTTCATCAACCCCAGAGGGCGCGACAAGGACGACGAGGAGATGGTCATCAACCTCCTGGCCAAGCGTGGCCTCGGCGGGTCGCTCTGCTACATGGTGGCGAAGGGGAAGGACGAGGAGCAGACCGACGGCAAGGTAACAACCGAGGCGATCAAACTCCTCGAACAGAACAGCGATCGGCCGTTCTTCCTGGCCGTCGGGTTCTACCGGCCGCACGTCCCGTGCGTGGCGCCGAAGAAGTATTTCGACACGTACCCGCTGGAGAAGGTGCAGCTGCCCAAGGGGCCGGACGGCGACCGCGACGACGTCCCGGCGGCCGCCCTGTCCGTCACTCCGCCGCACTACGGGCTGTCCGAGAAGCAGTGCCGCGAGTTCCTGCGGTCGTACTACGCCGCAACCTCGTTCATGGACGCCCAGGTCGGTCGGCTGCTGGAGGCGCTGGACCGACTCGGGCTGCGCGAGAACACCATCGTCGTCCTGTGGGGCGACCACGGCTGGCACCTGGGCGAGCACGGGCTCTGGCAGAAATTGAGCCTGTTCGAGGAATCGGCCCGGGTGCCGCTCCTCATCGCCGTTCCGGGCTCGAAGCAGCAGGGCAAGACGTCGCCGCGCCTCGCCGAACTGGTCGATCTCTACCCCACGCTCGCCGATCTGGCCGGCCTGAAGGCGCCCAAGGGGCTGCACGGGCAGAGCCTCAGACCGCAGCTGGACGACCCGAACGCGCCCGGCAAGAAGGCCGCGTACACCCAGGTGCAGCGCGGCGGCAAGAAGAAGGGCAAGGCGTTCATGGGGTACAGCGTGCGCACCGAGCGCTGGCGCTACACCGAGTGGGACGAGGGCCGGCAGGGCGTCGAGCTGTACGACCACGACAACGACCCGAAGGAGTTCCGCAACCTGGCAAAGGATCCGCAGTACGCGAAGGTGGTGACGGAACTGCGGCAGCTGCTGCGCGAGGGGATCCGGGCCGGCCGGCCGAAGGGGGCCGGCAACGCGCTGTTGCAGCCGCCCACGGAATTCATGGAATCGCGCCGGCTTGCGCTGGCTGGACGCCTGCTCGACCCCACGGCGAGTTCCCTTCGTGATTGCGCACTGTCCCTGCACCATACGCTGTCTGCTGTCGCTGCTCCTGCTGCCGTCGCCGACCGCCCCGACGGCCGGCGGTGACGGCGACTGGATCGACCTGCCGCGCCTCGACGAACGGCCGCGCGGCCGTTCGTCGGGGGCGAAGACCGCAAGCGGCCCGGACAGTCACCCGCGCTCGCCGAGGCGGCTGCGCAGGAACGCGCTCGCCTTGCGGAAATCGCTCTCGACCAGGCTGACCGACACCCCCAGCAGCTCCGCGATCTCCGGCACGGTGAAGCCGCCGAAGAAGCGCAGCTCCACGATCTTCCCGTGCCGCTCGTGCAGCGCACTCAGCTCGTTCAGCGCCTCGTGCAGGGCCAGCACGTCGAGCTGCTGCTCCTCGAAATAGCACATCGCCTCGTCGAGCGGCTCGCGCCGGCGCCCTTCCACCCGCTTGTCCGCGTCGCGCCGCCGGGCGTGGTCCACCAGCACCTGCCGCATCGCCCGCACTGCCGCGCCGAAGAAGAGACGCCGGTCCTCGACGCTGTTGACGAAGTCGGCGTCGAGGAGTTTCGCGAACGCCTCGTTGACCAGCGCCGTCGGCTGCAGCGTGTGGTCGGGCCGTTCGTGGCGCATCAGCCCGCCCGCCACTCGCCGTAACTCGTCGTAGACCAGCTCGACCAGGCGGTTCACCGCGCCCGCCTTGCCGGCGCGCACCTCGCCCAGCACGGTCGTCACGTCTTGCCGCGTGTTCGTCATGGCAACCCTCGCCGGTTTCAGGGTTGTTATTGTCGCAAAGGAGCGCAGCGGCCGCAAGCGCGCCCGGCGGCTTGTCCACTCACTCCTGCGGCGCTACCCTGAACCTTGGCGAGCGCGGCATGTGTCCGGGAGAGATCGCGCCTCGCCGCCGCGGGGGATCGTCGCATGAAGGCCTGCATCAGCGAAGCCACCACGCTGCCTCTGTCGTTCCGCGAGGACGTCGAGATTTATGCCGACGCCGGCTGCGCGGCGATGGAGGTGTGGCTTACCAAACTGGAAGACCACCTCGACAGGCACTCGGTGGCGGACACGCACCGGCTGCTCGAGGACCGGCAGATGACGCTCGCCGCCGCCGCGTACCAGGGCGGGCTGCTGCTGTCGCAGGGCGAGCAGCGCAGGGTCCACTTCGACCATTTCCGCCGGCGCCTCGATATCTGCCAGGAGTTCCGCATCCCGACGCTGCTGGTCGTCGCCGACTTCGCCGGCCAGGTGGACCGGACCGGACTGGAGCGGGCCGTCGTGTCGCTCGCCCAGGCGGCCCAGTGGGCGGCCGGGTTTGGGGTGCGGCTGGCCCTGGAGTTCCGCGGATCGGCGACGTTCTGCTCCAGCCTGGCGACCGCGCTGGTCCTGGTCGCCGCCTGCGGGGAGCCGAACGTCGGCGTCAACCTCGACGTGTTTCATTACTACACCGGACCGAGCAAGGAAGAAGATCTCGCTCTGCTGACGCCGAATAATCTTGCCCACGTCCAGCTGTGCGACGTGGCCGGGGTGTGGCGCGAACTGGCGACCGACGCCGACCGCGTCCTGCCGGGCGACGGCGACTTCCGCCTGCAACCACTGATCGACCGGCTGCGCGCCCTCGACTACCAGGGGTACGTGGCGCTGGAACTGTTCAACCCGGAACTGTGGCAGACGAGGCCGCTGCAGGTGGCGGAGATCGGCCTGACGGCGCTGCGCAAGGTACTCGGCCTGGCGGAGGCGGCGTGAACCTTTTAGAGTCAGAGCTGCCAGGGCGACCGCTGGTTTCTCTAAACTATTACCTCGCTGGGGCCACCGACAACTCCCTGCGAGGCGACACGGATGTTACCCAAGGTCTTTCAGTCGTTCATGGGGCGAAGCCCGAGCCGTGTCATGGCCCATGCCGTTCTGGAGAACCTCTTTCCATCGGAACGACTCGATGAACTGTTCGAGCAAACCGCCAGGCAGCCATACCACCGCACCCTGCTGTTCTCCTCGGTCGGCGAGTTAATGCATGCGGTGGTCCTGGAGGTCGAGCCGACCGTCTGCGCCGAAGACGATCCCTGACGGGCAAACCCCTTCCCCCCACCCGCGAGGAGCACGACCATGAACCGACGCGAATTCCTCAACACCACCACCGCCGCCGGGCTGGGCACGCGCGCTGCCGCCGAGCAGAACGCCCCGGTGCGCGCCCGCGACCCGCTGAAGATCACACGGCTGGAAACGTTCCTCGTCCGGCCGCGCTGGCTGTTCCTGAAGATCCACACCAGCGCCGGCATCGTCGGCCTGGGCGAACCTCTTGTCGAGGGCCGGGCCGAGACGTGCGCCGCCGCCGTCCGTGAGGTCGAGCCGTACCTCGTCGGCAAGGATCCGCGCCAGGTCGTCCACCACTGGCAGGCGATCTACCGCCACGCCTTCTACCGCGGCGGGCCGGTGCTGACGAGCGTCCTGAGCGGCATCGACATGGCCTTGTGGGACATCAAGGGCAAGGCGCTCGGCGTGCCAGTATACGAGCTGCTCGGCGGGCCGACCCGGCGCAGGGTGCGCGTCTACGCCCACGCGCGCACCCCGGCCGACCTGCGCAAGGGGCTGCAGGCCGGCTTCACCGCGTTCAAGACCGGCCCGTTCTTCCGCCGCAACCCGCGCTACCTGGAGACGCCGGCCCAGGTACTGTTCGCCGCCGAGCGCTTCGCCGAGCTGCGCCGCGTCGCCGGCAACGACGTGGACATCGCCATCGACTTCCACGGCAAGATCAGCCCGGCCCTCGCCAAGATCCTTATCCGGGCTCTGGAACCGCACAACCCGATGTTCGTCGAGGAGCCGGTCAACTGCCAGAACCACGACGTCATGGCGGAGATCGCCCGCGGCACCCATCTGCCGATCGCGACCGGCGAGCGCGTCTTCACCAAGTGGGGGTTCCGGGAAGTGCTGGAGAAGCGGGCGGCCACCATCCTGCAGCCGGACCTGTGCCACGCGGGCGGCATCACCGAGGTGCGCCTCATCGCGGGCATGGCCGAGGCGTACTACGCGACCATCGCCCCGCACAATCCACTCGGGCCGATCTCGCTGGCGGCCGGTATCCAGCTGGCGGCGGCGATCCCGAACTTCCTGTGTCAGGAGCAGGTCAGCCTCGGCGAGGGCTACCTGCGGCAGCCGTTTGTCGTCAAGAACGGCTACATTGATGTGCCGACACGTCCCGGCCTGGGCGTCGAGCTGGATGAGAAGGCGATGGCGGACAAGATCGGGCACAAGTGGCGCAACCGCGAAACCTACGACGACGACGATGGGTCCGTCGTGGACTGGTGACCGCTCCGGCCAGCCGGCGCCGGGGGATTTCGGCGCCGGCCGGCCGGTTCGCCGCGCGGGCGGGTAAGATGAGCGAGGAGCAGAATCTCCGCAGCGGAACAGGAGAGCAGGCATGTCCACATTGCCCTGCCCGTCGGGGCGCGGCCCAGGCCGGCCGGTCCGGCGCCGCACGCGCACCTTCCGGCCCAACTATCTGATGCTGGCAGGGACGTACCAGTGTAACCTGTCCTGCCCGCACTGCTCCGTCCCGATCGAGTGGACCGACCGCCTCGACGTCGGGGCCGCGGTGCGCTTCCTCGAGGACGCCCACGCCCACGGCATCGGCGTCCTCGGCCTGACGGGCGGGGAGCCGTTCCTCTACCCCGAATTCGTGCTGGCGGTCTGTCGCCGCGCCGCGGACCTCGGGCTGCGGTTCGACCGGATCATGACGAACGGTGTCTGGTTCCGCGACGCGCTGGAACTCCGGGACGTGATGAGCGCGCTGGCGGCAGCGGGGTTTAGCGGCAAGATCGGGCTGAGCGTGGACAAGTTCCACAGCGTCCGCACCGAGGCGCTGGCGGCGTTCTGCCGCACCACTCGCCGCGTCTTTGGCCGTGACAATGTGCTGTCACTGTCCTACGCCAGTCGCCGCCCCGATCAGGGTCTGGAGCCGGTCCGCGCCCTGGCCACGGCGCTCGGTGCGGTGGTGGAGTGGTCCGACCTGCTGGGGCGCTACCTGCTGGTGTCTGACGAGTTGACGGTGACGCTGAACTGGAACCACCTGGCGCCGGTCGAGCGGGCGGAGCGGTTCGCGGGCGCGTGGGATGGGACGTGGTTCGCGGAGGACTACTGCGAGGGGCCGGGGCAGGCGCTCATCGTGACACCGCGTGGCGACGTCAAGCCGTGCTGCGGGTTCGCCTCGGACCTGGAGCAGCTGACGATCGGCAATATCTACCGCGACACGGTGGCGCAGATCGTGCAGCGGGCGCGGCGGCACCCCTATGTCGGCAAGGTGTTCCGCCAGGGGCTGACCGCCATCCGCGACGAGATCCTGGCGGCCGACCCGCACGCCCTTCCCGGCGCCACGTCGAACCACTGTTTCTTCTGCTGGTACGTCCTTTCAAAAGGTGTTTACGATGCAACGCGAGACGACCCTTCGGATCGCGTAGGCAGCGACGGCAGCCCTTGGGCGAAGATCAGGCAGTCGCTCCCTATGGTCAGCGACGGACCTGGCCCCTGCTCACGCGGCGGTTGCTCGAAGAAGTGAGAACTGCCGTATCTGGCGGACTTTCTGAAAGACACGACACCCCGGCCTGGCCACGCCGGGGTGTCGTTGCTGCGGTGACTGGAAAAGGCGTTTTCCACGATCACCTGCGTCTTTTCTTGGGCGATGGCGTGGGCGGCTCCTCCGAGGGTGGTACAGCATCGAGGGGGCCTGGATCGGCGGCTGTTGCATCTTCAGCCGGTGGCTCTGTGGGCGGGCCAGGCAACGCGGCCAGGGCCTCCTGGAGCTTCTCGACCTGCTCCTCATCAAGCTCGAACTCAAGGTCGCCGGCTCCGTGTTCCGTCAGCCACTCGGCTGCCTTGCGGGCCGCGACGGCGGGTCTGAACGTGCCCCCTTGGACGAAGTAGTACCAGCCCCAGCCGTTCCCAGCCAACAGAGTGTCGTAGTCCTCGCGGGGCCTGTCCTCGTCCGCCTGGTGCCAGACGACGACACCCAGGAACGCCTTGTGTGCTGCATGTGCCATCACGTCCGGTTCCAGACCGTAGGGCTGGCAGGCATCTTCCCAGGCCGGGGAGCCGTCCCGGAATGAGTTGAGCCACTGGCCGAGTTCTTGCTCCTTGAGTTGCTGGGCAAGGATGTCGAGGCGGTTGACGATCCTCTTGAGGTTGATGTCCAGGTCCGCCAGAGCGGTCCAGAACGCCTGGGGGTCGATCTCGACGCCCTTCTCGACCAGGTACGCCTGGAGCGTTTCCCTCTGCCGGTCCTCCAGTTGGACTTGCCGTTTCGCCTTCGGCTCTGCCTCCTGCTCCTCACCGTTCGCGGCCTTTTCCTGCGGACCCAGGAGTTTGATCGCTTCACCGATGGTCAGGCCCCTGCCGGTCTTCGCCATCTCGGCTTCCAGTTCCGGCCAGCGGTCGAAGATGCGGATGTAGTTGTCCGCCATCTGTTTGGTCTTGTTGAAGTTCTGGGGCACCCACTTATTCCAAGGGTGCGACTCCTGGCGGCAGCGGGCCTTGGCGAGTTTCAGCCAGCGGCCTGCGTCCCTGGCGTGAATCAACGCCGACTGCTCGGCCTTGTCCATCGCCTGGAAGTGCGGCTTGATCTGGTCGGCCAACTGCTCCAGGTTCAGCGACTTGATGGGTACGGCGACGGTCATGCCTGACTCCTTTCTCGTTTGCACCCGCATCCCAGCCGCCTGGCGATGCCCTTAACGAGTGCGTCAGAGGAGGGTACTTCAGGCAGGGGGCCAGAGTCGTAGCCAGGTCAGGGCCTTTTCGGGGCCAAGTTCAAAAGCCAGAGGCGTTCCTTCCGCACCAAGAGGCCCTTGTCGATTACCGCCCTCCCTTTGCCACGGAAGAGCCTGTAAACCTTCGCATCCGTGTCCTCGGAGTCGGCTACCTTTACCAGTTCCTTGGTGGTAAGGGAACCGGACAGAGGAAGTTTACCCACGACTACCAGCCCGTCGCGCGTCGAGGTTCCTAGAATCAGAGGAGGTTGTCCGAATGTCTTCGCAGGG